>Ga0208034_1000346_pt1 | contig 39756 bp, 30 predicted proteins | sample June2015DPH_8_10_FD_184699 | JGI IMG/M metagenome (GOLD analysis project Ga0208034, IMG submission 184699) | Peatland microbial communities from SPRUCE experiment site at the Marcell Experimental Forest, Minnesota, USA - June2015DPH_8_100... | ecosystem: Environmental > Terrestrial > Soil >...
CGCAATACAACCCCGACTCTCCGCCTGCTCCATCGGGTAAAGATACCGCATCGCGACTCGGTTGTCCAGAAGAAGTTACAAATATCTAAGGCTTATTGCACTTGGAGGATTGAACAAATTCACCCTGATCGGCTGACAGGCACGTGTGCGCTACCTGCTGTATAATGGCAAAAGCAGCGGACCCACGAAAATAACTCCCGCTCAGACTCCGGACCGTCTCGTACCCTACCTCAGGTAAGGTACGCGGCAGCGGCCGTGTGAGACGAGTTTACGATGGGTTCTGATCCGCCATGCGCCGCCAATCGCTCGGGACGCATACGCTTCGCTACACCCTTGAGATGGGAGGCCCATGATGTCGAGGTCAAGAAAGGTGTTCATCCTGTGCGCGGTTGCCGTGGCGCACGCAGCCCTGGTCGGCGACTTGCTTCGACCGCAACTGTTATCCGCGCAGACCGCATCGCCGCAACTCGCGGACGATCCCCGCGCCGCGTGCGCAGCCGACGTGCAAAAGCTGTGCCCCAATGTGCCGACAGGCGGGGGACGCATCATCGCCTGCCTCCAGCAGCACAAAGAGGAAGTCTCGGACCGTTGCAAGCAGGCCATCGTGAGCGCGATGCAGCGATCGAAGGGAGGCGCTGGTCCTGCCGCTGGCCCCGCCCCTGCTCCCGGCGCGGGCCCCGCGCCAGCGCCGGTCCAGCAGCCCTATGCGGGCCCTACGGTGAGCGCCCCGCCAAGTCCCGCCGCGCAACGACCGAGCCACTCTTCCACAACCACTGCCTCCGGTTCCGCCGAGCGCTACTTCCTGATGAAGCAGGAAAAGATCATCGACCAAGGTTTGGGTCAGGGAAGACCGGCCTACGACCTGATGATCCCGACGACCTGGCAATTCAAAGGCTGGGTGAATATTAACGCTGCTGAAGGCGGGTGTTTCGCCGATTGGTTCGCCGTCGTCGGCGACGCAAAAAGCGCCGACAACTCGATTGAGTTGCAGATGCTTCCCCAATTCACCTGGCAGTACATGGATGATCCCGCCGGGCAACGCCAAATGCAAATGCAGAACCAGAAGGACGCGCAGTTCGGGATGAAGCCTTGCCCGGTGCGGGCGCCGGTCCCGGCGGCGGAGTTCCTGCGCCAGGACATCATCGCGAAGTATAGTAAGGGTAGGACGGTGGTTTCGATTGACCCCTTTCCGGAACTTGACCAGATCGTCCGGCACCAGCTCGGACTGCCCCCCACTGCTGCGGGCGGCAGCGCGAGTGGGGTTCGTACGGATGCCGCCCGCGCGCGGCTCACCTACAACGACGACAAAGGTATGCCCATGGAGGAATGGCTTACGGCGGCCGTCGTCGTGCGCCCGATCCCGGCCGGCGGCCGCGGGGCAGCCTACGATTGGCACGCCGTCATGGTCATGGCTTACCGGACGCCCAAAGGCCAGCTCGATGCCAACGACCGGCTCTTCAAGCTGATCGTGAGCACTATTCACCCCGAGCTGGAATGGGAGAAGTGGAGCAATGGTGTCATTGCCTCCCTGTATCGCAAGAAGCAGGAGGAGTTGGCGAAGCAGGCGGCGATGCTCGCGCAGTTCCGGCAACACGTCGCGGACACCATCAACGGCGTCGTCGCCAACCGGGAGGCCGGCGCCAACCATGCTGTTTATGGCGAGAGTCAAATAATCCGCGGCGTGCAGACCTTCCGCGATCCAACGAGTGGTGCGACGTTCGAGCTTAGCAACCAGTTCGACCACGCCTGGCTGAATGGGTCGAATCAGTACGTCATGAGCGATGACCCGACCTTCAATCCCAACGGCAATCTCACCGGCAACTGGACTGCGTTGCAGGTGGTTCGATAGCAACCTTGACCGAGGTGCGCCGCGCGTAGGCGTAATGAGCGGCAGGCGGCGCGCACGATGTCGCCTATGAAGCCTTTGGCGTCGCCGAAGAGCATCAGGGTTTTATCGTCTTATATTGCATGGGAGGTGAGAGAGTTCGTGGCATGGCCATCCTGGCCATGTCGGCGCACGGGCGGGACGCCCGTGGCACAGCTCGTGCGGGCAGGATGCCCGCGCTCCCAGCCGCGCTTACACCAGGGTCACTGTATAGAACCGGCCGGGTGCTTCCGGCGGACATGTTAGGGTTTTGCTGCTTCCCCCAACCTTTACTTCCGCCGCCACGTAGTAATCCATCAGCGGACTTGACAGCTTGGGCCAGTGAATCTCGCCGTTATAAGTTCGTCTTTCTGCCAGGGTCAAGGGCGACGACTTCCAACTTTCCGTCTCATTCGAGCGTGTGAACAGGGCCACGCGCCCCACCTGCGTAGGCCCTGGAACCACCGCGGAGATTCGCACGCGCTCCCCTTCCCGGAGCACGGTCGGCCGCGTGGGGACGAACGCCCTGGGCGCGGCGGTGGGGTTTGGCCGACGCAATTCCGCAAACGAGCGCTCCACTTCCGGCGGCAATTCGCCCAGAAATTCCTTCATCGACGCGCGCAGCCGGTAGAGGGCCAGGCGCTCGTACTTGTTGTGCATCGACGCCAGTTGTCCGAGGTCGTTCCGCGTGCTCACAATCTCCTGGTAATCAAGGAAGACTTCCCTGACCATGGGCGCCATCTTCAGCCAAAGCGGCACACCTTCCGCCGAGATCAGCCTGCGTCCCTCCTCCGCCTTGTTCTGCTTCCTTAGATCCGTTGCCTGCGTGAGCTTCTCGTTCAGGTGGAACGCCAGCGACCACGATTCAGCGTAGGGCGTGAGAAATTCGACAAACCGCGTAAGGTAGTTCAGTCGCTCGCGCTCACCGGGGCTCGTGGCGGCAGCGGTTAGAGCCCGGAGCTCACGGGCCACCTCCGCTTGCGATTTCTTTATATTGTCAGGCGGCTCGTAACCGCTCCAAAACTGGAATGCTTCGTCATAGTCGCCGGTGTATTCATGGATTTCGCTATGGCCGTCCTTTATTTCTCCCGTCCACGACGAAAGGATGAGCCGGTCGCGGTCCGTATCTTCCAGCACCTTCGCCAGTTTCTGCGCCCGAGGTTCGCGCGCCTGGGTCGAGGCGTAATCCAGGAAAAACTTGGCCGGGGTTAGTTCCTTGTCCCATGAATATTTGGACTGGAAACCCGCGTCGATGTCCATCATGCGATGGCGCCAATGGATTCCCATGAGTCCCTGGCAGCCGTACTTCTCCGCGAGGTCCATGTCGCGGACGAAGCGATTGACGTGCAACTGCGGCAGCCACATGGCGGGGTCGTCTTCCAGCCACGGAATCGGCCAGCGCTCGCGCCCCTCCAGCTTGCCGTACTCTTCGCTGACGGGATCCCAACCCAAGTTGTCGTTCAGGGACGTAAAGATGATGTCCTCGGGCAGCGATTTGTGGAAATAGGCAAAATGCCGCACTACCCCGCCCCATCCCGAAAGAACCATCCGCTTGTCGGGCGCATGGCGTTTCAGAAAGTCATGTGCTTGCTTAAAGGGCGTCACGGAAAGTGGGACGTCGGCCTTCTGGCTGGCCCAGTTCATCTGTTCGTCTTCCCATAGCCATACGTAGTCTACCGAAGGGTAGGCTTCCAGCAGGTTGGCCAGCCGTGCCTCCAGAATGTCCTTGGCGGCAACGGACTCCGGATCAATTCGAGGGCCGGGAATCTTGGGGTCTGGCGGCACGTAATGCGCTTCCGGCGGCGTCGCGCGGAAGATCTCGTCAGGGATTTGGTACGGTTCGAAACCTACGCCGGTTCGAATGCCCAGCTTCTGCGCGTAGCCCAAAGCCTCGGCCCAAAGTTTCTGCGCGAATTCCGCATCCTCCCAACAGCTTTTTGCCCGCGTGGTGGCCTCCGCGCCGAAGACCTCGCTGTCAAAAAAGTCTGGCGACCCCATGCCAAAGCGCGAAGTCCGCTCGGGCAGGTACCCCCATCGGTTGGTGGCGCTGGTGTCGGTATAGGATAGGTGGCCTGACCCGGCGTATTCGAAGGAGAGGAACGACTCCGTCCACTGCTCCGGGCCCGAATACACGTGCACACCCAGGGTGTTAAATCGCATCCTGACCATGGCTTCCAGGTAAGCGCGCCAATCCTCACGATTATAGACGCTGACGCAGTTGAGAAAGTCCGGCCAGGGAACGAGGCCGCGAACCTTGAAGCGCGGCTCGGCGTGCCAGGATTCGCCCTCGGGCGGAAGGTTCAGGCCTTTGCTCGAATCCAGCGGGTAAACGGGCCCATCGAGGCCAAAGAATGCGCCCTGGCGCTCAAGGAAATCGAATACCGCATAGAGAACTGCCTGCGACGTGGCTCCCGTCAGGTTCACGCTCTCGCTCGCCGGGTGCGTGATTTCGTAGGCTTCCGGGTGTTTGAACTGATCTTTATTGACGCCGAGGGAAAAGACAAAATGTCCCGCCGAGGGGGTGGCGTCACCCTGAGCCGATTCTACCAGACCGCTAGCCAAGCCTAAACCGCGCAGTCCTCGCGCCAATTCCCGCGAAGCGAATTTCTGCTCGAAACCGGAATCCGGCTGCCGAACAATCCACACCACCTGTGACGGGCTGAAGTTTGCCTTCATCTGAAGGCCGCCTGCTTGGCCGGCACCCGGGTTCCCAGCCCCTGATGTCGTCGCACCCGCCAAAGTCAACGCGGGAGTGGCGCCGGCCGCGAAGGATCCCGCGCCCAAACAGAGTGCAGAGTCTTGCAGGAATTTACGCCTGCCTATGGGTTTCTTGACGCTCATTTGTTTTCTCCTCTGGAACTCGCGGGCAGTTCTGCCTGGCGGTTCCGGCTCTCCTCACTCAGACGGAGGATGTCCTGTTCTGATTTATTCGCGCTCAAGGATTCAGCCAGGGCAAATTCGCGTTGTGCCGTCGCCGAGTCGCCGCGCTGGCGTGCCATCTGGGCATAGAGGTAATGCGCCTGACCGTCCCTGGGGTCCAGTTGGACGGCCCCCCGGACGGCGGCCCACGCTTTATCCTTGGAATTTGTTTTCGAGTAGGCTTCCGCCAGTTGATAATCGACGTCTCCCCTTCGCGGATTCAGGTGCTGAGCCCGCAGCAACAAGGGAATCGCGTCCTCGAACCGGCGCTCTTTGTTCGACAATGCGCCTAAGGTGAAAAGAGTTTCGAAGCTGGTGGGCGTTGCTTGGAGTTGTTCGCGCAGGTCCGCTTCGGCTTCCTGGAAATGCCCCACTCGGGCCTCGGTAGCCCCCAGCAACAACTTAATGTTGGGCCAGTTCCCATCCAATGCGGCTACGGCCTTGAATTCATCCAGGGCTTGGGGAAAGTTGTTCAACCCCGCGTAGGTCTGGCCCATCAAGAAATGCACTTGGGCTGTATTCGACTGCTGCGAGCTTAGAAGTCCCCCGAGGATGCTCTCGGCTTCGTGCATGCGTTTCAACCGGACATAGGCGGCGCTTAAAGCGAGAAGGACATCCGGGCCGCCGTCGGCCTGGAGAGGCGCGAGCATCTTAACCGCATCTTCATATTTATCCAACTCCAGGTCGCAAAGACCCAGGAGTTCTTGCGCCTGGCGACTCTGCGGGTCGCGGGCAAGAAACCGCTCCAAAGCAGGCGCCGCCTTGGCGTATTTCTCCTCCTGAAAATATGCGATTCCGAGATTTAAGTAGACACCCGTGAGGGAAGGATCAATTTTCAGCGCCGCTCCATATTCACGAGCGGCGTCCTCAAACTTCCGCTGGTGCGCGTAAACAACACCCAGGTTGGAATGTCCGGCGGCAGAATCAGGAATTTGCCGAAGAAATTGCCGATAGGATTCGGCGGCGAGATCCCACTGCCCCGCATCCTGGAACCCTTTTGCCTTGGCAAACAGGCTTTCGGCATCGGGTGATTGAACAGGTTGCGAATAGAGAAGGTAGCAGGGGAGGAAAAGGAGAACCAGTAGGAACGCCTGCCGAAGCTTCACCCAATTATCCTTCACCAGAGTCGTTGGCGTTCGAGCAAAACGAGCGGGGAGTTGAGTCCAGGGGACTAGTGAGGTGCCTATTCGTTCTTCCCCCAACCGCAATCTCCCCGCCCGTGAAAGCCCGCAGCGATGCTTGGAGCGGGCGAAAAGCTAGAATACAAGTTTCAGTGCCATCTGCATAATGCGGGGGTCCGCCGCTCCGTTAACTTGACCAAAGCCCCCGCTGCCCACGGTCGTGGCAACCGAGTTGAAATTCGCTCGATTCCAAATGTTGAACATCTCCGCCCGGAACTGGAGCTTCAAGCTTTCATGAATATCAAAATTCTTGAAGAAGCCGACGTTCCAGTTGTCATAGCCGGGCCCCACGGTGGTGTTCACGCCCGCGTTCCCATAAAACCCGAACGGAGGCGGAGTGTAAGCGTTAGTGTTAAACCATTCTGCCACGGTTTTCGGTCCGGAAGCGGATTGCCCCGGCACCACATCGGGCCGGCTCGCCAAGCCTTGAGTGCCGGTCGACAAGCCCATCGTGAGTGGTGCGCCGGACTCCAGCGTGATGATCGCCGTTGATTCCCAGCCCTTCAGGAAGGCCGCCTCAACGCCTTTCATTTGGCGGAAGAACGGTAGTTCGTAAACGTAGTTGATGGCCATGACGTTGGTTCGGCTAAACCCGGTAAGTCCATAATCGGCCTTTTCGTTGTAGGCATTCTGCGGGTAGCTGGAGAGCCCCCAGGCCTTCGACCAGGTGTAGACCGCCCCGAAGCTCAGCCCGTTCGTCATTCGCCGCCGCAAATTGATCTGAAGGGAGTCGTATGTCGAGTGCCCCACCGGAACGGTTCCCGAGATGGACGACCATCCCTGATAAGGACGGACGTAATCGGTGGCAACGCGCGTCTGGCAGGGGTAAGGAGTTGTGGGTGTGCAGGCAATGCGCGGATCGAAGTCGTAACCCCCGGTCGGCAAGGGTTGATTGATATTGTTCCCGTACTCCAAATGGGTGCCGCGGCTGCCGACGTAAGCGACGGAAAGCGAGGTGTTGGACGAAAGTTCACGCTGAATATTGAAGCTCCAACTTTGCACCATGGGAAGGTCATAAACATGGTCCAAATAGCCCAGGGACAAGGGTGCGAGAGGCGCAGCCACCCCGGACGAAGGATCGTTGAAGGGAGGATTGAAGAAAGTCGGGATGCTGGCAAAGGGCGGATTGCCCACCAGCCCATACGAATCATTTCCCTCAATGCGATGGTAGCCGACCCCGTATCCACCGCGAATTGCCCACTTGCCGCTCCCCGTAGGATCATAGGCGAAGCCGAAACGAGGGGCGGGCGTGTTGTAGTGATTCTCGACGAGGCCAATGGGTGTCCCACTCTGTCCTGCGATGACCATCCCGTTCAGCAGGTTCCCGGTGTTCGGAAGAATCACATCTTCCGGCGTAACGGTGGGCGCCTGGGCGGGATTGTATTGGCTCGGCAAAAACGTGCTCAGGTTCTTTCCGTAGACGTGGGGGATGAAAAACCAGCGCAAACCGAGGTTCAATGTCAGCTTGCGCGTCGCTTTCCAATCATCCTGGGCGTAGACCTCCGTTTGGTGGAAGTTGTAATACGGCTCCCTGAAGGTATTCAGCTCCGAATATTGCACGGGAAGCCCCAGGAGGGCATCGGCGACGGCGTTGCCGGTAAAGGAACCATCAAACGAGTAGGTTCCCTGGAGAGACGGCGAGGTCTGGGATTGAACGGGGGTGATCGAGAACATCGACGTCGCGCCGAATTTTATGCTATGGGAGCCAGTGATCTTCGTCAAATCGTCGGAGAATTGGCTGAGGTTGTGATGCGCCCACCACGGGCCCCACAAACTGCTGATTCCCCCATAGCCCTGGCCCAAACTCATATCCGGAACCACGTTGTAACCCGGATTGAGCGGATTGACCGCCGTGTAGCCGGAAGGTAATTGATACGCCCCCTTGATGATCATCGCGGGCGGTTTCGGGGAACCATAGTTACTATTGTAATTGTAGGAAATTTCGTTCAACAGGCTGGGATTGACGATCGTCGTCAGCTTGATCGTCAGATTCCGCGAAGGCACGTTGAACTGCGAATGAATGTTGGGGAAGGAATCTCCGGACCACGCGGTGGTGGGGTCGTTCTCCACCCAGCCGTCGTGGACGAAACGCACGAAGGCTTTGACCTTTTCGGAAACATTCTGGTCGACTCGGACGATCTGTTCGGTCCAGTTTTGTCCGGAGGTTGCTCCCGCCACGTAATTGTAGAATCCCGACGTCGTGGGGGCGGGAAAGTCCTGATTCATGATCAATTTCACATTGTTGTTGATGCAGGTGGGATCAATCTGACTTCCCGTGACGCAGGGCCCCCCTCCGGGTGCAGTGAGCGCGGTTCCGGTCAAGGGATTGATAGGGTTGGTCAGTGCACCAACGGCGGTGAAGTTTCCGCCTACCATGTCCGCAGTCGGCGTTGCCGCTACAATCGGTGAAGCCGTTCTCTCACGGAGCCATTCCTCATCCCAGAAGAAGAAGGTCTTCGATTTGGTGGTGTTGTAATGCCCGGGGATGTAGAACGGGCCGCCGAGGGTGTACCCGAAATCATTGTAATGGAAAGGCGTAATCGAACCACCCGCAGCGTTCAGGAAGAAATTGTTGGCATCAAAGATGTTGTTGCGAACATAGTCATACGCGTCACCGTGAAATTGACTCGTCCCGGACTTGGTGACGGCGAGGAGTACCGCACCGCCCGCCGTTCCATATTGCGCGCTATAGTTGCTGGTGAGGACCTTGAATTCGGCCAGCGCGTCAGGCGGTGGAGCCGTCATGGGCGACGTCGCATTACCCATATCGGTGTTCTGGCCGCCGTCCAATTGGTAGCCAGTCATGCTTTGGTCGAAACCATTAACATTGAACCCCTTGGAGTTATAAAATCCTTTGCCTAACTCATCCCCAGCCACCTTGATGGCGCCTGGGACCATTTGTTGCAGTTCCATGAAATTGCGGTCGAGGATAGGGAGCTGCGAGATTTGCTCGTTTGACACCGTCTGACTTGTCTCGCCGCTTTGGGTTTGCACGATTGAGGCGGTCGCCGTCACCTCAACGTTTTGCTGGACCTTCCCCAATTGCATGGAGAAGTTAACCTCCAGCCGGTCGGCGACGTTTAAGATGGTATTGGAGCTGGCCGCCGACTGAAAACCGGTCGCGGCAACGGAAACCCGGTAGGTTCCGACCAGAAGGTCCTCGGCCACGTAAATGCCCCTTGGCCCGGTGGTGACGGTTCGCGCCACCACTCCCGTCCCGACGTTCGTGATCGTCACCGTGGCCCCAGGAAGAGCCGCCCCGCTTTGATCGGTGACAGTTCCGCTAATCGTCCCGCTCGTTTGCCCGCTAACCATTAAGGGAAAAGCCAGGAAAACCCCCAGGCTCAATAGTCTGAACAAGAACCTCGACTGCACAACAGGTCTCATGATGCTTGTCTCCTCATTGATGATTTGGGCGTCGCCATGCGACCAGTCACTTGGCGATATTGACCGAGCCCATATTCAAGATCCGGCGCAAGCCGCGTGTTTATTACTTTCCACGGTGCGACTGGCGGTCAATCAAACCCTGGATCTGGAGAACCCTAAAGACCCGACGAAAGGAAAATGGAAGAACCCGAACGACCGTGTGACTTTCGTGCTCGCGGTGTTGGTCCCTCTCAAAGTGGTACATTAGCGGTAACGATTCCGACAGACGTTCTACCACCCTCCTTATTAGGTGTCAAGCATTTATTGGAAGTCGGTCTTTCTTGTCTGCATCCCTTCCAGCGTCTATCTAACGACGGGTAAGCTCGCGCCTTCTTATTCCCGGCTTGCGCCAGTCCCGGCAAGTACCGTTTCACTTTCAATGGGGACAGCGCGGGTGGACGCTGTCTGCAAATGACGCGTTTCGCGGAACTTGTACAAATTGGACCGCAGCACGATGGAGGGATTCAAATAGTGGGTGGCGGGGATGGAGCGGCCATGAAAAGCGTGCTCAACGATCAGCCGGATGGCATTTTGCCCTTGAACATAAGGGCGTTGGTAAATCGAGGCATGAATAACATGCTTTTCGAAGAACGGCACCATTTCCTGGAAAAGGTCCGTGGTAATCAAGCGCACCTTACCGGCGAGGCCAGCGGCCTTGAGGGCATAGCAAACCGGCATGCAGAGCACGGTGTTTACGTACAATCCTTTGATATCGGGATATCGGTGGAGGATGTTCAGGCATTTTTCAAAAGTTTCTTCCTCGTCTTCGTGGCCTTCAACGACCTCCGTAACGACGCCTCCTTCACAACACTGGGGCAACGTGGTGCAAAAGCCTTCCGCCTTCTTCCGATGGTCCTCCGTGTGGAGCATTCCGGTGACGACGGCCGTCTTTGCCCCGGGGGGAAGAGACCACGCCATGAGTTCTGCCGCTAATCTCCCTCCGAGTTCGGGATCAATACAAACCACGGAGGAGCGGGAACTGCCGGGCGCATCGGAGGCTACACAGATCACGCGGATGTTCTTCAGTTCCGCCTCGTCGATGAGTGGTTTGAGACACTGGGGGTCCCCCGGGGTAAGGATGACCGCACGGAGGTCCGCACTGAGCATTTCCCTTAACCTCTCACATTCGCCCACGCCCAGCCGTTCGCTGGGCTGGTAATCAATCTCCACTCCCATCGACCCGGTTCGGCGGCTTTCATCCAGAATTCCATCGCGCAACTGATCGTAAAAGATGTGAGGCTCGCGAGGTATGACAACACCGATCCTGACCGTGGCACGCCCCACCGAGAGCATCCGGGCCGCGAGGTTTGGGGTATATCCAATATGCTGGGCAATTTGTAGAATTCTCTTCCGCGTGGCTTCGCTCACCCCTTTACGAGCATGCAGGGCACGGTCAACCGTGCCGAGCGACACCTTGGCAAGTTCGGCAATCTTGGGAATCCCAATTTTTTCTTTTTTCCGACAGCGCGGGCTTCTGTTGGCAAGTTTCATGCTCGATTAACTCCGAAAACGGCGGAGGGAATAATCGTCATCATGCTACTCTTCCCCCGCGTTTGACGCCACCGCACCATCATGACCACAATTCCATGCTCTACCGGGCCTGCGGCCAACGCGTCCCGATTGCGACGGGTTTTCGGTAACGTTCCCGCATCATAAGCTCATCGCTGGCACGCGTCAAGCGGTCGTCTCGCGGAAGGGTGAAACTTTGGAGCGCGGGCATCGTGCCCGCCACAGCGGGCACGATGCCCGCGCTCCGCTGCCAACTTCCCTTTTGTCTTCCTGAGCGCATGACATACAATGCTACCGTACGGATCGCCACCCCTCATTCTGGAGAGACGACATGAGAAGACGGAGATTCTTAGCTTCCTCGCTGGCGGCCTCAGCGCTTGCCGGCGCAGCGCCCTCGGCGGATGCAGCAACCCTGGAAACCGCGCCGGCAGACGCCGGCCGCGAGTACTACGACTTACGGAGATACCAACTGCGCCGCGGCCCGCAGCAACAAACAATTGACGATTTCTTTCGCGACGCTGCTATCCCTGCGATGAACCGCATCGGGATCAAGCCGGTCGGCGCTTTCACTACCGCCATCGGACCCGGCAGCCCCGCCCTTTATATCGTGGCGCCGCACCCATCGATCGAATCCGCGGTTACCATACACGACCGGGTAGTGGCGGACCCGGAGTATATGAAAGCCGGCGCCCCGTATATGAATGCCCCACCGACGGCGCCTTCCTACATGCGCATGGAAACCTTCTTGCTCGCAGCCTTCGCCGACATGCCGAAATTGGAGGTGCCGCCCGGCACGGCCGAAAACCAGCCGCGCATTTTTGAGCTTCGCACCTACGAGAGCCACAGCCGAAAGGCTGGTCGCACCAAGATGGCAATGTTCAATCGGGCCGAAATCGCGATCTTCCGGAGAACCGGTTTGCGACCCGTGTTCTTTGGCGAAACGATGGTGGGCTCGGGCATGCCCAGTCTGACCTACATGCTCACCTTCGCGAACATGGAGGAACGCACGCGTGCCTGGGCCGCATTCGTCGCCGACCCCGAGTGGAAGACTCTGAGCACAACGCCGGGCTTTACCGACCCTGAGATTGTTTCCAACATTAGCAACGTGATTCTCTCACCCACGCCGTACTCACAGATTTGAGGGGATATCAAGAACCGGGGGGAGTAGAGCATGAATACAGGCTTAGCTCTCTTGCCACCGCCGCTCTTACCAAAATATTGGCGTCGACGACCAAAGCTCTATTCGGCATTCCGCCTCTTTGCGCGCGCCGAGCGGCGGATTTCCTTATACTCGTCCATCAACTCGTCTTCCGTGGCACCCCACGAGGTGATCATATCGTCCAAATCCTTCGCGGCGGCCCGCATGGCTTCCAGCTCAGCCTTGCGGCTGCGTTTCTGCGCAGGAATATAGAAGCCGAGCGTCTCGCCGTGCCGGGTGATCGCCAAGGGTGTACCTGATTCGAGGAAGCCGGCCAGGTTCTCCCTGAATTCACGGATTCCGATCTTGAGGGTTTCCATATTGTGTACTCCTTGTACACAAGATACCACAGTCCCGAACCCAATTGCTAGCCCGCTTTCGATGATTGCAAACTCTTCGGGCAGACGCCACTCGGGCGCGGATGAGCCCGGCGGCGGTCGGAATCAAGCGGCGTGGCTTGCATCCAAAGCACAAGGAGGAGGCAAAAGGAAGCCGTCGATAACCACCTGTTTCCCTTTGCGCCTTTGCGTGAGATGTTTTGCTCTTACCGTGTGCGCTTCTTCTTCCGCCCCGGAACAATGCGCGCATCGCTCGGCGCCCAGGCGCCCAAGCGGAACGTGCGGCTGTAACCTTCCGATAAATCCGCGATGGTTACCTTCACCGTTCCACCGGCATCGCACGAATAGGTTTCCTCTGCCTGCCGCTCAAGGCCCTGGTCAAGGTGCACGACCGGCACGCGGCTAAGGTCCGCGGTGTCCCGCAGCGCCGGGTCAAACGCGAACCGAATGTCGTCCCAGACGGTGATGTCGCCGGCGGGGCGTCCGGCCTCGGTAACTAGAAATAAATCATCAAGATGACTGCATTCGAGATAGCGGAAATGGCCAATGTTATGGACCGGCGTGTACTGGCGCGACTGGACCAGTGGCGCCTCGCCGGGCGCCGGTAAGGGCGTTCCCTTGGAGAAGAGGGGGTCAAAGACCACGGATTGGCCGCCGTCGGCTTCGCGCCACACCCCGAAATGGCGAGTGAACTTATCGCGCAGGACGTAGCCTGCCTGGGCATCAGCCTGGATCGCCAAACCGATGGCGGTGGCGGAGCGAGTGTAGGCTGAGCGTCTTACCCGGCGGCCGAACGCCTCGCGGAGAGTGCGCGCTACAATCGGAAGCTCGCTTCCGCCACCCGTGACGTAAAGGGCTTCAAGCTGCTGCCGCCCCTCAGCCGGGGCCGAGGGCGCGGACAGGCCGAATCCATGCACCTCGAGCAGGTCCTCCGTGGCGTGCAAGGTCTCCTGAACCAGCATGTGGGAGCGCGCATAGAAGTCAGCCACTCGCAGCGAGACCTGCGGCCAGCCCTCACGCACCGCCCCGAGGTCAACAGAAATATGCCGCGTGTTGGGTTGCACGCTTTCCTTTTGGGCGCGGCATTCCTCGTGAAGGTGGAACATCTCCGCCTGCGAGAGGCTGTCGCGATCGCCCGCGCTGATCTCCGCCGAATCGAGAGCCAGCTCCGCGAGGATTTCGTCAAAATCGTCTCCGCCGAGCGCGCCAATCCCCTCCGAAGCGATGACGCGGTGTTCGCTCTCGTCCAACTCAACCAGCGAGGCATCAAAGGTTCCCCCTCCCAGGTCATACACGAGGATATGGCCCTTCGCTCCTTTCGGTCGTGAGGTGCGGTCGCGGTGGCCAAACTCGATACTCGCCGCCGAAGGCTCATTCAAAAGTCCCAATATGTGGAAACCGGCTTGCCGAAAGGCCTCGGCCGTCAAGAACCGCTGGTTGCCGTTGGCATTCGCCGGGACTCCCAACATCACCTCGAGAAGGCCTGATTCCACACTGGGCAGGTTGGAATGCTCGAGCAAATTCATCCGCAAGGCCGAACACAGCTCGCCCAGTAATTGGAGCATCGGAACAGTCTGGGTCGAGATCTGAACCAGGGTTTGTGGGCCGGCCCCCTCCAGCGTCCGCTTGAGCGATCGGACCACCGTCCAGCCTGGCTCTTCTTGCGCCGCCCAAGCCTCCCATCCATAGACGCGAGTTTGGTCTTTGACCGCAACCAACGGAGGGAACCACTCGCGTGCCGTCCCGTCCGGAGCGCCGAATGACACCACGGGGTAGTTTCCGCGGTCGACAAACGCAACAATAATTCGAGTCGTGCCGAAATCAATTCCAAGTTTCATGGTTTTTCTCACAGGAAATGATTATAGCAGGAGCGGTAGGACCACGCCCATTCTGGCCAAGCGAAACTTGAACTTCTGGCTCCAGATTCAGGGGGAGAAGAGGAGCGAACTCTGCGCGCCGTAATCGTCACCGAAGTATCCCCCATCCACTCCCAAAGCCGCGGACGGGGGGTGCCAGGGCAACAGGGATCATGCGGCAAGCTTCTGGCCCATGGCCGAGGTGAGGCTAGCCGTCTTTCATCAATAGCATCCGACTATTCGTTGAGACTCTTCGAGATGGATCTCCGGCACAGGGCAGAGTTGCCGTCCGCGCTTTCCACAAATAACTCGGCCTCCACAGGCGCTCCATGGGCCGGCCCCTGGAGGGAATATGGTAAGTTACGATGTCGCGGCGTTGACGGCATCGGAGATTGGGTCGTCGGCTACGATTTTGAGCGCCGTCGAGGTGGCCTGGATAAAGAACTTCGCGGCGTCCGAGGTCGGCACGCTCATGCTGTTCGTCCACTGGCCCTGCTTGAACATGCACTTGGTGTCCGCGCAGGTGTCGTGCACCTGCATAGTTTTGAGCTGGGCGGCGTCCCGATCGTACAGGGTCTTGATTTGTTGGTGCGTGGTCCCGTAAGACTGCTCGACCGAATCGAGCCAAACGTCAACCTCGAGCACTATTGCGCGCATCGCCTCAATGCTCTCGCGCAACTTGCCGATGCGCGAACCCAGGTAATAGTATTTGGCCCAAACGCGCACCCAGGTATCGCACGGCGCGCTGCTAATGCCCTGTTGGACTTCCGTACAGACCTTGTTGTATTGTTCGACAGCGTGTGCAACCTTCCAGCGGTAGCGGTCCCAGTCCTCTACCTGGCTGCTGATTTCCTTGAGCTCAAACTTCACCCTTTCTCCCACGTTGCCGGGGTAATCCACGTGCTTCTGGTGAACCTTGCTGCGGATCGCCTCGCAGGCCGCAGTCCAGGCCTTGTCGAGCACCGAGCCCACCAGAGGGATCGGGATCTGATTCAAGGCAATGCTGACCCCTTTCTGGATGCCCTTGCCGGCGTAAGAGGCGAAGGCGCCCTTGCTCTGCACCGCGCTTCGATGCGAAGACAGGAACGAGGAATGGAGGATCTTTTTCCCCACGGTAGGATTGGCAACTACGGTTTTCGCTATTTCCTGGAGGTCTCTTGCGGACTGCTGAAGATGGACCGGCATTGGTGTCTCCTTTTCTTGGGATGAAATGGCTTTTCGATTTTGCTCCGATGTGCTTGCAGTATAGCACGCCCTACCGGCAGCGTCGCTGGAGGTTTTTCCTTTAGCCTGGATTCCCACGCCGGATGTTCCGCCTAATGAACGGAGATCCTAATCAGACTAATGAATCTTTTCGTAGGCGACGTTCAGAATGGGATACTTCCTCCAGTCTTTATAGTCGAAGTGCCACCACTCGTCTTCGTAAACCGTGAGGCCCTCATCTTCCATCGCATGGCGAAGCAGGGCCCGATCCCAACGCTCCAGCGAATTTCCGCCGGGATAAAAGGGGTAAGCGCGCTCCGTCATTTCATCGTAACCGCTTACCATGGGCACGGCGCGGCCGCTTTTCAGATCATACACAGTAAGGTCGACGGCGCAGCCTCGATTGTGGCGCGACCCTTGCGAGGGATCGGCCACAAAGTTGTGATCGGGGTCCGGCACGGCATCCCAGAACATCTTGGTGACGTACCACGGCCGGTAGGCATCATGAATCATAAGCCCGTACCCGAGCGCGTGCAATTTCTGGTTGGCCCGAACCACGGCTTCGGCCGCGGGGCGCTGCATGAAGGCGCGGGCTTGCTGGTACATGGGACTGCTCAGAAAATTGCGGGTGCTGGCGTAGCGAATGTCGAGTTTGATGGTGGGGTCGAGCTTCACCAGTTCGACCAGGTCGGGCTTCAGAAAGTCGCCGTCTTCCGTCGGGGGATGCGCCGCCAAAGCGTCACGCCGCAGTTCATCGACGGGCTTCAGCGGCTGAACATGAAACACTCCCGCGCTGATGATGCCTCCCGGCCGCCGTTTGAATTCCACCCAACCAATTTTCACCCCTGTGACAGCGCCGTGCGCGTCGCGCTCAAAGGTGGCTTGCTCTCGGTCATAGAGCCCGTAATCAGGAAACTGAAAAACGTCGCGCGACGCCTGGGTCAGCGGAGCATACTCATACCACTCAATGAGCACTTCCAGGTGGCCGTCCTTCTCTAGGACGTAAAGAGTGTCGTAATCCCAGCCATACTCTCCGATGAGGTTCTCGAACGCTTGCGGTGGGGGCGCCGGCCGGGGCGAATCAACCGCCGCCAGCTTGGTCGAGCCAACCTGGATAGCATGATCGACCACGTTCAGGGGAGTTCCGTAGTAGAGCCGGTCGTCTACGATGAGATTGCCCCCAAGACTGCGAATCTCCCTCTGAAAGCCGCCGCTCATCCGCTGCATGAACAGCCGGCCCTCGTGCTCATCAAGGTCGAAAGCGTCGGGTCCTCTCCCATACTGGCCCGCCAAGTGGCGCGCCAGGCTTGGGTCCAATGGCGTTGTAAGTTCGACGGCCGGAAGGGTCTTGTGGTCCCGCGCCGCCAGCATCAGCTTAAGTGCCTCGGTCACGATGTGGTCAGTTACACCGTTGCTGCTGTCGAGCGTCGCCACTGCCACCGCGCCAAGTTTGTCGTCGGGGAGAGCGTCAAGAGAAGTGGCAAAACCGTAAATCGCACCGTCGTGACCCACCATGCGATGGCCGTCAAGTTTGCCCAGGGCGAATCCGATGCCGAAGCGGCCCGGCTCGGCGGCGGTTGAGAATTGGGGCGTCCACATCTCATCCATCGTCGCCTTGCTCACGACCGGCCCGCTGGGTCCGCGACCGCCTGCGAAGAGAACGCTTTCGAATTGGGCCAAATCCGTGACGGTCGTGTAAAGGCTCCCGGCGGGGAAAATGCCAATCTCGAAGGTCGGAGCCGGGAAAATGCGTCCATCATAAGTCCAGATATCAGCCTTAGCTAAACTGCCGGTGAGGTCCGGTGTAGGTTCAAATCCACTCGTGTGAAGCCCCATGGGTTCCAAGACGGCGCTCTTCAGGTACGGGGCGAATGGCTGGCCCGCGCGCTGCTGGAGAACGTAACCCACCACGGTAATCCCGGCATTGGAATACTTGGTGTGAGCCCCAGGTGCGTAAACGAGTGAGGTCTCCTTCAAAGAATGGACCACATCCGCAAGGCCCGGAGGATGGGAGTCAAAATAGTGGCCCACCGGCGGCTCGCGAACTAGTCCCGAGCGGTGCGACATCAGTTCGCGCAGGGTGATGGGCTTGCCGAACGGGTTTTGGGGGTGGAAGTCGGAAATGTAATCGGTGACGGGAGCGTCGAGACTCAGCATGCCCTGTTCAACGAGCTGCATGATGCCAATGTCTGTGAAAAGTTTGGACACGGAGCCAACACGATAAACGGTTCCGGCGGTGGCATCTACCTTGTGCTCGGGGTCAGCAGATCCGAAGCCCTGTGCCCAAACGACTTGCTGGTCGTCAACGAGGGCAACCGCAATTGAGGGAATTCCCTTCTCCTTGAGCTCGTGCTCGATGAGCGGCGTGAGCGCCTGAACCACCTCGGCGTAGTCGCCGCGAGGCGCAACATTTGCTGAGTTCGGGAGGACTGCAAGCAACTCCCGCAGGCTCCCGTGGATCGAGACCCAACCCAACAACGCCAGGCAAGCGGCCATCATGAACAAGGTGGTTTTCTGTCTTACACCAAGAGCCATTACCCCTCCCCGGAGTGACCAAAAGCCCGAGCACCGCGACTCGCTCCTCGCCGGCGATTCAATTTAATTGGGAAACCCCTTCGAATGATACACGAGCGGGCGTGTCGCGTCCAAACAGATGTGATCCTCCTATTTTACCGGATTTCAGCGCCGAATGGAGTTATGTTTGGCGGTCCGGCGCACAAGTACATTTATTATCATCAACATCACGGGGTACGCGCCATAACTAGCTTGTTTTTCATCAAGATCACGGGGTGCCAATTTTTGTCCCCATGTTTTCAATAACATCACGGGTTATTCCTTCATTTTTGATATACATTTATTGCTGCTTGTAGCCTCGGATACAGATGCTAACTCGTTTAAATTCAATGATCGATTTTGCCAAGATTTCGGTCATTCGTAGCTAACCCGCTTCATTTCTAGTACATCATGGGGTAGGTGCGGACCTCTCGACGTCGCCCTTGTGCCATGGCCAATCTTGGCCATGATTTCTTAACTGACAGGATGCCAGTGCCACCCGTCGCATTCTTTACGAGTGACCAAAAAAGGCAAAATCCCGAGAGCAGAAAAGCATAGACGGAGCTTTGGCCCGCGGCAAAACTCGCCGCCTGTCATCCGTGTTTTCCAATAACTACATTTGTTATCATCAACATCGTGGAAAGCGCCCTATAGGTCCTTTGTTTTCATCAACATCGTGGAAAGGCTCTTTTCGGACATTTTTTCTCCATTTGTTTTCAATAACATCGTGGAACATCCCTTCATTTCCCCCCCCGCGTTTTTCCGGTGCTTCGCCGAGGTGATTCTCCTAACTTATTTAATTTCATTGACATACATTTTTTCAAGATTTCCATCGTCCTCAGCTAACCGGTTTAATTTCTAGTACATCGTGGAAGACTGCTGTACGGTCGCTCCTTGTGCCGCGGCTGTCCCGACCATGGCTGTCACTGGCGTGGCGGTGCCGCCATAGTGGACCAATTGTCAGCGCCAGAGCGGGCAGGATGCCCGCGCGCTGCGGATGTGCTCCATTCCCTCCGCCGTCGCCGGGCCCTGGGAAAGGGCCCCGTTTAGCTGGTTGGCGGCAATCTTCTTTTCGGTTAGGGTGGGCTTCTTGACGAGTGACATGGAGACCTCCTGGGTCCTGAGCGCCGGGGGGGGCTAGGGTCTGGGCGCTGGGTACTGGGGGCTAGGTGCTGAGTTACCGAGCCTTCCTTGGTAGCCGGTCGCCTGCCCCAAAATCCTGGAAATGGTGCGTTATTTTACCCACACGATAATACTCCGCTAGATATGTAGCACGATGGCGACCAGAGGCTAGGGGAAGGAGGACAAATTTCCCGCCCGAGGAAAGAATTATGTCGATTTTACGTTTATCATAGCTGCCGGTAGGGATTGCCATCGGGGCTCGTAGGGGCACCCCTCGTGGGTGCCCACAGGGGGGCCGATTCGGCCCCGGGGTGGGCAGGCACGAGGCCTGCCCCTACGTCGCGGTTGAGCGGTTGGCGCCAGTTCAGCGGGGCAAGTACCGCCGTGGCGTCTAAGACGACCCTACTCCTGGTGGGCCGCCTCGCGGCGCTCCGCGATCAATTCCTTGGCCAATGACCGGCCGGGTTTGATGAATCGCCGCAGGCGTTTCTGGGCCCGCGCCAAGCGGGTTTTCAAAGTCGAGAGGCGACTCGCACTCATAGCTTCGGCTCCGGGCGAGTTGATATCCGACGATCCGCGTAAATGTTCCGACTGAGCGCGTCCGCATCGATCATGCCTTTCCATTTTCCGAACGCGCGCCGGAAAGCGTCGCGATTGCCCTCTGTCGAAACTCTGATGATCGTGGCCAGGATTTCCTTTCCCTCAGGGAGGTTCAGCTTTTCCGGTGGTTCCAAAACGCCGCCTTTTACGCGAACCTGTATCGTTTCACCCATATCCTTCCTAAGCGTATCATTCCCATTAAAACAGTCAAAACCAGACCCCGTGGGCACCCTTGGGAAGAAGGTGGATGAGGTACAAGGCCGGATGAGTGCTTTCGTGAATGCGCAATCAAACGTAGGGTCTTATCGAGCGCACGGAAGAGACGCGGACCTAACGAACAGGTCCGCGCTACACCTGCTGGTGGCGGACGATGGTTCCAAGAAGATCCTCACCCTGTGATAAAGAAAGCGGTTTCGTATTACAATCACCGCAGCGATGCGCTATTTGACAGTATTCGAAATCACCAACAATCCCATTCAATGGGAGCTCCCAGCCGTCGGGCTTGTTTTTATTGCCGTTGGTTTCGCCCTCATTAAAATTGGCCGGAACTGGCCCGCCCATAGGCGTGTGAAGCCCGTTGGGTGGGGGTTGGTGGTTTTTGGCCTGCTTTTCACCTGCCTGACATGGTACGGCACGCATTCCTACTACCGAAAATCGACTGAAGCGTACCGAACTGGAAACTATTTCGTCATCGAGGGGGTGGTCGAGGACTTCCATCCGATGCCTTATGAGGGACATGAGGACGAATGTTTCCGCGTGAGAAACCAGAGGTTTTGCTATTCAGACTTCATAATCCAACCTGGATTCCATCAGAGCGCCTCTCATGGTGGTCCAATCCGCGAGGGGCTTCCAGTATGTATCGCATATTATGATGGTCAGATTCTTCGCCTGGCAATCCGCGCGGACAGCATTCCTTCAAAAACGGAGCGATCAGCCTACGCTGCCGCACAGGAGGCGCGCTGGCTTCAGAAAAACGAGACCGATCCACTTTTGGATCACATGGATCTGGGGTTTCTCTTCGCTTGTGTGATGATCGCCCTCTGCTGGAATCTTGATTGGCAGCACTATATCCGGTACTGGATCAGGCGCGTCCCTCCTTACAGCCGTTTATGGGAACTAGGATTTCGTATATTCTTCCTGGCTAGTCTCATTGGCAGCGCCTATGAGTTGGTTCGACGGATTCTGGCGAAGTCGAGGTCGATGGAGGACTATAGGCAGGCATTTCTCGACAGCCTTATCTGGATCGGATTCTTTGCTGTTTTCGATACGTTTTTCCGATGGGAGATGAGCAGGAGAAAGAAAAAGGACGCGACTGATCAAGCCTTTCATTAGCCTTGCGCCTGACTTCCCGATAAGCCCAGGTAAAATGCGGCCCACCATCTACCCGAACGCTTGATTTCACGGCAAGGAGCCGGACCGTTCCGCGCGTCCATACTTTACTTGGACTCGTTGCTCAACTTGCGGGTGACCTAGGTCACCTTGGCGGGAAATCGACGAACCACCCGTGCCTTGCGATGTGGGTTTCGGGGCGCCAGGGCTGGGCGAACATCACGCTGTACAGAGCGACATAAATGCTTGTGCGGATTCCGGGCTGAGAGGGGTGGGAAGAAACGATCGAAACCGAATCCGTCCGAACCGGACAGGCGGATATCCCGCATCCGGCTCTCCAGTTGGTGGTTTTACGTCGGAGAGGATTGACCGATCCGAACCGGGGCGCGACGGAGAAGGCTCCCCCAGTTCAGCCCAGCGACGACGCAGTTACCTTCGATTACAGGTTATCGTTTACCCGAAGAGGACTTTCACCTCTCCGACCCAGCATGGTTACAGTCGTGATAGCGCCGCCATCTTGGCGCCTTCTGTATCGGGTGGAAGCCGGCGGTACGCCTTAAATTAGGACACCACCGTCATTCATTTAGGTAGGATTGACAGTGCGTTGGACTTCAGTGTATTTGTGCATTTCCCGCGTTGGGCCGAAGATAAATGACCGAGATTCCGACTTTACACTGGCGGACGGGTGCGCCAATTCTCTGGCTTCAACTCATTGTTCCGGTTGAACCCCACTGGCTCTTTCGTCAGAAGGGGTATGTGATCGGCGAAAAACTCTCAGCACCAATCGGGGACATTTAAGGAGGATATTCCGTGGACTATTCAATCAAGAGTTTTCGCATCGCCCGCCGCATGGCCCTGTTGGTTACCCTCACCGTGCTCGTCGCCTTTGATCTTCATGGGCAATTGCCGCCCGAGAAGGCCGGCGGCATCGACGCCATCGCTGGCAAGGTATTGGCTGAAACCAGCGCTCCGAGTGTTTCGATTGCAGTCGTGAAGGATGGGAAAATCGCCTATGTCCATGCCTATGGGAATGCAAGCCTGGACCCTGCCACTCCATCTCGCCCCGAGGAGCGATACAAAATCGGTTCGGTCAGCAAGCAGTTCATGGGCATGGCGATCCTGCTGCTTGTGCAGGATGGCAAGCTTTCACTCGACGATCCGGTCGGGCGGTACTTACCCACCTTGACGCGAGCGAGCGACATCACGATCCGGCAATTGCTTACCCACACCTCGGGCTATCAGGATTTCTATCCCCTCGATTATGTGGCGCCTTTCATGACGCAAAAGGTCACGGCCGATGAGATCATCGACCGCTGGGCCCGCAAGCCCCTGGATTTCGAGCCTGGCACCGCGTGGCAGTACAGCAACACCAACTTTGTCGTCGCCGGGAAAATCGTGGAGAAGGTCGCCGGCACAACGCTGATGGCCTTTCTAAGAGAACGCATCTTCCGCCCGCTCGGCATGGAGACTCCCATCGACCTCGACCACGAGGCCCTGGGGGATTCCGACGCCAAGGGATATACGAGGTTCGGGCACGGCCCGATTCGGCCTGTCCAGCCGGAGGCTCCGGGATGGCTTTTCGGGGCCGGAGAATTGGCGATGACGGCGCGCGATCTGGCTTTGTGGGACCTGGGCTTGATCGAGGGCAAACTCCTGAAGCCGGCCCTGATGGATGAAATGATCAAGCCGGTATTTCTCAAGAACGGCTCGCCCACCGATTACGCTTTAGGCATTGGGATCTCGAACTCCGATGGGCACCCGCGGCTGCAACATGGAGGAGCGGTCTCCGGTTATGTGAGCTCGAACACCGTCTGGCTGGATCAAGGGGCGGCGGTCGTTGCCTTTTCCAACCTCGACGGATCGAGCGCTCCCGGCTCCATCACGCGCCAAATCGGGCCGCTGCTGTTGGCCGAGACGGCGGATCCCCAGGCCGCGCCGCAACTCGAGCAGGCGCGCCGGATCTTCAGCCAGTTGCAGGGAGGAACGATCGACCGGTCCCTGCTCACCTCGGACGCCAACTTCTACTTTACGCCGCAAGTCCTGGCCGACGCGGCGAGCAGCCTGAAGCCGCTGGGGGTGTCTGAGAGCTTCGAGCAAACGGGTATGGGTTTGCGAGGGGGCATGACCTGGCGCAGCTTTCAGATTAAGTTCTCCGGCGGCACGGTCCTGCGCCTGAGTACTTTCTCTGTGGATGACGGGAAGTTCGCGCAATACTTAATTCAGTAAATCCACTTTATTGAACGTCGGTTACTTTTCCGTTAACAAAGGTGATTTTCAAGTCTTTATAAACGTAGATTTTCTTTGCGCCCAAATCGACCCGCTTTTCCGGCTGGCCAAGAATCGCGACGACCTGGTCGATTGTCTGTCCCTTCTCGATTGAGGCGGGTTGCGCCGGCGCTGGGGCGGGTTGCTCTGGTTGGGGTTGAGGTTGGACCTGAGGTTCGGGTTGGGCGGGCTGGGCAATTGACGCAGGGCCCCCAAGGGCAAACACCTGACCGATGGTGTCCTCCACATCCGGTACGCTAGCCTTGGCCAGATAACCCTTGGCAAACTGAAACATGACCTCCGATTTGTACGAGGAAGACGTAATTCCGGCGTTGCATGCATCACATTCAACAATGTGGATCCCGACCTTGTCATCCTTGAGGTTGGTATCGATTTTAGTCGCGTAGACCTTTTCTCCCACCACAAACGCCCGTGAGTTTACCCCCGAGACGGGCATTGACACACCTCGGAGAATGCCGGCGCCAATGTCAGCCTTTTTAGTGGGCGGGTGCAGAACCCCATCCATGTACACACACGGGGCTGTGGCCAAACTCTTCAAGGGAACACCTAGAATCCCGGCCTTCTGAACAACCAGCACGGTGCCCGTAACGAGTACTTCGAGCCCGCTCGTTCCCTTGCCAATCTTGGCCAACTTGTATTGCGCCTCGAGTTGCTCCTGGAGGGAAGGTGGCGGAGGTGCCTGCGTAAAGGCCACAATCGCCGTGAGAAGGGCGGCCACTGTGTAAGCAAGCGTGATTGCAATTATCTGCCTCATCTTGAACTCCTCCTGGGCCCTCACATGGTCTCGGCCTGTATCTGTTGCTGGACTTGCCCCTCAGCCATGGTTCCTTGCTTGTCCTGCTCTTGCAACCTCCCATCGATGTTCGAGTCAGCGGCGGGAGGCGGAACCTCACCCGGCGTGGCGGAAGGATCGGTAGCGGGAGGGATGCCGCCTGCGCCCTTATTGTTCGCCAGCGTGTCCAGCCCGGCATCAACCTGCTCGCGGAAGGTGTTGTGCATCTCTTGCAAGTCACTGACTCCCACGGAGGCCGTCGTACCGGCGGCACAATCCTGTGGCTTGCTACTCAGGACCTTCACATGCACGCTGTTATCTTCACCTGGCGCGTCATCGACGCGGTTGATGACGTCCCCGCCCGTCAGCTCGCATTCCGGCCCCTCGCCGGTGGCAACATTGAGATTATTGTCCACGACAAAGAAACGATGAGAGGGATTCATCGCGTCCGGGGGAGTTTCAACTCCACCCGGCGGCGCGCCGCCCGGAGGCAGGGACGCCTCCTTCTGTTCGTCCGAGATATCGGAGCGCACTTCCCCTTCAAGGTCATTCTTAACCTCCGGGGTTATTGGACTTCCGCCTGAACCTATACCCCCTGGGGCGCCGCCTTGGTTGGCCCCGTAAGCGTTTCGCAAAGTTCCCGCGAGCGCGTTATCGGTTAACCACGCTGGCGCCGAAGAGTACGAGGACGATGGTTGGAAGTAGCTGCCTGAGGAGGCAGCCCAAGGCTCCTGCTGCCAGCCCCATTGGTAACGCACCGGGGCCGGCCACGGCCCGTAAGCGTAGTTATAGAATCCAGGGCGGTAATAGTGGCCCGGAACATATTGGTCATAATGGGCGCCGTGGTACATGTGGTCGCGGTAGACGCGGGCATAGGAATGACCGTTAGCCCAGTATGTCCGCTGATTGTAGGTCCGGCCATTGCGGGTTAAATAGGGCCGTTCCATGTAGCCTTGATGCGGGCCCATGCCCACCAAGCGGCGGCCATTTTGTTCGGTCACGATGGTGCGCTCACCGCGCAGACCGTGATTGATCTGAAGGCCGGGGGCGTGAATCGAAGCGATCTGTCCATTGGGGTGGAAAGTTGCCGCCCTTCCGTCGTGCAGAGTGACTTGTTCCACGCTCCCGTTCGGACGCATTTGCATGCGCGCGCCACTATTGGTCTGAATAACGTGGTGCCCATTCGGAAGAGTAGATAACTGTCCCTTGGGCAAAGGCTTGGCATTAATTCCACCCATCCCTCGACGGTTTTGGCTCAACGCCTGAATGCGCTGTTGCGACTCCTGGGGAGAATACACCCTCGGCGGAATAGGGTGCACCACAGGTTGCGGTTGGACCCCTGGCCGGGGTTGGACTGCTGGCCGCGGTTGAACTGCTGGTCGAGGCTGAACGGCTCGCGGTTGCACCGGTTGGACGGCTGGCCGCGGTTGCACTGGCTGGACGGCTGGCCGTGGTTGGACCACGGGCCTCTGGGGGAGCGGCCTCGCCGGTTGGACTACCCGCGGCTGGACCACAGGCCTCTGTTGGACCGGTTGCACTGGCCGGACTTGCGGCTGGGGCTGGACGGGCCGGGTCGGCGCCGGGGTTGGCTTCACCTGTGGGGCGCCGCTTCCCTGGCGAACAGGTTGCTGCTGCGCCCAAGCGAGCGCTAAAGAGACAATCAGGACTATAGCGACCGACGGAATTTGCAGTGCTCGTTTGATTGGCATCTGAAAGCCCTCCACAATCGCGTGTTCGCCCGGATTATTTCTCAGCGACTCGACTCGCAAAACATGAACAAGTCAGAAATCCCCGGGACCTTGCTAATGATGGTGGAATTAATCTTTAGCCCAAGACTCCGTCCGACGCATTTTCAAGCAAATGTAGCGCTGGGCTTTAGCCCGGCACCTGCCGACCTAAAGGTCATCGCAACAGGTAAACAAATTTTCCAAACGCAACGGTGCGCCGGGCTCTGACCCGGCATCCGCCGACCCTCCCCCGCGCTTAGGGCAGGCTCGAACTGTCGGCGCTATAGATAAACTGGTCTGCCCAGATATTTTCTCATAAACCGCAAGCTCCAAGAGCCTAATCTTGCGAACCTGCACTCCGCCCTAATTGTGGAATACCCGGGAATCCCCGGGAATATCCGATTCGTACCATAAGCCTTTAAATGATGTCAATTATCATTATAGCCCGAGGTTTGCTCGCTGGGGAATTTTTTGGGAGCGGTGCAGTTCATTGTCGAGACGGCATCACGCCGCCATAGGGTCCGTGGGCTGGCGGATAAACTCGCCGCCACAACGGCAAACTGCGCCCATGTTTTGGGAGTGCTGCGAATGGGGGTGGGACGGGCGATGGGTGGGGGGCAGAGTGGGACGTGACCAGTCAAGGCGAGCCAGAGGCGGACATGGCTGTTCCGCCCGCACCAGCCCGCCCGGACTATTTGTCAACCGAGCGCGCCAGACCCCAGTCTTGCTGCTTGGGCGAGACATGAAACCGCGCTACGACTCCTGCGAACCTGCCTTCGCATTGGTGTGGCCTCCTGAAGGCGATGCTCCACCCCAGCCCACAGGAAGTGGAATGCTATCGGCGACGATCGCGATGATTTTGACCGCTTCCGCCATGCTCGTGATAGCTCTCGCAACTCGGTAGGCATCGGAGTATCGTGTCATTCGCGGTGTCGAGATGGCGGTATTTGGCGTTTTTACCGCTGTTAATATACGATTGCTAAACTTCCAGAATCGGCGAATCTAGCATCCCGTGTGCGCTTTGCGTGTTCCGCCGATCCTGCGCGGATCCATATCCTGTGCTTCTTCAACTAATGGAGCGATTGTCCCGGGCCAAGTTCTCTGTGTGATAACCCAATAGTCGGTCCACGCTCGGTCCTCACACCCCTACGTTGGCCTTCAATCCCATGCATCATTTCAAAACATCCGTACCACCACCCGTAGTTAGGAGTGGGCTACTGTGGCGAGGCCGCTGCAACCCCTGCTCTCCATGCCCAACAAAGTGTATTTTTAGACTCGGAGCAGGGTTGGGATTCGGGGCTCGGATTTCGAGCATCCTAATTAGGTCGGTTTGCCCCTGAGTTGCCAGCCCCCCGGGGCCCGCCACCCGGAAGAATGTGCCGCAGCCGCCGTTGTTGGTGTAGATGCACGAGGCAGAACCACCCCAACGGGTTGTCCCGTAGAAGTTGCCATCACTCCCCTGAAGTAACGTCGTGAAGGGGTTCGATCCGTCGTTGGGACTACCGACAAACGAGTATAAGGCATTGGTATTACCTACTGGGTCCATCTTGAAAACTGTGCCACAGCCGATATACGTCGAGTAATTTTCGCTCGCGGTGACGGAACACGCGGGGTCGCCTCCCGCCGTTGCGGTTCCATAGAAATCACCATCACTTCCCTGCACTAACGCGGAAAACGGAACCCCTCCTTCGGGGCCGCCGGAGAAGTCATGCAGCGTGGCAAAGGTCCCCGATGAATTGATCTTGAAGACCGTTCCACAGCCGGCGAGAGTGGACACACTGCAAGAAGCGTCTCCTTCAAACAAGGTTGTCCCATATAGGTACCCGTCGCTGGCTTGGATGAGGGCTTCCGACGGATTCGCCCCGTCCGTCCCACCTGTGAACGCATATAACGGGTTAAGGTCTCCTGCCGCGTCTACCTGGAAAACCACACCGCAGCCCGATATGCTCCATATCTCGCAGGAAAGATCTCCCCCACCTAGCGTGGTTCCGTAAAGGTAGCCATCATTGGCCAGAAGGAGGGATGCCTCGGGGCCGTTGCCATCGGTCCCGCCGGAGAAAGAGTACAAAGTCTTGAGATCGCCGGAGGTGTCCGTTTGGAATATCGACCCGTAGCCTGACATTCCCCCGCCAAACGTGGTGCCATACAGAATTCCGTTGCCCGCTTGAATCAAGCCCGCCAAGGGCATGGAGCCGTCACTGCCTCCAGTAAATGAGTACACAGTTGAGAAGGACCCAATCGAGTTTATTTTGAAGATAGAACCTTCACCGTTGGCTCCGCCATAAGCTGTCGTGCCGTAGAAGTACCCGTCGCTCGCCTGAATTAAGGCCCCCAAGGGTTGCTCTCCGTCTGCACCGGAAAACTCATACAAGGTGGTAACCCCCCCTCCGGGGTCAACCTTGAAAACCGTCCCGTAGCCGTTCGTACCACCCAATTGCGCGGTTCCATAGAAGGATCCGTCGCTCCCCTGGACCAGCGCCGCCGACGGCGCACCCCCATCGGCGAGACCCGTGAAGGAATACAGCGGGTTTTCGGAGTAAGCGCCAATGTTGACCGTTGCAGACGCGCTAAAGCTGGGGGCAGCCTGGCTTGTTGCCGTGACTGTAACCGTTGCCGGATTGGGAATAGTGGTCGGGGCGGTATAGAGTCCTTGACTGCTGATTGTTCCGACGGGCGAACTGCCCCCGCTTATTCCATTTACACTCCAGTTAACGCCGGGACTGGTAGCTCCGGTAACCGTACCGGTGAACGCCTGCGCCCCGCCCGCTGGAACATTTGCCAATGTGGGGGTGACAAGAACCACAATGCCGGTGGAGCCTGCGGCTCCGACCGATACCGGCGCGCTCGCTGTGAGCGTACCAATCGTTGCAGTAACTGTGGTAGTGCCTGAACCCACGGCTTGAACCTGTTCCTGATACGGGAGCCCTGAAATGTTCGTGATGGAAGCCACGGACGCCTCGCCGGACGTCCAGGTCACGGCATTGGGGATCACCGGGTTCCCATTGCTATCCGCGCACCGAGCCACCAATACCCAAGTCTGCCCGATCGCCCCGGACATGGATGTGGGGACCAAGGTGAGAGTAGTGATCGTGGCAGGGTTGATGGTAATCGTAGAGGTCGCCTGCACCATTGGTCCACCCTGCACCCTCGGCGCAGTGACGACCAAGCTCGCCTGCCCTGCACTGGTGGCCACCACCTGCTCCGCAGACGCGCTCGCGTTCGCATTGCTCAGATTAAGAGTGCCGGGTATCCCAAGAACGCCCCACTGGAAGCTAACCGTTGAGGATGTGATAGAGTTGTTCTGGCTGTCGAATGCGGAAGCGCTGCAAGTCTGCTGCTGGCCGATCTGCATGGAAGAGTCAGGACAAGAAATCTGAATGGATGCAACCTGAGAAGTTGAAGTCCCGACGCTCGCGATGGCCGTCTCCACCGGCGTCGCATATTTACTCAGCTCGACGATCTGTTGCGTTACTTGACCCGCAGTGCTTGCGGCGCTGAGTATCTTGGGAATGACCGACACCCATTCTGCCGACTGCTCTGCTATGACGGTGATAAAATCGACAAAGTCACTCGAAACGCTATCCAAGGCACACTGACCCGCCGCGCCAATGAAGTCGCCTCCGATTTGTGCCACTGCTGCAAGGAACAAGGAGCCATAGTCGGCATTAGGGTTGGAGAATTCCTGCTGGAACTGGCTGACCTGGCTAATCAGTTGAGTGCTGACAACTTGCTGGGTCATGCAGCTCAACATACTGTCCGGCAGGACCCCCACCGCTGACAAAACGCTCTCGACGTCGCTCAATGCGTTCACCGTAAGAGCCGAGGACCACAGAGTTAGCCCCCCAGAATACGAACCGGCCCAAACGTTGGAGAGCTCCACCGAGTCGGCAAATCCTCCGCTGTAGAATCTGGCGATATAATTCTGTTGCGTTTGCGCTACGACGCCAAAGCCGACTTGGTCGCCGGATTGCCCCGTGGCGATATTAAGCAGGGCGTTTGCCCCCGCCTCAACGTCATTTTCGGGGTCAAGATATGTGAAGTTGCTGGCGGCGGGGACCCAAAAGACTGACTGGCATCCGGACACACTTGCAGGGGGCGCGCAAGAGGACGGCATGAGTGGGCTTCCCGAGCTGTCCGTCGGGCTATCGGGGCCATTGGAGCCTTCGCCCGGGGCTATCGATCCAACGCCGCCAGATGGTACACTGGCTAGGGGAGCCACCTGGGCCATCCAACCCACAGCACAACCCAGAATGGATGAATTCGTGCAGTTGTTGACGGCAACGTCGTAGTTGCCGGATCCGTCGGGTGAGTTCGGTGCCTGGAGCGAAATGTAGTCTAAGTCAAGGCACGCGAGGTTGCCGCTGCCTGATGACGTCGAACTGGAGCCACAATTCGGGGTAATGCTGATCTGAGAAGGCCCCGCGTCCAAGGCAGAAGCCTGAGTTCGCACGATCCTCCCACGCCGGCCTTTTGCCTGCATTGACGTGATGGATGCTTGCGCCAGAGTCTGGGCGTTTGCACCCCCTGTCAATGTGTTGAGAACGGAAACCACGGCATTTTGCAGCGCTGTATTGACCACAGGGTCTTTGAGGGGAGCCGTTTCGCTCCAGGCTACAGAAAGTGCCTGTGCCAACGCGGCAGTGTTGGGATCCGCAGCGATGGCCGCCATGATGATTTGCGCCTTTGCCGGGTCGGGGTTCATGAGCGGGGGTGTCAGGAATAGCAGGGACTCCGCAGTAGTTTGGAAATCCAAGGTTACAGACGCTGGCTGTGCCACCGCTCTGGGAGATGCCGTCAATTGCCACCGGGTTACATGTACGGTGGCAGCGCGCCCCGGCAAGCTACGCGCCGCTAGGACTCTAGTCGCTGCTGACGCCACATTGGCTGATATCTCGCCCGAGATTCCTCCAATCGTGAGCGCAAGGAATCCAAAAGGCACGCCCGGCATCATCCCCGCAACGATGGTTGTGCCATAGGGCCGCAAAGCCGCTGTGGAGTTGCCCTGACTATCCGGTGTGCTTTCATTTCTTCCAAAGCTCAAAACGGTGAGCGTGGTCGGGTCCAATCCCTGCGGTGGAGTAATCGAGGCCGTTACGCTGACGGCGGCTTGGGTCGTGAAGGACCATATGTAAGAGGCGCCCAATTGGTTTTCCGCAAGATCGCTCACTTTACTCCCGATGGACACGGTGTAGGTTGTCCCCGCCTCGAGGACTCCGTGGGGGATGAGATTGACGGTATTAGAGGAATAATCGTAGTTCGGGCGGGCCGTAAGAATTTGCGTCCCGTTGCTCAGTAGAATTGTATTCGAATTGACCGTCGCAGGATCCAGTTCCTCGTTGAATTGCGCGGAGATACTTGTGGTCTGGGATACGGCGGTTTCCCCGCTGGGGGGTATCGTCGTCACGACTGAGGGAGGGGTCGTGTCGCTCTTAACTGTCACTGCCGCGCTCGCAACTTGGGTGATATCGGCCTGGCTGGTTGCGGTCACGGTTACGCTGCCAGGATTAGGCACTTGGTTCGGCGCCGTATAAAATCCACTGCTGCTGATTTCCCCTGCCGTGAGACTTCCCCCAGCAGTCCCGTTCACGCTCCACGTGACTGCAGTATTCGTGACTCCTAACACCGTGGCGGTGAATTGGACTGTGTGAAAAACCTGGACAGAATTTGCGGCGGGAGAGAGATTGATGCTGAGCTTGACCGTGATGTTCGCAGTCGCGGATTTCGTTGAATCACCTTGGCTGGTAGCCATAACCGACACGGTTGTCGGGCTTGGAACCATCGCAGGAGGGGTGTACAAACCAGCGGATGAGATTGTTCCCACCGTGCTATTTCCCCCTGCCAGATTGTTCACACTCCACGCTACAGCCGAACTGTAACTTCCCGTCCCCGTGACTGTCGCAGTGCATTGGGAGGTCTGACCCACCGGGACCGGATTCGGGCTACAGGCGACGGAAACTGCCGTGATGGCGGGTTTGTCAACCGTGAAGCTCATCGAGTTCGACGCGCCGCCCCCTGGCGACGGATTCGTCACCACTACCCCATAAGCCCCGGCGGTTGCTTGGTCACTTGCGCTCAGCGAAATGGTTAACTGCGTTGAACTTACAAACGTAGGTGTATGAGCGACGCTGTTGTAAGTAACGGTTGAGCTGGAGAGAAAGTTGGTGCCAGTGATGGTTAGAGTTTGGGCTGCTGCTCCGGCGTTGGCAGAAGACGGCGATAAACTCGCAATGCTCGGAACAGGGTTCGGTGACTGGGTTGAAGAAACCGAACTCCCCCCACCTCCCCCGCAATTCATGGTGAAAGCGCCAACGGCCACTAAACCTGCAACGGCCAGGACCACTCTTAGGATATGACTCCAACCTATTTGTTTGTTCGCTGTAGAAAACATGGTTAACCCTCTCTCCTGATTCGTTTCTTTCGGCAGCGTGAAGGGCTGGTCGCGCTCACATCGGTGCGCGACGCATCCTTACAGTTCCACCTTCCACCTACACGGTATGGAGGCGGCGCTACAAGGGGCAATCTTTCTATCGAACCAAGCCGGATCTCACTGAGCCGGGTTAATGCCGAAGTCAAACAGGTTTCCGCCGCCCATGCCCATCGCGTTGTTCTGGCCGGTGTAGAAGAAGCAATATTCGCCAGGGTGCATGTCGTCGCGGGGAACAATCTTGTAGATTCCGGGTGCAACCTTTTGAAAATCGAATTCGACCACATCTTTTGAGCGCGTTCCGGTTGATCCGCCCCATGCTCCAAATTCTCCGACTACGAGTTCGCGATCATCTTTCTTCGGCTCGAACCGCGCGAGCGTAAACTGGTTGGGGGTGGAGAGCCCTCCGAACCAAGCCGTCCATGCCCCGGAGTTACTCAACGTCCCCTTTTTTTGTTCAAAATAAAAATAGAAGGTGGGCCGAGTCTCAGAAGTGCGCACATTCGACGTTGCACCGCGAACGACGGCCTTCCATTTTGCCTTGGCAATGCCGTAGGTCATAGCCGAGGTAAACATGCCGCCGGACTTGGTGCCTGAGTAAGCCGTGGGCTCTAATTGAGTCATTTGGCGTCCACCGGGATTCTGCCGGACGTAGTAAATTCCCGCGTCATGTTCAGCCTGCGGATCGTTAGGGTCGGGAGGGGGGCCTGGAGGGGGTGCCGACGAGTTTGGACTCACCGGTGCGGCGGGTTCCATCATGGCTTGCAATACTACATCGCTGACGCCCGCCGCCTTCAGCTTGGTCAGCGCGTCCATTGAGGTGTCAAATTTGCAGGGGGAGGACTTGATTTTTGCGACAATGACATTATCCCCGAATTTCATTTGCACCATTTTGATGATGTCGTCGTTGGCCAGGGGAGCTGCTCCTGTCGCCTGGGCGCCCCTCGCAGTGACCGTCAATGGGATGGACAAAAACAAAATCAATAGGCACGCGGCGTGACCGTTCACACATCGGTTGAAAGCAATCATCAAAACCTCCAAGATGAAGGGGGATGGGATCTGGCGAGCTATTAAACCTGCGATAACTGGGGGTATCGATAACCAAGATACTCCTCAAGCGGCGGGCCTTGAAAATACCCAGGCGCCTGTTTCCTCCGCACGCTGGTGTGGGTGCCGGGTGCGCGTTGTTCGAACTGCCCGGCACCCCCGATGGCCAAAAAAACCTACGCGATCATTCGGCCATAGCAGCAGTCCTTCGTATTGGCGGGGATTCTGCCGAAGGCGCAGCGGGGGTGCAAGCGACATCAAGCGCCACAAGGTTAATGTCGTCTAATGACGCGACGTCAAGTGCCAAAAAGACCGAAACATTTCAAACCGAACGGCGCGCAATAGAATTGCGCCTTGCGGGGCTCCTTGGTATACTCTGCCCACTTAACACATAGCTAATGGCAAAACGCCGAATTTCATCATGAACGAAAGCGCAACCAACTCTCGAAAACATACCCAAGAACCGAACAATGGGCGCTTGGACCTGTGGAAGGAAATTGCTTCCTATCTGGGCAAGAGCATTCGGACCGTGCAGCGTTGGGAGGAACAGGAGGGATTGCCGATTCACCGCCTGCCCCACACAGATCGGTCCTCGGTCTTTGCCTATCGGCTTGAGCTGGACGCGTGGCGGGCAAGTCGCAGTCACCTCGCCGAAGGCCACAGCGACGACGTTGAGGTCAATGGGGCCGCAACCCGGCGAGCCATCCCCGCGAATCCTTCCTCCGTGCCGGGCGAGCGTTTGGTGACCCCTCGACGCTGGCGGCTGGCCGTTTTGATGGCCGTCATCGTTCTGGCTGCCTCAGGTTTGATAGGGTTTTTCACTCGCCCCGCGCCATCGTTGCAAATCCTGAATTACACGCAACTTACGCACGATGGGAAATACAAAACAGGGCTCGCCTCGGATGGCATATGGGCCTACTTTATCGAGCAAGGCGTCGGCGGAAGGGAGATCTGCAAGGTCTCCATCAATGGCGGAGACATTAAGCATTTCCCTCTCGACCTTCCCTTGGCATCGCTGATCGCCCTTTCTCCCGATGGCACAAAGCTTCTGGTTCAAGAAGAAACCCGGTTAAGCAACGATTCAAATGCTTGGGTTATCTCAACCACAGGAAAAGCTCTGCATCGGATGGGATTCGGGATCACCGGCCCTTTCGCGTGGACTCCAGCGAAGAAGATCGTTTATGGCCGCGGCTCCGCGATTTGGACGTCAGATGAGGATGGCTTTCATCAGACACAGATTTTCAAGAGCTCTAACTACGTTGAAAATGTCGGCTGGTCCGCCAACGCGAAGCGTATCTGGTTCACGACCGTCGGCCCGGGGGCCTCGCCTCTCACCGTGGGGGAGATCGATGCCGATGGCAGCAGCCTGCGCCCCGTTCTCGAAGAGAATGGGCCGGACAAAGCTTATTGTTGTGGGTTTTGGGCGGCCAACGGGTCGAGCTTTGGCTTTATGTCCTCCTCCAGCCACCAAACCACTCTGGTGGTGGTTCCAGATTCCTGGACCCGGCTCCTCCGGCCCCACTCCATTTCCCGCACAGTGTTAGGCTTGCCCGAGGTTTCCGGATTCGCCTCGGACGTTGCCCATAGCAGATTTCTAGTTTTGGCGGCGGGACCGTGGCATACAGATGTCTACCGGTTTGACCATGCGACGGGCCAACTTGTCTCTTATTTTGATGGACTCGCGGCCCGCGAAATTGATTTCTCTCCGGATGGTCAATTCGCAGTTTATGTGGATGGCTATGACGGTTCGTTATGGAGGTATGACCTAAAAGAACGCCGGAAGACCCGTCTGACCGACCCTCCCTTCTATGCCCTTCTCCCTCGCTGGTCCCCGGACGGCCAGTGGATTGCCGTAACGGGGAGCGGGTCGGAGGGCCGGTGGAGAATCTACCGCATCCCCGCTCGGGGCGGTACTCTGGAACGAGTGATCGCGGATGATGAAGATGAGGGAGCAGCCACTTGGTCGCCGGACGGCAAGTCTCTGGCCTTTGGAAAAGTCGATTGCCAGTTTGCCGACAAATGTGGCGTTTATCGGTATGATTTGGTGACGCACTCATTGCACATGTTGCCAGGCTCAAGGGGTTTTCGCACTGCCCGCTGGTCGCCCGATGGCAAATACATCGCGGCACTTCGAACCACTGACCAGAGCCTCATGCTGTTCGATTTTGCCACGCAAAACTGGAAGGTAATCCACGGCCCGACCCTGGGCGATACCTTGAATTGGTCGAGAGATTCCAAGTACATTTACGGGTACATTCCGGCGGACAAGAGCCCTGTCATCTTCCGTGTCAGTGTCTTTACTGGCACCACGGAACAAGTTGCCAGCCTGAAGGGTATCGAGGCGGCAGGGATACAATCCAAGCAATGGTTCGGGCTCGCCCCCGACGATTCGCCCATCATCTCGCGGGAAACGAGTGAGAACGAGGTGTTTTCAGTCAGTTATCAAATGCCCTAAGGATGAGCAATGGATCTAAGCAATCTGCTTTTCGGGAAACCGCTGCGTTCATCGGACGAAGCGGGAGAAAAGCTGGGGCCCATCGGCGGCCTCTCCGTCTTTGGATTGGACGCTCTCAGTTCCGCTGCTTACGGTCCGGAGGCGGCGCTGACGCTGATGATCGTGCTGGGCGCCGCGGGGATTTCCTACATTGTGCCGATCACGGCGAGCATCATCATCCTGCTCGCAATCGTCTATTTCTCGTATCGCCAAACCATTCAAGCCTACCCGACCGGCGGCGGTTCCTACACGGTGGCGCGGGAGAACCTGGGAGAATTCTCCGGGCTGCTGGCGGCCGCTGCGCTCATGATCGATTACGTTCTGACGGCGGCGGTAGGAATCTCGGCAGGCGTGGGGGCGCTGGTCTCGGCCATGCCGTCGCTTCTGCCGCACACCCTGCTGATCTGCCTCGTGATCTTGTTTCTCATCACCTTGGTCAACCTGCGCGGCGCGCGAGAGACGGGCGCCGTGTTCATCATTCCAACCTACGTATTTATTGGCAGCTTGCTCGTCACCTTGTTGATCGGACTGTTCAAAACCCTTGCCGCGGGCGGTCATCCCTTACCCGTCGTTGCTCCGCCGCCTATGTCCCTTCCCACCGCCGCGGTCAGCCTTTGGCTTTTGCTCAAGGCTTTTGCGAGCGGCTGCACCGCCATGACCGGCGTCGAGGCGGTGAGCAACGGCGTCAAGGCGTTCCGCGAGCCGGTGGTGAAATCGGCGCAGCGAGCCCTAACCGCCATCATTGCGATCCTCATTGTGCTTCTGGGGGGAATCGCCTTCCTGGTTCGCGCCTACCACATCGGCGCCACCGACCCCGGCCAGGCTGGATACCAAAGTGTGCTCTCACAACTCACCGCCGCCGTGGCCGGGCAGGGGGTTTTCTACTACATCACCATGGGCTCCATCCTGCTCGTGCTGGCGCTCTCGGCCAACACCGCCTTTGCGGATTTCCCCCGACTCTGCCGCGCCGTGGCGGAGGACGGATATCTTCCCTCTGGGTTCGCCTCGCGCGGAAGACGCCTGGTGTATTCGCAAGGCATTTGGGTGCTCGCGGTGCTGTGTGGCGGGCTGCTGATCTTATTCGGCGGAGTCACGGACCGGCTGATTCCACTGTTTGCTGTGGGCGCTTTCCTGGCGTTCACGCTGTCCCAAGCCGGCATGGTCGCGCACTGGAGACGAACCGGCGGTAGAGGATCAAGGCACAGCATATTCGTTAACGGCTTGGGAGCAACGGCGACCGCGACAACCGTCATCGTGGTGACCGTCGCCAAGTTCGTCGAAGGTGCCTGGGTAACGGTGATGCTCATTCCCGCCATAATGATGGTGATGGCTGCCATCCGCAGACACTATCGTCTGGTCCAGGCAGAGGTCGCGAACCCTGTGCCTCTGGATTTGACCGGCCTTCGCGAGCCGTTGGTAGTGGTTCCCCTCCTCTCGTGGAACCGGGTCGCCCAGAAGGGATTGCGGTTTGCCCTTACTCTATCTTCCGAGGTTCAGGCTCTGCACATCGATTGTGAGAAAGATCCCGGGAGCTTTTCCCAAACGTGGAGCCGCTTCGTCGAGGAACCGGCCAAACAAGCGGGACGAGCCGCGCCGCGCCTGGTCGAGCTGTCATCACCTTATCGCTTCGTCATCACACCCATAGTCGACTACATTCTGGAACTCGAGCGAAGCAACCCCGACCGGCAAATCGCCGTATTGATCCCCGAGTTGGTGGAGCCGCATTGGTTCCAGTACCTCCTGCACAACCAACGCGCTGAATTGCTGAAGGCGCTCCTGCTGGCCAAGGGGAGCAAACAGATTATCCTCGTCACGGTGCCCTGGTACATCATTGCCTAACGATGACCACCGCCGTCGGAGGGAGCTCATTCACTCCTCAGATTGAAAGCCTGTACGATTTTGTAACGATGCAAATTAGGTCAGCACCTGCCAACCTAAAGGCTGCCGCAACATCGCACCTGCCAAAATGAAGAGAGGCGTTGCGGCCGACGTGAGGGGGTGTGGCCTAAAAGTGAAAGCCGAGATCCCCTGGACGTAGCGTGGGCGTCTCGCCCGCTGGGGCGTGGGCATCCTGCCCGCGAATTCTTGGCGGGAGCGGGACGCTCCCGCGACAGCGGGCGAGACGCCCACGCTACAATACTCTCGCCCTCTCTTCAGGAAAGCCGGGCGCCCTCCCCTTTTACGTCGCACACTCCCGACGTGGTAAGGTTGATTCGTGCAAACTGGAAAGCCAAGCCGGACGGCCTGGGCGGTGGCGGCTCACCGTGCCGCTCATCAGGTCCTGGAGCAGGGGCGCATCATCCATGAAGAGCGCGCCAAGCTCGTCGCCCGGTTAGGCGAAGACTGGCTAAGCCATTTTGAAACGGACTCGCTCCGCGCCAAACTGCTGGCACTAGGGTTTTCTGAGATCGAAGACCTGGGGCCTTCCCAAATCGCCGCCCGCTACTTCCCCCATAGCGAAAGTAAGCTTTCCGACAAGGGCGGCCATATCCTGCGCGCGACGACGGTCTCAGGAGCACACCATCGAGCCGCTATTGCTTCAGAACCTTCACCACAAAGTAACTCACGGAATGGGGAACGTCCTTAAACCAATGGGGGATGCCGGCGGGGATCACCATCACATCTCCCTTCGTCAAGTGGTGCACTTCCCCACCCTCGATTTCTGTCGCCCGCCACTGGCCGGGAGAGGTCACGTTACCTCCCACCATTTTCCCACCCGTAATGAAAGTCGCGTCGCCGTCGACAACATAGAAGACGTCGGTTTCCTTCTCATGGAGTTCGACCTGACCGCCGCCCGAACGGTGAGCCCCCATGACAATAAGATCAGAGGCCTTAATCAGGGTGCCGCCGGCGGCCAGCGCGCCGCCCACCTTTTCGTGGTTGATGTAGGTGACCGCGGGTTCCCCATCGCCCCGTGCGAACAAAGCAGCGGCTGTCAAAGACGCCAAAACTAAGAGTGGAAAATTCATCATTGAATCTCCTTTTCGCTCATTTGTTCCTGAAAGCTCAGGCTGAGAAGTATTGCGTCGGACGCGATTCATGTCAAACTATGGTTGTGAGTCACTTCCTCGTGTGAATGCGGGAAAACGATGAACCCTTTAAATGAACACCAGACCATTGCCGACGGGGCGTTCCGTATAGTGGATCTAACCTCCGTGCTCAATGGTCAAACTCCATGCTATCCCGGGGATCCCAAATACACCAAGTCCTGGCATCTTCAGTTCGGAGAGCAAGGGTTTTGCGTGTCAAAGCTGGAAATGAGCGCTCACTCCGGCACCCACGTCGACGCACCGCTACACTTTCTCGGTGATGGGTTCCCAGATTTGGCGGGAATGGCTTTGCAATATTTTATGGGCGAAGCCATAGCTTTAGAGCGGCCCAAGCAACCCGGCGAAAATCTATGCGCCGCGGATCTGGCGGGCGCGGACATTCGCTCGGGCGACATCGTACTATTTCGAACCGGCTGGGACCAGCGCGCCGGCTCTCCCGCATTCTTTCAAGAGGAATGGCCCGGCCTCGAACCCTCACTGGTTGAGGAATTGATCCGCCGCGGCGTCAAAGCTGTCGGGGGCGATATCGCTTCCGTCGACAGCCCTGCCGCGCTTGCCGCCGGAGCCCCCGCGCACAAATTGGCCGGACGCGCCGGACTGCCGGTTTTCGAAGGTCTCGTCAACCTGGATCGAGTAACGGGCCAACGTTTCTATTTCCTGGGTTTACCGTTGAAACTGGAGGGAGGCGAAGCCAGCCCTATTCGGGCAGTCGCATTGCTCCCGCATATTAACTGCGATTCAGACAGTAAGAAACCAGGCTGGGCGGCCGACCAGCGCTCGGTCTGTCAACAGGTCTATCCGATCCGCCCGCACGGCTCTTGACGGCCTTTCCGACGGCCAGTTGTCCACCTTCCGCTT
>Ga0208034_1000348_pt1 | contig 39711 bp, 39 predicted proteins | sample June2015DPH_8_10_FD_184699 | JGI IMG/M metagenome (GOLD analysis project Ga0208034, IMG submission 184699) | Peatland microbial communities from SPRUCE experiment site at the Marcell Experimental Forest, Minnesota, USA - June2015DPH_8_100... | ecosystem: Environmental > Terrestrial > Soil >...
AAAGTGTAACATTACGCGAAATGTTACACCAGATAGTTATAGCTTTTTAGTTAAAACCCGCTAAACTTGGTTACGTGAGGTACAAATGAGTTTAGCCAATCTTGCCGGGACATCTTCTAAGCAGGTTCCCGTGAGCCGCACGAAGGCCGCGAAGAAAACTGCGGGCACGTGCGCAGAGAACAATCTCTCTCGGGAAGCCCTGCTCGCCCTGCCACCGGACACCTTACTACGTCCATCACCTGCTGCGGTGGTCCTACATTCGACCGCCGGCACCTTGGCGGTATGGCGCAGCACAAAACGATACCCGCTCAATTACGTGCGGCTTGGGTCCAAGATTTTTTATCGCTTGTCAGATGTCCAAGAATTTATCGCGCGCAGCACGGTGGTTGTCGCCGAGCGCATTTAGCAGGTTTTGCCGAGGTGGTTGTATGAAAAGAGAAAGTCGATGCCCGCACAAATTCAAGCACGGAATAAATCAGAAAACCCGATAAAGAATCCACTTTCACTGGAATTCAGCAACGTGTTTGTGGGTGCGCAGCAGGCCCACGGTCGCTGGCCCAAGAACGCCTCGGAGCGGCCCAGCACGGAGAAGGGCGCAGCGCAGCCAGAACATTATGCGCTTCACCTCGCGGGAGAGGTGGGCCTTGGGGTTGTGCCGGTCCGCGAGGACGGGACGTGCCGCTTTGCGGCGATAGACGTCGATCAGGACACGGTGGATCACGCGCGGCTAGCCGCCGAGGTAGCCCGCCGGCGCCTACCGCTCTCTGTTTGTCGTTCAAAGTCAGGCGGCGCCCACTTCTATCTGTTCGTTGCCGAACCGGGCCTTCCGGCAGGCCGCGCGCGCGAATTATTGATGCGCTGGGCAGGGCTGTTGGGTTTCCCGTCCGCAGAAATTTTTCCAAAACAAGTCAAAACTGGACCAAACAACAAAGGCAATTGGCTCAACCTTCCATATTTTGCATCGGAAAGAACGGTGCGCTATGCGGTCGGAGCTGATGGAAAGGCGCAGAGCCTCGCCGAATTCCTGGCAAGCGTGAAGTTCTTTAATGAAGCGACCTACCACGGCGATGAGACGATTGACACCGACGTTGCCGAGATGCCCCCATGCCTGCAATATTTGTCGGCCAGCGGCATTCCCGAAGGCGCGCGCAACCAAGGCACCTTCAACATAGGAGTATTTTTCAGAAAAAGTGATCCTGAACACTGGCGGGAGCGAACCGCGCAATTCAATTCCGTCGCAAACCGGCCCCCGCTTAGCTTCCGTGAAGTGACGGCGATCCTCAAATCACTAGGCCAGACCCGTTACCAGTTCACCTGCGAGCAAAGTCCGATAAGAGAGTTCTGTGACCGCCAGACCTGCTTGAAACTGCGCTTCGGCGTCGCACACCGGCCCTGGGAAGAAGGGAATGGGTATGCCACCTTGCAGGTCTCGAATTTGCGGAAAGTGCTGACCGACCCGCCACATTACTTCCTAGACCTTAACGGCCATCAAATGTCGCTTTCGTTGGAAGAATTTCTGGACTTTGCGAAGCTCCGGCGGGCTGCCGTGGGCCGATTCAATCTGCTCTTTAGCCCGATGAAGGCGGCGAAGTGGGACGCGATCATCTCCGAGCTTTTGAAACACCAGACCGACATTCCGGCCCCCCCGGATTCCTCAGTCGCGGGACAGGTGAATGCCGCACTGGATGGATTTCTCGAATATAAGGACAAGGCGCGCACCCGGCAGGATCTCCTTTGCGGCCTGCCCTTTCAGTTGGGGGATAAGATTTTGTTTCGTTTCGCCGATTTCCAGCGTCACCTGCAAGCCCGGAGGCTTGATAAATTAAGCAGCCCGGAGGTTTTCTCGATGCTTCTCTCCAGAAAAATTGAATATACGAGGATGTCGATCTGCGGCAAGAAACTGCATATCTGGATGATCCCGGTTTCCGAGGCGAATCTGCAAACGGAAGATTTTTCGGACCCGGAGAGCAACGAGCCAAAGTTGGAGGACGAAATATGACACTGCTTTTCCTTTGGGGTCCGGGCGGCAGGGCCGGTGACATCGACCACCGGCTTTTCCGCGACCCTGGCAAGGCGCGCCCCGGCCGCCCGGTCCCGAGGGGAAAAAACGAAAGGAAGGTTCGCATGGCAAGGCTTGAAGCAATCAGCTTAGTCCGAAACTACGGCACGGTGGTGCTGGACCACCTGCCAAATGAGAACGAGTTCCGCGCGCTCGCCGTCATGCTGAAAGGCGTTGACCAATTGTTGGCGGGCCAGGAACCGACGGACCCGGATTTCGTTGAGCACTTTATGCATTCCCCCGAAGTGCTGCGACGAATGCCCGTGCTGGCGAGCAAGACGCAGTAACAATTTCGGCCGAGGGTAGTAATACTGTTGGAGGTATAACATGGAAAAAGATTTCGGTTGGGATTGCGAAGCAGAAATTCTGGAGCTGCACCAGCACGGTCCGGGAAACAGTCTTGCCGGGCGCGTCCTGGAGTTGGCGGAAGCGGGTGACGCTATCGCCCGTGACCTGCTGCGTGACGCGGCCAACGCCGACGACCCCCGCGCGCAACGCCGGGCCAGGGCCGCGCTCAACATTTTACAGAGTGAAGGGGCAATCCCTGGCGGGAAGACGGCCGCCGCGAAGTGCGTCGGCTGCCTAGGACGCACGACCGCTTGCGCGGGCGTTTGTGATGCCGATTGCCAATGGACTGAGGAGCAGACGAAAAGAAAAATCAGCGAAGCGTTGGCGAATTTCAGGCAGTGGGTCGCGGATCACCAAATCTGAAAGTCATCTTAGCCGGGGTAGAGGAGGCAACGAATGTTCGGAAGAAAAAAAACCAACGGGGAAGAAACACTCGCGGGGGTGGAGATGAAAGCCCTGGACCTATTTGAAACTGAAGAAAAACTCAGCCATGAACTGCAAGCCGCGCGGAAGCAATTGGCGGAAACCACCGCGAAGCTGGCCGCGTTGGATGTCGAGTACCGGCAGGCCGCGTGGGCGGCGCTCGGGGCAGGCAACGATGATGCGGCGCTAAACCTGCGCCGGGAGATCGAGCGGCTCGGCGTCCGCAAGGACGGACTGGACGCGCAGATCGCGGACCTCGCGGCCAAATCTGAAGAGGCAGGACGCCTGGCCCAGGCCGAGCGCGTCGCACAAGCTGAAAAGGCCCGGCGCGACCGCTTCCAGAAGCTTATCGAGCAGGGAAAGGCAGCGGGCGAGGTGCTCCGCACGGCGTTCGAGCAATTCATGCACACGCTCTCCGACTACGACAATGCGCGCGAGGCGCTCGCCGCGCCGGAGTTCGGCGTTGAGGGATACCACGAAGTCGAGGCCCTGCACAACGCGACTTTCGTGGCCCATCCAACCGGGTTGCTGCAAGGTCCGTTATTGGACTCGGGCTGGCGACCGCGCATTAACACCAAGGTCCGGCCAACATCTTTGCAAATTACCAGTCTCGTTGCGCCACCGAAGTAGTTTATAGCCGGGGTTAGTAATAGGAGGTAAGGTATATGGACAAGGAATTTCTCGACAAAAACAAACCGGGCATCGAACGCCCGCAGCAGGTAGAGGGTGCGCCCGCCGGCGAGGGCAGGGCGGAGCTAGACCCCAACTTAATTTGGTCACCACAACCGAGCACGGTCTACGACACACTCGACGCGGCGGCAGACGAAGGAAATCTTCGGCCCGGTGATTCGGCTATCGACCGTGCGAACTCTGCGATGGAAACCAACGCAGAGCAGAACAGCGACACAATCTCGATGCAAGGGCACCCGTTCGAGATGCCCGTGGTCGAGCATCAGGCGACCGCCGGGGCCGTCCGCGACGATCCCGACACCAGTGTTGCGCTCGAATCAGGGCAGGGACAAGGCGGCGAGGCCACGTATCCCACAATGGTGTCGCGCGGGCCGGATGGTGAAATCTCAATTGTCGAAGTGACGCCCCCGACAGGCCGACGGCCGGGAACATAAACTTCGGGACCCTTTTTGGTCCCACCGGCGCACGGCGACAAGCCGAGGGTCGCCGTGGCCGGATCTCAACCTAGGGGCCGTCCTCGGCACGTGGGTTCCTCCCCACGGTCAAAGGCTGCGCCCGGCGTAGCCCAGGCCCCACACGGCGAGGGAACCGAGGCCCCCGCCGTTGTAATACGCAGGAGGGAACATGCCAAACGTCACGGTTCCGGTCGTAAAATTCGACACAAACGCGGAGGGCTTTATCTGTCCGAAATGCAAGGCCAGATTCGCAGTCCATTCCGAGTTCGTCACGCACTTTTCTACCGAGCACGCACCCGACATAGGCGTCCGAAGGCACGGGCCGGTGTTTACAGCAGCCGCAACCCCGCAGGCGGCCGGCGGCGAGCAAGTTACGTGCCCCGTCTGCAACAGGCGGCTGCCCGGAAGCGACTACGAGCAGCACTCGAAGATTCACGCGGGCGGGGGAATCACATTCAATCAGGAGCAACCACGATGACCACCCAAGTTGTCACCCCCCGCCCCGCAACGGCGGATATATGGATCGACTGCAAGTCTTGCGGCTCGGAATTCTTGTGGAGCGCGGGCGACCAGCAGTTTTATCTGACACACAAAATCACGGCACCGAAGTCGTGTAGGGATTGCAGGGAACGACGCAAGAACGAAGCCGAGCTGAAGCAGGAGAGAATCGAGGCCCAGGTGTCCGGCAACCATAAACAGGCGGGAGTTATTAAGTCCTATAATGCCGAGAAAGGTTATGGATTCATCTCGCGGGACGGCGAGGCCGAGGGGATTTTCTTTCATGTTACGTCGCTGCGCTGCGACCGCAAGCTGATTAGGGCTGGCGTCCGCGTCGAATTCTACGAGATCGATAGCCCGAGAAAGAAGGGAGCGACCTGCGCCGAGCGCGTGACGGTGGCCGAGTCCGAGAATGGAGAAAAGCGATGAGAGCATGTCCGCTCTGTAAGCACAGCAACATAACCGAAATCAACCGGCGTCTAATCACCGGTGCGGACGCCGCCGAAATCGCGCGCGACTACGGGGTGCCGCACCGCAGCGCGATGCACCATAAGCGATACCACTTGCCCAGGCTACTGAAGAAAGTCCGCGAGGTTGACCAGCAACTTGAGGCGACCGCCCTGCGAAAAATCCTGATCGAAATCGGTGTGGAAATGCGCGGCCTGTATGAAGCGTTCAAAAAAACGAAAGATTTTCGCGGCGCTATCGTGGCCTTGGATAAACTTTTGGGTTGGTGGCAGACTGCCGCAACAATGGAGGGCATCGCCGAGCCGCCCGAAGGACACCGCGAGACACCGATAGATGTCCGACAAGCCGCGCGCGACCTGTACGGGTTGGGCGAGGAAGATATGCCCTCACTCGACGGAGAACAGCGGGCGCTGCCGCCGGCCGATGCCGCGCCACAGGAACCCGAGGAAACCCCGGCACCCGCGCCTGTGGCCGCACCAGCGGTGCCTGCGCAAGAGCAGTATCGAAAAACGAGCGCAGAGATCGCCGAAGGACATTTTGAAGTGGCACACGACCCCGATATTGAGCGGAAACTGCGCGCGGCAAAGCCGGTACAAGACCCCGAGTACCTGAAGTTGCTCAATAGGGCGCACGCCGACGGAAGAAGATTGGAAGTCGGAGAAGCGAGCCATCTGTATCGGCGGCCAACAGAGCATGAGAACAATTAGGCCGAGGGTTTCACAGGGAGGCCCATCATGGACAATCGCAAACCGAGTTCGATAGCTGACGGCACCAGTGAAGGAATGTTGGCCGCCATAGCCCGCCCGAAGCCCGAGAAAACCGATCAGGGGCAGGGCACCCAGGATTTCACGATGTCGATCCCGGGCGAAATGCAAGGCCAACAAAACATCGGTAGTGTGATATTCGTGCGTTGCTCGCCTTGAAGTTTATCTTGCGCCCCTGTGGACCCGTGCTAGACTTTGGGCATGGCGGACGCCATCAAAACCGCAAAGCATATCTTCGACCAGTTTGGGAAATGCAAGAACTTCTGGGAGCGTGATCCATGCCAAAGAAGCAGGTTGGGAATACGTTCCTTCAGCGTACTCCCCTTCCACTGTTTTTGACCACGGGGCAAGTCCATTCCGACGACGACGGGCAAAACAACGGTTCTCCCCGGGTCTATTACGAGCATCCGCACGGGCATCTGTGGTTGGGAGACTCGTTGGATTGGCTAGCCGCCCTGAAACCCGAATCGGTAGACCTGATGTTTGCGGACCCTCCATACAACATCGGAAAGGCCGAGTGGGATCAATTCGAGACGTTGGACGATTACATAAAATGGTCTGTCCGCTGGATCAAGGCTGCCTCCGTGGTACTCAAGCCAACAGGAAGCCTATACATTTGCGGATTCTCAGAGATATTGGCGGACCTCCGGAAGCCGGCATCGAGCCTCTTCGGCGGCTGTCGGTGGCTAGTATGGTTTTACAAGAACAAGGCCAATCTTGGGAACGACTGGGGTAGGTCCCACGAGTCAATAATCCACTTTCGTAAGAGCGAGAAATTCCGCCTAAACGTTGATGATGTTCGGATTCCCTACGGACGGCACACGCTAAAATACCCGGTCCACCCTCAGGCAGAGTCCAGCCAATATGGAGGAAACGGAGGGGAGGAATCGCCCAAGCATGACCACTGGACACCACATGCCGCTGGCGCAAAGCCAAAGGATGTTTTTGAAATTCCGGTCACAAGTAATGGGATGAGGGAAAAGACTCCACACCCGACTCAGAAACCAGAAGAGCTACTCCGAAGGCTCGTGCTCGCAGCTTCCAATTCTGGAGAGGTTGTTGCGGACCCATTTTCCGGCTCGGGGACAACCCTAGTTGTTGCAGAGCAACTTGGTCGTAGATGGTTAGGTTGCGACCGCAATAGGGAGTACAACGACTGGGCCGTAACGCGGCTGGAGAATGTTGTTCAGCGGTCCGTAGCCGGATGGATTAAGTTCGATGCCGAAACAGCGCAGAGGCGAGAGAGCGTACGATGAGTCTGGAAGATTTGACTGAAACGGCCTCCCACAAGGAACATTTTACAGAGTTGCAGCACTACGTAGATTTCTGTAAGGAGTTCTTGGCCTTCGTCGAGACGCCGGGGGCAATACAAGCTGACATTGTATCCCGGAACGAGAACCACTACCGGTTCATCCAATTCAAAAATGCAGGGTTTAGCGTGACTAGGCCGCTCAACTCAAATCTCCTTTATACAAGCAAGGCGGCGAACACCGAACTCGCCAAATTCCTAGACGTGATCGCGGACGTAAAAGCGATGGATACTCCCGCCAATCGAGAAATCGTCAACCGTTCCGTCTATACGGTTCAACAGGCAATCGGTGCGTCCCTAGACGCGCTGCCAGCGGGCCAATCAAATACGGCAAGGAAGATCAACGGGGATTTGTTCGAACGATTAATTCGCTTACTCTTGATCCGAGTCGGTATCGAATGCACTTCTGGCGTAGTCAACGTGCCGATCACCGTAGAAGGTGAGGAAACCTTCTCAATGAGCTACCAGCACGACCTCATTATAAAATCGGGAGAACTGGTGAAGATCATCGGCTCCGTTAAGACAAGCAGCAAAGACCGTCTGGACAAGATTTTCGTGGACAAGTTCTTGTTGGCGAAGCTCACTGGAATGGACATCCCCCATGTGGCCGTATTCCTGAACGACGTGCAAAGAAAGGGGAAAAACCCCAGAGAATACGGCGTGAATTCAACCTTCCTGCCCGGCCACTTCAAAGGCTACACCATCAAACTGAATCCTCTGGATGGAGTCTATTATTTCGATATTCGCCCCAATATGCTGAGGGATCCGATCCTAAAAGACCATATACGAACCTTCGACCACTTCCTTTTCTCCGAGCTGTGGACCTTGCTCGCAAAGCAAGAAGCTGTGATCGCCAAGATAGATTCGCACGCGGATGGCGACTGAAATAAACCTAACCAGGCAGCAACGCAAGAATATCACACCGCCAAAACATCGAACCGATGCGCGGCCAGGACCACTACATACGACCCGACGAAGCGTTGCGCCCGCAGCCTCCGGTCGAGCACGAGCTGCCGCGACAAGCGCCTGACGGGAATGGGAGTGAACTCGCGCCGGGGATAATTCCGACAGCACCACCGATTCGCGGAACCCCCAATTAACCCACCCCGCGCCTTTAGCAGTTTAGTATAACGACAATGTAAATCGTCCCCGTTGGTGGTATTACAGATTGTAATACAGCAGTGGCACCCACACGGCGCGCGAAAGACCCGCTCTAGGAGGCCGAAAAGCGAAAGCATCTCAAAAATAAATCTGAGGCCCACGTCGCCCGCTCGACATGCGAGCGCACGCGGAGCGCGGTTTTTGGCGGGCTGGACTCCGGTTGTCGTATTGGTTTATGATATTACTGGCTTAGATAATGTCAGACCGAAAAAGGAGAAACACCGTGAGAAAACAAACCAAACCGAAAGCCAAGAAGATCACCGAAGCGAAGGGTGCTGCGCTGCGCAGCGCACGCATTTATCGGGTAGTTGAGAGCAAGGCGAAGCAAGCCGAGAAACTCACAGCAACTCAGACGACGCAAATCTACGCGGTGCTAGCGCGCAACCCGAGCGGACTCAGCGCCGAGCAGATCGTTGAGAAACTCTCGGCAGACGGGAAGTTCAAAAGCGAAAATCCGCGCGCCGTCGTGAACGCAAATCTCTACGACCTACGCCGGGGAACCGCAAGCTGCAAAAATGCGGGTCCTGGTTTGGTTGAGATTGTCGAGAAAGCACCCGCCGAGAAGAAACCCAAAGGCGCAAAACCGAAGGCGACACAACACAAGCTCGTCGAAAAGATCGAAAAAGAAAACAAGGTAGTAGCGCTGCTAGAGGAAAACCGAAAAAAGAACACGCCCGCCGCGTAAACAATCACGCCTCGATCCCCGGCCCTGCGACCGGGGATCTTTTTTTTCGCCCCGCGCAAGCTGCTTTCCCATGCCCGAACCGGTTTACTCACTATCCGCCGTCGAAAATATCGCGCACGTCGCCCCCAGGACGCGCCGTGATCGGATTCTCGTATCATTGCCCCAGGGGTTCATTCGCTAAAGACAAAGGCGTTGCACACCTGAAGTCCGAAATCACTTATCGCGTCACAAGCTACTTTCCCCGCCCGCAGGCCACAAGCCGGGCGCGTAGGGCCTACTTTCCCGCGCCCTGGCGGGCGTCTGGCGCGTCCTCGCGCGCCGGGGGGTAAGACAAGGTAGCTGCTGATTCCGGGCACCGATAGGCTCCTTTTGTAAGTCGTTGAAAACAAAGGCAATAACATAAAGCCACTGATCCTACCTTAGTAGGTTATCCAACCTAATATGTTCAATCCATTATACATAAAGGCAACAACATGGGGTCGGTCTACAAATGTTCTACCGATGCACACAAACCTTCCCCTTTAGAAACTTCTAAACTCGCTGGCGAGCGTGTTTAGAGGTTTCTAATATCCGGACGCGGCGCGGGCCAGGCGAGTAAGGCTATGCAAGAGTACGCCCTTTGCATCAGGAACCTCTCCGCGCGGCCCCGCACCCTGACACCACGAAGGGGCTTTCTGGCGAAAGTGCCGGTACAACGGTACGACGCCCTCCCCGGAATCGCCAGATGTTAAATCTTGGACTGCCATTAAATACGACTAAAACTCGGCGAATGGTACAATGGCTTTATCCTCCATCGGATTACACATCTTCGTATAAGCCCTTTCGTTGCTATTAGTCACCAAGGAAAAGCGGCCTGCGTGCGGTACGACGCGGTACGACGCCCGTTGTACCGGCGTAAGTTCTAGACACCATAGAGATTTAACAGGTAAAAGAAGTACACAGTACAACGGTACAACACAAACAACAACTTACTTACGCGCGACCCTTAATAGCGTAATACATTTTTGTTTTTTTGATGTGTATAGGCCGTCGTACCGTGGCCCCGCTACCGGGCCCTGATCCTGAAGGGCGTCCGGCCGTATTTTCGGCGATTACTGCGTTGACGCAATGTGGTAAGGTGTTGGAGTGGCCCTAAGTGCGGAAGAAAGACTTATCACTATTCGGGTAAAGATCAAGAGGGCCAAAAAGCACCTCGCCGAACTCGAAGATGCTTCCCAGGCTTACCGGGAATCCTACACTCATGTGGCTGGCCCCAATGAGCACCCTGGCTTCTCGATAGGCACGCCTCAACTGAGAAAACTCCCAATCATCCATTTCGACATGCTGGCGATTGCTGGTGACGTCCTTCACAATCTGAGAAGTTCCCTCGACCATTTGGCTTACCATCTCGTATTGGTTTTCAATCTTAATGCCAGTGAGGATGTTCTTAGAAAAGTCGAGTTCCCGATTGGCGAAAGTCTTGAGAAATACGAATCCCTGAAGGGCAGAAAAATAGAGGGAGTCATTGAACCACGCACTATCAAGTTCATCGACGGCCTCAAGCCGTACAAGGGCGGGAATGATGTGCTTTGGCGACTTCATGAAGCGAACAATATCGACAAGCATCGTAAACTCCTGAGCGTCGGCGTTGATATCCTGTGTGACGGCGAAGGCTTCGCGGGCTACTACTGGCTCAAGACTGAGAAGCCACCTTTTGCCGGAGTGTTTGCTCCTGAAGGGCAACAAGAGACGCAACTCCCCCCGGTCGAATCGCTCATTGAGCCGCATGTTATCGATGGTGAAGCGTTGATTCCAACGCTCCTTCAAATCACGAACTATGTCGAAACCCTGATTGAGCGGGGCTTTAGAAATTTCTTGGAAAGATGATGTTGACAAGTTCATGCGGCCTCCAGTATTCTAGGATTAGGATACTGGGCACGTATTTTCCTGTTGACAATCCGAGATGCGAGCTGACCGTTCCGGCGCGATCAAGGTTTCCGCTCCGTCCCGCGTGGTAGAACAAAAGTAGAAAAGCCTGTTGCCTGTTTTGCGCGTTGCCCGCAAACCCCTGTAAAGAGTGGTGAGCCGTGGGGGAATCGAACCCTCAACCTACTGATTAAGAGTCGGGCTTTCACAAGGAATCAACGACTTACGGTTGTTATAATCTTTTGGTATCACGCCGTGTTTGCTTAGTGTTTTTGCGGGTCTTCCGACAGTGCTTTTCCTGCTGTTACACAGCGTACCGCCGCGTACTGGTCACTGAGGGTAGTCATAGACGCGGGACTCCCGAGACGGAAGGGGCGGGCAAGGGTTATGTCATGCCCGCCCCGACTGGTGGCATTAGTTCTTCAGGCAAGTCTTGCCCGCCATCAGCTTAAGGATCATTTCATCCATGAAGTATCGAGCCTGATCCGTGGTCCGCCACCGGATGTTCTCGATTATCTTTGTGACCCGCTCTATTTGACGGTCAACGGAGAGGGCGGAGACTTGCATCTTAGACCGATAAACATTAGCTTTTCCTGTAGTCATGTTCGCGCTCCATTTCTGAATTTTCAGGACTGCTTCCCTGAATACCCACTACACTACACCTTCTTTTCTCTGTTGTCAAGTAAAATCTTTCAGAATGTGTGAATAATATTCTACTTAACCAACTGTTTGACAATCCGATTAGCTCACGGTTTCACAATCTGATTAACGGGGCGATCTGTCGAATGGGAAGATGCCCTTGGCGGCATCGGCAATCGCCTGCCGATTCGCGGCTGATTGGCGAGCCCGCCGACTTGGAGCGATCCCATGCGCGCAGGCAGCGAGCGGCGCGGGCTTGCTCGATTTGCTCCGATGCCACCCCCCTACAAGCCCTTTTTCGTTTTGATTTTGCTTCCGTGGTTCGCTCTCTACTAATTTCAACTTCGGGCGAACGTCACCCGAGCAAGGGCAGGGTTGGGCTCGCCACTACAAAAAATAAAATTTCTGGCAAATCGAGATGCTATCAAGAGGCGGCCGCTCGCGTAGAATGCCCTGCCTTCGCGCGACGTTGCCGCAGGACGCACCGGGCAGCAACGGGCAGTATTTCCCTTTCAAGGCGCCGGGAATGCATGAAAATCACGATCCGCCGGAGAAACACTTGACTCAGGGTGTATAGTGATCTTTCACGGATGCTGAAAGGTATCCGCGCTGCACCGCGTACGCGAGTTCTCACCTTGAGGACGGATGCGTTGAAGGCCGCCAGGCCGCGCGGGGGATGTAAAGGGCAGAAGCTGAGCTAGTCGGTCCCGCCTAACCGTAAAAACCAAAATCGAGGAGTCTCTATGAGTGCGAATCTTTCGGCTCTGCCTCAGGCGGCACCCTTGCTGCGAGTACCTGATGTGTCTCGGGAATACTCGCTTTCCAGGGAATACTTGCACAAGCGGAGGAGATTGAAACTTGGACCGCCGTTTGTCCGCATCGCTCGAAATCTGGTCCTCTACAAGCGGGCTGACTTGGAGCAATTCATCGACGCGCACCGCGTTCAGCCTGACGGAGGTGCATGATGGATCCTCTCGATCAAGAGCAGGACGAACAGCGAAAGCGGCCACTGCCGCAAGTGCAGCCAGTACAGCCGCCGATGCGCGGCGATCCGTTAAGTGGGGCACCGACTGGTTTCGGGGTGGCTCCGGTTTCGGCGCCTGGGGCATCGGCACTAAATGCAGCGCCGGTTGCCTTGCCCGCAAGCGGAGGGATTGATGTTTTGAGACGCGCACCGACGCTTGCACCGAATCCCGCATCAATTACTCCGGTAACTCCCCGCGCAACAAGGCCCGGAGACGTTACGCCACAAGAACTGCAAGCCGTTTCTCCGCACGGTTTGAGGAAAGCACTGGGCTTGCTTTCGGTTGGAGCGGCGGCATTCGGCGGTGGCCCCAGGGGCGGGGAACAGGCCAGAGAGTCGGCATTTGAGGCTCCGAAAGAGCGGTTGCTTGAGCAAAGGGGAAGGGAGCAGAAATCCTTTGATACGCAAGAGGCTCAACAGGAACGGGAAAAACAACTGGGAATCGAAGAGACAGCGGCCGGGCTTCAAAATCGCAACATAGAGTCTGAAATCGCCAACCGCACATCTGAGATCAAAGAAAGAGAAACCCCGGTAGGAAAGGCCCCCAAAACTGAGTGGGAAGGTTTTTTCGCAAACCATCCAAATCCTTCCGATCAAGAGATAGCTAATTTCGCAACACAAATCAAAGCACCGGAAGCGGGAGGGAAACCGCTGACTCCTGCGCAGATTGATGCCGCAAACGCGAGACTCGCAGGGCGATGGAAAGTGAACGGGAAAGGCCCGATTCCCCATGCGTACGTCTTGCTCCCTGGAGCTACTGAAAAAGAATATCAGGGCATTGATGCTGATCTGAAATCTTTGGATGCCGCGACAGGAACCAAGGCCCAGCGCGAACAGGCTGACGCCGCACGCGATGAGGCGAGAGCCGCATCGGAAGCGGCCCGAACCGAGCGGGAAGAAACCAACGAGATGAAATGGGCCGAAGGCACAGACCCGAAAACAGGCAGGACTATCGCGGGGCCAGTATCCGAACTGAAGAAGGCCGGAGCTACCGATCTTGCCGCTCTTGAAAGAAATGATGTTTCAAGCATCAGAGATGCCCGCCGTGCTGTACAAGCGATAACGAAAACTGGAACGAAGCCAGAGCAACAGGGCGTCTTGCAGCTCATCGACGGACTCGACAAAGACGGCAAGCTAGGTGTAGCCGCATCGCGTCTGAATAGCTTCTTGGCGGGCGGTGTTGGAACATCACCGGGCGACGACCCGCGCATTATTACCTTGCTAGATAAGGGACAGTTGGCGCTCACTCTGACCATGAAAGCGCATTTTGGAGTATCGGGCGGCAGAAGCCCGCAAATGCTCCAGCATTTTCTCGATATGGCGAACGCAAAGAAGATGGACGCCACTACCCTGCGCGCGGGATTCCGGGCCATCAACGATTACATGGGGGACCGCGCAGAGATGCCGGAAACGGGCGCAGTGAACGATGAAGTGAGCGGCGCCATTGCCGCCTTCAGGAAAAATAGGGGGAAGTGATATGGGAGGATTCACACTCGAACAAGTTGTAGGACACCCGGACTTCCAGGCGATGGCGCTGCCGGATAAAAATTCCTTTTTGATGGAGAACGTCCCTGAGTTTAAGGCAGGCGCCCCGAAGGATCGGGCGGAGCTACTCGACAAGATTCATTACGGCGCTCCAGCCACGGGACACGAAGGGGAAGCGCCGGACAAAGGATTCCTTGCTGGGGCAGGAGAAGCAATCGGGGATGTCGGAAAGTCGTGGCTTGATTATGCCAAGACCCCCATTCCAGGCACCCATATTCCAGGCGGTCTTGCGGTCCCAGGTGTCGGGGAATACACGGGAGTAAAATCACTTCTTGCGCCACAATGGCCGCTCATTAAACGGTCAGCGCAAGAAACGTGGCAAGGAATCAAGCATCCCCTGACGCCCCAGCCGCTCGCTCCGCTTCACCGCGCCGAAGCCATGATGCCGATTGTCGGGCCAATGGCAGCCGATTTGGAGCATCGGCCATTGGGAGAAGCAACTGGTCGTGGTGCGGTAGACATCGCGCAGATTGCAGCGCCGGAACTGCTGAGAGCTGGGCCTCCACTCGCCCGGCGGATTGCAGAGCGCACAGCGGGCTCTATGCTCGGGCCGGAAGCAGAGAACACCTTGGAGTCAGTGCGGCCGACTCCCGCACTTGTCAAAGAGGCGCCCGTCGCTCTGACGCGGCGTAGTTTGATAGGCAAGCTCGGTCAGCGCGTCAGTGATTACAACCGCCAAGTTCGGGAAGTGATCGTACGGTCTCAAGCTCAGCCTCAGCCGTTCGCCCCGATTGTCACGCGAGCATCGCAGCCTTTGATTGACCTGGCGCGGGCCAACGGAGAAGAAGCCCGCGCCGTGTCGCTGGAAAACTGGCGGGATAACGTCATCCAAAATCGCCCGGAGTCTATGAGCCTTCAGGATGTGAAGGGCGTCATGGATGATTTGAGCCGGGAGAAAGGGATTTTTAAGTCCGGGCCGAATGAAGACCCGACTTTGAAAACGGCGAAAGAAAAACTTTACAACGAACTCAATCAGACTCTTGAGACACACATCCCCGGAATCCGGCAGTGGACACAGCGCGAAGGCGGACTGATAGGAGCGAGGCGCGCACTCGAAAGTAAGCAGCGCATGGCCGAGGGGGAACCATTGCTTCCACGGCCACATGTCTATGTTGGGGAAGGCATGGGCGGGGGAGCTCCGCTTCGCTTTGGCGGCCTGAGATTCTCCCTTGGACTGCCGGAAGGGACACTGCTGAAAACTCTCGCTGTGAAATTGTTCGGTCAGCGCGAAGCATTGCCAAACCTGCAACCTGTAAGGCCAGGTCCAAACCTGCAACCCGTACGGCCTCCAAGTCGGATGCCGCTCTCGCCGCAACTCGCCGCACGCGGGATCGCCACGCCATACCGTCCGGGCGCCGAAGAGGTAGGGGCACGAAGGCCGGGAGTCTGGCCATCCGAGGTTGAGGGTTTGCCGCTTGGGGAGGGCTACCGCCGTGGATTCTTGCCCTCTAATGCCACACCCGAAGAGGGAACGGAATTCACACCCCATGAGCCGCCGAGATTTGGCGGGCTGGCTATACAGGGCGAACGAAGTCCGTTCTCAGAAGCACAAAAGGGCATTACGGCTAAGGGGCGAATCAGCGAGAAGGGCAGGCGGTATTTTACGAGCAAGAGGCAGTTTGAAAAGTGAACGCGAAACGTAAGGGCACGCACAACGAGCATCGGAGCATGGCGATTCTGGAATCGAGCGGCTACGCCTGCACGCGCGCAGCTGCGTCCTTGGGAGTGTTCGACATCATCGGCGTGGGCTCGACCGATGTTGTCCTAGTCCAAGTCAAAACGCGGGACTGGCCCAGCGTCGAAGAGACGGAAACAATCAGGCAATTTCCGTGCCCGCCGAACGCTCGCAAACTGCTCCATCGCTGGCGTGATCGGCAGCGGTTGCCGGACGTGCGGGAACTGTGAGAAGGGGTTGTTATGGATGATCTTTTGAAAATGCTTCGGCAGCTTGAGGCTGAGGGCTTCTTTGGGGCTGTCGAGGTGAAGTTTGAAGGGGGCCGCGTAACTCTAATTCGCAAGAGTCAGACGTACGTGCCGAATGGCCGCAAAAAGCGGGAGGTGGAAAGTGGACAATTTTTTTCCACTGAGCAAAAGCATGATGGAGGATAGCCCTGAATTCAGAAAGCTAACCCCTGCCGAGAAAGTCCTTTGGATTAACATCCTCAACGAATCGAATCTGCGCGGAGAATTCTACAAGGCCGACATAGAGTGGGTTGTTGCGCTCAACCTCAGCCTGAACAAGGTTCGGGAAGCGCGCCGGAAGTTCGGGGCCTTGGGATGGCTGAACTTCACACCTGGCTGTCGGTCTCACGGCGGCCGACTCGCGACTCAGTACCACTCTGCGAGGTGGACGAAGCCGGAAGACGGGGTGTTCTTTGCTCAGATGCCGCGCTACACGTGGGAATGGTTATTGACGCTGTTGCGCCCTGTTCGGAGCCGCCCCGGTGAATGGATTGATCCCCGTCTGAGGAAAAGGGAACCCGTCTGCGGCCACATCGAAGTTCTTTTGTACGCCTACCTCTGGTACTGGTGGAATAAGTACGGGGATAAGACTGGAATTGTCATTACCAAGCACACCCTACAGGAATTGACCGGCTTCGCGGGGGCGTCCGACAAGGTACAAGGGCTAGCTGACGCCACTGGAATGCTCAAGTTCCGTGACGAATACCATAAAATCCGGTTACTGGAATTCTGGTTTCGTAAAGACCCAAGCAAGTGCGCTGATAACGCGAGGCAACGGGACCTCGCTGCGCGGAATCTCAGCGATGCGATTGCCAAGGCGAGAAAGGACCAAGATAAAAGGCGCACCAAGGCCAATCTCTTGAGTGTTCCAAAATCGGCAGATGCACGCGTCTCTTGAGTGTGCCGCTTGAGTGTTCCACTTGAGTGTTCCAAAATCGGTAGATATCTGGCTGTTTTGGCACACCCACCTAAGAAGATGATTTAGATGACTTCTTTCTATAAATAGAAAGAAGCAAAGATATGTCCACAAACTTGAAAGAAGGGAAGTTCTAAAACCCATGCCACGACGATGCCTCGGTTGTTCAAGTTCTAAAAGGGCCGCAATCGACAAAGCCCTTGGAGATGGTGAATCGTTACGCCGGATAGCAAAGCAATTTGGGGTATCTCCATCTGCGCTATGTCGGCATAAAAAACACGCCGCGAGCGAGAAAGTGGAAGCCCACATTTTACCCCCCACTGTGGAAGTGGATCAGCCATCTGCCCCGGAAGCTGTCAGGCGAACGTCTGACTTTCTCTCCGGCTGGGAATTGCCGTAGTCACGCATGACGGAAAAACGCGGAGAGGAGTGCTGAAAATATGACCATAAAAGACTTTGCCGAAAAACACGGATTGCGAATCAAGAGGGACTCATGCGAGGAGTTGTTTATCCCCTGTCGTCGCGGGCAGATTTATGACCACTGCGACGGGGAAAGATTCGGGGTCATGGTCATAGCCGAAGGGAAGGTCCGAACGAGTCCGCGAATGTGGGGCGCCGTTCGCAAGACACTCCAAGCGGCCGGCTTCAGTTTGCATCAGAACGGAGATGCCGAGGGCTCGCTGCTGTTCAACCCGGAGGATCCCGAACAATCCAAACTGGCCATCTCCGTTATGGGCGCAAGGCGAAAAAGACGCATGACTCCCGAGGCGAGGGAGAAAGCCATCGCACACCTTTTGAGTGTTCGCGTAGTTTTGGAAAATCCCGCTGTGGAAGGGCACCTCACGGCGTAGGACGCACCGGACGGCGCCAGGTGCCCCTCTGGAAGCACAGGGCGGCAAAGGAGGGAGCTATGAGCAAGCGTAAGCCATTGACGAAATTAGAGAAAGGGATGCTCAAGGGCCTTTTGACAGGAAAGAGCGACTTTGCGGCGTACCGTGATGCCGGCGGGACGGGAATATCCCCGAGTTCGGCCCGCGACTGCAAGCGGGGCATTCGTGAGAAGGTTTCCGACCTGGCGGACCGGATCGGCGCCACTGACGAGAAGTTGCTCCGTGATTGCCTGCTACCCGCGCTGAATGCCACTGACAAGAAATTCGCACAGAAAGACGGCCGGTTTACCGACGTGCGGGAAGTCGTGAATTGGGAAGCGAGGCTCAAAGCTCTCGACATGGCTTTCAACCTCAAGGGCAGTTATGCCGCTCGCCCAGGCACTCGGGTTGAAGTGGCCGGAGATGGTGAAATTTCCGTGCGAGTCACAGAGGTCGAGTGAGTGAAAGCCCCGTCCGGGTGTATCAAAGAAATCTCAAAATACCCCTTGACACACACAAACGTATCCGCTAAGATTTAACTTGACGGCTACGTTATGCGAAAGGACACCGACAAGGTGATTCGAGAGTATCTGGCAGGGATCGGCCGCAAGGGCGGCAAGGCGCGGGCCAAACGTCACGGCAAAGCCGAATTAAGCAAGTGGGCGAAGCTCGGGGGCAGACCACCAAAGAAAAAATCTACGGGGGGTGAGCGATGATCTACAAGCCGAAGAATTCCCGCTACTACATGGCGAAGTTTCAGTGGAAAGGACAGCTTATCCGCAAGTCCACACGGGCTACAGACGCCAAGACTGCGCGCTCCATTGAAGGCACGATGCGAGCGGAATTGGCACGCGGCAACTGGGGCATTCTCGAAAAGAAGCCGGCGCCGAAGCTCGCGGATTTCTTGAGCAAGGATTTCAAGCCGTTCACTGAAACCCGCTTTGCTCAAAAGCAAAAGAGCCTCGAATACTACGTTTTCGGAATCGCCATGCTTTCCAAGTCCGGCTTGGGCGGACTGGCCATTGACGAAATTACGGACCAACATGCGGGACAGTTTGCGGCCCGCCATTCGCATCTGTCAGCCTCAACTATCAACTGCGGCCTTCGCACTCTGCGGCGGGCTCTGCACCTTGCCTGTGATTGGGGAAAGCTCGAACGGATACCCAAGATCAGTTTGGCGAAGGGCGAGCGCCAGCGCGAGCGCGTGCTGACAGACGATGAGGCGACGCGGTATCTCGGCGTGTGTGCTCAACCGTGGAAAGACGCCGCGACACTGATATTGGGAAGTGGCTTGAGGCCCGGAGAGGTTTATCAGTTGCGATGGGAGCACGTCCTATTGAACGGCCACGGCGGACTGATTCGGGTTGCCGAAGGAAAGAGCAAAGCGGCTCGGCGAATCCTGCCCACAGTTCCCGCAGTTTACGCCGTAATGAAAGCTCGCCATGAGGCCCAAGGATGCCCGGCCGAGGGTTGGGTTTTCCCGTCCGGCGCCGTCTGCGGCCATCTTGAGCAAGGCACGGCCAAGACTCAGCACGATAGGGCACTCAAAGCTCTGGCAAAGGCCCACAAGGAAAACCCAGAAGATAACCCCGAAGTGAAACCATTCGAGCCGTACTGCATGAGACACACGGCTCTGACTAATCTAGCCGCAGCGGGTTGCGATGCCTTCACGCTGGCCCGAATAGCTGGGCATAGCTCAATTCAGATCACCATGCGCTATTGTCATCCCCAGGCGGACGCAATCGAGCGCGCCTTCGCGCAGATGAGCAATCGCCGAGAAGTAGTCACAGACGGTGGTCACAGCGAGAATGCGGAAAACGAAGGCGAAAAAACGCAGCTTGTAATAGTACAGCGGTGAAAGGGTTATGGTGAGCCGTGGGGGAATCGAACCCTCAACCTACTGATTAAGAGTCAGTTGCTCTACCAATTGAGCTAACGGCCCAGCCGGAATATTCTAACACAGTTCCAATGAGGCCATAGGCGACGTACTGCTTATTCTCTTTGGAGCAACAGCGCCCAGTCGTTTTTGTCCGGTGCCTCGGGCGAAGTCCAGTCTGGGCCTTCGACGGTGGCCAGGTCGATCTTCTCTCCCGATTGCGCGGCGAACCAAAAAGCCCTGTAGCGGCCTGGCTGAAGTTTGAGCGTGACTTTTCCTGCGTTGGGCAGATACACCGCGTAGATCTCGCCCGGCTTTGCCAGGCAGTAGTTCCCCTTGTCCGCGAGCTCATCGTGCGGCTCCGTTTTCCACCACTCGAAGCTGGTGAAGAAATCCACCATGTGTCCGTAGCCTAGGAACATAGTCATCGTGTCGTCGCCGCGGCCATTCATCCATCCACCACCGGTGTCCGGCCAGATGTTGGTCCCGCGTCGAGCGCTTTCGCCGGCAGTTTGATAACCGCCCGCCATCACGATGTCCCACGCCGTCCGGCGGAGCGTATCGGCGGACTCTGATCCGAGGCCGCGCGCCCAGAGCGGGTAGTGGTCCTCGTAACCGTATTCTTCGTTCGTCTGCGGAATGACGCGGCCGGTCTTCAACTGTTGCTCGCGCTGGCCGAGCATGAAAACGTGTTGATTGCGCGACCATTCCTGAAACGAGGTGAAGTCAAACCAATCCGAAGTGCGGTCCTGGTGAACGTTGTCGACAGGATGGCTCGTGGCGAGATGACGATAAGGATCCCACTGCTTAATGAGTGTTCCGGTTTCGTGCGTCCACTTGTCATCGCGGAAGCGCTCGAGGTCGTCCCCCAGATCCCAGGTGATGTTGGAGAAAGCTCCGAAACGGTCCACGGCGTAGCGAATGAAACGATGTTCATCCTCGCTGCCGGCGGCGGGATGAACGCGACTGTCATTCATGTCGAGGACGAGCGAGAAGATCATGTCGCGGTTGCGAGCGAAGCGCAGGGCGCGCTCGAACTTCTGCCAGTAGGATACATGAAAGCGCTGGTAATCGAAGCCGGGATGATATAAATCACCCGCCATCTCAGCGGGCCACGGGGTCAGATAGACCGTGAAGTTGTCACCCAGCATCACCGGCTCACCGTAGAAGACGTTGGTGCGCCCCGCAATGGTCACGCGCAGGCGATTGATTTTCAGCCGATGCAGCCTTTCGAGGCTGTAGCTGATCGTCCGGTCGTCCTTCCATCCCATGAGCCAGTAGGCCGTCGTGCCGTTAAAGAAATAATGCTCGCCGGTGCCCTCCCAAATGAAATGCCACGGGAACTGCGGATCGACGCGAATGGGCCCGCGCCGATGGCCGTCGGTTGCTCGGAATGATCCGGTGGACGTCTTCTGGAAGTTTCCCTGTTGATAAGTGACGCTGTAGCGATAATCGCCCGGCGCTGGAGGCATGAACCGGATGCGGTACGCACTCCCGTCCTCAGCGTCGCAGAACCCTTCCACGACCCACCTGTGACTTCCGTCCGGTCGCTCGAACCATCCTGTCAGGGTCGCGTCGATAAAGGGATTGGCGGTATCGAGCGAGCTGACACCGGCAGTAATTTCGACGAAGTCATAGGCCTCCACCGAATTCGAGGACTGCGAGAACACGACGTCGCGAGCAGCAGCCAGACTTTCGGCTGGCACTGCCATGGCAACTCCGAAGATGGCGACTGCGCTCAGCGCCACCACTCGAAGGCGTGAAGAGCAGCGTGACATTGGGTGACAAGCATACCTGATCCTGCCCGCCAAATGCCATGGATTTGTCGTGACGCGAACCTCGGTGAATACCAGCTTGACGCGTAATCTCACACAACGCTGCTTTAGGACACCCTGCTAGTGTGCCTGGCTCAAGGATTGAAAGTCGGCTTGTTTCATCTTGCGTCGCGTGCCTCTCCCCATCGAAGCAGGCTCTTACACTGATTACGGCTGCGCCGCAGTTCGGTGAGTCGAAGTCCGAGAAATCCGGAATTCACAATCGCCGGAATTGCTCGCGCCGTGGCCGGATTTCTGGTAATCTAGTAGCAACGGAGTGAGACTCAGGCTTGTGGAGTGGGGCAAGCGAGGTGTACTTGTCCCCGGAAGAAGGCTTTCATTGCTTTCCTCGGGCGTGATCCTGCATTCCTGTGGACTTCGATTTTTTGGGGGAAGAGTCATATGAGCACTTCGCGTTGGAAGGTTCTTTTCCTGGCCATGACGATAGTGGCCGGCTTGCTCGGTGGGTGCCATCGAGATCCCATCGTGCGGCGGCAGAAGTATATGGAGAGCGGTACGAAGTATTTTGATCAGCAAAAGTACCGCGAGGCGGCCATCCAGTTTCAGAACGCCATTCAGGCCGATCCGAAGTATGCTGAAGGCCACTACCAGCTTGCCCGCTGTCTTTTGCAGTTGAAGATCGAGGTGGAGGCGGTCAAGGAACTCCGGAAGACCATCAATCTCGATCCCAACCACTGGAAGGCTCACGTCGAGATGGGCTCGTTAATGTTGCGCCACCAACAGACTAAGATGGCGGAAGACGAAGTCCAAAAGGTGCTGGCCGGGGACCCGAATAATCCCGACGCTCATACGTTGATGGCCAGCGTTGAGGCGCTTCAGGGGAAGCCGGACGAATCGCTGAAGGAAATGGCCAAGGCTGTCGAGTTGGCGCCGGGTAAGGCGCAATCCTACATAAACATGGCGGTTGCGCAGGTGAGGGCCAAACAGTTTGCAGAAGCGGAAGAGAATTTCAAGAAGGCGATTTCGCTGGACCCCAAGTCGGACAAGCCAATCATCGCCCTCGGTGCTTTCTACGTTGGGCAGAAGCGACTGGACGAAGCAGAGAAACAGCTCAGCCATGCTATCGAGGTTGACCCCAAAGATATTCTGCCTCGTCAGGCCCTCGGAAGACTGTACGTGGCGGAGCGGCAACTCGACAAAGCAGAAGCTCTGTTCAAGGAAGCCAAGCAGGCGCTGACGACTGACCCTCAGGGCTTCCGGGTCTTGGGTGACTTCTATTTAGGGACAGGTCAAATCGACAAAGCCCTCACCGAATACGGTTTGCTGACCACCGAGCACCCCAAGGAATTGAGCGTCAAGAAGAGCTACGCCAGGCTGCTATTGGCTCGCAACCGAGTGGACGAGGCCTCCAAGGTGGACGAGGAGATCCTGAAAGGCAACGCGAAGGACCCGGACGCCCTTCGCCTGAAAGCGCAGATCTTGGGAAGGCAAGGTCATGCCGACCAGGCCATTCCGGTGTTGGAAAGCGTGCTCAAGAACGAGCCCGAGGACGCATACACTCACTTTCTGCTTGGAACTGCTTACGTCCAGCTCGACAACTTGGAGCGGGCGAACACCGAAATCCACGAGGCCGTGCGCCTGAAACCGGATATGTTTGAGGCCCAACTCGCGCTCGGCGCTCTCGACCTGCAAAGGGGAGATGCGGGCGATTTGGAGAGGGTCGCGCAGATCCTGATCCGGCTGCAACCTTCGTTCCCCGTGGGTTACCTTTATTTGGCCAAAGCCGATATGGGCCGAGGTGACCTCATAGCTGCGGAGGTGAACCTGGATAAAGTCCATCAACTCCAACCGAATAATGCCGCGGCCTATACGATGATGGGAGAGATTCGCCTCCGACAAAAGAAGTACAGCGAAGCGGAAAAAATGTTTGAGACGGCTCTGAACCATGACTCCGCGAGCACGGAAGCCATGTCAGGGTTGATTGCTGATTACATGGTGCAAAAGCAGCCGAAGAAAGCCATGGATCGCCTCGAGGCGCAGATCGCCAAAGTTCCAAAGAGCGCGAGTTTCTATATGCTCCTCGGCCAGATGCAGGCCGGACAGCACGAATACGAGAAGGCGGAAGCATCGTTGAAGCAGGCCTCGGAGCTGGATCCGGAAGACGTGAATTCACTCCTGCTGTTGGGGCAAGTGGAGGTGGCCTTAGGGAAGGTCGACCAGGCGATCGCCGATTGCCAGGAATCCATCAAGCGGAACCCCCGAGATGCTCGGAGCTACTACCATCTCGGGCAATTGGAGGAGTCGCGGGGCGATTGGCAGAAGGCCCAGGACAGCTACAAGAAAGCCCTGGACATCAAATCCGACTTTGCGTTTGCCGCGAACAATCTCGCTTACCTAATGCTGCAGCACGGAGGCAACACCGACGTCGCTCTCGGCCTTGCACAAACCGCGCGGCGGGGCCTGCCTCACGAGCCTAGGGCCGCTGACACGCTGGCGTGGGCGGATTACCAGAAGGGCGCCTACGGCTCGGCGATCAACCTACTGGAGGAGGCTTTGAAAGTCGATCCGGAGAATCCCACCTACCACTATCACCTGGGGTTGGCCTACGCGAAAACGAATCAGGGCTCTCGAGCCAAGGAGCATTTGCAGAAGACACTTGATCTCGATCCCCAATTCCCCGAGGCGCAAGAAATACGAAAGGCACTGAGCGACCTTGCCAAGAGTTGAGGCCTGCTTCAGGAGGCCGTCGGAAGGGGCGAGCAAGACTCGGCCGAGTTTCCCGCCCCCTCACGCCTGACGCATGTGAATCCAATATCAAGCGGGCGGATTAGCCGCCGGCAACTCGGATCAAGACTGGGAATTCCGCCGCTCACGGTGCCTCAAACGGAACCATGATCGCCATCCTGAGCTGAAACTTCTGTTGCGAGTCGCGGCTTGGAATGCCGTCTCACTGGCCTCTGCGCTCAGCTTTGACAGTGCTCACCGCTGCCTGGTTCTTACACAGTCGAACCTGGGGAAAGAAAAGGCGGGGTTCAACCCGGCCCAAGTAAGCGGGGAGAAGTCTGTGGGCGAGCCGACTGTGTTCGACAGCTTGGGGTTGAAAATCCTCGGGCGACCGCTTGCCTGTTCCGACAAAAGAGGAAGGTTCGGACAGGCAATCGATTACGAAAACAGCTTGCGACGAGCCATGCCCGCGAGTCCGATCAGTCCTGTACCGATCAGTGCCAGGGATGCGGGTTCCGGAATTGGCGCGACGTTGATCACGTCACCCCCTTCCACCGTGCCGCTGAATCCGTTGTGTCCGCCGCTAAACGCCACTTTTGCATTTGAATCCGCTAGATTCGCCAACCACGTCGCTGCATTCGATTCCGGGAACTGTGGGTTGGGGACGCAGCAGAAACTCGGGTTCAAGGTGCCACTCCAGTCATAGGGACCGAGTCCGTAGAAGGCCGCCAAGATCGCGTTCTTCGTGTCCGTATAGTCGCCACCGGCAACTGCCCGTCCGTCGCCTTGCGCAGCCACGTTGGCATCGATCCAAGAGCCGTTGTACATCAGATTTCCGTCGATGATCCCGAGATCTGTGATGGTGCCGGTGATCGAAATGTCTCCGCCACCGTTGAAATACCAATGGCTAGAATCCGTGCCCAAAAACGAACCCGTCACGAAATTTAGAAAGCCGTCAGTGATTGTCAGGGTCACGCCGTCGTTGAGCGGTGTGCCAATGCCGGTCACGGAGTCAATGGCGATATTGGACCCGATCAGAGAATGGGAGGGATTGCCATCCCACGAAATCGTCCCGCCCCCTGCTATACCGAAATCGATGATGGATTCAGCATTTGCGACAACGGGGGCAAGCAAGAAAACGAACGCAAAGATGAGCGCCAGCCTTTTGAACATGTTTTGGTCCTTTCCGCATTTCCAGCCAGACCGGATCTACGCTATATCGTCTTCCATACCGTAGCACTTTTCATTCCAAACCTCAGCCCTGAGCATCAGCTTTTTTTTCAATGAATTACAGAAAAGCTGCGGCACTTCCGCATGAAGAAGATGAATAAGATTGCACAAAAACTCTAAGAATGTAGCCTTTGCTGGCGCAGGATGCGATTTCGTCGGAGCATAATCTGACGCCCGGGCTGTAGAACACGCACCGGATTGCAACAAAAAAGCCCTGCCGCATTAGTGCGGCAGGGCTTTACTGGAGAAGAGACTTGCTTAACAGTGAGTGACTACGACAATAGCTTGCGGCGAATCATGCCCGCGATGCCAACCAACCCGGTGCCTAGCAGAGCGAGAGAAGCGGGCTCGGGAACCGGCGACTCATTGACGACGTCACCCCCCATGACTTGGCCTCTAAAGGCGCTTGGGGGTGAGTCCGCACAGCAAAAACTCGGGTTCAACGTGCCATTCCAACCCGTCGCACCAAGTCCAAAGTAACCCGCTAGAGTAATGTCCTTCGTATCCGTGTAGTCCCCGGTCACGACGCCCCGTCCGTCACCCGGCCACATCACAGTGGCGTCGCTCCAAGTCCCGGACATCAAGGTCCCGTTAATGATCCCAAGCGAGGCGATGCTGCCGTTGATGAGGATACTTCCCCCGCCGTTGAAATACCAGTCAGAAGAGTCAAAGCCCGAAAAACCACCAGTCACGAAGGACAAGTTGCCATTCGAGATGTTAAGGCAGACTCCGTCATTTAGGGGCGTACCGATCCCGCACACCTGATCGATGGCTATGCTCGTGCCGTACAGGGACGAACTGCCTCCGGCGTAGCTCACTGAGCCGCCTCCTGGCACATTGAAATCCAGAATTCCAGAGGCGTGCACGGCCACCGGAGCGAGCAGCACGGCTAATACAACAATCAACGGGAGTTTTTTCGACATGTTTTTTCCCTCGTCAAGACACACTACCCATTACTGTGCAGAGGCTACCGTGCATTTCCGAAGCACGATCGGTGCCAAACCATCAATGTACTCTATTGACTTTTCATTTCAAAGACTTACGATATCTGCGGCCGAAACCAAACAGCGGAAATATGAATATTATTGCACAAAAAGTCCCAGTATATACCATTCTCTCGGCCCAGCCACCCCGACCTCTGAATTGCAGTAGAAAGGGCGCAGAAACAAAACAGCCCTGCCATTTCAGATTGGCAGGGCCGACTCAGAATCACCAACTCTCTGGATAATTGCTACCGGGCCTTCAGTTTGCGATGCACGAAACCCGCGACACCGATCATGCCAGTGCCGAAGAGCAGTAGGCTGGCCGGCTCTGGTGAAGGGGGGATGTTAGTGTCAGCGAAATCGCCACTTAGAAGCCTGGTGCTCTTCAAGCTCTTGTTCGGGTTTCCCGTAGCGATCATGGTCAGATTGAAGTCGCCATTCAGGTTGCCGACCGGAGGATTCTCAAGACCGTAGTAGCTCAGCAACTGCTGCCACACGAGATCCTGTATCAATCCCCCTTCGAGTTTGCTGGTTTTATTCTTCAGATTGGTCTCTTGCACTAGGGCGTTGTCCCACATACCTGAGAGGACCAAGCCTGGAACTCCGTTCAGATCGGGCACATTATCGTGGCTGTCGCAGGTAGTGTCGCCGTCGCGATCGATGTCAATGCACTGCGCGGTCAGCGTAAAGAAGCCCCCGCCATTGAAGAACCACGTCGTCGCGTTCGAGGAGAAGAAGTTCCCGGTCTGGAAACTCAGCAGGCCACCGATCAAATCCAGTTTCACAAGATTATGTTGTGGCGTGTCAAGACCGACCACGTAACGAACGCTGATTGCCGAACCAAGGAGCGGGTTATTGGCCCCTCCCGTGTTTCCACCATTATACGAAACCGTTCCAGACGTCGGAACGGCCATGACAAAGTCCAGAATCGAATTGGTGGAACCCGAGGGATTGAATTGGAGCTGCTCGAACGTCTTGTTTGAATCCGCGAGCATGGTTGCGGGAAGAAGTAGCAGCGCGACAGCAGCAATTACAATGAAGCGATTTGATCGGTTGCTCATAGCCCCTTCTCGTTGATTAGAGTGACTTCCACCTTCGCTGACTGTATACGACCCCGCAGCCATCCGTAGCATTTGAATAGCCATTCTTGGCGCAGAATGTAAAACCTTTAGATTAAATGACTTACAATTTCAATCACAGACGGCATTCCTGTAAAAAGTGAACTTTGATGCACAAGAATGGAAAGCATTGTCTCTTGCTGCGTGATGACCCATTCTGTCGGCTTTCCTGTCGCCCGGTCTTGAGGCCTTCGTGAGCGAATTCAGGCTGGCCAACACAGGCCTTGGATAATAGAGTCGTTGTATACCAGTATTAAACCAACGCTAAAGGTTTCCTACGCCGTAAACGGGGATCTAAAATCGTCCGCAGGCACCCCGTGTCGTTGCCGCTTTGGAGCGCGATGTGTAACATTGTGTTTCGATTTGGTTTCACCTTTGGACTTCGATGGAAGGCCAGCTTCCCGAATCTTGTACAGCAAAGCGCGGTAGCTGATGCTGAGGGAGTGCGCTGTTCGCTTACGATTCCAGTTCTCGGCCTCCAAGACCTTGAGAATGATCTTGCCTTCCATTTCGCGAACCATTTGTCTCATCACTTTCTTGAGCGAAATGGGGCCGTCCAAGGGTATCGCAGGCATCATGTCGGATGGCCGCTTCGATTCGGCCTCGGCGCTCATGATCGCATCTTCCGAGCCCAGAATCACGTAACGCTTGATCAGATTCTCGAGCTCACGGATATTGCCGGTCCACGTCCGTCGCTGTAAATGCCGCGTGGTGGCGGCACTCAATTCCGGTACCCGGCAGTCGAATTGGTGGTTGTAAACCCGCAAGAAGTAGCTGGCCAGTCCGGGAATGTCGTCCACACGCTGGCGCAAAGGCGGCATGCGGACGTTAAGAACGTTGATGCGGTAAAAGAGGTCTTGGCGAAACGTACCCGCCTCGGTTTCCTTTTCCAACTGTCGATTGGTAGCACAGACGACGCGCGCCTCGACACGAGTGTCCTCCCGCGCGCCTATCCGGCAGAACTGGCCGTCCTGGAGAAGCTGGAGAAGTTTTGCTTGCAGCCCTGCATCCAGTTCCGCGATTTCATCGAGGAATAGGGTCCCCCGATTTGCCATCTCAACGCGGCCTGGCTTCGATCCATACGCGCCGGTGAAGGCGCCCCGCTCGTATCCAAATAGTTCACTCTCCAGCAGCGTGCCAGGGATGGCTGGACAGTTTACTTTCACGAAGGGCCCTGACTGCCAGGGTGACAGGCGGTGGATGAGCTTGGCGATGACTTCCTTCCCCGTGCCGCTCTCCCCCTGAATCAGGACGGGGATGTTCGCACTCGCCAACTTTCTCACTTTTTGCTGGACATGCCGCATCGCCTCGGATTGGCCAAATATCACTTCCTCCGGCGGAAGATCGTCAACGGGCGCACCCAGCGTTGCAGGGGTCACATCGGTCGTAGACATGATAGGTTTTCCCACTCTTCTCAGATCAAGGCATCAAGTTCTTCGATGGATTGCAATCGGGAGCAATTAAGCATCCAAACTTTGCAGTGGATTCGGCAGAAATCCCGTGAACATATCAGTTTTCTACTGCTCAGTTTGGATCAGAACGGGCATAGGGCAAAGGCCGAACGACGCCCAAGGACGGGTAAACGAAGCAATATCAGGCGACAAGAAGGGAAAACTTTTTCACATTGAGGAAAAACTTTTCCCTCAGACTCTCCCCTTCGCTGCCAACTTGTGCACAGATTTGGGAAACTTCAAGCCCACCAGATAGCACTGCTCACTATGCGTCACGGTCACAGGCTGGGCCGGGAGGTTTCGAACGAATGCCGGCGAAGTGGTCATTCGAGGCAAGGGCGCAGCCGGGATTTCTAACGAAATGAGGGTCGAGGTGGGCAAGTATCGTCTCGTGGCCACCAGCGCCCCGCCAGAACTAATGTTGAACGCGGTCGTGAACTCTTGAAACTCTTTGCCACGCTCATCGATGCCTCGGACAAATACGGGTATCCCCAAGGGGAGACGCTCTGAGCGGCGTCGCTCGGCGCCCTTTTTTGCTCGCCCGTTCGAAATCGCCACAACGGGCCGTTTCGTAGTGCTTGCGCGCTCGGTCAACATCCATGAAAGCATGTGCACGCATACCTCCAAAGTTGAATTATTAAGCACCATAACTGTACTGTAAATTAAAATTAACAAAATGAAAGACTTACGTAATGTTGAAAAGTCAGCCCACGGCAACTCGACGCCAGCGCGTGGCCCAACAAGTGCAATATCTTTACCAACTGTGGCAAGGATTTGTCCCTAGCATGTTGCCTTGACAATTCTGCGGCAAAAGTTCATGATTTATGGGCAGTATTGCGGGCACAAAAAGCTTCTCCGCGCTTTGGGCGCAATACCTGTGGCCTGAGTTCTTTCAACATCAAGAGGTGACTGAATGGCGCCGGAAGAGGGCATCGCTTCTCCAGACGTCGACTTCGATCCTGACCGAGAACCCAGCCTTCGTTCTGCGCCGTCACCGGGAGGACCTGCCGCAGGGTCAGAACTCGCTCAACACGCCTCGCGCGAGACCCCGGCGGAGTTGTTGAAGACGATCGCGCGCCTGGAAGAGGAGCTGCGCGGCCGCACGGTGATTCTCGCCGCCGCCGCTCACGAGCTGAAAACCCCGCTCTCGATCGTGGCTGGGTACATCGAGGTTCTACTGGGTGGTAAGCCTGGACCTCTGAACGAACGACAGAGGCAGATTCTGGCGGAGTCCCAAACCAATTGCGCCCGGCTGCAAAGATTCATCCAGAATTTTCTTACCCTGGCCGCTTTAGAGACAGGCAAGTTAACACTCAAGTTTGAAATTGCCGATCTGGCCGCCTGTGTGGCCGAGTTGTACGATGTTTGGTTGACGCGCTACCAAGCCAAGGGCGTGGCCCTGTATTTCCCGCAAAGCCAGACTGTGGAGCCGTTTGCCTTTGACTTCGCGAAGATCCAGCACGTCATCTCCAACCTCCTGGAGAACGCGCTGAAGTTTACCCCACCCGGGGGCACAGTGTGGTTGCTGGTGGAACCGCAAATGTGGGAGCGCCGCATCAGCCAGAGTTCGCGCATCTCGGACGAGAGACGCCGGAATCTGGTGAAGGCTAATGCAGTGCGGGTGACTGTGGCGGACACCGGCATCGGCATTTCGCCGGAGTACCACGGAGAGGTGTTTGCCGACTTCTTCCGGGTGCCGACGGCGGAAAACGAAGTTACCAGCATGGGTCTGGGTCTGGCCATCGCGCGGCGTCTGGTGCATGCGCACGGCGGAAAGATTTGGGTGGAGAGCGAAATCGGATCAGGCAGCAAATTTTCATTTGTGCTTCCGCTGAAACCCACTTAAAATATTCTTTAGGTCTTCGGACCCAAAGCTCAATGGACCAAACTTCGAATATCCTGGTGGTGGACGACGAGCCCAGCATGCAGCGCTATTTGCGGACGCTGCTGGAGATCGATTCGTATCAAGTTGAGACCGTGTCGAGCGGGGCGGACGCGATGGAGCGCGTGCAGAAAACCCCCGCTCCCGATCTCGTCTTGTTGGACCTGTTGATGCCCAACCTCGACGGCATGCAGACCCTGGAGCGCCTGCGCGAGATTCGGCCTGGCTTGAAGGTGATCATGCTGACGTGCTCCAACGATGCGCGCAAGGCCGTGCAGGCGATGCGGTTGGGCGCTCAAGACTACCTGACCAAGCCGTTCCACAAGGCGGAGCTGGACGCGGCGATCCGGAACTGTCTTACCAAGCAAGCCACCGCACCCGAGGCAGGAGGGTTCGAAAGCAAAGTCGAAGACCTGAGCGACGATTCCTTCTTCGTCGCCGCCAGTCCCGCCATGCTGAGGATTCGCGCCCAGGCCGCACAGGTGGCGAACATCAACGTGCCCGTGCTGATGCTGGGAGAGAGCGGAGTGGGGAAAGAGGTGGTGGCGCGGCTGATTTATAAGCTCTCATCGCGCTCGGTCCGGCCGTTCCTAAAGGTCAATTGTGCGGCCCTTCCCGGCGAGCTTCTGGAAAGCGAACTGTTCGGCTACGAGCCGGGAGCATTTACTGGAGCCGTGAAAGCCAAGCCCGGCAAATTCGAGCAGGCTGATAAGGGCACCATCATGCTCGACGAAATCGCCGAGATGCCGGTGGGGCTGCAAGCCAAATTGCTGCACGTCCTTCAGGACCAAGAGTTCTCGCGCCTGGGCAGCCGCTCCACCATCAAAGTGGACGTCCGCATTCTGGCCGCCACCAATGTAGACGTCCAGCAGGCGATCGCCGCCAAAAAGCTGCGCGAAGACCTCTACTATCGCTTGAACGCTTTCACCATCCACATCCCGCCGCTGCGCGAGCGCAAGGAAGAGATTCCGATCTTGGTGAAACAATTCATGGCGGTGTGGGCCGACCGCTACGCCTTGAACCCCGTGCCGCCCTCGAAAGCCTTCTTGGACGCTTGCCAGCAGCACCATTGGCCGGGCAATGTTCGCGAGCTCGAAAATTTCGTCAAGCGTTTCTTGATTTTGGGCGACGAAGCCGTGGTGTTGAGTGAAATAAAGGGCAGCGCCGGCCCCACCTATCAACGAGAGCGGAGAGCACCGGTCGTGGGCGCGGACAAGTCGAGCGACTTGAAATCGATGGTGCGGGGTCTGAAGGGTGAGGCGGAAATGGAAGCGATTTCACGCGCCTTGGAGCAAACCAATTGGAGCCGGAAGGAAGCCGCAAAACTCCTGAACATTAGCTACAAGGCCCTGCTTTACAAGGTCCGTCAATATGGCATCGACCGGCGGTAAGATTTCCCGTGTAGGCGGCGCAGAAAAACTCCTGGATCGCGACTCAGCCCGGGCGGAGGGCGGGGTCAAACCTTCATTCAAAGTGGTGGCGCACCTCACCGACGGGCGATTGGTGAAAGGCCACACGGATGTGGTTCCTGCCACCGATCTGAATTTTCTCCTCAAGCATGGTCCTTCACCCATGCCGGAGGAAGTGAAAGTGCGGCTTCACGATGCCAACCGCACCATCGCCATCCCCCTCACTTCGCTCAAAGCCCTGTTCTTTGTCAAGTCGTTCGAGGGCAGCGACTCGTATAAAGAAATCAAGTTCTTTGAAGGCCATCCCGCCATCGAGGGGCTGTGGGCACGCATGAAGTTTCGTGACGGCGAGTGGACCGAGGGTGTCATCCGCAACTCGCACGACTTTCTGATCGACCCCGGCTTCCTGGTGAAACCTCCCGACCCGCAGAGCAACAACGAGATGGTGTACGTCGTCAAGACTTCGCTCCTCGAATTCCAGGTGCTGGGCGTCAGACACACGTACTGACCGGGACAGTTGCTAGTGGTTAAGGGCTAGTGGCTCGACAAGCCTCTCCAGGGACGCCAGACGACCGCGCATTTCCTTTAGTTCCTCCTCGCCGAGTTGTTGCGCGCAGCCTGCCACAATCCGTTTGCTCCGCTCGACGAGCGTGCGACGGTCCGACGCGTCAGGAGTGGTCGCGGCGATGTCGCCCAAGGCGCGCAGCAGGCGTAAGCTGACCGCCACATCCGTCCGCGAGTACATGCGTATCTGCTCGAAAGCGCAGTCCAGCATCCTCTCAAATCCGCTCCACATCATGCTGACGCGAACCACGCCCGGCGGATCATACAGCAATGGCTCGGGTGGCTCCCGGGATGCGAAGCGGATCAGGATCCGGCTCAAGTGGTCCACGCAACAGATGGCCGTACTCGGATCGTTAACGGCGGGCGATATTGCTTTCAGCGCGATGTCGACAATTTGCAGAACCCCGAACTCCACGTCCTGCTGCAAAGTCCTTGTGGGACCGAAGTCGAACGCGCCACGAAGCTCAGCGACGGATTCCAAGGGCAGCCGCTCTCCCTTGTATACCCTCATCAGCGGGATGCCCGCGGGAACGAACTGGCCAACTCGTCGCAGGACGTGCACCTTGACGCTGTAAGCCCTAGCCACGGCCACCAGCCTGCGGATGTCGATAAAGCGGATATAGCCCGAGACTTCGCTCAAGATCGGAGTCTGCCACGCACTGAGGTCAGGCGGGTCGCCGCCAGCCACGCGGGTGTACCGGCGAGGTTCGGGCATCATCTCGTCGATCGTCGCCACAGTCTCGGTGGCGATCCGCTCCACGATGTGGTTCACCGTGATGGCCTGCGAGATGTGATGGATGAAAAAGAGCAGCCAGCCGACGCAGGCCAGTGAAAGCAGCATCGCGCCTAAGACGGTGACGACGGGCGCGAAGGGATGTGGCAACGCGCGCGCCGCGGGAAGTGCCGCCATGCAATACGAAAACGTGCCTAGGAAGATGCCCAGCGTCCATTGAGTCACGCGGTCGCGAACGAAGCTGACGATGATGCGCGGCGAGAATTGCATGGACGCCAGGGTGAGCGTCATCAGCAGGATGGCGAACACAATGGACACCACGGTCATGATGGAGGCCGCGATGCCGCCCAGAATCACTTGGGCGACTTGCGGGTCGGCGCTGGAAGGAAAGAGCAACCGCGGAACCCAGGCGCTGAGGCGAGGCTCAGCCTCTTCTGCCCACGACAGGAGCATGCCCGTACAACCCAGCGTGAGCGCAATGGTCAGAGGGCGGACCAGGAAGCCGCCACGCAGGTTGTATACGACGTGGCGGAACAACAGTCGCAGGCGTGTGGTCACCATTTGTCCGCCTCATTATATAGTCGAAGCCCGGCGTGACGACGCACTATAATGCATCGAGCGTGGAACGATGAATGACTCCTTCCAAATCGCGAGTGTCCTCCTCGAACTCGAAATTATCGCGTGCTCGCTCGATGATGCGGTAGCCGCATACAAGGGCGGGGCGAGCCGGCTGGAAGTGACGGTTCGGCTGGATCTCGCCGGGCTGACGCCGCCGGCGGACTTGGTTCGGCAAATTGTCGAGACGGTCCCGGTTCCGATCCGCGCCATGCTGCGCGACAACGCCGGATTTGCTTTGAGCGGCGAGGCGGAACTCGAGACGCTGAAAGAACGAGCCAAAGAATTCGCTGCCCTCGGAGTCGACGGCCTGGTGGTTGGACATGTGAAGGATGGCCGGCTCGATCTCGAGGCTCTCCGGGAAATCATCGCCGCTGCTCCCGCGACGCGATTTACCGCCCACCATGCCGTCGAAGCTACGGATGATCCCCTCGCCGCGCTGCGCGCCTTGCGCGATTTCCCTTCTGTCGATCGGGTGTTGGTGCGAGGCGGGAGTGGCACGATCGCCCAGCGAATCGAACGCCTGGCTGAATATCGCGAGGCTATCGGCCCGGAGAAACTGTTGATCGTAGGCGGCGACGTTACTTTGGCAAACCTCAAGCAGTTTCGGGATGCCGGCATCCGGATTTTTCACATGGGAAGGGCCGTGCGATCGCCCGAGACGGCCGATGGAAAAGTGGATCGGGAAAAAGTTAAAGCGGCCACGATGACGTTGGGCTCGCCGTAGGGGTACGGCTTGCCGTACCCTCCGCCGTTGGTGCGCGTGGTGACGGGGGGGGCGGGGCAAGCGCCGCCCCTGCATCCTGTTTTCATTCTGCTCGCGCCAAACCGAAACTCATCCTATAATCGAAATCTCTGGCGTGGGGGCGAAACTCAAGCGATGGCTGCGCTGCGGCTGTGCCGTGCCCCAGCAGGGAACGAACTTCATCGCCGATTGGAGCAACGATGTGCGGGATTGTAGCGTACGTGGGACAACAGAGCGCGCGAGACGTTTTGATTGAGGGCCTCAAGAGGCTGGAATATCGCGGCTACGATTCGAGTGGGATCGCCATTCTGAACTCCGGCTCCTACCTGGCGCGGGCAGTTGGCAAAGTGGCGGTGCTGGAGCAGCGCGTGCAGCAGGATAATCCCTCCGGCCACGTGGGCATCGCGCACACGCGCTGGGCCACGCACGGCAAGCCGACGGAAGCGAACGCGCATCCCCACACCGATTGTTCGGGCCAACTGTTTCTGGCGCACAACGGCATCATTGAGAATTATCAGCCCCTGAAAAAACGCCTGCTCGAAGAAGGTCACACGTTTCGCTCCGAGACGGACACGGAAGTCCTGGCCCATCTCATCGAGAGCGCGTATGACGGCAACCTGGAGGCGGCGGTGCAGAAGGCGCTCACGCGCGTCGAGGGCACTTACGGCATCGCCGTGATTCACGCCGAGCACCGGGACGAATTCGTGGTGGCCCGGCGAGGCAGCCCGATGGTGCTGGGTATCGGGAAGAACGAATCGTTCGCCGCTTCCGACGCTGCTGCTCTGGCTCAGCACACCGACCAGGTGGTGTACCTGGAGGACAACGAAGTGGCGCGGCTCCAGCCGGGTGGGTTTTCCATCACCACACTCGGCAACCGCGCCGTGAGTCGCGCGACCATGCAGCTCGAAGTGGCGCAGGAAGCCATGGACCGCGGGCACTTCCCGCACTTCATGCTGAAAGAGATCTTCGAGCAGCCGGAAGCGGTGGAGAACGCACTGCGCGGGCGGGTGAACCATTCGGAAGGCGTGGCGAAACTCGGCGGGCTGGAATCCGTGCTCGACCGCTTGCAGCAAGCGCGGCACATCATCATCATCAGTTGCGGCACCAGCTACTACGCCGGCCTTTTCGCGCGCTACGTGTTTGAAGCGCTCACCGATCTGACGGTCGAGACCGAGCTGGCCTCGGAGTTCCGCTACCGCAAGCTGAACCTGCGGCAAAACACCGTGGTGCTGGCCATCAGTCAGTCGGGCGAGACGGCGGATACGCTGGCCGCGCTGCGCGAGGCGAAGCGCAAGGGCGCGCTGGTGCTGGGCCTGGTCAACGTGGTGGGCAGCTCGATCGCACGCGAGACGCACGCCGGCGTTTATTCCCATGCCGGCATCGAAGTGGGAGTGGCCAGCACGAAATCGTTTGTGTCGCAGATGACCATCCTCATCCTGATGGCGCTCCTGGTGGGGCGGGGCCGCGACCTATCCTACGAAGAAGGTTCAACGCTGCTGAAGGGCCTCGAAAAGGTTCCCGACCAGATTCGCACCGTCCTCAAGCAATCCGGCCGCATCCGCGAATTGGCGCAGAAATACTCGGGGGCGTCGCACTTCCTTTACATTGGCAGAAAGTACCAGTATCCCATCGCGCTCGAGGGCGCTCTGAAGCTGAAGGAAATCGCTTATATCCACGCCGAGGGTTACGCGGCGGGCGAGATGAAACATGGGCCCATCGCGCTGATCGATCCCAACTTTCCCACCTTCGCCCTGGCGCCCGAGGACGGCTCGTACGACAAAATCGTGTCCAACATTCAGGAGATTCGGGCGCGCGAAGGACACATCATCGCCGTCACCACCGAGTCCAACTCCAAGCTCGCCGACATGGTCGATGATGTGATCGAGGTGCCGCGCAATCATGAAATCCTGGCGCCGATTTTGACCGTCGTTCCTCTCCAGCTTTTTGCCTACCACTGCGCCGTGCTGCGCGGCTGCGATGTCGATAAGCCGCGCAACCTCGCCAAGAGCGTCACCGTGGAATGATGAAGGATGAACTGGACACGCCAGCGAGGCAAGCCTCCAACCCTAATGTCGATAGTGGCGAGTGGCAAGCGGCGAGCAAGAAAATCTTCGCGCTGCATGAAGAAGTTCGGCTCTGAGAGAAGTGGGTCTTCTGCTTTCTGCCTACTGCCTTCTCAAGCGGGGAATGAAATTACCGTTTATGTGCAAAGGAATTCGCTTATCGGACGGCTTCAAAATCAGCGATCTGCACTAACATGAGTATAATCAGTCAGTTAAGATTTTACTTCGTTTGGAATTACAATTGCTTGGGCGCGAGGTGGGTGCAACTTCCGCCGCAACTGACCCGATGCGCACGAGATCGTTGCGGTAACACATTCCCAAGGAGGATTTTCCATGAACCGCTCGCAACGGACGCTTCTCCTTGCCGCCATTCTGACGCTTGGTGTGACGCTTTTGCCATCGACGGCCAAGGCGACAACCATCTTTTCGGACTTTGGCTCAGGGAATCCCTACAGCTGTTGTGGTGGTTATACCATCGGGCTCGGCTTCACTCAGGGTAATTCCTTCATCTCCGGCGCAACCTACGACTTGACCCAGATCGACGTCGCGCTGGGCTACATTCAAGGAAATAACCCTACACTCTCTCTTTATGCCGACAACGGATCCGATCTTCCCGGCGCTCTGATCGAGTCGTGGTCGCTGAGCGGTTTGCCCAGGTACGGAACTTGCTGCGCCATCGAGACGGTAGCGCCTGTAGGTACTGTCGTACTGACCGGTGGCGCTCAATACTGGCTGCTTGCCTCCGGGGGCACCAGCGATTGGAGCGCGTGGTACTTTAACAATACCGGCGCCCTTGGACAGCGTTACATCAACGGAAACGGTTACAACAACTACGTTACTACTGACACCATGGCCGCTTTCGACGTCCTCGGCAAGGCGGCCACACCTGAACCGGGCACGATAATCCTCTTGGGATCCGGCTTGACCGGCCTGATTGGTTTCGCGCGTCGTCGCTTGAGCTAGTCGCAAGTCTTGAAGTCAATCGAAAGCCTCGCATTCTTGCAAGGGCTGCGCTCACGCGCAGCCCTTGTTTTGTTTTGGCTTCGATCATCAACCTCGCCGCAGGCAGAAATACCAGTTTCCCATTTCCGATCGCGCTCGAGGGAGCGCTTAAGCTCAAAGAAATTGCTTACATCGACGGCGAAGGCTACGTGGCGGACGGGATGAAGCACGGTCCTGCCGCGCCGTGCGGCGCGGCTGCGATGTCGATAAGCCGCGCAACCTGGCCAAGAGCGTCACCGTGGAATGATGAATGATGAATTATGAATTCTGAATGAAGAACCATCCGATGGGGCAGATCGGAGACGGTTGAGTGATTGCGCGCTACGTTCGCTGGCGCCGGGAGTTCTCACCTTCATATCGTGCGACGCTTCGCTTCGCCGGAATTTGGTTGACTTTCTTGGAGTTAGTGTGTAATGTGGTAATGTTACGGTCGGGCCTGTCCTATGGAGGCGAGGGGGGAAGGCACGGCGCGAAAGGTTTCATAATGTCGTTTCCAGGATTGCAGACCCTCACCCCTACAAGCCTCGCGGCACACTGCGGCACACCTAAAATCGAAACTCGGAACTCAAGAATCGAAACTGGAAAATATTTTCACGTCTTCCATGGGTGGCACAGTTTCCCAATGTGGGTGTTGGATTTTCGATTTTTGCCCAGACGCCGCCGGGAGGGGGCGAATTTTAAGTTTCCGGTTTTCGGCTGCATTGCGCCGCGTGGAGAGGCTGGAAGTCTCGAAACAGGGAGGGCTGCGAAGAAATTTGTTGAAAAATGAGGTTCGAAGCCACCAAGTTGTTGAAAACAAAGAAAGTCGATTGGGAACGAACCCAAAAACGAACCCAAAATAAGCCAATTTTGGGTTCGAAGCCACCGAGCCACCAAGCTCTTGAAAACAAATGGCATGGCTATGGAATGAGGCCGATTTTGGAATTGGAACGAAGCCAAAGTTTTGGGTTCGAAGCCATGCCTTAATCGGGAGTAGCAAGGAAGGAAGGACTAACAGGCTGGCGAGAAAGTCGGTCGCGCTGTCATTTTTCATCAGCCTGGTGGAGGTGGAATTCCGAATAGCCGGGATTCATCATTTCGGGCGAGTATGTTATCCTAGCAGTTTGTCCATTGGATGCTTAAAAGGATTGTAAAACTGGGGAAGGTGTTCATGCGATCTGAAGGCACGCGTTGGCGGTCAGCATTGTTCTGTCGGGTGGCAGTCGTTGTCTCTTTCATTGGCATTGGATGGTCGCTGATTGGACATGGTCCGTTCGGTACCCGAAACTCGAGCTTCGAAATTCGAAATTCGAAAATCGAGAATCGAGAATCGGCGAGCGGGCGCAGCGCCGGGGGCGATGCCGCGACGCGAGCCGCTGCCATTCGGACCTTCGAGACACGGCCGCTCACCTTTGAAGCGAACCGGGGTCAAACCGACCGCCGGGTGAAATTCCTATCGCGCGGCGGCGGGTATGCGCTGTTCCTGACCGGAGACGAGGCCGTTTTGACGTTGGAAAAACCAAGTCAAATGGCAAATGTCAAAAGTCAAATGGCAAATGTCGAGAAGACAGGAGTCAGGAGTCAGGAGTCAGGAGTGGATTCCCGCTTGCGCGGGAATGACAAGCAACGGACAACTGGCAACGGACGACGGACGGCGGACGCCGTAGTTGGGATGAAACTGCTGGATGCAAACCAAAACGCCAGGGTCATCGGGTTGGACGAGTTGGTGGCAAAGAGCAATTACTTTATCGGGAGCGATCCTGCCGAGTGGCACACCAATGTGCCGAACTACGCCAAGGTGAAGTACGAGGGCATTTACCCTGGTGTGGATTTGGTGTTTTA
>Ga0208034_1000352_pt1 | contig 39479 bp, 23 predicted proteins | sample June2015DPH_8_10_FD_184699 | JGI IMG/M metagenome (GOLD analysis project Ga0208034, IMG submission 184699) | Peatland microbial communities from SPRUCE experiment site at the Marcell Experimental Forest, Minnesota, USA - June2015DPH_8_100... | ecosystem: Environmental > Terrestrial > Soil >...
CAGAAACTCAAGGAACTGCGTCACGCTTTCTTTCCACAGACGGGCATTCCAAGCAAGGGGTTTCATGCGCCCAGGCTAACTAATGCGAAGGAGAAATGCAAGAACTACTTAACATAGTAATACTGGATAGGCTGCGGAAAAACGTCCCACCGCAGATAACCACCCAGGGGATCATGGAGGCGGCTTTGATCATGAAAGCGCCATCGAATTTTTCCGCAGCCTCTAAGGCCCCGCCCTCCCAACCTCGGGTGAAGTATCTGGGCTATATATCTAGCGTAGATGTTATTCCAATCCGTCTCGCCTCATACCAGGGGATGGCGAGGATTCAGGGAAAACAAAGAGCCACTTGACTTTAGGCCTGCGCCGTCATAAGTTTAGAGTCGCAATTTCACTCTGAGGGTGAGGAGATTCGCGATGGCAAATATCCCCACGGCCAACCTTCGGCTGGCAGAACGAGAGGTCGTGACCCTACCTGTTAGCCTCGTGCTACGATCAGAAGGACGCCAAGCAAGCTACGAGGCGTCCACCATTAACCTTTCGCTCGGAGGGGCATGCGTTCAAACCCATCTTAAGCTGGTTCCCGGCGAGTGGGTGGGGATCGTGCCGAAGGGAGAATTCCCGCACGCCATTCCCAGCCGCGTCGTCTGGGTGCGGCCACAAGATGAAACCGGCCTTTTCTACCTCACTGGAGTTCAATTCTTAGACACACAGCCAGTTTGATCCATTCACTCACTCTAGCAAGCAAGATGCGAACCGCGTCAGACATTGACAGACCCATGGCGGACAGGGTCTTTGCCGCCCTCTCCTTTTAGATCGATTACATACCTTTGCCTCTGCGATTCCGTGCATGAAAAATGCCCACGGCCGGGACCGCACTGACCGTGGCTCCCCGCTCGCGCGACAAAATCGTCCAAATAAAAAAGGCGCACGGGCCCGTTGCCGCCACATCTGAGCAAACGCACGGCAGGCCCTACCCTTAGCCCCTCGTCACACTTCCCTTTTGAGGGCGATTTGCCCATTGTCAGGCTTTGAGGAGTGTCTCAGGGCGCCCGCTCCGTTCAATTCTATTTCTTGTCATCGTCACCGATGGCTTGCCGAAGCCAAGGGGTGAAAAGAATGTCGGATCCGCTGGTTGTTGTGCAACCGGGGCCGCCAGGGCCAGCAGGACATCCCCAATAGTTCTCGGTTGTGTCGATACTGCCGGTGCACACCGCGGCGCCGTCGAAAGCGCAGACATCGGCGACGCCAATTTTGCCACCCAGCAGATCGTTGAGATGAATGTCGACCTGGGCGGGAGTGTTGACTGCTATGTCGACGTCCTCATCGCGGATCACGTTCTGGGAAATGATGGTGCCATAAACCGGGGATCCGCCACCGCCGCTATTGATGTTGATTCCCACGCTGCCGGGCGTGGCCGTGTCGGCCTGGTCGGCGAGGTTTCGGGCAATGAAGTTGCCGATGACCATGTTCCCGTCCATGTTGTCCGCGGGAGCGCCAAAAGCCGGGCCCACGTGCGTGTGGAGAGCCACACCCCCAAGTCCGTTGCCGGTCAGCGTGTTCCGGATGATCACGTTCTCCGAGTTTCGGCCGGGGCCAATGCCATCGGAAAAAATACCCACTCCCGAGCCTCCGATTTGCACGCCGTTGTCCGTAGAAACATTCTCGGCCACGGTATTGTGGTGAACCCCAAAGTGGGCAGACCCAATCGCGCCCATGGGCGGATGCGAGGCAAGAACGATGCCGCACTCCAGCGGGTTGTCCTTTATGGTGTTGTGGATCAGCAGATTGTCGCGGCTTTCCCCGGTCTCGTCGCTGATGAGGACGCCATCGGCATTGCCCGATATAAGGTTGCCAGAAACGATCGAATGCACCGTTCCGATCAGGTGAAGCGCGCCGCCGCAGTCGCCGCTTTCATCGTTCTCATAAATCCCATTGCCGGGCTGGCCGGTGCAGCCCGTCGGCGCCCCAGTGAATGCCAGGCCCTGGGATTTGTCATTGTCCAGGATTTGATTGTCGCGGATGGTGACGTCCGAAGCGCTGACGATGAGAATCCCTTCAAACAGGGCGTTCTTCACCGTGAGTCCAGCAATAATCACACCGTTGAGGCCGGGATAGTCGAGACCGTCCACGAAGATGCCATGCGCCAGGCCGGTGGCGTCAATCACGGATGGATCGGCGCCGGCGCCGATGAGTGAAAGCGGCTTGCCAATGAGTACGTCCTCCGCATAGGTGCCGCGCGCAACGTTGATCGTGTCATGGGGTAATGCGGCGTCTACGGCGGATTGAATCTTGGCGTAGCAGCCGTGCCAACCGTTGGGGTTGACGCAAAGGGTGTTGGCCGCGGTGGCCGCGGCAGGATCATAGAACGCTGCGAACAGGACGACGGAACAGACGACTACCCACGGGCGAAATCGTGCTGGATGCATGGATTTTCTCCTTAATTCAATTTTCCCTGATGTGGGTAATATACACCTTGTCGGGGCGCATTTCAAAGTGGATAAATATCTATTTCGAGTTCGCCATCAGCGGGGGCAGGACCACCTCAAAATACACCAGCGGATCGTGTTTGTAAGTCACCCGAGCGACCTCGCGGAATCCGCATTTTGCATAAAAGGCTCCGGCTCCTGCATCGGCGTCGAAGGCATCAAGACGGATGGCATCGGCGGGCCAGGCGCGGGCTACGGCTTCGGCCTCTTTCAGCAGGAGACGGCCAACTCCCTTGCGCTGGAAGTCGGGATGGACGGCCATGCTGGTCAGATACAGGGGGCTTCTTGCCGCAGTGAAATACGCGGTATCGATGGCCCAAGGTTTCTTGGTGGCCAGGCGCAGGGTCCCGATGATGCGACGGTTGGTGCGCGCAATCAGGATTCGCGAAAACTTGGGCCTCCGCAGCTCGCTGAGCACGCCCCTTTCCGTCGGCGCTGACGACCAGAATCCCGGGCCGAACCGGCGGGTGAGGTCCCCGGCAACAGCGCTGTGAAGCGCCGCGAGCACGGCTGCATCAGAGTTGGTTGCGGCGGCAAAAACCAGTTTCATCTCTTATCTCGCCAGACGACCTTCGCTCGAAACTGACTTGCCATTCTATCTTTTTCTGAAAGGAGCCGCGTTACGCAACTTTGCCGACCGGTGTAAGGCCGATTCCTTTGCGGAGACGCAGAGGCGCTGAGAAAGGCTGGTGCATGTCTCTCTCTCACGCGGGCGCTACGATGCGCAGATTTACACCAACGACGCGGAGAAATTGGGCGAAGGCATGTGGCGCGATGTTTTGGAAAAACCACGTGGCAGAGCGGCGCTGACCGTGCCTTTGGGCAAGAGATTTGCGGTGCGTTCAATCGCTGCCTGAGCTATACTCGATTCATGCAGGTTACCCTCACACCACAAGCTGAACAGTTGTTGCGCGACGCTCTGGTTCGAAACCCCGGAAGCTCTGCTGCTGAAATCCTGGAGCAAGCGTTGGCCGACCGCCTGATGCGGAGAAATGACTCGGCGCCCAATGATTCCCTTCGTGAACGGCTTAAGAGCTTGCCCGGCATTAAGCTGCCTGCCCATTGGCCACCGCGATTTAAACCTGTCGAGTCGCTCAAAGTTGAAGGTGAGATGCCTTCCCAAAGGCTGGTTCAGGAGCGTCGGTGACCCTCTTCTACTTGGACTCCAGCGCTTGGCTGAAGCGCTATTTCCTGGAGCCGGGCAGCGACTGGATGACACGGCTGTTCCAGAGCGGAGATCTCTTGGCAAGCTCAGTTCTGGGTCACATCGAGGTGACTTCCGCCCTGGCCCGCCAACAGGTGCCCAGAAAACTGGATGAAGAGAAACTGGCCAGACTCCAGCAACAACTGGAAGAGGATTGGGGAGACCTGGCTGGACTTCCTCTGACTGAGGAAGTAGTGGATCGTGCTCTCCGGCTGGCACGAAGCTATAAGCTGCGTGGCGCCGATGCAGTCCATTTGGCTACGGCTTTGGGCGTGAACGACACCCTGGCTGGGACCGGAAACTCCCTCGTCTTAGTTGCCTCGGATGAGGAACTACTCGCCGCGGCGCAACAGACGGGGCTTGCCGTCGCGAACCCGGCAATCGCAGCATCCCCCTAGAGATGAGGCAGAATCAAGGCCCGCGCTACGCTTGCTATTTGCTCGATGGTCAGAACAAGTCCGAATGTGTTCCTGGGCCGACCAAGTAGAGGTCGTGACCGTCGATCTTGTAAATCAGCAGCCAATCAGGTTCCAAGTGACAGTCGCGGTGGTGCTTCCATTCTCCAGCGAGCGGGTGGTCTTATAGTGAGCCGGAAGCGGGTTGCCGTCGGCGAGCAGCGAGATCAACTCGCGCAGTTTCGACATATCTTTGCCGCGCCGCTTGGCGAGTTTGACGTCACGCTGGAATTGCGTGCCGCTAATCAGGTTTCGCGTGGTCAAATCCCTAAGTCCTTAAACAGGGCGCCGGCAGACTTGAAGCGCTTCCCCTTGCCCCGATCCGCCGCCTCCATCGCCTTCACCGTAGTTCTGCGGTGAATACCGTCGTGTCAAGGGAAACGCTGGAAGGGGTGGACCACCTTTGTCGGGACCTTGCGGTGGCCAACGTGGACCATTGGGCTCTTATGACTGAAGCACCACGGGGAAACCTATCGGGGAAGTCCATTTCGGCCAAGGAGGTATTCAATTCCATCGAAGGGCTTGAAGCAATCGCCAGGAAGTGTGGGTTTGTTGGTCAGATCGAGAGGTGGAATTACCTCACGGTGCCGAATAGTTACCTCCTAGCTGAGCCAGACGGAAGGGTTGTCATTCCGGGGACCACGCATCCGGAAGATATCTTCGTTGGCGAAATGGCAACAATTGATGTAAATAGAATCAAGACCGTCGTGGATGGTATTGCCAGCCAAGGGCAGCCGGCCTTTTTTGGTTGGGACCATAGCCCATACTTTCGCTAGCGCCCAGCACGTGGCGCGGGCACCGGTCAGTACCTCTCTGTCCATAGGCATTTCACATGCCGGACACCACAGCGGCACCCGCACGTCGTCATTCGGGCTGGGGCACGACGCGGTAACAGTGGACGAAGCGGATTCAAGATTCAATATTCGAGATTTCAGATTTCAGAATCCCGAGCCTCGAAACCCGAATCCCCAATCCCGCATCTCGGCCGCGATGTACGTACAATTATATTGACACCTAGGATTCGAGTCCTTATGCTATTTTGGTAGCGGCACGCTATGCGATTTGAATGGGACGAGCACAAGAACCGCCAAAACCGTCGCAAGCATGATATTGACTTCGAGACTGCTGTTCTAGTTTTCGACGACCCTTATGCGATTACCCAGCGTGACTGGCGGTGTGAGGATGAGGAGCGCTGGATAACGGTTGGAGCCATAGGGCCGGGTTCGGTTCTACTGGTCGTCCATACCTTCTACGAGGAAAACGAGGATGAAATCATTCGCATCATCTCCCCTCGCGCCGCCGGGTCGCACGAAAGGAGCGCCTATGAGAAAACTCACTCGGGAGCAGGAACGAGACATCCGCGCCATCGCGGCAAAAAAGGACAAAGACATTGATTTTTCGGAGGTCCCCCCGGTTCTCGATTGGAGCGGAGCGGAAATCGGCAAGTTTTATCGGCCCCGGAAGAAGCCCGTCACCATTCGCCTGGATGCGGATGTCATTGCCTGGCTCAAAGCCGATGGGCCCGGCTACCAGACCAAGGCGAATGGCCTCCTCCGGCACGCCATGCTTCATTTCAGAAGTGTTGCCCGGCGCGGGCGAAACACCGCAGGTGTGGGCAAGGCCAAACGGCAGAAACTGAGCAGGTAGACAGGAACCGGCTAACTGCTTGCAGTCGACAGCTAACAGATAGTCCAGAACCCCGAATCCCTGATCCCGAGCCCCTAACCCCAATACCGTTCATTTAGCTGTTATCGCTGATTAGGGATTCTGCTTGCGGGCGAAGCCCGTCTTGGATTGCGGCAGCAGCTACCGCCTTCCCTTGCGCCTTTGCCGTATGAACCGAAGACGGAAGGCGGTAGCTGCTGCTACCGCAATCCAAGACGCTTCGCAAGTGTGCACATGAAAACGTCCGCTAAGTAAACACTGTTGGACTAACCGTAGTGCCCGAAATTGTCTGACTGGCAAGGGTTTGCCGGTCTATGATGGATCGAACGCCGCAACCCGAATGAGATCATCCGGCCGGGTCCGCGTGAGGAGGAGCATTTGATACAGGAGAACAAGAATCGGCGAATCGTTCTGGCGGCGCGCCCCAAAGGCGAACCGCGCGACGAAGACTTTCGGCTCGAGGCGGTGGATCTGCCCGTGCCCGGAGATGGCCAGGTGTTGTTGCGCACGATCTACCTGTCGCTCGACCCCTACATGCGCGGGCGCATGAATGCAGGGTATTCTTACGCGGCGCCGGTTGAGATCGGGCAGGTGATGGAAGGTGGGACGGTCAGCGCGGTGGTCGAGTCGCGGTCGCCCGATTTCGCGCCCGGAGACTTTGTGCTCGCCTACACGGGGTGGCAGGAATACGCGGTGGCGGCGGCAAAGTCTCTGCTAAAGCTTGATCCCGCGCGTGCTCCCCTTTCAACCGCTTTAGGGGTGATGGGGATGCCGGGCATGACCGCCTATACCGGCCTGCTGAACATCGGCCAGCCCAAGGCGGGCGAGACCGTGGTGGTCGCGGCGGCCTCGGGAGCGGTGGGCTCGGTGGTGGGCCAAATCGCCAAGATCAAAGGCTGCCGCGCCGTCGGCATCGCCGGGGGAGAACGGAAATGCGAGTACGTGGTGAATGAGCTGGGCTTTGACGCCTGCATCGACCATCACAGCCCGCCGCTCCCCCGGAATCTTGAAGCCGCATGTCCCAAAGGTGTGGATGTATACTTCGAGAACGTCGGCGGCCGCGTTCTGAATGCTGTTCTCCCGCTCATGAATCCCTTTGGACGGGTGCCCGTGTGCGGCCTGATCTCGCAGTACAACCTGGCCGCGCTCGCGCAGGGAGTCGATCGCGTTCCCGTGCTGATGGGGGCGATTCTGGTCAAGCGGCTGAGGTTCCAGGGCTTCATCGTGAGCGATTTCGCCGCGCAAAAGGATGATTTCGTTCGGGACATGTCCCGGTGGCTGCGGGAGGGTAAGGTGAAGTATCGCGAGGATGTGGTCGAGGGCCTCGAAAACGCCGTCGCCGCCTTTCAGGGATTGCTTCAGGGCCGGAACTTCGGCAAACTGCTGGTCCGGTTAGCACCCGACCCCTCTGCCGGCGCGCAAGCCGGAAGCACAGAATAACTCCATCGAAGGCGGAATAAAATGAAGATCAGTTTTCGTGGGTGGATTACCGCACTTATATTGAGCCTATTGGTGTTGTGGTCGGCGGGGCGCGGATGCGCAGCGGCGCCGAAGGCATCGAGCGAGCCAGCATCCGACCTCCTTCTAAAGGTGAGCGGCAATGGCCGATACTTGGTGGACCAGAAGGGAAACCCTTTCCTGGTGGTGGGCGATTCGCCCTGGTCGCTGATCGTCCAACTTAATGAAAAGGACCGGGAAACGTATCTGGCGGACCGCCAAAAGCGAGGCTTCAACTCGCTGATCGTCAACCTGCTGGAGCATAAGTTCACAACACGAGCACCGAATACGCTGACCGGCTTGGCGCCGTTCAAGACCCCGGGCGACTTTTCCACTCCCAATGACGCCTACTTCGACTTTGCCCACCAGGTGGTTGAACAGGCCGGCGAGCACGGAATGGTCGTGTGGCTCGCTCCCGCCTACCTCGGCTACGGCGGCGGCGACGAGGGCTTCTTCCGCGAAATCAAGGCGGGCGGCAGGGAGAAACTTCGCGCCTACGGCACCTATATCGGCAAGCGATTCAAGGACTTGCCCAACATTGTCTGGATACTAGGCGGCGACTACACGCCGGAAAAGCCCGACCAATGGGTGGTGAATGAACTCGCGACGGCCATCCGCGAGGAAGACCCGACGCATGTGATGACGGCCCACCACTCGCCGGAGAGTTCAGCGGTGACGGCATTTGGCGAGCAGGAGTGGCTGGCCATCAACACGGTTTACGGGTACGAAAAAACGCTGTATCGCCCGCTGCTGGCACAATATGTCCGAAAACCAGTGCACCCGTTTGTGCTGCTAGAAACCACTTACGAGGACGAGCACGATTCGACCCCGGACCTGATCCGGCGGCAGGCTTACTGGGCCATGCTCGCGGGCGCCTGCGGACAATTTTTCGGCAATAATCCCATCTGGCACTTCGACGGTCCAACCCTGTTTCCGTTTAAGCTGCCCTGGCGGCAAGCGTTGGGCGCGGCAGGCTCTCGCGATATGGCTCTCCTGCGCGAGTTGTTCATCCACCTGCCGTGGCAGGAATTGGCGCCGGAAGTAAACCACTCCATTTTGACCGAAGGATACGGCAGCGACACCGCTACCGCTCTCACGGCATCAACCGCCGATGGAAGGCTTTCCATTACCTATATTCCCTCGACCGGAAAGGGCGTACGTGAGTTGACCGTCGCGCTGGATGGGTTCGCGAAGCCAATCTCCGCTCGTTGGTACAACCCCACGAATGGACATTTTGTCGAAATCGATGGTTCCCCCTACGCCCACCACGGCACTCAACGGCTGCGGTCACCAGACGACAACGGCACGGGAGCCAACGACTGGGTGCTAGTTTTGGACGCCCGATGACCCCACGAGATTTAGCGCACTCTCTTGCCGGCCTCACTTGGGGGTCGGGGCGACGGGCGGCGCATTCTTCACGTACCGGCCAAACCAGGTCAGCATCTCCCACAACACGTGCTCGATGGTCTCGCGCGCCGCATAGCCATGCGCTTCATCGGGCAGGGTGACGTAGCGCACCGAGCCGCCATTCCCCTTGATGGCGCGGTACATGCGCTCCGACTGGATAGGAAACGTGCCGGAGTTGTTGTCCGCCTCGCCGTGAATCAACAGGATCGGCGCCTTCGCGATGGCCCCGGTCATTTCCGAGGGCAGGGTGCTGCGGCGATATTCGGAAACGATGCCCACTCCGTTTTCCGGCCGGTCGTTCCCCTGGGGCTCAACGATCAGGCCGCGTTCGTTCTTGGACGCTCACCGTTCGTTCCATGAGTTTTCCATCTATAGCACAGGGACTCTCGCCTGTGTCTGTAATCACTGAGAGCGTGTACCTACGTGCCTGTGTATGTATAGGCTGAGAGTGCCTGCACAAGCTGAGAGCTTGCGCCTGCACAGGCAGGAGTGCCTGTGCCACAAAACGGCTCATCGCCTGCGAACCTCAACAAATGTGCCGCAGATGGCATTCTTAGAGAATTTGTCGGAGGGCGGGATGGGACCCCACCAATAGGGAACGCTGTCGTACACAACAAGGAGTTTGCCGGGCTCCACCTCAATCAAGTCGGAGTAACGGGTGCTTTTCCCGCTGAAGATAGTAGTGGTTCCAACCCAATTCTTCCCTTCATCGGAGCTAAACATAAGGGTTACCGGGCCAGGCCGCCCTGTCGTAAAGGCCAGCAAACCGTTGCTCAACAGTCTGAGGTGGGGCGCCACACCTTTGAGGCCGGTGGAAACCGGTGGGCTCCACGTCTTGCCGTCGTCAAGGGACCATGCCTCACCGAGGTTGTCTCCGCCGGTTCGAAAGATACAAAACAAACGGCTTTCTGACAGCCGGACCAGCCCCGCTTCACCCGGCCCATCGTTGCCCATCCAAGGCGCGAGCTTCTCCTGGGGCGGCACGGCGGCAACTAGCCCGAGTTCGTCCCAAGTCTGGCCGTGATCAAGGGAACGAATCAAAACCAGCCGGTGCTGCCGTGGACGGCGTTCTGCTGTGTAGTAGAACGTGTTGAGCCATTCGCCGCCCGGACCGTCAATAATTGCTCCGTAGGGCTGGGCCTCAGGAACTTTGCGAAGTTGGGATGCGTCTTTTTCCTTGGTGGCAAACAGTGTTACGGGTACGGATTGCACGGGCTCGGAAAGGTGAACCCTCGCATCTCTGATTTGCTGAACTTCCATTCCCCCTCGCGAATATCTCGTCAGAGTAACGTGAAAATCTGTCTTCTGGCCGGGAGGGTAGGGTTCGAGTGAGGCAAAGCCAGCTCCCAGCGCCCAGATTGCCCCGTCTTCGCCAGGCACTTGGGTGTACGCGGCATCGATGTTGGCGCCCGCTCCCATCGGATAACGCCGGCTCCACGTTTCCCCTCCATCCTTGGAAAGGCTATAAGCGGAAAACTCTCCTTCCGGGCTTGTTTCGTCGGGGCTCATGCGCATGGTCGTAATTATTTCGCCCGTGGGAAACCGATGCACGGTCGGATACCAGCAATAGTTATACGAAGCTGCAATTTCCACTGTTTTTCCCACCCGAATAGTAAGATCATCCGGCGGGTCCGCCCCTCCAAGGCGCAAAACAAAACTCAAACCCAGCGTCAATGTGACGACGAACAATAGTACAAAGTATCGCAGTGAACTTCGTCCTTGATTCGCACAAAGCATTGGTTTCATCAACTCTCCTTACCTCGGGAAGGTATACTACTCTTCCCTTCCCGGCGTGGTTTCGGTGCTCAGGCCCCGAAAGCTCAGTCAAGGGCGGTTCGCGAGCGTTCTTCGCTCACGCGGCATCAAGGGATGGGCAATCCCTGCCCGGGTGATTTCGTCCCGAAGTGCAGTGGATGTTACCACGGCGGGGCGCGATTGGCTCTCGGGTTCAGAGATAATTGGGATAAAGAAAGAAGCGGCGATTGCATGATCCATTTCAGGAGCTTCCATCGCGACTGGTCGTGCTGGCTTCCGGGGTCAGCCGCGAGATCCAAGCCAACCTTCGACTGCGGCGCCATTTGATCCAGGAAGACCAGTCCTTTGTCTTCGGATTTACGATCGCCGCACCTTAATCGCACCCCTTTGACTTTGATTCGGTTACCTACTACTCACTCGACCCCTCGGCGCGGATCGACTATCTGACACTCTTCAGAATTGGCCAGACGATGCGCGCGAACCTTTTTGTTTTTCGTTCGGCGAGAGACCCGTGGGTCCGTGAGTTCATCGAGGAGCCAGACCAGCACCACATTGATCTCCCGGCGGCGCACGGCACCCGGCAACCTCTGTCGATGTTCGCGGTGCGCGGTCCCATCGGCCGACGAGAAGGCCACTTTTCCAGACCTTTATTTCTAATAAGTTGACGGGTTGCCGCATATTGTCCGCTCAGGGACATGAAGTCGCAATGCCATCGGGACAGTTTGTCGGCCTGCCTCAGCGTTGGCTAACGAACTTGCCTCCGACGAGCACTTCGAGCTCACGGCAGAAGAGGCCTCAATCCACTTCAAGTCGAGTGGTCCCATTTCCTGTGCGGCCGTTTTTCTACCTTCCCGGTGAAGTAGTGCCGCACCGCGGACTCTGAGTCGGCTGCCAAGGCTACGCACGTTCTGATGCTCTCCCAAGAGTACGGTAGTACTATAGACATCCGTTTAGAATCGAGTATGTTCCAAGGAGAACCCAGTTACGGAGGTTGAACAGTTGCTCAAAAGGCGGCTGCTCAACCAGCGGTTCCAAGGTTGAATACGCAGGAGCAGCAGTTCGTTAACCATTCACCCCTCCCTGCCGCCGGCCTTTCAAGCGAGATCTGGAGAGTTTTGCAGCGAGTCGACAAGCACTTTCAATTCGGGAGAATTACAGCCCAGAGCGTCCAGCCCACGGAGATCGGCTGTCCCTTTGTGGGACGGGGCGAAACGCCGCGCCGTCTTGCCGTGCTGGCAGTCGTGGAGGCCTATATGCGTTCGAGCAAATGTCTCGGTCTTTTCTTATCCGCAATACTGTTTCTTCTCTGCGGTTGCGGTGGGGGTTCGAACCCCACCCCTCAATATATTCAGCCGCCCTTTAATCTCACTTACACGACCAGCACAGCAGACTATATCAAAGGAACTCCAATCACGGCGAACAGCCCGACCAGCGCGGGCGGAGCGGCGGGGTCGTACAGTGTAAGCCCGGCCCTTCCGGCGGGCCTGACCCTGAGCACTAGTACTGGTGTCATCACGGGAACACCCACCGCCGTGACCGCGACAGCCAGCTATACAGTCACGGCTTCCAACTCGGCCGGCAGCACTACGGCTTCCCTGAGCATCACGGTGAATGATCAGGCGCCCTCGGGACTCAGCTACACGAACGGCACGGCGATCTATGCCATACGCGTGCCGATCACGCCGAACAGTCCCACCAGCACTGGCGGAGCGGTGACCATGTACAGTGTGATTCCGGCCCTTCCGGCGGGCCTAAGCCTGAGTCCCACCACCGGTATCATCAGCGGAACTCCCGCCACCGCCACCGCCACCGCCAGCTACACGGTAACGGCTTCCAACACGGGCGGCAGCACCACGGCAACGCTGACCATCACGGCGGCTAAAGTTGTGCCCACAGGACCAGCGATGGATTGTGCTAACATCGCCCAACTTGTTCTTCCTAATGCTCAGATCACCACAGCAGAATTAGTTAGTGGTAACTCCACTCCTTCCACTCTTTATCCCGGTGCGGGGCTTTTACCTGAGCACTGTCTGGTTCAAGGCATCGTGAATCCGCGCCTTGGAGTCCCGGCACCAGCTATGGATCAGTATGGCAACCTGACCCCAGCAACTGCATCGGATCCCAATTATGGCATTTCGTTTGAACTGAGGATGCCTACCACCACTTGGAACGGCGACTTCTTTTTCACAGGAGGCAGCGGGAATGACGGTGTGGTGGCAGAGGCTGTTGGCGCCACTCTCGGCGGGGGTACCGCTTTCCCGCCCGCTCTCTATCGCGGCTTCGCGGTTATAACTCAAAATTCGGGCCATACCTCCAATACGAGCGGACCCAACCAGAATGATGGGTTTGGATACGATCCTCAGGCCAGGAACGACTACGGCTATCAGCAGACGGGAACCATGACTCCCATAGCGAAGTCCATCCTGACGTCGTTCTACGGTATTAGCCCCGTCTACTCGTACTATCTTGGCTGTTCCAACGGAGGGAGGGAAGCCATGGTTGCCAGCCAGCGCTGGGGGGACATGTTCGACGGAATCGTCGCGGGGGACCCTGGCTACCGCCTTCCTCATGCCGCCATCGCTGAGGCCTGGGATACTCAACAATTTGCCCAGGCAGCCCTGGCCGTCGGAACTACCGGACCCACCTATGATATCAATGGGAACCCCAACCTTCCCCCCGCCGCAAGCCAGGCGGACTTGGCGCTTGTGGCGCAACTCGTGCTTCAGACGTGTGATTCGCTCGATGGACTAACCGATAAAATGATCTTTAATACCGCTGCCTGCAAGCAGGCATTTAACCCGGCCACGATCACCCAGCTTCAGTGCACGGCAGCGAAAACCCCGACCTGCCTGCTTCCTGCGCAGATCGCGGCAATTCAGAATGTCTTCGCGGGGCCCGTGGATTCCCAGATGAATGCACTCTACTCGGATTGGCCGTATGACGTGGGAATCAGCGACATTAAATGGTTGATGTGGCCGATTGGTTTCTACCCTTCTTTGTATCCTCTGTATCTTCCCATTGGATATCCGCAACCCGTGTATGCCCCCGTTACGTACCCGCAAACTCCTGCTGACAATATAACGCAGGGGGCTCAGTCAGCGATGTATCTCTTCTCAACGCCACCGAATCCTTCTCTGAATCTGTTCAATGTGACGATGGACGATCTGAATGGTGCAGTGAATGCCACCAATTCCACATTTACTCAATCTGCCGTAGCCTATATGGAGGCAACCTCGACGAACTTGGATACGTTTACAGCCCACAATGGTAAGATAATCTTTTTTCACGGCGAGAGCGATCCTGTGTTCTCGATGTATGACACCGTGAGTTATTATGGCCGCCTGTCATCCCAGTATGGGACAAATACGGGAAGCTTCGCCAGACTCTTCCTGATTCCCGGAATGAACCACTGCTCTGGCGGGAGTTATGCCCTCGACAGCTTTGATCCACTTGGTGCGATTGTTAGTTGGGTGGAAGCAGACACAGCCCCCGACTCCATGACTGCCGGCAATTCATTTAACAATCCTTCGAACCTTGTATCCGGGTCGGCTCTGCCCATAAGCAGGACCCGCCCTCTGTGTCCTTATCCGCAATATGCTCAGTACACAGGTACAGGTGATAGTGAAGTCGCCGCGAATTTCGTGTGTGTAGCACCAAACCCGGAGGATGTTTTGGCCCCCAAAGTCAAAACTATTTTTCATCGGCAATAAGTTAATGGCGGCGAAGTCCAGTTGTATGTGGTTGTGCTTTCCTCCCGTGGGGGAAGGGGGCGGCGCAGGCCCGGCGCCTCGCCATGATATGAAAAGGAGCTAATTATGCGGTCCATTCAATGGCTTGGTCTTCTTCTGGCAGCAGTAATTCTCCTTCTCTGCGGGTGCGGTGGCGGCCCCGCTCCAATCTATCTTCAGCCACCCTCGGCACTCAGCTACACTACTGCCACGGCGGTCTACACCCAGGGGATGGAGATCACGCCGAACAACCCCACCAGCGGTGGCGGGGCGGTAGCCGCATACAGTGTAAGTCCGTCCCTTCCGGCAGGCTTGGTGTTGAGCACCATAACGGGTGTTATCAGCGGAACCCCCACGGCCGCAGCCGCCATGGCCACCTTTACGGTAACGGCCTCCAACTCAGCCGGCAGCGCCACAGCGTCCCTGAGCATCACAGTGATGGTCGCGGCACCGGCGGGCTTGTCCTACACTACCGGTGCGGCGGTCTACACCGTGGGGACGACGGTCCCAGCTAACAGCCCCTCCAGCACTGGCGGAACGGTGGCCTCATACAGTGTGAGCCCGGCCCTACCGGCGGGCCTGAGCCTCAGCACCACAACGGGGATCCTCAGCGGGACCCCCACGGCCGTCACCGCCACGGCCGGCTACACAGTAACGGCCTCCAACTCTGCGGGCAACACCACCGCAACCCTGGCCATCACGGTAAACGCCGCTCCGCTAAGCGCCGACAACATCAACCTGATTTTCGTGGTAAGCCAGGATTTGGCTTACCAGGACCAGGCATTCGGGGACGTCAATCCCAGCACGGCAAACCTCACCAATAAGGGTTTACAGCGGTCGCTCCTTATGGCCCCGTTCCTGCAACAGGTCGTATTGGGGATGAACAATGTAACCGGCATCTACACGCTCGAGCCGATGACCCATCTGCAAACCCCAAGCAATTACCCCGATATGGCGGCACTGGAGACCATTCAGCAGTTCGCCCTTCTCAACCAGATTTCTCTGCCCGCTGGCACTGGCGGCCTGACCCAATTTATCGGCAACAGCTACCCCCTCAATGCCTCGTATGGGTTCGGGTTCGCGGGCATGGGTGAAATTGCTGCGCCGTTGCTATTCTGCTACTCCTGCCAGGGTCTCGATTTTAACGACCAGAACAACCCGAATGGCGACAACGAAAGCGTCATAAAGGGTATCATCGCGGAAGATGCCCCGGGCTTTTATGTCTTTTCGGCGCCTTGGGAGACCGCCAGCACCCTGTTGGCAAATATCAATCTGGACGAAGGTTATAATCTGACTGTTCCGGCAAGCTATCAGGGTCCGAATTATATCTACGCGATCTCGATTCCGCCGTCGGGAACCGCGAGCCTAGTTACTTACAACAGCAATCTGAACCCGCCTTCCACCTACCCAGTACTGCCCGCGCCGGGGGTGGTCAGCAGTCCATGCACTGCGCAGACAGCTTTCAGCATCCCCACGACCGGAAGCATTCCGCCGCCCTCGAAAGGATTCAACACCGACGAAATTGTCTATTTTATCCGGCACGCAGAGGCGCACCCGACTACCCTTTGGGATGACGGCAACATGGTCGCTGCGGGGCAATGGCGGGCGCTGGATCTTCCCAACGCACTGGCCGGCAAGATCAGCCCCACCCAGGTCTATTCGATCGACCCCGCTCAGGTGATCCCGTACGGATATTCGTACTTTCCGTATGTCAGGCCCTCACTGACCGTGGAACCCTATGTCATCGCCAATAACTTGCCTTTGAATCTGGTTGCGAACATTGAAATTTTCGCGCCAGATTCCCCCCAGCTAACGAGTGGTTTTTTCTTCAATTGCTGCGCATTCTCCGGTCAGACCGTGCTGCTGGCGTGGGAGCATGACCACTTCCCAGCGATTGTAGATGCGCTGCTCAAGAGCTACGGCAGCACCCAAACGGCGCCTGCTTGGCCGGGCGACGACTACGACACGATCTGGAGGGTGACGCTTGACTCTAATAGCAATCTGACGATTGACAACGCGCTCTGCGAAGGCATCAACTCCGCCAAGCTGCCGGCCACGGCTCCGCAATTTTAGCAACGGCCAAAAGGCGGATCATGAGCGGGTTCCAACGATGCTTTCTGCCGGGGTGGAGATGCGAGGGCAATCCACAGATTAAAAAAAACCGGCCTATTTCGAGCCAGGCCTCCGTTGATGGCAAAGGTTCTCTTCCGCAAGCCCCGATACTTGGGCCATCAAGAAATACGAGGAATCGATCTATGAACATGCACCATAGGATTTCCAGACCTTTAACTTTGATGATTCTTTCTCTTTCTCTGACGGCCGTATTCCTTCTTCTTTGCGGATGTGGAGGCGGCAGCAGTACCAGCGCTGTTGTTCAGCCGCCCGCCGCGCTCAGCTACACTACTGCCACAGCGGTCTACACCCAGGGGACGGCGATTACGGCGAACAACCCCACCAGCACCGGCGGAGCGGTGGCCTCGTACAGTGTGAGCCCGGCCCTTCCGGCGGGCCTGAGCCTGAACACCAGCACGGGTATTATTGATGGAACGCCTACGGCCGTAACATCCAAGTCCAGCTACACGGTAACGGCATCCAACTCGGCCGGCAGCACCACGGCGTCTCTGAGCATCACGGTGAATGTCGCGGCCCCGGCGGGCCTGTCCTACACTACCGGCACGGCGGTCTACACCGTAGGGACAGCGATCACGGAGGACAGCCCCACCAGCACCGGCGGAGCGGTGGCTTCATACGGCGTGAGCCCGGCCCTTCCGGCGGGCCTGAGCCTAAGCGCCAGCACGGGTATCATAAGCGGAACGCCCACCGCCGTCGCCGCCACGGCAAACTACACGGTAATGGCTTCCAACTCGACTGGCAGCACCACGGCGGCCCTGACCATCACGGTAAATCCGGCTCCCCTGAGCGCCGACAATATTAATCTGATCTTCGTGGTAAGCCAGGATTTGGCTTACCAAGCTTCCGGTGACGTCAATCCCATCACGACCAACCTCACCAGTCAAGGTTTACAGCGGTCGCTCCTCATGGCCCCGTTCCTTCAACAGGACGTATTGGGAATGAACAATGTAACCGGCATCTATGCACTCGAACCGATGACCCATACGCAAACCACCTCGGGAGGCAGTTACCCCGATATGGTAGCACTGGAGACCATTCAGCAGTTCGCCCTTCTCAACCAGATCACTCTCTCCAGTGACGCTGTGGGCGGGACCTTCTATACCGGCAACAACTACCCGATCAATGTATCGTACGCGTTGACATCCGTACCCAGCGGAGTGGCTACGCCGTCGCTCCCCTGCCCGGATTGTCAAGGTCTTGATTTCAGTGACCAAGAAGGGGCCAACGAAACCGTGGTAACCGGTATCGTCACGGCAAACGTCCCGGGCTTTTACGTCTTCTCGGCGCCTTGGGAGACCACCAGCCGTCTGTTGGCAAATATCAATGAGCTTGAAAGCTATAACCTGAATCTGCCGGCGAGCTATCAGGGTCCCAACAACATTTATGCGATCTCGATTGCGCCGTCTGGAAGCGCCGACCTGGTCACCTTTAACAGCAGTTTGAACCCTCCCTCCACCTACCCTGTGCTGCCCCCGCCCGCGTTGCTCAGCACAGCATGCACGCCGCCGACGCCGTCCAGCATCACCGTGACCGGCGGTATCGGTGGCGCCGTAATTCCTGCCGGAGCCAACACCAACGAAACCCTTTACATTGTTCGCCATGCAGAGGCGCATCCGCAGGGGTACTGGTCCGACAACAACTATGTTGGTGCAGGGCAGTGGCGCGCGCTGGATCTTCCGAACGCGCTGGGCGGAAAGATTAGCCCTAACCAAGTTTGGTCGGGAGATGTCTCTCAATTTAGCCAAGGCACGGTCACCACCTCGGGCGAAGACCAGTGGTCGGGTGTTGCCCCCGCTTTGACTGTCGAACCATACGCAATCGCCAATAACCTGCCCTATCATCTAGTATCGGGCTTCGAGTTGTCCGATCCGAACGCGGCCCAGCTAACCAGCAATTTTTTCTTCATCGGCGGCGCATTCTCCAATCAGAAAGTGCTGCTGGGGTGGTCGTACGTTCAAATCGATCAGACAGTGAATGCACTGTTCTCAAGCTATTTCCCGCATGGGGGCGGCCCAACGGCGCCGACTTGGTCGCCGACTGACTACGATACCGTCTGGACGCTGACGCTCGACGCCAATAGCAACCTGACAGTTGACTACTCGCAATGTGAAGGAATCAACTCCGCCACACTGCCGGCTACGGCCCCTCAGTTTTAGTAACGGCGAAAAGGCGGATCATGAACGGGTTTCAGCGATGGTTTCAGCCGGGGTGGAAATGCGAGGGCAAGCCAAAGATTGAAAAAAGCAGGCCGAATTCGAGCCAGGCCTACGTTGATGGCAATCTTTCTTTTAGGCAAGCCCCGATACTTCGGCCCTCAAGAAATATCAGGAATCAATCTATGAACATGCACCACAGAAATTACAGACCTTTCACTTTGCTGATTGTATCTCTTTTTCTGACGGCCGTGATCCTTCTTCTTTGCGGATGTGGTGGCGGTCCCGGTCCCGTCTCCGTTCAGCCGCCCTCAACGCTCAGCTACACGACTGGCACGGCGGACTACACCAAAGGGACAGCGATTACGGCGAACAGCCCCGCCAGCACTGGCGGAGCGGTGAGCGCGTACACTGTCAGCCCGGCCCTTCCGGCGGGTCTGACTCTGAGCGCCAGCACGGGTGTCATCACAGGAACTCCCACGGCCGTGACCGCCACGGCCAGCTACACGGTAAATGCTTCCAACTCGGCAGGTAGCACCACCGCGTCCCTGAGCATCACTGTGAACGATCAGCCGCCCTCGGCACTCAGCTACACGAAGGGCACGGCGGTCTATGCCATACGGGCGCCGATCACGCCGAACAGCCCCACCAGCACCGGCGGAGCGGTGACCATGTACAGTGTGAATCCGGCCCTTCCGGCGGGCCTGGGCCTGAGCCCCAGCACCGGTATCATTAGCGGAATCCCCGCGACCGCCACCGCCACCGCTAGTTACGTGGTTACCGCTTCCAATTCGGGCGGCAGCACCACGGCGACACTGACCATCACCGCGGCAAAAGTTGTGCCCACAGGACCAGCGATGGATTGTGCCAACATTGCCCAACTTGTTCTTCCCAATACTCAGATCACCAGGGCAGAACTGGTTAGCGCCAACTCTACTCCTTATCCAAGCCCTTACCAAAGTTGGGGGAATCTACCTGAACACTGCCTGGTTCAGGGAATTGTGAATCCCCGTATGGGAGTCCCTGCGCCGGCAATGGACGGGTATGGCAATCTGACACCGGCAATGGCGTCAGATCCAAATTATGGCATTTCATTTGAACTCAGAATGCCTACCACGACTTGGAATGGCGATTTCTTTTTCACGGGCGGCAGCGGGCTTGACGGCGTGGTAGGAGAGGCAGTGGGCGCCACCCTTGGCGGGGGTACGGCCTTCCCGCCAGCTCTCTATCGCGGGTTCGCTGTTATCACCCAGAACTCAGGCCATACCTCCGATCAGAATACCGGATTTGGATATGATCCGCAGGCGAGGTCCGACTACGGCTATCAGCAGATAGGGACCCTGGCTCCAGTGGCAAAATCCATCTTGATGTCGTTTTACGGCATCAGCCCCGTCTATTCGTACTATCTCGGTTGTTCCAATGGAGGGCGGGAAGCAATGACATCCAGTCAGCGCTGGGGTGACATGTTCGATGGAATCGTCGCTGGGGACCCCGGCTTCCGGGTTCCTCATACTGCCATTGCCGAAGCTTGGGATACCCAGCAATTTGCTCAAGCCGCCCTGGCTGTCGGAACCACCGGACCCACCTATGATATCAATGGGAATCCTAACCTCTCCCCGGCCGCAAGCCAGTCGGACCTGGCGCTCGTTGGGCAATTCGTGCTTCAGGCGTGTGATACACTCGATGGACTACAGGATAAGATGATTTTCAACACCGCCGCCTGCAAGCAAGCATTTAACCCGGCCACGCTTAGCCAGCTTCAGTGTTCGGGAGCGAAAACCGCGACCTGCTTGCTTCCTGCGCAGATTGCGGCAATTCAGAATGTGTTCGCGGGGCCCGTGGATTCTCAGGGGAATGCGCTCTACTCGAATTTGTCGTACGATGTGGGGATCAGCGATCCTAAATGGATAATGTGGACGCTTGGCGTTAACCCCCCCACTGCCTATATCCCCGTTGGGTATCCGCAGCCTGTGTATGTTGCTTTTCCCTATCCGCCAACTCCCGCCGCGAACATAACTCTGGGCACCCAGTTGGCCATGTATCTGCTGTCATCTCCGCCGAATGCTTCTCTGAATGTGTTCACGGAGTCGATGGACGATCTTAATAACAACCTGAACGCCACAAATTCAACGTTTACACAGTCTGCCGTGTCCTATCTGGAAGCAACGTCGACGAATCTGGATACCTTCACGGGCCGCGGCGGAAAGATCATCTTCTTCCACGGGGAGAGCGATCCTGTGTTCTCGATGTATGACACGGTGAATTACTACGAGAACCTGTCGTCCAAGTACGGGACAGCCACGGGAAGTTTCGCCAGGCTCTTTTTGGTTCCCGGAATGAACCACTGCTCGGGCGGGAGTTATGCGCTCGATAGCTTTGATTCTCTTACTGAGATTGTAAATTGGGTGGAACAGGGCACGGCCCCCGACTCCATGACTGCCGGCAATTCATTTAATCAGACGTCGAACCCCCTTTCCGGAAGCGCGCTGCCACCAGGCAGGACCCGCCCTCTGTGTCCTTATCCGCAATATGCTCAGTACGCGGGTACAGGAGACAGTGAAAATGCTGCGAATTTCACGTGTGTAGCACCTAACCCGGAGGACGAGGTGGCCCCCAAAGTCAAGGTCACTCGTCGGCGGCGGTATGTTAATGTGGGCGAAGTCTGATTGTCTCTGTGCCATGTCATGGCGCCAGTGACAATTGAAAAGGAGCTTTCTATGCGATCTATCAAATGTCTCGGTCTTTTCTTATCCGCAATACTGTTTCTTCTCTGCGGTTGCGGTGGGGGTTCGAATCCCACCCCTCAATATATTCAGCCGCCCTCTAATCTCACTTACACAACCAGCACAGCAGACTATATCAAAGGAACTCCAATCACGGCGAACAGCCCGACCAGCACGGGCGGAGCGGTGGCGTCGTACAGTCTAAGCCCGGCCCTTCCGGCGGGCCTGACCCTGAACACCGGTACGGGTGTCATCACGGGAACACCCACCGCCGTGACCGCGACAGCCAGCTATACGGTAACGGCTTCCAACTCGGCCGGCAGCACCACGGCTTCCCTGAGCATCACGGTGAATGATGCCGCCCCGGCGGGTCTGGCCTACACTACGGGCGCGGCGGTCTACACTGTGGGGACGCCGATCGCGGCGAATGCCCCCACCAGCACCGGCGGAGCGGTAACCGCCTACGGCGTGAGTCCGGCCCTACCTGCGGGCCTTAGCATCGACGAGGACACAGGCATCATAACCGGGACCCCCACGGCCACAACCGCCAAGGCCAACTACACCGTGATGGCATCCAACTTGACCGGCAATGCCACCGCGACTCTCAGCATCACCGTAAATGCTGCGGCTGCGGGCGTACAGTTCATTCCCAACATGGACCAATGGATCACGCCGCTGGCACCCTCGGGCGCCCAGTTCCAACCCCTCACCACCCCTTGGCTGGTCAACGGCAATCCCTGGCTGGCGGGACAAGCAGTCTCGAGCGTTGTGAAGGGGAACCTCCTATTGGTTCTGACCAGCGGATTTAATCGCATTTTCTACGCTGGCTCCCTCGGCGCCATGGCCTTCGGACCCGAGCCGCCCGTCGTGGAACTAGCACCCGATCAGTCCGTGGCCGCCGGCGGTCTCCCAGCCAACTCACCCTCGAGTGAGTACGTCTTCATTTACGACATCTCGACCGGTGCGCCCGTTTATCTACAAAATGTGATGATCCCAAATTCCTACAACGGCTTAGCTTTCGACCCGACCCAAAGTGCTTTCTACGCTTCCAGCGGCATGGGGGATTTCCCTTTTGGCAGCAGCGGTTTCCTCAACTCCAGTAATCCCCAGCATGACAACGTTCACGTCTTCACTGTGGGGGCCGACCAAAAGACATGGGTGCCGGCGCAGCAACCTGAACTGCTCCTGAATCACGCGGCGGGTGTTGGCCTCATGGTGGCCCCCTCCGAACCGACACCTTCAGTAAACAGCATCGTTTTCGTGCAGCCATGCGCCGCCGGCCTGGCCGTATCGAGTGATGGCCAGAAACTGGTGGTGGCGAATTATTACAATGACTCGATAACGGTGTTCGAAGGAGGCTTGGGTAATTGGGAGCCGCTGAGCACCCTGAACGCCTCGGGGTATCAACCAGGGGAACTCGACCTGCGCCCGGGCAAGGCCGCCAGCTCGCCGCTGCCGGGCACTCCGGGAGGTGAATATCCCTTTTGGGCCGTTATCGCCCAACCCACACTGCCGGCGGGCAGCACGACCACCACTTGGGCTTATGTCTCCAGCCTTCGCGACCGCGAGATTGACGTGGTGAATCTGGACGGAGGGACGCCGGCCGTCATTGCCCGGATCCCCGTGAAAGGTCAACCGAATAAGATGACCATCAATGTGGCCCAGACGCGCCTGTACGTTGCCGAAGACGAGTCGGATACGGTGGACGTCATCGACACGAACCCAGGCGACAAAGCCAAGTGGAACACCGTGCTGGAGACTGTCCCCGTCATCGCTCCCCCCTCTGTCGTTTCATCCATCCCTGCCTTGCAGCAGAAATTGACCGGCGCCAACACCAACAGCGTAACGCTCACCCCCGATGGGACCCAGCTTTGGGTGACGAATGGCAACCTGAATAGCGTTGCCGTCGTGGCGTTGACCGGAACGGATCAGAACGACCAGGTGGTGGGTCTCATTCCCACCGGCTGGTACCCAAATTCCGTGAGCTTTAGCCCTGACGGCAAATGGGCGTACGTGGTGAATGGGAAATCGCCGACGGGCGCGAATCCCAGTTGGTGCTATGGCTACGGTCCGGCAAACTACCCAAATTGCATTACCATGAATGAGTGGAATCCACAGACGACCAAAGCCGGATTGCAAAGCTTTCCCACTGCCAACATCGCGGCGCAGCTCCCGGCGCTGACGGCGCAGGTGCTCACCAACGATCGGTTCTCCGCCACCGAGAGTGCGAGCGACGCCACTGTCATGGCCGCCGTGCGCCAGGGAATCCATCACGTGATCTTCATCATTAAGGAAAATCGCACCTACGATCAGGTTCTGGGCGATCTGCCGGTAGGCAATGGCGACACCAGTTTGGTTCAGTGGGGAAAGGCTATCACGCCAAATCAGCACAATCTGGCACTCGACTTCGTCACGCTCGACAATTTCCTGGCCAGCAGCGAAGTCAGCAATGACGGATGGCCGTGGACCACTTCCGCCCGTGCCCCTGATGTGATCGAACGCCAATATCCGTTGGCTTACGCGGCGCGAGGCCTCAGCCTGGATAGCGAGGGTGTGAATCGCAATGTGAACGTGGCGATTCCTACCTTGGCCCAGCGCGTGGCCGCCGACCCCCGCACCCCCGACGATCCGGACGTGCTGGCGGGCCAGACTAACGTGGCTGCGCCGGACGGTCCGAATGACGAAGTCAATACCGGCTATTTGTGGGACTCCGCCCTGCGGTCAGGCCTCACCGTCCGCAACTACGGTTTCTTTGTCGACACGACCTGCTACAACGAGCCGACCTGCGCCATTCCCCTCGCGCACGACCCGGCGGCAACCGGCACCGTCGTAGCGACCCCTGCGAGTGTTTCCCTCTTTCCCTACACCGATCCGTACTTCCGCGGTTTCGACAACAACTTTCCGGATTATTACCGTTACACGGAGTGGGAGCGGGAGTTCAACGCCAATTACGCCAAAGGTGGACTCCCTTCGTTGAGCCTCGTTCGCCTTATGCACGATCACACCGGAAACTTCGGTACCGCAATTGATCTTGTAAATACTCCGGAAACTCAGCAAGCCGATAACGACTACGCGGTCGGCCTGCTGGTCCAGAAGATTGCGAACAGCATTTACGCCAACGACACCCTGATCTTTGTCATTGAAGACGACGCCCAAGACGGCGGCGACCACGTGGATTCGCACCGTACCATTGCCTTCGTAGCGGGTGCTTTCGTGAAGCAACAAACGGTGGTGTCCACACCCTACAACACTGTCAACTTCGTGCGTACGATCGAAGAGGTGCTGGGCCTGCCTCCCTTGAACCTCAATGATGCACTCGCTAAGCCCATGGCCGACATCTTCAACACCACCCCCTCCAACTGGAGCTTCACCGCCACGCCCTCGGCCTACCTCTACAACACCAGCCTGCCGCTGCCTCCCAAAACGGCCGGACTGGTGGTGCCCAGGTTGAAGCACGACGCGAAGTATTGGGCACGGGTCACAAAAGGAATGGACTTCTCGGACGCCGATCGCATCGACTTTACAGTCTACAACCGCATCCTCTGGAAGGGAATGATGGGCAACAAGCCTTATCCTGCCGGGGCGGCGGGATCGGAAGTCAAGCAGAACCGGGCGGAGACCCGGGAAAGCGGCCCGCTATCGCCCCAGCGAAAAACGGCGCACGCCCCAAACCTGGACAAGGACTGAGCAAGATGGCACGCTCAGGCCCCTCCTGAACGTGGTTCTTTTCATACCCGAAGCCCCTGCGGCAACCGCGCGCCAGCTTGCCCTTAAGCGTGGCGCGCGGCGCGGTTTACAACCCCGTGCTCCTTCCGTCGAGCAAATTCGAAGCCCCACACAGTGGGTGGCCCATCGGGAACCGCGTAAGGTTTACGAATCCACTTGGCTGTGTAGCGAAACCGTAGATGTGGTTTGTGCTGTAATCTTTGAGGGTCTGGTCCGGGGGCGGCCCATTCGAAATGTACAAGGGAAGGCTTCGCCTTTCCGAGGGTTCTGGTCACACGCCTTCGATTCTGGAAGGATGAAGGGCGGTCTCCAGAGCTTTTGCGAAGAATTAATTGAAGCGCTACCCCGCGCGTTCCACGGTTTTCAATAAAGCGTGGGATTGGCTATTATCCACCGCGACGCCGTCACGGAAGCTTATCAAGCGGCCGGAATTTGCCGGGACCTTATCTCCCGGCACGATGATTCCAACAAGATTCAGGGGATCGGCTGCCGAGACCGTGATGATCTCACCGGTAGCGGGACGCCCGCGCATGGCCCTTACGGAATCCACCGCAACCGGCAATGCGAATTGTTCCCCCAGAAAACCGTTCACGAACCTGCCTCCGCGCACTTCACCGCGCGCCTCGAGTCTCCGCAACTCCATTAAGATTTGTCGCCAGCGGGGCAAAATCGACTCACGTGTCAGGACCTCGCGGAAGACGATACCGTATCGTTTCAGAAGCATCCAGCAGGTTGACTCGATCGCCGTGTCACGGTTTTCCGGCTCGCTTGGAAAGAGCAATGACCAGCGTCCCGCGCTGTCGCGTGGCCGGGCGCCGCGCCCGCTGCCCTGCCCGGCGCGCCGCCGCGGGTCGATGAGGGCCCGCAGATTGTCGAATCCGTCCGCCGTGATCACGCCCGCCGCAACCAGTTCCCAGAGCGCCCCCTCGACTTCCGCTTTCAATTTGCGAGTCCCACGCACGATGTCGGCAAAAAAAGACGCACCGCGCAACTTGAGAAAATCCAGGACGTCTTTGGAAACTGGGCTCAAGCCCTTCATGTTTTGCCCGGAGATCCCACCCTGGCGAGAAAGCATCCAGTCCGCGTCATCGCGCGCAAAAAACGTGATCGGCGCAACGCTGGTGGGCACCACGCGATGCCCGCCCTCCCTCGCATCGCGCAGCATCGCCGGATGAGGAGACAAGCGCCCCCAGCCAAGCGATCCCGTGAGGCATAGCCGGTCAAGGACGTCGGGATCGTAGTTGGCCACGCGGCCCGCCAGAATCTCCCGCTCCCAGGCGTTGGCGGGCGCTTCATACCCCTGAAGCTGGCGCAGGACTTCGAAGGTCCCGCGCTCGCCGGGAAGCTGCGTGCCCGGCGCCACGTGCTGCCAGTGGAGCAACCAATCCATGAATTGCGCCGCACTGACCGGTTCAATCTCTTTGCGTAGGGCTCCCAGCGTCAAACGGTGGATCCTGGCAAGCAGCCGGCGGTCGCACCATTCCACTACGTCCGAGGCAACTTCTGAGAATCGTCCCCGCAAGACCGTGCCGCTCGCTTCGAGTCGCAGTAGAGTTTGCTCCATTTCGTCCGCGGGAATGACCAATAGCCGGGAAAGAGAGCCGGCGCGGACAGGACCGGAGTGCTCGAGCCAGCCGTTCACGAGCGCCCGCATGGCATCTTCTTTTTCGGGGGCGCCGCCCTCAAGAACCGCGAGCGGGGTTGTGAACTGTGCATCCGGGAAAATCTGCTCGAATGATTTTGCCTTCTCGGCCGTCACCCAGTACGAGCGGTCTGCAACGTCGGCTCGCCCCACGCGCCGCTGCGCCAGGAGCTCGTCGAAGAATTTCTTCCACGTCACTAAAGACGCGCGAAGGGAATTTTGGAGGTAGGCGAAATCCGCGGAGTGCGCATCCGCAAGGTTCGCGAATGTCAGATCACCGACTCCAGGGAAATCGAGATCCGGCATGGCGACAAGGCTTTCCAAGGCGTCGTGCAACTCCTCGGCGTCGCGAACATCCGGCCAGACCTCCGCACGCACTTCAGCAATGGCCGAGGGGTCAAGCCTCCCGATGTCGGAAACGACGGTATCGGGCAAAGCGCGGCGCATCTCGACCGCTCGCGCGCGCCGCTCCTCGAGGGGAGCGTCATCGAGATACGCGTACGGGTTCGCATTCAAAATTTCGTGCGCGAACTGCGACGGCATGGGAGTGTCCACGCTGACGCACCGGATGCTGCCATCCAGAATTTGCGCGAGCACGCGCTTGAGCCCCTCCAGGTCCATCGCCTCCGTCAGCGCATCCTTCATCACCTCGCGCACCAGGGGATGATTCGGAATCCGCACCTCGCCCTCGAGATTCTCCGGGCATGCTGCGGCATCGGGAAAGACGGATGCTAGCAAGTCATCAGCGCGCATGCGTTGAATCTGCGGCGGAACTTTCCTCCCACCCTCGAAACGGGATAAGACCAGGGCTCGCGATGCGTCCCATCGCCAGCGAGCGGCGAAGACGGGCGAGGCCAGCACCGCTTGTTCGAGCACCTGCTCGACCGATGCCGGGTGCAGAAATCGGAAGACGTCCGCAAGTGGAAAACTGTGCTGCTCCGCGAGCGATATGTTGATGCCATCGTCCGTCGCTGCCGCCTGCAATTCCAAGTTGAACGAGCGGCAAAATCGCTTGCGCAGCGCGAGTCCCCAGGCTTTGTTGATGCGGCCGCCAAAGGGCGCGTGGATCACCAGTTGCATCCCGCCACTTTCGTCGAAGAAGCGTTCGGCGATGACCGTTGTCTGCGTCGGGACCGCGCCCAGAATCGCGCGCCCCGCCACGATGTGTTCCACCACCTGCTCGGCGCCCGCGTCATCAAGACCGCAGTCCCACTTGAGCCAGGCCACCGCGGCGTCAGGATCGCCCGAATCCAGCCGCGACGTGCCGGGTCCCAGCCGCGGCGTGAGCTCGCTGATTTTCTGGCGTAGGTCAGCAACTTGCTGCGAAAGCTCGGGTGTGCGCGCCGGAGCCTCCCCGCGCCAGAAAGGCACGTTGGGGGGAGCCCCGTGGGCGTCTTCCACAAGAACACGTCCTGCCTGAATCCGGCGAATTCTCCAGGATGTATTGCCGAGCAGCATGATGTCGCCGCGAAGGCTCTCGACCGCGAAGTCTTCGTCAACCGTGCCGACGGTATTGCCCTCGGGTTCTGCCACCACCGTGTAGAGCGCATTATCCGGAATGGCTCCGCCGTTGGTGATGGCGACGAGGCGGCTCCCGCGCCTTCCCAGCAGGCGCCGGTTTACTCTGTCGCGGTGAAGGTGCGCGCCACGCCGTCCGCGACGGGCGTTGATTCCCTCCGTGAGCATTTCCACAATTTCATCGAAGTCAGTGCGAGAGAGGTTGCGATAGGGATAAGCTCGCCGCAGCAGCGTGAAGAGATCATCTTCCTTCCACTCCTCCGCCGCGCACATCGCCACCAATTGCTGCGCCAGGATGTCGAGCGGCGCGTCGGGAATCTCCAGGCGGTCCAGATCGCCATGTCGCATGCCTCGCACCAGAGCGGCGCACTCCACCAATTCATCGCGAGTCGTGGCAAAGATGCGGCCCTTGGGAATGGCGCCGTGCCAGTGGCCGGCGCGTCCGATCCGCTGCCAGGCAACCGAGATCGAACGCGTCGATCCGATCTGGCAAACAAGTTCCACTGCCCCGATGTCGATTCCAAGTTCCAGCGAAGCCGTGGCGACCAGTACCTGGATTTCCCCCGCCTTCAGCCGCCTTTCAGCATCGAGCCGCAATTTCCGTGCAAGGCTTCCGTGATGGGTGGCCACAGCGTCGTGGGCCAGCCGTTCAGCCAGATGGTGGGCCACACGTTCTGCCAGGCGGCGAGTATTGACGAAGACAAGCGTTGATCGATGCTCGCGCGCGAGCGCCGCGATTCGGTCGTAGATTTCATCCCACAACTCATGGGAGGCAACGGGCCCGAGGTCACTTGCGGGAACTTCGACAGCAAGGTCCACCTCGCGCTGGTGGCCAATTTGCACGATGGCGGGATCCGGCCGGCCATTTCCGGTGAGAAAGTGCGCGACCAACTCAATCGGCTTCTGCGTGGCCGAAAGGCCGATGCGAAGCGGAGGCCGCATCGTGAGGGCCTCCAAACGCTCGAGTGAAATGGCCAGATGCGCGCCGCGTTTGTCGTCCGCGACCGCGTGAATTTCGTCAACGATGACCGTCTCGACGGATTTTAAGATTTGGCGGCTCTTCTCTGCCGTGAGCAAAATGTAAAGCGATTCCGGAGTCGTGACCAGGATATGTGGCGGGCGCTTCAGCATCGCGCGGCGATCGTGCATCAGCGTGTCGCCGGTCCGCACGGCCGTTCGAATTTCCGGCAGAGCGAGCCCGCGCGCCTCCGCCAGCTTCAGGATTTGTGCGAGCGGAATCTCGAGGTTCTTTTGTATGTCGTTTCCCAGCGCTTTCAAAGGAGAGACGTAAAGCACTTGGGTCTCGTCACGGAGTTCCCCCGCAAGCGCATTTTTTACCAGGCGATCGATGCAAACCAGGAAGGCCGCCAGAGTTTTCCCCGAACCCGTCGGCGCGGAAATCAGCATGGTTCTTCCCGCCAGGATGTGCGGCCAGCCCTGCTCTTGCGGCTCAGTCGGTTGGCCAAGCCTGCCGAGGAACCACTCGCGAACGATGGGGTGTGCCCAATCGAGAGCGGAGGACGTAGTTGAACTTGAAGGCGTGCCATTCATCGAAGAACCGAAAACCTTGTCGGGCCCCGAACCGATCAAGGTGTAGAAGTCAAACGGGAAGGCATTAGAATACCTCAAACGTGTTGAGGAATCATCCTCCGTGCTGGGCGCCTAACAAACATCATTGTGTTGCCCAAATCATCTTCCAAGCGCTTTTTGCCACTCTCTACCTCAATGATCAGTTGTTGCGGCTTACACTCGAGAAGATTCGAGTGAGAGAAGCAAGATCATTGACGAAATACTGGGAGTTGAAGAACAGATCGAATCAAAGCTCCGTATGCTTCGCCGTAACCTGGAAGCATGATGCGTAATGACTGAAGAAGGTCGACCTTGCTGAGCTTTGCGAAATCGTGAAGGGGTCCGCTCCAATCCAAAAAACAGCCGCCGGTCCATATCCTCTGGTAATCTCGCCCTGGATCGCCAACTAAAAGCAGTCCTCCTATTGGCAAGAAAAAGCCGCCGACCTACAAACCAGGTCCGCGCTACACTGGCCTTCCGCAGCGACATTTTGTAGCCTCTAACACTGGTAGATTTCTCTTGACTTTGTTAGTACATGATGATACAATAACCCTGTGTTACTGTGGGATGCAGTCATGTCCGCGCGCAAGTCTCCCCCCTTCCCAAAGCCGGTCCCACCAAGCTACGAAGTCAGCAGGGAAGAATTCCGGTGTCAAGATTGGAGGGACGGGAATCCGGGGCTCATGCGGAGGATGAAAGATTCCAGTCGGCGGAGGGTATTCGATTGTCGATTGTCGATTTGGGAAGTGCCCCCCATTTTGGCGGGTTACGAAGGTGCTAATCAAGGTCCGAAACCGGGGACTGACCCAAGAAGATGTTAAAAATGAAGGAACCTCCGGGGATGTGTATGAAAACAAAGGGAAGCATGGCAAAATGTCCATCAAAAAACACTCTCTTTTCACGAAAATACACCAATCTCACGCTAATCGACACCAATCGGTCGGGTTTGTTGGCAGAGAGTGCAGGGTCACACGATAAATCGGGGCGAAGTGGGCCCATTAGAGATTGCACGGAGTGGCTGCGAAAGGGCTAGAGGTGGCACGGGCATCCTGCCCATTTGAAGCCATGGCTAGGATGGACATGCCACGAAGGTCGGCAGATGCTAAACAAACATCGGCACCAAGAAAATGCCGCAGCTTTCCATTATGTACTTGAAACTAAATGGGGTTAGCGTTTTATGGCGAGAGCCTCGCAAAAACCAATGCCGCTGAAATTACAAGACTTACCTTAATCTGGGTGGCAAGGTGGCAAGAAACGCGGGGGGAAAAAATGAAGGAAGCCTCCATTATGTTGTTGGAAAAAAATATAGAAAAAATGACCGAATTCGGCCCTTCCATTATGTTGATGAAAATAAAAGACCTATAGGCTGATTTCCATTATATTGATGAAAAGAAATAGAGTTAGTAGAGAACAGTGGCGAAGAGCGGAGTCTGGAGTCTGGAGTCCGGAGTCCGGGATCCGAAGTCATTAAAGGACAGAGGCAAGTGACGAGTGGTGAGTGACGAGAAACTGAGCCCGGAACTCCGGGTCTGGGCCCCGAATTCGTCAGGGGCCGTGACGAGAGTCGAGTGACCAGCACCGGCAAAACCCAAGCGGACGACCCAAGCGGGCAAAGGATGGGGGAGCCAACGGCCTGCCCCCCGGGTGACGCACGACCCCACATCGGTTATCGGCGGTGCCAGGTGACAAAATGAATCAATCTACGTCGCCGAATTCTCATCCCGGCCATCTCGACCCACTACAAGCTTGCGAACGAACGTCCACCCCTGGGGGAGTATTTCGTCAATGTTTGGTCCAAGGGCACTGCCGCAGGAGGGGCGGCGACGATGCCGTCGATCAGAATCTCACGGGCGGCAATTCTGCGCCCATAAAGGTCCCGGTTATCGTCCCGATCCTGCTTAAGCACCGCGCCATCGAGCGACATGCCGGCAAACAAACCTCGCGTCCGCGAGTAGCTGAGAATCTCGGCGTGGAGCTGAGCGTCCGTTGCCCCTTCCGCGGTACGGCCCACAGGCCCGGCGGTTACGGAAAGATCCCCGCCCAGCTTGACGCTGTCCTGAACGAGGGTTCGAGCGCCCGCCTCATTCCTCACGATGAAGACCACATCGGTAGCTTCACCACCGATTTGAAATCCAATGCTTCCGGCGCCCAAGGTGAACATCGAAGGCGCCCCCCACGGGCCGTTTCCATGCTCGCGGCACACCAGCACCCCTCGTCCATAAGTTCCCCCCACCAGGAATGCACCCTTGATCTCGGAAGGAACGATGCCCACACACACAGCTTTTTCGAACAAATCATGCGGTATGCCCCGGTCGGGGGTCGCCATAATCTCATTGAGGACGTTGGTGGCCTTCTCCAATTGGGTTTCCCCGGCGAAGGCCGCCAGGGAGAATGTCAGAATCAGAAAAGCCGCAGTCATAAGCTTTTTCATGGGTCACTCCTCTATTTGGATTTGACATCGCCGATCGGCCCGTCCCACTTTGATGACCGCCTGGTAGGCAGCCCAACAACACCCCGGGATACTTGCAGGTCGGCTTCCGACTTCGCAAGAATTCGACTAACCGTATCCGATTCAATACCATACGGCCGACCGGAGGAAGCCAAGCGGCGGAACAGGGTTGGTAAGAATTTCCAGGCCCTAGAACAAATGACCGCATCCTTCAATAGTGGGCCGGGCAGCGATGGATCTACCCGCTTTTTGCATGGGATTCGGTATTTTTTACGGCATTTCGTCCTGCCTTTCCCTAGTTTTCGGGCCAAGTTCGCTCTAATCTATTGAAAACACAGTGAATTCCTCAAGTTTCCACCACTTCATTTTAGGCATCCCAATTGCCCACTCAATAAGATGGCGGGAGGCAGCAAATCCCCATTGCCGAAGATCGACAATCAGACCTCAGGGTATCCCGCCATTACCGATTCGGCACGTGGATACAACAACGAGGAACAGGCCACAGACTCCTTATGCAAGTAACCCAGGCAAGTGACCCATTTCTGAGTGCTTGGCGGCAACGCTTTAAGGCATTGCGGAATATTCCCCCGGCTCTCAAGATTGTTTGGGAGGCGGGACCGCAAGTGGTAGGTTCTGGTATCGCATTTCGAATCGTAGCCGCCCTCATTCCGCTTGCAGTGCTCGCCGTCTCACGACGAATCATTGATTCCATTGTTGCGGTCATAAAGACCCATTCCCATATCTCCACGGCTTTTTGGTGGCTCGTCGCTCTGGAATTTGGTCTGGCTTTCCTCGGAACCATCCTGGCGCGACTTTGTGATTACTGCGACGGCCTTCTGGCGGACCGGTTTACGCGCCACGTCAGCGTCCGCGTGATGGAGCACGCCTCGCGCCTTGATCTTTCCTCGTACGAAGACCCGGAGTTCTACAACAAGCTGGAGCGCGCCCGGCACCAAGCCACCGACAGGATCGGGATGGTTCAGGCCTTTGGCCAACTGCTCCAGGGAGCCATTACGGCGATTACCCTTTCGGTCAGCATTCTGGCATTTTCTCCCTGGCTGCTGCTGCTTCTCATCGCGGGGGTTATCCCCGCTTTCCTTGGCGAGAGCCATTTCGCGTTCCTCGGATATGCGCTGAATATGCGGCTCACCCCGACTCGTCGGCAACTGGATTACCTGCGCGACCTTGGAGCCAGTAAGGAGAGTGCCAAGGAGTTGAAGCTGTTCGGGCTTAGTGGGTACTTCAGCCGCAGGTACGCTCAGCTTGCGGACAGTGTCTACGGGGAAAATGTTTCGCTCCTGAAGCGCCGCCTGCGGGCGAGTTCCCTGTTCGCGCTGCTGAGTACATCCGCCTATTACGGCGCCTTTGCTTTTGTAATCTACCAAACCATTTCCGGTAGACTGTCCGTGGGAACCATGGTCTTCCTCGCCGGCGCTTTAAGTGGTGCGAGCACCAATATTCAGCAGATCTTCTCAATTTTTTCGAGCATCGCTGATCAGGCGCTCTTCCTTACCGATCTGCTGGACTTCTTCGCAGTCGAGCCGAAAGTGAAATCCAAGCCTCGGGCCCTTCCTGCGCCCCGGCCCATCCGGCAGGGTTTTGAGTTCGAAAACGTATCGTTCACTTACCCTGGAACTTCCCGTTTAGTCCTGGACGGGCTAAGTTTTCGGCTGCAACCGGGCGAGCGAGTAGCGCTGGTGGGAGAAAACGGTCAGGGTAAGACGACCCTGGTCAAGCTGATTACTCGTCTTTACGATCCCGCCGCCGGCCGGATTCTGCTCGATGGGATTGACCTCCGAGAGTACGACCTGGAGGACTTACACCGCGAAATTGGGGTCATTTTCCAGGATTTCATGCGCTATGAAATGACGTCCAGACAAAACATTTCCATGGGGAAGATCGACGACCGCGGCAACTTTGCCGGCATCGCCGCGGCAGCCCAAAAGAGCATGGCGGCCCAGGTCATCGCGAGGCTTCCCCTTGGTTACGGGCAGATGCTTGGACGGCGCTTTGAAGGCGGCGTCGATCTTTCGGGTGGAGAGTGGCAGAAGATCGCCCTGGCCAGGGCCTATCTGCGAGATTCGCAACTGTTGATCCTCGACGAACCCACCGCCTCGCTGGATGCCCGGTCCGAGCGAGAGGTCTTCCAAAGATTCTCGGAGCTGACAAATGGCAAAATGGCGCTGCTGATCTCCCATCGCTTTTCCACCGTTCGTATGGCGGATCGAATCCTGGTTCTTGAAGACGGCAAGATTGCTGAAGACGGGTGCCACGACGAACTCATCAACCACGGTCAGCGCTACTCAAAGATGTTTGAACTCCAGGCCGCCAGTTATCGTTAGCCTCGAGAGGCTTGCATCTAATCATGGCGAGTCCAGTCGAAAAACCGCGTGATTCTGTTAGGCGGTCGGGGGGTGACGGCATCATCACCCCGCCCCCTTCCGCCCGTCCCGTGTCCGAACAACAAATGCCGCCGGAAATTCGGATTCAGGGGCTCATCGCCCAGGGAATTCGCGATGCTGAGGGTTGGCGGTACGTAGATGGCAAGAAGTCAGTGGCGGCTTTTGTAAGCCGATGCCGAAGCGTTAGAAGGCGGATTCGAATTGTCTCGCGCACCCTCAATGAACGTAAGGCCAGAGGCGACACTCTTCCCGCAGGTGAATCCTGGCTGCTAGAGAACGCCCGATTGCTGCAAACTCTCAGCCAGGAGGTCTTCGATGCATCGAAGTCCAGGCGCGGCCTCACCGTCCGGGGAGAAGGAGGTGCCATTGTCCCGCGCGCCTATGCGGCGGCGGCTGGCTTTCTTCGAGCTGTCGACATGGTTCCTACCGAGGCAACTCTTTCTCATTATTTCGAGGGAATTCAGCAGGTCGAAAGTCTCATGATGGCGGAGTTCGGTGCCCTAAAACCCATGCTGGATTTCGCCATCCTGGAACAAATCGCCGACTACGGCGACACCGTTTGCGGTCACGGTGGAATCGGCGGCCGGACGGAAACTCCATCCGGAGATCGAAGTGTCGAGCGAATACAGAAAGCGGTCCAGGCTCTCCGCGTCATTCGGGAAATGGATTGGAAGTGCTTCTTCGAGCAAAACAACGCGGCTGAGCGTGTCCTTAGGCAAGATCCGTCCGGCGACTATCCCAACATGGATGATGAGAGCCGCGAGATGTACCGCAAGGTCGTTCAGGAGTTGGCGCGGCAATCGCTCTTCAGCGAGGAAGAGGTGGCACGGCAAGCGGTGTTTCTGGCCATGCGTGCCAGGAGTCGAACCAGAAATCCGGATTCACGCACAGCGAGCCGCCGGACCCACATTGGCTATTACTTGATAGCCTCCGGCATTTGCCTCCTAAAGGAGCGCATCGGATACAAACCGTGGTTGCGTCAACGCATCCTGGGCGCCATCCTCGAATGGCCGGAGGTCTTCTTCATCGTTGGTGTCGAGCTTTCAACCCTCGCACTGGTGTTCTTCCTCTTGCAGCATCTCGGCGTCATCATTCCGTTGCTGCCCGGTCTGCTTTTGTTGATCCCTGCCAGCCATGCCGCCATCGGTATCGTGAATCACCTTACCAGTATCGTGGTGCCTCCCCGGCGAATTCCCAAGCTGGATTATTCCCAAGGGATTCCCCGCGAGTGCACGACGCTCGTCGCGGTTCCTTGCCTGCTGTTGAGCGAAGCGGAGGTCCGGCGCAATGTTGACACCCTGGAAATCCGTTACCTGGGGAATCGCGACCCCCATCTCCACTTTGCCCTCTTGACCGATCCTCCCGACGCCTCTCAGCCTTTTGACGAGCGTGATGAATTGGTAGGAATTTGCTCCACTCTGATCGACCAACTCAACCAGAAATATGCGCCGGACGGGCGGGGCAGTTTCTTGCACTTGCACCGTCATCGAGTCTATAACCCCTCGGAAAGGAGCTGGATGGGCTGGGAGCGGAAGCGGGGCAAGCTGATGGACCTCAACAACCTGCTTCTTGGGACCTCTGACAGTTTCCCCGTGAAAGCGGGAGACGTCTCGGTGCTCCGGGCGATTCGATACGTTATTACCTTGGATGCTGACACGAAACTGCCCCCCGGGACGGCCCAGCGGCTCGTCGGAGCGCTGGCCCATCCCTTGAACCGGGCCGTGGTCGATCCGAGAACCAATACCGTCGTTGAAGGCCATGCGATTCTCCAGCCACGCGTCAGCGTCAGCATCGAATCTTCTCGCCACTCGCGCCTCGCCGCCATTTACTCGGGGCAGACCGGATTTGACATCTACACCCAGGCAGCCTCCGACATTTACCAAGACCTGTTTGGCGAGGGCAGCTTCACGGGCAAAGGAATCTATGAAGTCGAAACTTTCCAAAGAGTCTTGGGAAAACGCTTCCCCACCAATGCCCTTCTGAGCCATGACTTAATCGAAGGATCTTACGCGCGCGCCGGGTTGGCGAGCGACATTGTCCTCATTGATGATTACCCATCTCACTTAAGTGCCTATTCCCGGCGGCTGCACCGCTGGGTGCGGGGCGACTGGCAGATCATGCGGTGGCTTTTGCCCCGGGTCCCGGACTATTACGGCCGCCGCGTGCATAACCCCCTGACTTTCATCTCCCGCTGGAAGATCTTCGACAACTTGCGGCGGAGCATGAACGACATTGGCTTGTTCCTGTTGCTAATCCTGGGTTGGGCGGTTCTTCCGGGCGGCCCTGTCTACTGGACTCTTGTGACGCTGGCTTTGCTGCTGATGCCGACCTACTCTCAACTCTTGTTTGCTCTGCTCAGAATCCGCCCAGGGCAGAATTGGCGCGGCTTTCTGCGGGAGCGGGCGAACGATCTGGTGTCCGGCCACCTCCAGGTCTTCGTCATGCTCGTGTTCCTTCCTCATCAGGCGCTCGTCATGCTGGACGCCATCTTTCGGACGCTCACCCGGCTCAGCCTGACCCATAGCAACCTGCTGGAATGGGAGACTGCGGCCGAATCCGAGTTGGGAAAGAAAAAGTCTCTTGTGGAAACTTACCTGGCGCTTACCCCTTGCCTTTCCCTGGCGACCGCCTTGTTTCTTGCTGTGGTTCGTCCCGCCGCGCTGTATATTGCTTGGCCCATATTGGGACTCTGGCTGCTTCCCAATTTCTTTTCGGATTGGGTCAACCGCCGGCCCGTGGATAGGGCGCCTCAAATGACTCCCGAGCGTGAGAGTTTTCTCCGCCTGGCGGGGCTTTGCACGTGGCGGTACTTCCGTGAGTTCAGCAATGCCGAAAACCACTGGCTGATACCGGACAATGTCCAGGAGGATCCGCCACTCGTAGCTTCCCGCCTATCGCCCACCAATCTGGGGCTTCTGCTCAATGGGCAGTTGGCTGCCCATGAATTGGGCTTTTTAACTTTAGAGGAGTACGCGGAGGCGGTTGAACGTACGCTCGAGACCGCCGAACAATTGCCCCGGTACAACGGCCATTTCTTCAACTGGTACGATATTCAAACCTCCCGACCTTTGGAACCCCTGTTCATTTCCACTGTCGACAGCGGAAACCTGGCCGCATGCTTGTGGACCCTGAAACAAAGCAGCCTTGGTCTTTCGAGTGAGCCGCTGCTATCACGGAAACTGTGGCAGGGGATTCGTGACCATATCCGACTCCTTTCGGATGCTTCGCACGAGCCATCAGTACCCGTTGAAGCCCCTCGAGCCATCCGGGACTTGGCGGCCTTCGTTGAACCTTTGGTTGATGATGCTTCTTCCTGGATCGGAGCGTTGCCGTGGCTGGAAGAACAGATTCAACGGATCGAAGGTATGTTGGGCAATAACCCCGGGGATTCCCCGGAGACGGGCACCATTGCGCCGGACCTGGCTTGGTGGGCCAGAGAGACCGCCGCGCGCCTGCGCGGAGTTCGCACCCTGGTCGAGAACCTGATTCCTTGGGCGCTGCCGGAGTATTCGTCGCTTTTCCTGTACGGAGCCCCCATCGAGCGAATCACCCTCGCGTCTCTACCTGCTACCTTGCGTGACGTGGAAGACCAACTGGCCGAGTCCCTGAATAATGACCAAACGAGCGCGACCGAAAGAAGCGCCGCGCGGTTGTTACAGCGCCGGCTCCCTCTTACCGTCGGAAATGCAGCCCGGCTTGCACAGACACTTCAGCGGATCGCCCAAGACGCCGATCAACTTGTGAATGTTATGGATTTCAGGTTTCTCTACAACCCTAAGCGGAAGCTGTTTTCGACGGGCTACGACGTCTCAACTGCGGCGTTGGATCCCTACTACTACGATTTATTGGCGTCCGAAGCGCGTATGGCGGTTTTCATTGCAGCCGCCAAAGGTGAAGTAAACCAGGAGGCTTGGTTTCGCCTTGGAAGGTCACACACCTCATGTTTCGGAGAGCGTCTGCTTCTCTCCTGGAGCGGAACGATGTTCGAGTATCTGATGCCGGCACTCTGGATGCGCTCCCATCCGGACACGATCATGGATCAAACCCTGCGCGCGGCAATTCGTTGTCAGCAAGAATACGCGGGGAGGAATGATATTCCCTGGGGCATATCGGAAACTGCTTTCAGTGAGCGAGATCGGGGGGGGGCCTACCGTTATCGGGCCTTTGGTGTTCCGGAGCTGGCACTGGACCCCCACGCCCCTGACAGGCCTGTCGTTTCCCCCTATTCCACCTTTCTTGCGTTGCCCGTTGAACCCGAGGCTGCGATTCGAAACCTCGAGGTCATGAGAAAGATGGGTTGCCTGGGTTCTCGGGGTTTCTACGAATCATGCGATTTCCATCCGGCTCAAGACGCTGGAAATGGAAACTTTGAAATAATCCGGTGCTGGATGGCGCATCATCAAGGGATGAGCCTGGTGGCTCTCAGCAACTTCCTCAATCAGAATTCCAACCAGAAATGGTTTAACAGGGAGGCCAGGGTGATGGCGGCCGAACTGCTCCTGCACGAAAGAGTGGCGCTAAGTACTCCGGTCAAGAATGATCCCCCCGGGTCCCCCGAGAAGAGCAGACACCCGGCGAGTCTTCGGAGACTCAACTCCCGCCTTGCCTTATCGGGCGCGCGCAAGGGTTCAATCCAAGTGTCAGGTGGCAACAATCACGCTGAAGCGCAATTCCAAAGCCCCCCTGCGCCGCCGGCTCCGTAAGGAGTGGCCGCGCGACAAATTCAAGCATATTGCAGTATTCTCTTGACAAGACAAAATTAATTATGTTACAATTTAGGGATGTGAATCGTGGCCGGTTCCGCTTTTGCCTCCGAGTTCAAGGCGGCAAGCCCGCCTGTCCCCAATCCGTCGATAGGGGAGCAGAGCGGGTAGCAGGCCTTGGAGGACGATGGAGGGCAAGGGCTTGTAGTTTGGTGGGTTGGGCGATTGAAAGAAGTTTGGTGGGCGTCGAAGAGATTGCACCCG
>Ga0208034_1000354_pt1 | contig 39435 bp, 31 predicted proteins | sample June2015DPH_8_10_FD_184699 | JGI IMG/M metagenome (GOLD analysis project Ga0208034, IMG submission 184699) | Peatland microbial communities from SPRUCE experiment site at the Marcell Experimental Forest, Minnesota, USA - June2015DPH_8_100... | ecosystem: Environmental > Terrestrial > Soil >...
TTCGGGCAGCTGAGCCATCACGCGCGCCAGGCGCTTCGTCGTATGCGCAAGCGGCCTACCCTGGTGATCGCCTTCTGGCAGCAGGCCGATCTGTTTCCATTGTAACTATATTATGCAATGCTCAATAGATGTGCCCTACCCCGGCTTTCTCCGCAATCTACGGATGTACTACGGCGCCACGAAGTCGAATCTGAAGGTGCCCCGGTTGCCGGAGTCATTCGCCATCAAAAACAGCGTCACCCCCTACTCCGCTATTTGCTACAGGCTCGTGGACGAGAACGGCGACACTTTCAGCTACCCGCAAGAGAATATGGCGGACGTTTCCGCGATGATGCGACACGCCATGATAGTTGCGACACAGGGAAAGTTAGACGGAGCTTACGTGTCGGGCCATACAAAGGCTCATCCGTTCTACCTGCCTGTGCCAAGCATCGGAACGGAGCACGCGGACGGCGACATCCGGCGAATAATCGTAGCCGAGCCCGCTGGGCTTGGGCTGTTGTCAAGCAATCTGGCGGCGATCACATCGCTCCCCCTAAAGGACGACAGGGGCAAGCTTGTCTGCTATGCGGTGCGGGAACCAGACGAAGACGGCGTGTTCTCCCGGTATCTCGGTACATCCAAGACATTCCGCACCGTCACGCCGATGATTCTCGACCGGACGGGCGGGGAACGGCGTATCGGCAAACGCATCGAGGCGCTCATAACGAAAGCCGGATTCCCCAAGCCAATCCGGATCACATTCAACAAGACGTGGTGGGCGGGGAAATTGCCCGTGCCTGTCTCACGGGCGCAGGTATACGTCGATGTGGAATTTCCCGTCAAGGTGTCAGGGCCGTTGGCGGCTGGGGTGGCGGCAGGATACGGCATCGGGCTGTTTGCCCGCGAGTAGCAATTTTCGAAAACCGAGAGGGCTTTGGAGCAGCCGGAGGATTTGCGAAAAAAACAAGGTTTAAGGCTATCTTAAAGCGTGTGTTTTGCTAGCAGTGCGGATGCGGTTTCACAGAGGCACAGACCTCTGTTGTCATTGAAATTGGCCTGGGCAAGCCGCATTGATTGCTGCCTGAAGGTTTCACAGAGGCACAGACCTCTGTTGTCATTGAAATAAGCGATAGGTGCAAGGGTTGCCGGAGCAATGTTCCGTTTCACAGAGGCACAGACCTCTGTTGTCATTGAAATGAACACTGACCGCCGCAATTGACGCCATCTAGAGCTTGTTTCACAGAGGCACAGACCTCTGTTGTCATTGAAATTTGATGTACAATCCTGTGGCGTTGATTGTTCCGGCGTTTCACAGAGGCACAGACCTCTGTTGTCATTGAAATTACACTTGCGTTGCTGGTCCGAACGAACAGTGCGCTTGTTTCACAGAGGCACAGACCTCTGTTGTCATTGAAATTCTGGAGTCGTCATGATGAACCGGCGATTCAGCTCGTCGTTCCACAGAGGCACAGGCCTCTGTTGTCATTGAAATCCGATGTTGATGTGGTCGAAGTGCGGTTTGAAGCAGTTCCACAGGGCACAGACCTCTGTTGTCATTGAAATGAGCAAATCGTCGTCCAGCGACGAACGGCGGACACGGGGCAATGCGATACGCCTGCTTGGAAGAGGCAAAAGCTAAGCCGCCCTCTCCAACCGCCGTTCTATAACGCTCTTTGTGCCAATCCGATCCAGTTCTTGGCAAAGCGTACCGATCCTCTCACAGCGGTGGTGGAATTCGTGGAGTTGAGAAGATGTTAAGGGTGCTGGTTGTCCGAATGTCTCGATTTGAACGTCAATCAGCAGGCGGACCTCATCCTTGATGGCACTGGCTGGGGTGGTCATCGTGGGAACCTCTAACGAAATTTTGGTCGATATGCTGCGTTGAGTTCTGCCAGTGAGCTTGGCACCCGTGAGGCGGCTGACCTTCAGATCAGCAGCAGGACTTCAGACGCAGCAGTTCCAAATGATAGCAGGCGGATGTGACAGGGAGGTAAACGAAAGTCAGCGAGCCGCCCAAATGTACGCTATCGGAAATACAAACATTTACTTGAATGAGAATGTCATCTCGGATTAGGATTTTCCAACGGCACTTCGGGAGCGTCTTATGGAGAAGCCACAGCTAGAAATCTGCTGCTCAATCTGCGGCAAGCGAGTGACGCTGCATGAGGATACATCCGTTGATGAAAATGGCAAATCCGTCCATACAGACTGCTACGCAAAACGAATCTTGCAAGACAATAGTTCGCACTCTGGCACTGCTGCTTGACTAGGAGGCTCCGCAGATTGTACGTGGGGCCTCACTCCGACTTCCCGCACACCGTGTCAATCCTTCGCATGATCCGCTCAGCCCACTGGATGCTTGCATCAATCAGCTTATCCGTCCGTGCGCGGGCTTCCCTGAGGAGTGCCGAACAAATCGTCTAACGTCTGCGTGTGCAGACTCGCAAGAAACCTCGTGCTGGGTCGCAAGCGTGCGAACTGGTATTTACACGCCAGCAAGGTCCGACAGGGTCGGAATGTGGCGCTGTGCGGGCGGGACCGGAGCCATCTCGAACATGTAGTGAAAGTGCTTGAACGTCCGAATCACAAAGGCCAACGCGGACTCCTTGCGACCGCCATAGTCGATAAAGACTTCTTCCCCCGCGCCGATCACCAGTGGAGAAGTCCTCAACCAGATTCCGCGTCCGCCCGAATGTATTTGTACCGAGTTCACTTGCAATGGTGCCCCACCCTGTCTTTGCGGCTTTACATGCTTTTGGCGGTTCGCAATCTGATTGCAAATCTGCCAATCCAAACTTTCGGGCACCGTAAACCGTGCGAGTGCGTCCCGCCGCTCTTGAGTCAGCGACGGGTCATTCTTCATCCACTCCGGCATGGAGTTCGCCGTCGCGATGAACTCGTCGAGATCGTCGAGGTTGAAATTCCGCATCAAACGGCGGAAGACCTTCCTTAGCTTGGTGTAGCGCTCTCGCGAATTCTTGTGCAGCATTAGGATAGCTCCTTTGCTGAATTTACCACTTTGGCCGCTCAGATGGGGTGTTTTTCCCACTTTATAGTTTCGCCTCGCATTCGCCTTTTTCATCGCATTTTCCATCGCATTTTTGGACCCGAACGTATCCAAAAGCACCCGAAACGGTGCACTTTAACGTCTGTAAGGTATTGATAGGAAAGGAATCCGACCAGTTAGAGCAGATTAGCAAACCGCCGCCTTCAGCCTCTCGGCCACCTCTCCGGCGTTGTGGATTTATAGTTTACCACTGGCGGGGCTTCGGGTTGGGCCCCCCTACCGTTTGAGTAGTGGATCACCTTGCGTGCTTTGCGATTTTCGGGAACTTTGCGGTTAAGACCCTTCCCGCAAAGGAGACCAGGGACGTGCAACGAACGCCAAAGAAATCTCAGCTCTCCCAATCCTTCAGGCTTTCAACCTCAAACTGCACCGACGCCATTGGCTGCACCAGCGTGCGAATTTCGCTTCCCGTTATTCTGAAGCTGCGGCGGTTGCGTTATGCTGAACGTTCCTGACACAAGGTTGGGGACATCCTCTTTCGCATGGCTAGCCCTCAAGCCGAGCTTTCCCAATCATCATCGAACCGGAAACTGGTCCTGGCCGGCCAGATTGCCTTTTTGCCCACCGGCATTCTCACGACGTTGCTGGGCCCGATGCTGCCGATCCTGATTGCGCGCTGGGCGATGAATGACACTCAGGCCGGCAATCTGTTTCTGGTGCAATTCCTGGCGTCGCTGGTGGGCGTGCAACTCTCGGGAGTTCTGCTGGCGCGGTTCGGATTCCGTCCGGCGTTTCTGTTGGGGCTGCTGTTGATGGCGTGCGGAGTGGCCACGCTCTATATGGGATCGCCCTGGCTGGGGCTGGCCTCGGTGGCAGCGTATGGTCTGGGACTGGGTCTGATTGTCCCGGCCGACAATCTGCTGGTTGCGGAGATCAGTTCGGGTTCGGGCCCGAGTTCGCGTACCGGCGCGGTGAGCCTGCTGAATTTTTTCTGGGGCGTCGGCGCGGTGTTGTGCTCGCTGATGGTAGCGTGGACGGCGGCACACAAGTTACTGCCATTTTTTCTTGGCTCGGTAGCGCTGTTCCTTGTATTGCTGGCGTTGGCAATGCGTAATCTGCCTTTTCCCGCTGCGGAAAAATCCGCGGGATCGTCGGCCTCATCTTCATGGCGAGAGATGGCGAAAAGTCCGGCGATTTGGCTTTTCGCAGCCGTGTTCTTTCTGTATCCGGGAGCGGAAACGGCGGCGGGAGGATGGATCGGCTCCTATGTCTCGCGGCTGGGGTCGCGCGGGGCGGCGATGGCGTCCATGATGCCGGCGTTTTTCTGGTCGGCGTTGACGGTGGGCCGCGCGTTGGGAACCGCATTCCTACGTCACTTTCCGGAACGCCGAGTTTTGCGGGCGGGCTTTGCGGCGGGAGCGGCGGGCATTGCGCTGATGCTCTGGGCTCCGGCACTGGCGGGAGTGATTGGCGGGGCGCTGATTACGGGACTGAGTTTCTCGACGCTGTATCCGATCACTGTGGCCCGGCTTTCCGAGCGGTTCGGCGTTGCCGCTCGCAGCATTGGCTCGGTCATGTTTTCGCTGGCGTCGTTAGGGCCGGCGGTCATTCCGTGGATGGTGGGCGTGATCTCGCATAGCACGGGGAGTCTGCGCGCTGGGCTGCTGCTGCCGCTGGGGGCGACGGTAATCTTGTTTCTAATCCATCTTTTCGAGTGGTGATGTCGAATGGTGAGGCTTTGAAGGCTGGCAATGCGAAAGCGCCGGTTCAGAGCCGCGACGCCTTCGCGCGCTTGCCTCCGGCCAGCCGCAGTGGGACTGTGGAAGCCAGTTCCACGCGGTTTCTTCCTTTGTTCTTGGCGCGGTAGAGAGCCTGGTCAGCCGCCTGGATCACCTGCTCGGGCTGGCGGTAGCGAGTGCTGGGTTCGGCCACTCCGATGCTGACTGTCACCGATAAGCGATCGGGCGACTGGCTGGGACTCGCGGCGACGGTTTTCTTTTTTGCGGACTTTCTGCGATCGGACTCACCCGCGCGGCGATCGCTCCCTCTCTCGGCACTTCTCTCAGCTCTTCTTTCGGAACCACGCACCTGAAACGTGGATTTCTCAATGATCTGGCGGAGCGCGTCCAGATGGTCGAACGCTTCTTTGGCGGAAGTATTGCGAAAGACGATGGCGAACTCTTCGCCTCCGCAGCGGAAAGCCTGGCCGTCGCCCGCGACTTGCGATAGCCGCTTGGCCACCATGCACAGCACCTGGTCACCGACGTCGTGGCCGCAGGTGTCGTTGAACTTTTTGAAATGGTCGATATCGACGATGGCGATGGCATATTGCTGATCGAGAGAAAGCAGGGACTCGTTGAAGGCGCGGCGTCCGCGAATGCCGGTTAGTTCGTCGTGGTAGGCGAGCACGTAGGAAGTCTCGATCAGCGAGGCGCCGAGAATCAGGGCGGCGGTGGCTACGTAGGCGTCCGACACCTTGCCGACCGGGGCGAATTGGAGCCACATGAAAACGGCTGCCACGGACCACACGAAGCCGGGCTCGATCGGCTTGCGAGTTTGAAAAAAGCGCCGGACGAACACGGCGATGGCGGCTACAAAACTTAACAGAATCCAGAGCGGAATCGCAGATGCGCCCGGTTGATGTGGATTGGCGGGGCTGTTTTCAGGCCGGCACATTACAGCGAAGACAACCGATTCGAGGAAAAACAATCCAAAGCGGGGCGCGATTCCGGCAATGGCCAGGCCGCGCTCGCGCATCGAGGCGAACACAATGAAATTCAGCGGGATCAGCAGGGCGGCGAGCGCGACGGCCGTGCGTCCGGGTCCGGTGTGAACCTGCCCGGCGGCGAAGAAATCAACCGCGCGATGCGCGAGCAGCAGAACCAGTAAGGAAAACAGAAGGCGGCTGGAATTGAAACGCCAGGCGAGAAGCAATCCGGCGGCGAACACGGCAACGTAATAGAAGGCCAGCGAGGGCGCGACCTGGACGAAGAGAGAGCTGTTGGCGAGCGTCGCCGCCAGCGCCAATAACAAGCCGCCGGGAACCAGCCACGCCTTCCACGTCCTCCCGTTCACTTGGACCTCGCCGCTCGGAATCGCTGTCTTCAATGTAAGAATACGGGAATAAGAATACGGCAGCCGGGGTCGGGAGGCGGTTATGTTTCGGGCACAGGCCGCTGCTATAGCGGTTTCAGGCAAAGTGTCGTCCGCTATGCCTCATAGGGGGTTGCGGTAAAAGGGAAAAGCTTGAACCACAGGGGGCACAGAGGAAACCCTGGCGATGCGAATCGCTGGTTTTGAGGTCGCCAGCCCCTCCCCGGTGCTGATGTCAGCCTACGATATCTGTGAAACGGGCAAAGAATCCTTTGATTACCGGGAACTAAGATCAAGTGATCGCGATCAGCCAAGCGCTCGAACGCGGCTCACTCTTCGTCTGGTTCTTTCTTTTCCTCGATCGCCATGTCCTTCAATTCGCTGGACTCGAAAACGTCCCCACATTCCTGGCATTCCACATATTCGGATTCTTGATCGCGGGAGACGATCTGCACCCGAGGATGCTTGCACTGTTCGGGACTGATTTTCTTTTGTGTGGATTGCGACGGCTGGCTAAGCGTCATAAACTTGTCGACTATTCAACTCTTGAGCGGAAATGGGCGGTTTCCCCAAATTTTCGATATTTTGCGGCGGCTGGCTAAGGATGTCAAGTACCCATGGTGCGCATGTCATACCACAATAGAAATCGAAGACTGACGACCTACTTCTTTTGGTCTTGTGGGGGCGCCAGATCCTGCGGGAAGCTTTTTAGCGCAACCTCGCGCGAGCGGGAAGAAGTTTTCTTCGCTTCATCGGTTGTGTTCTCGACGAGAGTCCCCTTCAGCACGTAATACGCTTCGTCGCACCGACTTTTTCCCTCGCCCCGCTCGACCGTCCCCCGAAATTCGAACGATACGCCATGCACGGTCTCGGTGGTAAACGCGAGTTGATTGCCGTCGAGCTTACCCGACTTAAAAAAGTGATCCAGAAAAACGCCGCGATCGTTTTCCGAATCGCCATAGCGCGAAACAAAGCCGGTAACGCGTCCCTGGTCTTCAACGGTGACCTGCACAAACTCGCCGTCGCGCAAAAAGCTGTACATGCCCGAGTAATCCGCCCCGGGCTTTGCTGGACTCGGGGTCTTATTCTCTCGATTTTCGTTCTGCAGATTCGGGTTCGCCTGCGCGCCAGCAAGCATCAAAGCAAAGAGAACGCAACACGCAAGTTGCAGTGCGCAGAAGCGGGCTGTGGGGATCGGCATGCTCACCTCGGAACAGTCAGTATAGCGGTCATGATTAGGATGCGGGCAAAACGCAATGCCGGGCAAGCAACTCCTCAAGGTCAGCTATAATCTTGCTACAGAGTAGCCGTCTGTGGCGAGGCAGCGAAAGCGCCGCGGATCCCGCCTTTCGGGGGCACCGTCGTGGGGGTTGGCTAGAGGGCAACTTGGAGCCAGAGATGGAATCCCCGGGGAAAAGACTGTTGAGACTTTTGGTGGAACGCGATCCCGCGAGCCCGGAGTTCCGGAGCGGAGTTCGCGCAGCTCTTCGCCCGGCGGATTTGCCCGGCGACGAACTGGGCATGTGGCGGGATGTCTTCGTCCAGCAAGATCTGCCGTGGAGACGCTTCCTGCAATCCGCGCTGTTGCACGCGGCGGCAGTTGCCCTCATATATACGATTTCGCTCTCGTGGATTCGACAGCAAAAAATTCTGGATCGCGCCGCGTTTGACCGCTCGTCGCTGGTAACTTATTCGCCGGAAGAATATCTGCCACCGCTCGACACGGGCGCATCCGAAGCGCCGAAGGCACAACAGGGAGACCCCGTCTACGCGAAGCAGCCCATCCTTTCAGTTCCGCGGGAAGCGGACAACCGGTTTCAAACCATCGTCGTACCGCCCGATCTCAAGCTCAACCGCGACGTCGCCTTGCCGAACATCATTGCCACGGGAACCATTGTTCCGGCGGTTCCGCTGGATGCGACGCGAGCCCCGTTGACCCGTATAGTCGCACTGGAGACGCAGGTGGTAGCGCCCGCGCCGGACGTGGAGTTTGCGCCGAACCGTGTAGTTCGAGCGGTGATGAAATCGGACGTGATTGCGCCGCCTCCGGAGTTAACGCGATCGACGAAGGGACACGTCGGGCTCATGAACATTGGCCCGAGTGAAGTGGTGGCGCCGGCTCCACAGCTCACGCTGGCGGAACAACATTCGCTGGCGGCGCGCGGCAGAGGACGTCTGCCGGGCCGTGGCGTACAACCGGTAGGCCCTCCGCCGAGCGTGGCTGCGGCGAGCGGTGCCAGGGCGGGCGGACGGCTGATCGCGTTGGGGATTCATCCCGTCGCGCCCACCGGACCAGTGGCTGTTCCCGGAGGCAATCGCCGGGGAACATTCGCCGCGACTCCGCAGGGAAAGCCGGGCGCTTCGGGAACACCAGATTGGGCGGGATCAAAATCGGAAGCGAAGGGCTCGGGCGCTCGAGGAGATGGCAGCGGCGGCTTCCACGCGCGCAACAACGGCTCTCTACCGGCTGGCCTGTACGTGGGCGCGGCGGACTCTGGCGCGGACGGCGCACGCGAGATGGCGAGCCTTTCGTCAGCGGGAGCGACGCAGGGCGCGCGTTCGCGCGCGCGCGCTGCGTCTCCGGTTTCCGACGATACAATCACCGACGTGGACCGCAAGGTTTTTGGCGGCAAGCGCGTCTATGGGAGGACGCTGAACATGCCGAATCTGAATTCCTCGACGGGCAGCTGGGTGATAAAGTTTGCGGAACTCGACGGGGGGCGGAAAGAAGGGGAACTGCTGGAGCCGGTTGCCACGGAAAAATCGGACCCCGGCTATCCGTTGGAATTGATTCGCGCCAACGTGCACGGCATGGTCACGCTCTATGCGGTGATTCACGCCGATGGGAAAGTGGGCGACATTCGCGTCCTCAACAGCCCGGACGAACGTCTGGATCCCTATGCGGCGAAAGCCCTGGCCCGCTGGAAATTCGTGCCCGCGGAAAGAGCGGGGAAACCGGTGGCGCTCGAGGCGGTGGTGGTGATTCCGTTTCGGGTTCGGCGGAGCTTCTGAGCGGGTGAGGCGGAACTAGATCCTCGGAATTCTAGCTTTGAATTCTAACGCTGAGCAGACGCGGATTTTTCTCCGGGCAGGGCGGCGTACACTGCGGGGTTTGCACAGACTTCGTAATAGCAGCGTTCGGTCCAGTGCAAAATGGATAGATCGCGGACATCGACCTGGGCGATGCGGTTCTTGCGGATGGCAATCTTGCGAAATACTCCATTGGCGATGGGAACGGTGCCGACGAAGAATTCGCTCTGCTCGTCGATCCAAGGTCCCCTAAATCCAGGCTCGCTGGGATTTGCTGCCCACGGGGAAAGCGAGATTTCCTGCTGCAGTTTGCCGAAGGCTGCTTCACTCAGACAGATCCCACCCACGTTGTAGTTCAGGCGCATTTCTTCCGCGCCGGCTTCGGGGCTCGCGGTGTCTTTGTTATTGCCTCCGCCTCCGATCTGAACCGAGTACACCTGGAACACTCCGGCATCGGGTGCGAGTTTCTTGCGGACGCGCCTGCTGCAGGAGGAAAGACGGTCGCTCTCATTGATGGCATCGGAAATCATGATGCGGTGCTCGCCGTCCATGAGGTAGAGCGGAGGCGAATCCTGATAGGCGATGCCCAGGCCGACTTCCATCTGGGGCAGACCGGAGCGTTCCAGGAGTTCGTTGTACTCGTGCAGCAGGCTCACAATCTCCCACGCCAGGACACAGGTGCGGCCGACGCTGAGCATGGTTTCGCCCTCGCGCTCGAGCAGCGCCACGATGATGGCATCGCCTTCGAGGAAGACTTTGGTGGCGCCGTATTTCGCCAGCAACTTGTTTACCGGATCATAGAAATTAAGGCTGAAATACGAGGCGGCGTTCATGCCTTTTTCCATCAGCGAACGGGTGAGGCGCGAAGAGTCGCGCACGTCGGCCTTGAGGATCACGTGGTGAACAACACGATCCTCGGCGGGCTTCTGGTCTCCGGGAGGCAGGAACTCGTAGAGCATGCCGTTGAGCGTGGAGAGTTCGCGGACTTTGTCGTCGCTGACCAGATTGATACTGTCAAAACCGGCGGTGAGGGCTTCCAGTCCGCGCAGGTCGCGGTGATAGCAGAAGAGGTCGTGCAGAAGACGCGCGGCAAAGCGGCTGCGCTCCGAGCCGCGGCAGGAGGCGACGCGTCCGACGGCGGCAAAGAGCCGGTCGGAATGGAGCCGGCTTTCGGCAATTATTGTTTCGACGCGCGCTGCTTCTTCGCGGAAGATCAGCGCGTTCTTGAGCTGCTGCGGATTCACCCGCGGCGCATATTCGGCGAGCAAAGGAACGGCTTCATAGGAAGCAACGACGTGCGAAAGAACGCCTTCGCGCTGCAGCAGACGGGTCCAGATGTCGAGGCGGTCTTTTCTATTGCGATCTTCTGGCGTCGAGTCTTCGCCGTTGCCGGTGCCAACCAGCGTGGCGGCATTTTCGGGAACATTGAGCGCCTGCTCCAGATGCTCATCGTCAAAGCCTTCCCCGTACCCGAGTTCGCGCAGAAAATTTAGCGCGAACTGGCGGAGACTGGGGAAACGGTCGGGATCTTTGTCGAAGTTGCCGAACATGTAATAGTGCTCGGCCCAGAGATAATCGTCGCGTCCATCTTCGGTAAGAATCAGCGGATTGAGGAACAGGCGATAGCAGTCGGCGGGCAATTCGCCGAGCAGCGAGCGGCGAGTGCGGACCAGCGTTTCCTTTTCGATTTCACCAAGCAGCCGAAACATCTCCTGCCCGGCGCGGCGGAGGATGATCTTCTTGCGCACTTGGAAAGAGGAGACGAGCTCCTGCGTCTGCATCATTTTCGCTTGCCGCACGCCCTCGAGCGACTTCGACTTCATGCGGCACTGTTCAAGAATCCGGGCAAACTGCGTTTGCAGTTCGGTGCGTATGAACTTGAGCACGGCCAGGCGGCCGAGCACATCGACCGATGGATTGCCTTCAGCCTTGGCGCGATTCAGGATCGCGAGATGAATCGAGACCAGTAAAGTTCTCAGGTCGGCGGGGCCGGGCTTGTGCAGTTTGGTGGTGCCCTCGGCGGCGCGTATGAATTTGGTTTGGGTCGCGGAGGGAACGTCCATTCCGAAGAGCGATTCCACCTCACCGAAGCGGCAGATGTAGCGCGCGAGATGAAAACTCAAATCCGCGGTGATGTGCGGGCTGAGAAAAACGTCGTAACGGAGATTGTCGACGCCCAGTTGCAAATCGCTGAACGCGAGTGCGAGCCCGTAGTATTGAAGATCCGGCCTAGTGGGCGGTTCAGAAGTACGCAACCGAAAAACCGGGAGCTTGGGCATCGTCTCTTCCGCTGCTTGCAAATTGCTGAAACTACAATACTAAGCAGCAGGCTAGCACGTCGCCGGGACGGGTCCAAAGTTACGCTGGTGTAAGCGCAGAAGCAGCGCGGTAACGGCTATTGTCCCGCGACCGCGGGATTAGTTTTTCGAGCCTCAACCAGCGCGGAAATCGCGGACGTCTTCTCCGGACTGAAAGATCGGAAGGGGCGGAGTTTGCTGCGCGGCGGCGAGCTTGCGGTTGACATCCTCCACTTCCTGTTTGACCCATCCGACGCTGGTGATTTCGATCTGGCCGTCTTGTCCAATCAAGAACAAAGTAGGCACATTGGTCAGGCCGTAAGCATTCGAGACAGCGTAGCCGTTCGGATCGTCGAGCAGTGTGCGGAAGGTAACACCGTACTCTTTCAGAAAGGCGGCGGTGTCGCGCTTGTCGTCCTGCGAAATGCCCACGATCGTGATTTTCTTGTCGCCGTGCGCTTTGTAAATGCGTTCGAGGTAGGGGAACATATATTGGCAGACCGGGCAGGAAACCTTGAAGAAGGCGGCGAGTACCGGTCCTTGTTTGAGGGCGGCCCGCAATGAAAATTTGCCGCCATCGAGGGCGGGCAGGTTGATTTCGGGTGCTTTTGTTCCGGCTGGCAATGCAGCCATATCTTTCGGACCTCCGAACAGGCGATCGAGCCACTTCATAGAAAAATGCCTCACACAATTAGATGATGCCGCCAGCCTTCAGGATTTTCCGCGTCAACCCGGTGATTGGGATCTGCGGGATGCGATCAATCGCGATCCACTTGCCTTTCGCGGCGGGCGGAGTATCTGGCAACGACGCATTCCGTAACGGCGTATTCCGTAACACATGAACAGTGTAGTCGGTGACGGTAATGGAATGGCGAAACGTACGCCAGCGCGCTGAAGTCGGCAATGGGCGCGGAGGCTCGGACGATTGGGGCAGTTCCCACATGCCGGGCATGAGCGAGGCTTTTCTCGGGCGTTGCACCAGCCGGACTTTGACATTCTTATTGCCATTACCGTCGCCATCGCGCCACTCCAGGGCACACCAGATTTGTTTCTTTTTCTGGCGGGAGGGCGGCGCGGCGCGCGGAACTTCTCCCTGTGTGACACACCATTTCCGGATGGGACACATTGGGCAGCGGGGCTCGCGCGGCACGCACACGGTTGCGCCGAGTTCCATCATGGCCTGATTGAAATCCCCGGGTCGGGAGTTAGCGAGAAGCGCTTGCGCATGTCGCCAGGTTTGCGGCGTGGTGAGATTGATGCCGATAAATCTTTGCAACACACGCTCGACATTGCCATCGACAACGGCTATGGGCTCGGCAAACGCGATGCTGGCGATGGCGGCGGCGGTATAGCGTCCGATGCCGGGCAGAGTCTGGAGAGCGTCGGCACTTTGCGGGAACCGGCCACCGTGCTTCTGTACGAGTTCTTTCGCGCACCGATGCAACATGCGCACGCGCCGATAGTAGCCCAGACCGCTCCAGGCTGCGAGCACGACCTCTTCAGAAGCCGCGGCGAGAGCGTGGACATTCGGAAAACGTTCGAGGAAAATCCGGTAGTGGTCAACCACGGCGGCCACGCGCGTCTGCTGCAGCATGATTTCGCTGAGCCAGATGCGGTAGGGATCGCGAGTTTCGCGCCAGGGAAGGTCGCGGCGATGCTGGTCGTACCAGCGGAGAAGAGCGCGACGAAAAGCGGCCAGGTCCCTGTCGCTCGCTGGAGACGCGGCGAGCCGCGTCTCTACGGGGATGGCGGCTAGAACGCTCATTATTGTTGGCTGACGCTGTGCGCGATGACGACCCATCCGGCTTTTTGCTGCTGCCACACAGTCATCATGTGCTGGGGCGCCGACGGGAGCGGTTGCGAGCCGGCGGTTCCATTCAAGGTGCCATTCAGAGTGATGCTGTAGGTCACCACAATGGTGGTTCCGTTCAGCTCGGTATTCAGATCGCCGAGCGCATAGTCTTTTAACTGCCACCCGCGATACTGCTCAAGCGTGGCGGAGCGGTCGAGCGTTCCGCCGGGGGTCACGCCTGCGTAATTCGAAGCGAGAGCGCGCTCCACCTCGACCCAGTTCGCGGCTTGCACATTTTTCCAGAAGACGCGCTCCAGACCCTCGCCTCCAGTTGCTTCCGACAAGGCGCGCGCCGGATGATCGCCGTAAAAGGTGCAGGCTGGCGCGAACATCAGCACGAAGATCAATACCAACATCAATGCGAACATCGGAGAAAGCGGGGGCAATTCGACGGCTATCCTCGGACGCATGGCGTGATTGTACCGTGACCCGGTGCGTCATTGCTTCCCCCCAGTCGCGATTCCGCGACACGCCGCAGACGAGGAAGCCACGGTGGTCGTGGCTTTGGTTTACTGCTTCACCGCCTTCGACGTGCTGCCGAACTAAGCGACGGCGAGATAGATGTAACGCAGGATAAAGAGCGCGGTGAGAATCCATATCAGCAGGGAAATTTCGCGAACTTTGCCGGCGGCGATCTTCACCACGGTGTAGGAGATCAGCCCCAGGCTGATTCCAGTGGCGATGCTGAAGGTCAACGGGGTGGCGAGCATGGTGATGAAGGCCGGAAACGCCTCGCTGAACTCGCTCCATTCGATGCGCGAAATCGATTGCGTCATGAGCGCGCCTACCAGGATCAGTGCGGGCGCCGTAGCGTAGGCCGGAATCGCGGTGGCCAGAGGCGAACAGAAGGTGGCAATCAAAAAGAGACCGGCGACGGCAACATTGCTCAGGCCGGTACGCGCTCCGGCCGCGACGCCGGCCACGCTCTCGATATAGCTGGTGACAGTGGATGTGCCGGTCAGGGAGCCAAACAGCGTTCCCACGGCATCGGAGACGAGAGCCCTGCCCACGCGGGGAATCTTGCCGTCTTTGATGAATCCGCCCTGTTCGCACACGCCCACCAGTGTGCCCACATTATCGAAAAGGTCGACGAACAAGAATGCGAACAGGATTTCGAGTAAGCCAAGATGGATGGCCCCGCGAAAGTCCAGCTTCAGAAAGGTGGATGAAGGGTGGGGCAGAGAAAGAATCGCGGAGGGCCAATGGGACATGCCGCGCAGAATTCCCAGCAGCGTAGTTCCGAAGATGCCGACCAGAATTCCGCCATTGACCTTCCGCGCCATGAGGACGAGAGTCAGGGCGAGGCCGAAGCAGGCGGTTTGCACCTCCTTGTCGGAGAAGTTGCCCAGGCCGACGAAGGTAGCAGGGTTCGCGACCACGAGCTTGGCATTGCGCAGCCCGACGAAGGCAATAAACATTCCAATACCCGTGGCCGTGGAGTGCTTAAGGCAGTCGGGCATGCCGTTGACAATTTGTTCGCGCACGCGCGTCACGGTCAGCAGCAGAAACAGCACGCCAGAAAAGAAAACCACCGCCAGCGCCGTCTGCCACGGAACATGCATGTTGAGGCAGACGGCATAAGTAAAGTAAGCGTTCAGCGACATCCCTGGCGCAAGCGCGATGGGATAGTTGGCGTAGAGGCCCATCACCAACGTGGCGGCAGCAGACGAGATGCACGTCGCAAATACGACGCCTTCGGCCGGCATTCCCGCTTGCGCGAGGATCTGCGGGTTCACGACGATGATGTAGGCCATGGTCACAAATGTCGTGAGACCACCCAGCATCTCCTGTTTAACGGTGGTATGGTTTTCGGCGAGCTTGAAGTAACGATCGATCAATCGTCTTCCTCGAATGGAATTATTTCCGGCAACGCCCGGAACCCGTTGCCAAGTCGAACTTCAATAGAGGATCTTGCCGGGCTTTTCTTCCCACGCTCGAAATGCCGCTAGTGCTTCCTCGCGCATCATCTGAATCATGGGGATCTCACGCTGCGAGTGCGGCTGGGTGAGTTCTCCGTAGATCACGGAATCGTCAAACCCGATTTTGGCAGCGTCCTCGGCGAAATTGCCAAAGTAGACTTTGTCAATCCGAGCCCAGTGGATTGCGCCCAGGCACATGGGGCACGGTTCGCAGGATGTGTAGAGGTCACAGCCCCTGAGTTCGAAGAAGCGAAGTTTCTGGCAAGCCTGCCGGATGGCCAGCACTTCAGCGTGTGCCGTGGGATCATTCGTCGCAGTGACTTGATTCACGCCTTCCGCGACGACGTTGCCTTCTTTGACGACCACGGCGCCGAACGGCCCACCGCGTCCGGAACGGACATTTTCGAGCGAGAGTTGAATGGCGCGGGCCATGAAAGCGTTGCCCATGTCGTTTGGCTCCGTCACGCGCAATCGTCATCAGCGCGCCCTTGAGCAGGAATTGCGCCTCCCAGATCACCCGCTTTGAGCAAAGGCAGGGTGAAGCAGGAGGCCTTGGGGTGGGATTGTACAACACCGGCCGCACAGGCGATCGAGAGCTGCCCGGATCTCGGGGGTTTAAGAGACTCTGGCGGCGCTTTCCCGGTAACACTGTTCTACGGTTGCATGAGGAATCGCCGTCTCGCGCTTGGCCCAGTGCTCAATCCCGCATAACCTTATCACCAACGACTTGAGCTGCTTCGAGAACTCTACAGACCAGCAAAGTTCAACTATTGTTGGGAGTAAGTCGGCGGGTTCACGGACCTACGGATCTTGGCATAACCGGGCTTGATTATCGAGTAGATGAAATCGCAGCGCTGGTTATAAGGCACAAAAGCGCTCTTCATCGCATTGATGGTGATCTTTTCGAAATCATCCAGGGACAAACCAAAGGTATCCGCCGCGGCGACGAACTCCTGGGTCATGCTGGTGCTGCTCATCAACCGGTTGTCCGTGTTGAGAGTGACGCGAAATTTCTCCTGATAAAGAATCTTGAAAGGATGCTCACCCAAGCTGGGCGTGGCGCCGGTATGGACGTTGCTGATGAGGCAAATTTCCAGCGGGATTCTTTTGTCGAGCACGTACTGGGCAAGGTCGCCTAATTTCACTGCCTTGCCGTCCACGACGGCGATGTCGTCGATCAGTCGCGTCCCGTGCCCGATCCGGTGTGCTCCGCAGTACTGAATCGCCTGCCAAATCGATTCCTTTCCATAGCCTTCCCCGGCATGAATTGTGATGTTGAAATTCTCCCGCTGAATGTAGTGAAAAGCTTCTACATGTTTTTTGGGAGGATAGCCGCCTTCTTCTCCGGCAAGATCGAAGCCGACAACTCCACGCGTGCGAAAATCGACGGCAAGTTCCGCCATTTCAAGCGAGACATCCATGTTCCGCATGGCGCAGATGATCAACCCCGAAGAAATCCCAAAATCCTTGCGGCCTCGCTCCAGTCCCTTCAAGACGGCCGAGACTACCTGTTGGTGGCTCAATCCTCTCTGAGTGTGAAAGATTGGCGCAAAGCGAGTTTCAAAGTAAACCACTCCATCTTTGCTTAGATCCTCGGCCTGTTCATAGGCAACGCGCTCCAGAGCCTCCTCCGTTTGCGTGACCGCGATGGTGTGTGTGAAGCCCTCCAGGTATTTGGCGAGACTCCCCTGGTTCGCGCCTCGATGAAACCATTGCGCTAATGCTTGGGGATCTGTTGTCGGAAGTTCCACGTATCCCACATCGCTTGCCAACTCAACAACGGTTTGCGGTCGCAGCACACCATCCAAATGCTCGTGCAAAAGGACTTTGGGAAGGCTTTGCAATAGCTCTGTATCAAGTTTCATCGAATGCTCTTTTCTCCCAGCAGCGGCAGTGTCGAACGCAGCAGGCAAAACGTTGCAAGATAATACACCGCCTCCGAGACCCGAGCGGGTCTGAGTTGGGGCAGATGAGTCCTGAGCGTTCGACCACGATGTACAAACAACTCTTCGATCTGAAGATAATTGCAAAACCCTTCGATCCGGGGACGGCTTACACGCTGCAGTTCGCGCAGCCGCACTAGCCGTCACTGTTCTCCGATGTCCTCGTTCCACACCTCGGGATTTCTGCGGATGTATTCGCCCAACAACGAGGCGCACTCCGAAGAATCGAGATCAAAGACTCGTACTCCAAGCGAGCGGAGCCATTCCACGCCGCCCTGAAAATTGCGGCTCTCTCCGACGATCAGCGTGCCGAAGCCAAACTGTCGTACGAGCCCGCTGCAATACCAGCAGGGAGCCAGTGTAGTGACCATGATGAGCTGGCGATAGCTGCGCTGGCGTCCCGCATTGCGGAAGGCATCGGTCTCGCCGTGCAACGAAGGATCGCTGTTCTGCACACGACGATTGTGACCAGAGCCGACGAGTTTGCCCTCGGCATCAAAGATCGCAGCTCCGATAGGAATGCCTCCTTCGGCGAGCCCTTTGCGAGCTTCCGCCAACGCCACCGCCAGCATTGCAGAATGATCAAGCTCAGACATGACCTTGTTATTATCCAGGCGGCATTATTATCTTGGCCGCGCAACGTCAGGCTACGCTGTCTGAGCCCAATTGTAACTGGAGGAAGCGAGGCTGCTCCCGAATCGCTGGACCGGGCGCAACGTTTGGTCGACCAGGCACTGGGGATCGTCCGGAAAAGCCCCCTTCTGCTCGCGACCAAGGGTCGGATCTCCTGGAACAAGAGCCTGTTTGCAACCCGAGATCTTTTTCCACACCTTTCCTGAAGAATTCATCTTCTGGCCCTTCCTTCCTCGGCGCTCTCGGCGTCTCGCCGGTGAAGGGTTTTTGACGCCGTTACCTCCGTACCCGCCTTCTCTGACAAAAATTTGCAAAAAAAATCTTGCATCTGTGGAAATTTCCCGTAATCTCACAACTGCGAACTAACTTCACCGAAATGCCCGGGAATAGCTGTTACCTGGGAGCCGCGAGAGCAAATCAAGGGAGACGCGGTGGTGAGAGTGAGTCGTCTGAGGAGGAAGACATAGAAATTGGCAACAGCTACCGCATCCACTAACCTTTCGCAGCCTGCCCTGACTGTCGCTCCCCGGAACAAGTCTATTCGCCTCACGCTGTGGCCCCTGGTCGCCGCGACCTTTTTTATGGTCTCGGGCGGAACCTATGGCACCGAGGACATCGTGCACGGCGCCGGGTATGGCAAAGCGATTCTCATCCTGCTTCTGACCCCGCTTCTCTGGAGCCTGCCGACCGCGTTCATGATCGGCGAGCTCTCAAGCGCTCTGCCCTTTGAAGGCGGCTACTACGCCTGGGTGCGACGCGCCATGGGAAATTTCTGGGGATTTCAGGAAGCCTGGCTGTCGCTGGTAGCGTCCATTTTCGATATGGCAATTTATCCCACGCTGTTTGTCGCCTACCTCACGCGCATGTTTCCTTATTTCCAGGAGAACCATCGCGGCGTGGCCGTGGCGCTGGGCGTGGTGATCGTCTGCGCAGTCCTTAATATTATGGGCGTGAAGGTCGTCTCGACGACCTCGCTGTGGCTGTTCTTCGCCCTGTCAGCGCCCTTCGCGGCCATTTTTGTGCTGGCACCGTTCAAAATTCACGCGCTGGCGAATGCGGTAACCAAACCGACGACCTCGAACGTCGACATTCTCGGCGGCCTGCTCATTTGCATGTGGAACTACATGGGATGGGACAACGCCTCCACCATCGCCACCGAAGTCGAGCGTCCGCAGCGCACCTATCCCCGCGCCATGCTGGTCGCGGTGGCCATCGTCTGCATTACTTACGTTCTTCCGTTTGCCGCCATGTGGATCACCGGCCTTCCGGCCAGCGCCTGGGAAACCGGCGCCTGGGCAGACGTTGCCCAGTTGATGGATGGGCCGGTGCTTCGGATCGCACTGGTGGCGGGCGGCATGATGAGCGGCTTCGGCATGTTCAATGCCCTCGTCATGAGTTACTCGCGGCTGCCGCTGGCCATGGCGCAGGATGGCATGCTGCCGAAAGTTTTTGGCAAGCTGCATCCGAAATCGCGCGCGCCTTGGGTTGCGATTCTGGCGCTGGCGGTTGGTTGGGGCCTGGCTCTGAATCTCGGCTTCGAACGCCTGGTCACGCTCGACATCATGATTTACGGCGCGAGCCTCACGCTCGAATTTGTGGCCTTGATCTGCCTGCGCATTCGCGAACCGGAATTGAAGCGCCCGTTCCGCGTGCCGGGGGGCATACTGGGAGCAATTGCCGTCGGCATTCCTCCAGTTCTGCTGCTGGGATTTGCCATCATCCGCAGCGAACATGAGGTTGTGCTCGGCATGAGCTCGCTCCTGTTTGGACTGATCGTGATTGGCGCTGGCGTGGTTGCCCACTTGATCAACCATGCGCTGAAGCCGGCAGGCTGGACAGCCGCGGAGCCGAAACCGGAGATGGCGGCGTAGCTTTTCAGCGGATCAACCTTTACTGTAGAGACGCGGCTCGCCGCGTCTCTTTTCTTTTGCGGGTGCACAATGCGATGATGGGAACGGCAATGACTCAATGACCAAACGCAAATCCAAGGGCGCATACATGATCTCGGCCGTGGCTGAGATGTATGAGATTCATCCTCAGACCTTGCGCCTCTACGAGCGCGAAGGCCTGCTGACGCCGAGCCGCACCGAAGGCAACACCCGGCTCTATACCGATGAAGATTTGCAGCGGCTCGAGTTCATCCTGTCGCTCGCACGCGATCTGGGCGTCAACATCAGCGGTATCGCCATCATTCTTCAAATGCGCGAGCGCATGGAAGAAATGCAGCGCCAGATCCAGGAGTTCGTGCAATACATCCAGCACGAGGTACTGACGCGGGCCTCGGCTGCCGCCGATCCGTCCAAAGGCGCAATCGTGCCGCTGCGGCGGCCCCTCGTCCCTTCCGTGGATTCATCCCGACGAAAAGACTCCTCGAAGTAGCTGGCGCTACTTTTCCCGCTGGAAGCGATAACGGCCGCCTCGGTCCTTTGCAACTTGCTCCGCCACTTTCAAAAACGCTCTTCCCGCGTGCGACAGCGTCGATTCCTCCCGATACACCAGGCGCAGCTTGCGCTGAAAATGCAGATCGCGCACCGGAACGCGTACCAGGTCTCCGCGGCTGATCTCGCTTTCCACGCTCATCTCGGGCACCAGCGCCACCCCATTCCCCATGCACACGAAACGCTTGATGGCTTGCAGCGTGGGCAGTTCCACGTCCATGTGTAACGGAGTCTTGTGGTGGCGGAACGCTTCGATCACTTTATCGCGATAAGGAGACGTGACGATGTGGGCCACGAACGACTCCGCGCCCAGTTGCCGAACGCTGACTTCGCCCGCCGAGGCCAGCGGATGGCCCGGAGGAACGACCAATACCAACTCGTCCAGATAAACCACCGCCGATCGCAACTGTGGCTCCTGCGGATCGTAAGAAAGCACCCCGAGTTCCACGTTGTGCTTGAGCAGATCGTCGGGAATGTGGCTGCCCAGCGAACGCCGCACCGTGATCTTGATCATGGGATGCAGGCGGCGAAACTCGCCCAGCACCGGCAACAAGTAGAGCGCGGTAAATTCATTGGCGGCGATCGCCAGCTGGCCCTTCTGTAACTCGCGCATCTCCACCAGCGCCGTCTGCGCGTCTTGCCGCAAGTTGAGCAACTTCTCGGCGTATTCCTGCAAAACACGCCCGGCATCGGTGAGTACGCCATCGCGGGAAGAACGGTCGAAGAGCGGCTCGCCGATCTCCAGCTCAAGTTTCCGGATCGTCTGGCTGACCGCCGATTGCGTGCGAAACAGCTTTTCGGCCGCCCGCGAAAACCGTCGTTCGCGAGCCACGGTGAGGAAGACTTCGAGTTGCGAAAGGTCCATGGGGATCAGGTCTCAGGTGTCAGGTCCAAGGTCTCAGGACCGCAGGCGGGTTCCTGGGACCTAAGACCTGACACCTGACACCTTTTATCAACCATAACTACTTCATAACTTTCTCTAATACTATCACTGCTACTAATGTTACTGTAAAGATAATAAACTTTTCTTTCGCCCCCATCCGCCGATAGAGTAGAGAGGTAACTTTCCCGGAGGTACGGAATCCATGGATCGGCCACGCATCACCATCTTCGACACCACTCTTCGTGACGGCGAGCAGTCGCCGGGCTGCAGCATGAATGTGCAGGAAAAGCTGCACCTGGCTCAGCAACTCGACCGCCTCGGCGTCGACGTGATCGAGGCGGGATTCCCCATCGCTTCCGATGGCGACTTCGAAGCCGTACGACGCATCGCCGCTTCGCTGCGCCGTCCCATCATCGCCGGCTTGGCTCGTGCTTGTACCGGCGACGTGGACCGCGCCTGGCAGGCGTTGCAGGGAGCCGCGCGCCCGCGCATCCACGTTTTTCTGGCAACCTCCGACATTCATCTGAAATACAAGCTGCGCATCACGCGTGAGAAGTGCCTGGAGCAGGCGCGGGAAGCGGTTCGCCACGCGAAGTCGTTGTGCGCCGACGTTGAATTCTCGCCCGAAGATGCCACCCGCACCGATGTCCCGTTTCTCTGCCAGGTTGTCGAAGCCGTGATCGCAGCCGGCGCAACCACCGTCAACATTCCCGATACCGTCGGTTACACCATGCCCGAGGAATACGGCCAACTCATCCGCACGCTGCGTGAGAAAGTCGCCGGCATCGATAAACTAACGATCTCCACGCACTGCCACAACGATCTCGGTCTGGCGGTCGCGAATTCACTCGCGGGAGTGCAGCAGGGCGCGCGCCAGGTGGAGTGCACCATCAACGGCATCGGCGAGCGCGCCGGCAATGCTTCTCTGGAAGAAATCGTCATGGCCATGCGGGTGCGCCCCGACCGGTATCCTTACGAAACCGCAGTCGCCAGCGAGCACCTGTATTCTTCCAGCCAGATGTTGGCGGAGATCACCCGGGTTCCCGTGCAGCCAAACAAGGCCATCACCGGCCGCAATGCGTTTGCGCACGAGGCCGGAATTCATCAGGATGGCATGCTCAAGAATCCGCTGACCTATGAAATCATGACGCCACAGTCGGTGGGCGTGCCCGATTCGCGGCTGGTGCTGGGCAAGCACTCCGGCCGCCACGCGCTGGCTCTGCGCTGCGAACAACTGGGACACCAGTTTGAGCGTCGCGATCTCGACGAGATCTATCGCAGGTTTGTAGTTCTTGCCGACCGCATCAAAAAGGTTCAGGACAGCCATTTGCTCGAACTGATACATGACGTTGCCAACGGCAACGCAAGTAACGGCGATGGCGCCGCCAGCCACGGCAAGAAATTCGCTTCATTGCCTCTCCCGCGCGCCGCCGGCGCTGGAGCCAATTCCCATGACTCGCATCCGGCTCACGTTTCCAGCAGCGCGGGCCAGGCGTCGGTGTCGATCCCCTTCACCGATCACCATAGCGAGCAGGAAGAATATCTCTGGGGCGTATGACAACGACGTGTAACCACCACGTGTATTGACAACCCGTGGAACGCCCCCAAACGGCCTACCACAGCGGCGTTTCCTCGTATATTCTTTCGGAAAGAAGCGAGGATTCCATGCAACTCCGTGTCACTTCCCTGCCCGGAGACGGGATCGGCCCTGAAGTTACATCTCAAGCCATTTGTGTTCTGGAAGAAGTGGCCAGCGGCTTTGGCCACGATCTGGAACTCGACGAAAAAGAGATCGGCGGAGTTGCTCTGGAAAAGTTCGGCAATCCCTTGCCGGACTCGACCATTCAGGCCTGCCTCGCCTCACAGGCCGTGCTGCTCGGAGCGGTCGGCAGTCCAGCCTTCGATCACAATCCGCGCGAACTTCGCCCCGAAGCTGGACTATTGCGCCTCCGCCAGGAGCTCGGAGCTTTCGCCAATCTCCGTCCCGCGGTCTCTTATCCGACGCTGGCTGCCTGCTCGCCTCTGCGCGAAGAAATCGTCAAAGGAACCGACATTCTCATCGTGCGCGAACTGCTCGGCGGATTGTATTTCGGCCAGCCTCGCTCCATCGAAGGCGCTCCCGGCGCGCGCCAGGCGCTCAACACCATGCGCTACAGTGAGCCGGAGATCGAGCGCATCGCCCGCGTCGCATTTCAACTCGCTCGCACCCGCCGCCGGCGCCTGCTCTCCGTCGACAAGTCGAATGTTCTGGAGTGCTCGCGCCTGTGGCGCGAAGTCGTCACTCGCATCGCCCGCGATTTTCCCGATGTCCAGCTTTCCCACATGTACGTGGACGCGGCCGCCATGACGCTCGTCCTCAAGCCCGCCGAATTCGACGTTATCCTCACCGAAAACATGTTCGGCGACATCCTGTCCGACCAGACCGGCGGAATCGTGGGATCGCTCGGCCTGCTCGCTTCGGCCAGCATCGGAGGCCCGGTCGGTCTCTACGAACCCGTCCACGGATCGGCTCCCGACATTGCGGGTCAAAACGTCGCCAATCCGCTAGGCGCCATCCTGTCGGTAGCCCTGATGCTGCGCCATACTTTTCATCTGCCCAAAGAAGCGGAGTGCGTGGAGGCTGGCGTCACCTCAACCCTAAAGGGAGGCTTCCGCACTCGCGATCTGGCGCGCCACGGCGAGCGAACCGTCTCCACCGAAGAAATGGGTGCCCAGATCGCCGAATTCGTGCGCCTGGCCGCAACCGCTAACGATAGAGCCGCCTCGTAGGAACGAATTTGCCGGGAGCTTAACGAATGTGTCCCCTGTGTTCCTCTGTGGTTAAGGTTCTGTGTCTGGAAACTCGCGGACAAGTCTCACAATTTCCCCGGAGAAGGCACGCCCGCCGCCGCATACTCCCCAGTCATCGCATTCCACCGGATCCGCAAAACTTCGAATAACATTTGCATTCCGTCCCGGAAAGGGTGCAGTCGCGTCCCCTCGCTGTGCGCCCACAGAACCGGGACCTCTTCCACCCGCAGGCCCGCGCGTCGGGCCAGAAACAGAATCTCCGGATCGAATCCCCAGCGTTCAATTTTCTGCAGAGGAAAAATGCGTTGCGCGGCGTCTCGCCGAAAAGCTTTGAATCCGCATTGCGTGTCCGCGAAACGCAAACCCAGAATCACCCGCAGCACCAGATTGAAGATTCGTCCAAACGCCTGCCGGTACAGCGGCTGCCGTTCAGTCTGCAGTTCCACTCGCATCCAGCGCGACCCGATTGCGATGTCGGCGCCTCGGCCAATCGCGTCGAACAGCTTCTGCGCCTCCGTCATCGGTGAAGAAAGATCGGCATCGGTGAACAGGCAAATGTCGCCGCGCGCATGCAGCATCCCGTTGCCCACACTGTAACCTTTGCCGCGGTTCCCGGGGTTCTCCACCAGCAGAATCTGCGGATGCAACTTGCCGTATTCGCGCACGATTTGCGCCGTATCGTCGCTCGATCCGTCGTTCACAACCAAAATTTCCGCGTCCCACTTTTGTTCCTTTGTATAGCGCAGAAGCTCATCGAGCGTCGGCCGGATGCGTACGCTTTCGTTATAGGCGGGAATGACGAAACTGTAGGTCAAGGTCATTGAAACATTGAGTCATTGAATCATTGAACGATTGAGGCAGCGAGTCAATGACTCAATGATTCATGCCACTTGGCGGCGCTTGTCGAGCATGGCGAAGAACTCCGAGACCAACTCCTCGTCCCAAAGTCCGCTTCGCGCCTTGGCGCGCATGGTAACCGCGGCCTGTTCGTGGCCGAGCGCCCGCTTATACGGACGCTCCGTGCGCAACGCATCGTAGATGTCCACCACCTGCAGAATGCGCGGCAGAAGCGGGATTTCGCCCGCCCGCAGCCCGTCCGGATAGCCGCTGCCGTCCGAGTGCTCGTGATGATGCCGGATGATCGGAAGCACCAGCCGCAGCGACTTCAACGGACGGCAAATCGTCTCGCCGGTCACCGGATGCTGCTTCATGATCTCCCACTCCGCCGGTGTCAGATCGCTGCCTTTCTTCAGGATTTCATCCGGCACCGCGATCTTTCCCAGGTCGTGCAGGTAGCCGCCCCGCCCCAGGGCGACAATGCATTCTTCCTCCACCCCGAGAAAACGCCCCAGATCCGTGGCATTGCGCGCCAGCCGCTCACAGTGGCCTTCGGTGTAAGGGTCGCGCGCTTCCACGCTCAGCCCCAGTGTGCACAGCACCGAATCCGCCGTCTCCAGTTCGTCGGTGAATTCCTTCAACTTCAGCAACGAACTCACACGCGCAAACAATTCCTCGGGACTGATCGGCTTGGTCAGAAAATCGTCGGCACCCGCTTCAATTCCCTCCAAGCGGTCTTCTCGAGCGCTCAGGCCGGTAATCATGACGATTGGAATCAGCCGCGTCTTGGAATCCTCTTTGAGTTCGCGGCATAGTTCGTAGCCGCTCTTGCCGGGCATGACCACGTCGAGCAAAATCAGGTCCGGAGCGTCGCGCCGGATTTCCGCCTCCGCCGCAGCCGCGTTCTGCACCGCAATCGTTTGATAGCCGCGGCTCGAAAGCATCTCCTTCATCAGCGCCGCGCTCACCAGATTGTCTTCGACCACCAGAATCGACTGCTTCCGGCGGCCTGCCAGCAGATCATCCATACCCGCATAAGAGTTCGCATGCGGAGAAAGGGTTGTCCGGCGCTGTCGTGGTGGAAGGCTCATCACTTCACTTTGCTCAATTCGCTGCGACATTGCAAGCTCGCCAGCGAGAAAACATGTACCAATCAACTACTTCCCCGCAACTTTGGCGGTTTCTCCGGCGATCGGCGCCGCGGTCTTGCCGGTGTCGCACTTGTGCGCGTTGAACTGCTGCTGAACTCCCGCCTGCCCGAGTTGACGAGGGTCCGCCGAGAACTGCATATTGCAGGATTCGCAGATTCCCAGCGACGGAACGTTGCTGACTCGCTTTAAGATCCGAAGACTGTGCTTTGCCATGATTCAAGTCTCCCACACCCCCACAAACTGCGCCACCACCACGACCCGCGTGGGGACGGCCGCACCCGGCCGTCCAGCCCTGCCCGTGTGGGGACGGGCGACCTCGCCCGTCCAGCCCCGCGAGAAAACCGAACATTTTCCCTGTTCAAACGTCCTTGCGCCGCTTTCCGCGCCCGTGCCACTCTTCCATCATTATGCTGCGGAAACTCTTGCTGATGTGCGTTTTGATGTTCGTCATGCTCTGCCTATCGTGGCGCGAATGCGCGGCCGTCCCGAAACCGCATGTCATCACTTTCGGAAAATGGATTTCCGCCAAGTGGCCCAACGCCACCGGACAGAAGCTGCTCGACTTGAAAGTGCGTCCGTTGTTTGTGGATACGCGACTCAAGGAATACACCACCGGAACTCCGCACGAGCTGACCGACCGCCTGTTCGTAGTCCGGCGCGCTTTTCGAGTGAACGATGCGCTGCCCACGGAGAGCGGCAACGCCAACGCGAACGCCCCGCGCTGGCAGTGGCAGCGCGGTGGCTGGCTACTCGTCGACCGCCTCACCGGACGAGTCTCCCAGCTCAACCTGCCCGAGTTTGATCCCTTCTATTCGACCGCAAGCTGGTATCGCGACTACATCGCCTACTGCGGCGTCTCCGAAGACGGCAAAAAACTCTACGCTGTCGTCGCCCAGGTAGGACGCCGCAAGCCGATCCTGAAAAAAGACGCAGGCGAACCTGCCGGAGCCGACGATCCCGACTCGGAGTGTCCGTCACCAATCTGGGAGCGCACCCCCATGCGAGTTACCTTCCAGCCCGGTAACAATCAGAAGCTAGTCTTCTCCATCCGAAGCCGCGTAGTAGACGTAGTAAACGACGCCGAAGAACCGGAAGAATAGCCCCAGCCCTCCACAAATTAACCGTCGCTTTTCACTGATGGCTGAGAGCTGACAACTCTGAACTCAGTCTCCCGCAGCCTCAACCGCGGGAAGTTCTTCCGCCGCGGCCCGCGTCGAGATCTTCGCGCTCGTCACCAACACCACCGAAGCCACGATGATCGCGCTCCCCATCAGGATGTAGCGGTCGATGCGCTCGTGCAGAACCAGCCATCCCAGAAACACCGCGACCACGGGATTGACGTAGGCGTAAGTAGAAACCTTCGAGGTCGGAACGTGCTGCAGCAAAAAGATGTAAGCCGTGTAGCCGATCCAGGAACCGAACACCACCAGATACAGAATCGCGCCCACTCCGCGGAAGGTCCACGTCACGCTCGAAGGCTTCTCGACGAGGAGCGCGAAAATCAGATTCCCGATCCCGGCGAAGGTCACCTGCCACGCCGTGGCGCTGAACGGATCGGCAGCCGCGGTCTGCCACTTCTTCGAGAGCACCGAACCGAGCGCCCAACTGAGGGATCCGAGTTGCAACCCGAGCGACCACCAGAGTTCGCGATGGCCAAGGGCATTGGGATGCCGCAGATCGGGCCAGATGAGCACGACCACCCCGGCGATGCCGATCCCGAGGCCGATCTTGCCGCGACGCGAGATGTGATGGTCGCCCAGCAACAGGCTATCGAGCACCAGAAACCAGAGCGGCGAAACCGCAATCAGCAGCGCCGCCAGGCCGGTGGGAACAATCCGCTCCGCGTAAGAGAGCGTGAGATTGCCGCCCACCAGAAGCAGAATGCCGACAGCCGCCAGATGGCCAAGCTGGCGCGCAGAAAAACGAATGCGGCGTCCGGTCAGCGCACAGTAAGCGAGCATAACCGTGCCTGCGGTCAAGAAGCGCGCGGCACACATGACGCCCGGAGGAATCTGCTCGACCGCGATGCCGATGCCTAGATAAGTCGAGCCCCAGAAGACGTAGACCAGCCCGAAGGCAACAATGATCTTCCCTCGACTCGCGGACGCAGCAACGCTCATGGGAGTAGGAGTGCGGAAGCTTCAGAATATCAGAGTAGGTCAAAGCGGCTTTGAGCTTCGAGCGGCGAGCGGCGAGCGGCGAGCAAACAGATGTTTGGGCTTGCTCGAAGCTCGAAGCTCGTAGCCCGATTTATTCCGAGGAAAAGGTTGAACACGCGACCGGAGCGGCGCGATCGCTAGGCAGACGACCACATCCCCATCTCGGCGAGGATCTTGCCGGCCGCTTCGGCGCCCGAGCGAACGCAGTCGGGGACGCCGATGCCGTTATAACCGTTGCCCGCCAGCGCCAGGCCGGGAAGTTTCTGGCGCAGTGCTTCGATGCGCTGCAAGCGCTCGAGGTGGCCGACCGAATACTGCGCCATGGAGGACTTCCATTTGTACACCCGCGCAAACAGCGGTTCGGCATGGAGGGCAATGCCAACGATCTGCCGCAGTTCGCCGCGAACGATTTCGAGAATTTCTTCTTCGCTCGTTTGCAGGATTTCTTCGTCGCGCGCGCCGCCGAGAAAGCAGCGGACGAGGGCGCGATTTTCCGGTGCGCGATGAGGAAACTTGTTGTGGACGAAGGTGGCCGCGAGCATACGATGACCTTCACTGCGCGGCACCAGAAATCCGAAGCCGGGTGGAAGCAAGCGGCGAACTTCTTCGTCGTAACCGAGCGTGACGGTCACCGAAGAGCTGTACTTAATCTCGCCCAGATCGCGGGCCAGGTTCTCATCCGCACTTTGCAACACGTCCGCAGCCGCATGTGCCGGGGTCGCGATGATCACTGCGTCGAATTGGTCGCTCTGGTATCCAGCGGAAACAGTCCAGGCGTCATCCTGTCGAATCACTAACTGCACGAGCGAAGACGTCTTTAGCGAGTTCGCATCCAGACGCGCGACCAGGGCATCGACCATCTGCTGCATGCCCTCTTTGAGCGAAGTGAACAGCGGCCGCGCTGGGACGTTCGCCGCTGCGCCCATTTTCTTACGGGCTTCGAGCATGGCGCGGCCCAGACTGCCGTGTCTCGATTCCATGTCAGCGAAGCGAGGCAACACGGCGCGCACGCTCAACTGCGAAGCTTCGCCACCGTAAACTCCGGAGAGCAGCGGATCGGCAAGCAGTTCGACCATCTCGCGCCCGTAGTGGCGTTTCACCATCTCGGCAACGGTTTCGTCCTCCGAGGCTTTGCGCGGCGGATGAAACCATTCCGCAGCCATGCGTATTTTTGTGCGCAAGGAAAAAAGCGATGAAAACACAGTGGGCATGATCTTGGTGGGCACCATGAACATAAGCCCATCGGGCATCACCACCAACTTGCCCCTGGCTACGATGTAGGTCTTGCGCTCAGAGTCGTTCGAGCCGATGAGTTGGTCGCCCAACCCGATCTCGCGGCAGAGGTCGGCAGCCCAGGGCTTCTCGGTGAGAAACGAATCGGGTCCGGCTTCAACCAGGCAGCCGTCGACGCGGTCGGTGACGAGCACACCACCCAGGCGCGGGCTGGACTCGAACAAAACGTACTGGACCGGCGTGCCGGACCGGCGTTTGTCTTCGATCGTGTACGCGGCCGAGAGGCCGGAGATTCCGCCGCCGATGATGGCAATCCGTTTCATTGTGCTTGGCTCGTAGCATTGGGCATTTAGCTAAGAGCCAAGGGCTACGAGCTACGTGCTGCGAGCTACGATGCTTTCACGCGACTGCTTACTACTTCCGCCAAGGCTGACGTTAATGTCTTTGAGCCGTTCAACGACTCGGCTCGCCACAGGCGCATGCCTTCTTTCTCCGCGAACTGTTTGAAGGCGATGTCGATATCGTAAAGCACCTCCACGTGATCGCACAGAAATCCGATGGGATGCAGGAAGACACCGCGATGGCCTTTTGCCTTTAAATTTCTAATTGTGTCCTCTACCGTGGGGCCGATCCACGCGCCGCCGGACATGCCCTGGCTCTGGAAAGCGAAAGCCCAGTCCTCGGCGGCCAGGTCCGCCTCTTTCGCTACCAACCGGGCGGTTTCCTTGGATTGCCTTTCGTAGGGATCGCCTTCAGTAATCGTGCGCTGCGGGACGCTGTGCGCGGTGAAGATCACCGGCAGCTTCGCTCCGCTTTCGGCACACGCCTTCTCCCAGCCCGAGCGCAGTTTTTCGGCGAACGCTTTGGCGAGCAGCGGCTGATCATGCCACTCATCGACGAAATCCAAGGCGAAAGGAAGATTACTCTCGCCGGCCACGGCGCTGCGATAGAGGCCGACGCTGGTGCGCGAATTCTGCGGGGCGAGGCAGACGGCGATGACGCGCTCGCATCGCTGACTCGCAATGGCCTTCACCGCATCGCCGATGAAGGGCTTCCAGTTGCGCATGCCGACGAAGACCGGCATCTTCAACGACTGCGAAAGTCGATCGGCTTGCAAAAGAGTCCAGCAGGCGAGCGGCGAGAAACCAATCAGCGAATAGCGACGACGGATCTCTTCGACCATCGGCGGCGGCAAGGGCCGTCCGCCGGTGACATAACTTAGGAACTCGGGAACCTGGCTGGGGTTCTCGGGGCTGCCGTGTGCCAGCAGAAGCACGGCGGTTTTCGCGGGTAGTTCCGAAGCGGCAAACGCACTCACCTGATTGGCGCAATAGCACTGGCCAGCAAGGCCCAGCGGGCAGGCCGTCATTTTTTCGACTCCGTCTTCAACTCCGTCTTGCGCTCCTTCTTGAACTCTGCCGAGTGCTCGCGGATGAAATCGCAGAGCGCTTTCACGTTGTCCACCGGAGTTTCGGGAAGAATGCCGTGGCCGAGATTGAAGATGTGGCCAGGGCGTCCGGCGGCTTGACGCAGAATCTCCTGGGCACGCGATTTGAGTTCTTTCCACTCGGCGAAGAGCAGCACAGGATCGAGATTGCCCTGCACGGCGCCTTTGAGACCAAGGCTCTGCCACCCGGTGTCGAGCGGAATGCGCCAGTCGAGGCCAACCACTTCGGCGCCGGTTTCCTGCATCGAGGGCAGAAGAGTCGCGCTGTCGGTACCGAAGTAGATGACGGGTGCGCCGGTCTTTTGCAGGCGTTTTACCAGGTCCGTCACATGCAGCAAGACATAACGGCGATAATCTTCGACGCTCAGGCAGCCCACCCAACTATCAAAAATCTGGATGGTGTCGGCGCCGGCGCGCACCTGCTCGGCGGAATACTCGGCGGTCACCGCGACCAGCTTCTTCATCAGTTCGTTCCACGCGGCGGGCGCGGAGTACATCATCTTCTTGGTGAAAATATAGTTGCGAGAGCCCCCGCCCTCGATCATGTAGCTGGCGAGCGTGAAGGGCGCGCCGCAGAAGCCGATGACGGGGAGCTTGTCGCCGAAGTGCCTGCACACGAGCTTCACGGCTTCAGAAACATAGCCGAGGTCGGTGGCGTGATCGGTGTGCAGGTGGGCAACGTCTTCAGGAGTACGCACCGGCTTTTCGATCTTCGGACCCTCGCCGGCGGCGAAGTGAAAGGGCAGTCCCATGACTTCGAGCGGAAGCAGAAGATCGGCGAAGATGATGGCTGCATCGACCCTGAGGATCTCGGCCGCTTCAATGGTGACCTGGGCCGCGACCTTCGGCTTCTTGCAGATCTCGATCAGGGAATATTGCTTGCGGACGGCGCGGTACTCAGGCATGTAGCGGCCGGCCTGGCGCATGAACCAGACCGGGGTCCGTTCGGTGGGCTGAGCCTTGGCGGCGCGAATAAAGAGAGAGTTTGGGGCAGACATGAACGATCTAATTTAGCACCTTCGAGGGAACTGTGGCCTGGTCGGGACCAAGAGCAACTGAGCTTGTGCCGGGATTCTCAAAGCGAGCCACAGGGGGCACGGAGGAACACAGAGGAAACCGAGTGAGCAATGGGTACCCCGGTGTTTCCGTGTCCCCTGTGATTGAGAAGTTTGACCCGCCCACACCGCGCGTCCGGTGAGGCACAGAGGAAGTCCGCGCGGTCGTCTTACCTTGAAGCTTACTTTGCGGCGCTTCGCTTGTGGTCACGATCAGGAAGCGGTTGGTTGTTCTTTGGCATTGGAACCCACTGAAGTTATGACGGGCATCGCGCTCGCTTTCAGGTAAGCATCCACGGTGGCGGCGGTCTTTCGGCCTTCGGCGATTGCCCATACAACCAACGACTGGCCACGGCGCATATCGCCCGCCGCGAAAACTCCCGGCACCGACGACATATTGCTGTGGTCCGTGGCGACGTTGCCGCGTGGATCGAGATTCACTCCGAACTGGTCGATCATGCCATTCCGCACCGGCCCGACAAAGCCCATCGCGATGAGCACCAGGTCCGCTTCCATGGTGAATTCAGTGCCTGGAATCGGCTCGAACCTCGGCGGCGGCCCGACCCGCACGGCGTGCAGTTGCTGAACGTGACCGGAATTGGAGCCGGTGAATTTTGTGGTCGCCAGGCTCCAGTCGCGCACGCCACCTTCTTCGTGTGCGCCTTCGGTGCGCAGTTGCATTGGCCAGAGTGGCCAGGGCGTCAGCGGCGAGCGGTCTTCTGGAGGCTTCGGCATGATCTCGAACTGGTGCACGGAAAGAGGCTTTTGCCGATGGCATGTTCCTAGGCAATCGGCGCCGGTATCGCCGCCTCCGATAATGACGACGCGCTTGCCCGCCGCTAAAATCTCCGCTTCCGGATCGATGGTGTCGCCCAGACAGCGCCGGTTTTGCTGCGGCAGGTACTCCATCGCGAAATGGATTCCTTTCAGCTCGCGGCCTGGAACATTCAGATCGCGCGGCCACTCCGCTCCGCCGGCGAGCACAATCGCGTCGAACTCGCTGAGCAGATTCTCGACCGCAACATTCTTGCCCACCTCCGCGCCGGTAACGAATTTCACGCCCTCGGCGGACATCTGTTCCAGGCGGCGATCGATGATGTGCTTCTCTAACTTGAACTGCGGGATGCCGTAACGCAGCAACCCACCGATGCGGTCTGCTTTTTCGTAGACCGTCACGGAGTGTCCGGCTCGGCACAACTGCTGGGCCGCGGCCAATCCTGCGGGCCCCGAACCGACGATCGCCACTTTTTTCCCGGTGTGGACTTTTGGCGGCTCGGGATGGATCCAGCCTTCGTCAAACCCGCGCTCCACGATATTTTTCTCGATTTGCTTGATCGTGACCGCGGGCTGATTGATCCCCAGCACACAAGACGCCTCGCATGGCGCTGGGCAAATCCGGCCGGTGAATTCCGGGAAGTTGTTGGTCGCGTGCAGTTGCCGCACCGCTTCTTTCCAACGCCCGTGATAAACCAGATCGTTCCAATCTGGAATCAGGTTGTTGACAGGACATCCGGCCTGGCAAAAGGGCACGCCACAGTCCATGCAGCGCGCACCCTGGGTGCGAAGCTTCTCTTCGGGAAAGTCGAGATAGATCTCGAACCAATCGTTGACGCGCTGAGAAACTGGACGCCGCGGGGCAAGCTCGCGCGCGTATTCCAGGAATCCGTTGTCCTTACCCATGTTGCACCTGCTCGGGCGGGGACAGAACGGCGAGCGGCGGACTCGGGATGTAAGGCTGGCGGCTACGGCTCACTCCGAGTACTCGCTTGTGCTCGTGAGGAAAAACTTTGATAAATCGGGACAGCGCCTCAGACCAGTTGTCGAGAATCCAAGCCGCACGCGGGCTGCCGGTCAGTTCCAGATGCCGCGTGACGAGATCTTTGACGAGCTTTGTTTCGACGAGCTGGGCTTCGACGAGCTGGGCATCCTGCGCTTCGAGAACGGGCTCGAGGTCAACCGAGTCCAGATTGCAGCGCTTTTCGGTGAAGTTACCGCGCTCGTCAAGAACGTAGGCGACGCCGCCACTCATGCCGGCAGCAAAATTTCTCCCACAGGCTCCTAGCACCAGAACCAAGCCCTTGGTCATGTATTCGCAGCAGTGGTCGCCGACGCCTTCGACCACCGCGGTCGCTCCGGAGTTGCGAACGGCAAAGCGCTCGCCCGCGACCCCGTTGAAAAACGCTTCTCCGCTGGTGGCGCCGTAGAGGGCAACGTTGCCAATCAGGATGTTGTCTTCGGGGGCGAAACTGGACCGTCGCGGCGGATACACAACCAATCGTCCTCCGGACAGACCCTTGCCCACATAATCGTTGGCCTCGCCTTCGAGCGTGAGGGTGACTCCCTTGGCCAGAAACGCGCCGAGGCTCTGACCCGCCGATCCGTCGAGGTGAATCCGAATCGTATCGTCGGGCAGGCCCGCGGATCCGTAGCGGCGGGCAATCGCACCGCTCAGCATTGTTCCCACGGAGCGGTGAACATTACGCACTGGCAGTTTGATCTCAACCGCTGCAAGGGTTTCTAGCGCATCCTTCGATTCGGCAAGAAGCTGATGATCCAGCGCCTGCTGCAAGCCATGGTCCTGCGCCTGCACGCAGCGGCGTGCCACGCGCGCCGGCATGGACGGATCATGGAGGATGGCCGACAAATCCAGGCCTCGCCCCTTCCAGTGATTCACGGCTGGCTGCACGTCGAGCATGTCGACGCGCCCGATCATCTCGTCCATGCGGCGGAAGCCTAGTTCGGCCATGTACTGCCGCACCTGCTCCGCCAGAAAGAAGAAGAAGTTGATGACGTGCTCAGGCTGCCCTTGAAATCGCTTGCGCAGCACGGGATCCTGCGTGGCGATGCCGACTGAGCAGGTGTTGAGATGGCACTTGCGCATCATGACGCAGCCCATCGCGATCAGCGGCGTGGTGGCGAAACCGAATTCCTCGGCGCCGAGCAGCGCGGCGATCACTACATCGCGGCCGGTCTGCAGCTTGCCGTCCGTCTGCACGCGGATTCGGCTGCGCAGATCGTTCAACAAGAGCACCTGCTGCGTCTCCGCCAACCCCAGCTCCCAGGGAATGCCGGCGTGCTTAATGGAACTCAGCGGTGAAGCTCCCGTGCCTCCGCTGTCGCCACTGATCAGGACAACGTCCGCGTGTGCCTTGGCAACGCCCGCCGCCACCGTGCCCACTCCGACCTCCGCCACTAACTTCACCGCGATGCGGGCTTGCGGATTCACATTCTTCAGGTCGTAGATCAGTTGTGCGAGGTCTTCGATGGAATAGATGTCATGGTGAGGCGGTGGCGAGATCAAACCCACGCCTGGGATGGAATGTCGCAAGCGCGCAATGACCTCGTCCACTTTGTGCCCAGGAAGTTGCCCGCCTTCACCGGGTTTTGCGCCCTGCGCCATCTTGATCTGTAACTCATCGGCATTGACGAGGTAGTTCGCGGTGACCCCAAAGCGCGCCGATGCGACCTGCTTTACGGCGCTCCGCCGCAGGTCTCCGTTCGCATCCGGCTTGAAGCGCTCTTCATCTTCGCCACCTTCGCCGGTATTGGACTTCCCCCCGATGCGGTTCATGGCGATGGCCAGAGTCTCGTGTGCTTCTTTGCTAATCGAGCCGAATGACATCGCTCCCGTGGTAAAGCGCTTCACGATCTCACTGACGGGCTCTACTTCTTCGATCGGAACTGGCTTGGCGCTCTTCTTCAACTTCATCAAACTGCGCAACGTCGACATGTTGCTGCTTTGGTTGTCGATGAGGTCCGTGTATTCCTGGAAGGTCTGGAAGCTCTCCTGCCGCACTGCCTGCTGCAGTTTGCTGATGGTCAGCGGGTTCAGCAGGTGATACTCGCCGTTGACGCGCTGGTGGTAAGTTCCTCCGACCGCGAGTTCGGTCTCGGACTCGGTCAGGGGACGGAATGCGTGCTCGTGCTTCAACTGCGCTTCGCGGGCGAGCACTTCGAGGCCGACGCCTTCCAAACGCGAAGCCGTGCCTGCGAAATAGGAATCCACCAGTTCTTTGTTCAGCCCGATGGCTTCGAAAACCTGCGCTCCCTGGTAGCTCTGTAATGTCGAGATACCCATCTTGGCGAAGGTCTTCAGCAAACCTTTCTTCACCGCATGGATGAAGTGCTTCACGGCAAGTTCGGGGGTCACGCCGTCAGACAACTCTCCTCGCCGCGCCAGGCTTTCAACGCTCTCCAATGCCAGATAAGGATTGATGGCGCTCGCCCCATAGCCACTGAGTAGCGCAAAGTGCATCACCTCGCGAGGTTCGCCCGATTCCGTAATCAGAGCGACCTGGGTACGCGTCTCCTCTTGCACCAGCAGGTTATGCACGGCGGCCAGCGCCAGCAGGCTGGGGATGGGAGCGTAATCCTTGTTCACCCCACGGTCGGAAAGAATCAGCAGCGTGTATCCGGCTTTTCCCGCGAGCGACGCTCGCTGGCACAACTCGTCCAGCGCCCGCTTCAGTCCCGCTTCTCCTTCGCTGGCACGGAACAGCGTGGGCAGCGTGATCGCCAGCAGATCCCCGGTTGAGACCCGGCGCAGTTTCTCCAGTTCGAGGTTGGTCAGAAGGGGGTGGGCCAGCTTCAACATGTGACAGTTCTCGGGCGCTTCCGAGAGAATGTTGCGCTCGCTTCCGATGTAGCTGATCAGCGACATCACGATCTCTTCGCGAATCGGGTCAATGGGAGGATTGGTGACTTGTGCGAAGAGCTGCTTGAAGTAGTTGAACAGCGACTGGGGCCGGTCCGAGAGACAGGCGAGCGGCGTATCCGTCCCCATGGAGCCAACCGGCTCCTGTCCCTTCGAAGCCATCGGGCCGAGGATCATGCGCAGGTCCTCATCGCTGTAACCAAACGCACGCTGCCGGCGAAGAAGGGTTTCCGCACCTGGGTGGTGCATGCGCGAGGGCTCAGGCAAGTGATCGATCGTGATCTGATTGTCCTTGAGCCACTGCGCGTATGGCTGTCGCGAAGCAAGCCGGTGTTTGATTTCCTTGTCAGGGACGATGCGGCCTTCGACCGTGTCCACTAGAAACATCTTCCCCGGCTGCAGGCGGCCTTTCATCTTTACCTGTTCCGGCTCAATGTCGAGTACACCGGCTTCGGAGGCCATGATGACGAGCTCGTCATGAGTGACCACGTACCGTCCGGGCCGCAAGCCGTTGCGGTCAAGGATGGCGCCGATGACTCTTCCGTCGGTGAAGGCGATGGCCGCCGGCCCATCCCAAGGCTCCATCAGGCACGCGTGATATTCGTAAAAGGCGCGCTTATCCGGCTTCATGTGAGGATTGCCAGCCCACGCTTCCGGAATCAACATGGCCATCGCGTGCGGCAGGCTGCGCCCCGCCTGGAACAGGAGTTCCACGGCGTTGTCGAAATTCGCGGAATCGCTGCCATGCGGCGCAATGATGGGAAAGAGCTTCTGGAGATCGTCGCCAAACAAAGGAGACTGCAGCACCGACTGGCGCGCGTGCATCCAGTTGACGTTACCCTTAAGCGTATTGATCTCGCCATTGTGCGCGATGTAGCGATAGGGATGCGCTCGCTGCCAACTCGGGAATGTGTTGGTGGAGAAGCGCTGGTGTACCAGACACAACGCGCTGGTCACGTCGGGATCGGAAAGCTCCCGGTAGAAATTGGTGATCTGCGGGGCGAGCAACAGACCTTTGTAAACAATGGTGCGGCAAGAGAGCGAAGGAATATGGAACATCTCCGCATCCTCAATGCCGGACGCTGCGATCTCACTCTCGGCGCGCTTGCGCACCACATAAAGCTTCCGCTCAAAGGCGTCTTCGTCGGTGACCGCGGCACAGCCCACAAAGATCTGCTGGATGTAGGGCTGCGAGGCTCGCGCCACGCGGCCAATTGCGGGAGCGGAGACAGGCGTATCGCGCCAGCCCAATACCGTCAATCCCTCCTCGCGCACAATGCGCTCCAGAATTCCTTCGCATTGCAAGCGCCCATGTTTTTCCACCGGTAAGAATGTCATTCCCACGCCATAAGCGCCGGGCAGAGGCAGTTCGAAACCCAGCTTGCCACACTCCCGCACAAAGAACTGGTGTGGGATCTGGAGGAGAATGCCGGCGCCGTCGCCGGTCTCGGGATCGCATCCGCAGGCCCCGCGGTGCGCCAGGTTGAGCAGCACCCGGATTCCCTTGCTTATGATTTCGTGACTCTTGTTGCCGCGGACGCTGGCCACGAATCCGATCCCGCAGGCATCGTGCTCCTGCGCAGGATGGTACAGACCCTGTGCGGGCGGAGGACCTTTCGTTTTTTTCCGACGCGTCGTCATGGGCACGTTTGCAGCATTGGCATCGTTTGCGGCGTGCTTGGCCGCTTCCGGATCAGTTGTTCTTGAGTTGGGACTTTGCCCGCAAAGGCTACGGGGGGCCGCGCACTTCGGCTCAGGAACACACTTCTCTACATTCTTACTTACTGCCAGACGAGAGGGAAAGTACAATTCAGAATTTCGATGCAAAGGATGCAAATTTCAGGATTTCGCGGTTTCAGGGCGAATTCAGGGTAATTTCCCGCGAGACCTGCGGAGTCCGTTATAATCCCGCATAAACGCAATGGATTTCGATCAGCTCATCACGTTCCTGGAAGTGGCCAAACAGGGCAGCTTTTCTCGAGCGGGAGAGAAGGTTTTTCGCTCCCAATCGGCGGTCAGCGCCCAAATCCGCCAGTTGGAGCAGGAGTATGGGGATCGGCTGCTCGACCGCTCGGGTAAGACGGTAAAACTGACCCCGGCCGGACAGGTGCTCTACGACTATGCGAAGCGGCTGAAACTGCTGCGCGAGGAATCGCTGATCGCGGTGGCAGACCATAGCAGCACGCCCCGCGGCACGCTTCGCGTCGGCGCCAACGAGGCTACCTGCCTGTACGTTCTGCCGGAGGTGTTTGCGGAATACTGCCGGCGCTACCCGCCCGTACAAATCAACATCTACCGGAATTTCAGTTACAAGATCACGGAAAAGCTCGAGAACGGCTCCATCGAAGTGGGTTTTCTGACTTTGCCCATCCAGTCTCCGAGCCTAGAAATCCAACCGATCTTCCGCGACAAGCTGATGCTAATGGTGAGCCCCAGAAATCCCCTGGCCAAGCATAAAACGGCGTCCGTCCGCGATATCGTCCAACATCCCGTGCTGCTCCCAAAGACAGGCCATACCCGGAGGCTCATGGATAAGCTGTTCCGCCCTTATCGCGACGAGCTGCAAGTCCGAATGGAACTGCCCAGCATCGGCATGATCAAGAGCTTTGTGGCAGCCGATCTCGGAGTATCTCTCATCAGCGCGTCGTTCGCGCGTGATGAAGTGGCGTCCGGGAGAGTCAAGCTGATTGATCTGGAGGATGTTGAACTTTTTCGTGAACTGGCACTGGCCTACCGCCGCGACCGAACACTTTCCTGCGCCACCACTGCGTTTATCGATGTTTTGCGTCAATTGTCCACGTCAGCGAAAAAAACATACCCTCCGTCTCAGGCGTGAGTGGCCTTGCTTGAGTGGCCCAAAACGCGCTCAGGTCGGCAGCGTCAGGGCAAGGCGCCAAGAAAATTACACGCAATATAAAAAGGCGCCCACTTTTGCGGTAGGTTGAGATTGTTCGCACACCAACCTAGCGAAAAGGAGCGCCTTTATGAGTCAAGAAAAGTATATCGGCATGGACGTTCATCAGGCCACCATT
>Ga0208034_1000357_pt1 | contig 39306 bp, 48 predicted proteins | sample June2015DPH_8_10_FD_184699 | JGI IMG/M metagenome (GOLD analysis project Ga0208034, IMG submission 184699) | Peatland microbial communities from SPRUCE experiment site at the Marcell Experimental Forest, Minnesota, USA - June2015DPH_8_100... | ecosystem: Environmental > Terrestrial > Soil >...
TGGCCGAACTGCCCGCGACTACCGTGGCGATGGGGATGTCGCTGGCGGTGAAAGCCGTGGTTTTTACCGCGGGAACGCAGGACGAGCCGGTATTCAAATAGATGAAATTGGTCGTGCTGGCAGTCATGGTCAGCGTTCCGCCGGCATAGGTCACAATAGTTCCGTAGCAATTCGCCGTTCCCGAACTCAAATTCAAAATGAGCCCCGCTCCAGCAGTCGGCGCATATCCGGGAGCCACCCCATTTACATATCTAGCGTTCACTGAGATAGTTGGTGCAGTCTGTGTCTGTGGCTGCTGTGCCCATGTCCCGACCCCGGCAGCAAGAAACATAACCAAAAACATTAACTTCAAAAACTTCATAATCCTCTCCTGTTCCTGATCTTGCTCCTGCTCCTACCTTCTTATACCGTGATCTTGTTAGGTCCAGATGTCAATTGTCCTTCCGCACTGTAAATGCTCTGTATATAATACGTTCCTGTAGGAGTTATAGATGCGTTGGGCCAAAACACGGGACTTCCCACAACTGTCCCTAAACTATCTAGAAGAACTTTTACAGTCTGGCTTGATACTTGCGTATTGTTTACACTTCCATCTTGACTCAACCTGATTAGCATATACCCGAGGGCAACAGGAGTGCCGTCCGGGTATATGAAATTGTCAACGACCAAAGCTGTCTGCGCCATTAGAACTCCTTACAATGCCTGTCGTCCAGCAAAGCCCTGTTGGATCGTCGCAGGAAGTACCTGCTGTGTACCAGTAATTGCCTGCCATTGCGACAGGAAGATATTCTTCTCGGTCTCAGTCAATCCTTGACTAGCACTCAATAAATGGGCTACAAACTTAGAATTTGCCATTTGAAAACGAGGATCGTCTGCGAATAGGAAGAGAAGACTAAGTAGGCCCCAGTTATAAATATGACTGTATTCGTCGGGTATGGGTGCCCAAAAACTGCCCAAACCCTTCATAAGGGTCGGCTTCTGTTGGAGGGTTATAGATACCGGGTAAGCTTTGTCAGGAACTGGCATAAGCCGAAATGTTATATTCCCGTTACCATCATCAACCTGCGCCGAAATACTATGCGGACGTGACCTAGCTGAGTCGAGACCCAGACAAATCTTAGGTTCAATTTCCTTCCATTCCGGTTGAAACGTATTGGGGTTGGTCGTCTGAACCGACGCCGTCTCAATCCATCCGAAGTTATAAACTGTCGTGTAGTTTAAGCCGATAAAGCCACCATTAGTCCAGGCCGTTGCACCATCCTGGGTAATCACCCCTAGCGTGGTGCTCCAGACCGGAACGGTATCGCCCGTAACCCCGGTAGACGACGCCATCTGTGTGTACCCATTGGTATCTACAAGAACTGTCCCTGAGAGAACATAGGTATCCGCAGCCCAGTTAAACACCGTGTAATCCTGCTGACCCACCGCACTCATAAACCCAATTACACGACGATTCCAGCGCCACGCGAACGGAGCGCCTAGAATGGTCTGCAAAATCAAATTAGCACTCGTCAGCGCGGGCTCTAAATAGCTGCCGTTTGCCGTCGGACGCTGAAAGATAAACCTCTTAGCCCATTCAAGGGTTTGCTTAAGAGTGATGCTACTGGATGTCATTATATCTCCAAGTGTCTAGCTATTACCAGCCTGTAAAAGGTCCCCACGGCATCGAGGGCGTGGTGAAGTTCACGCCAAATCCGGTGTCCATCAGCATGCTCGTAGGCGCAAAACCAAAATCATCCATCTCACGGTCTTCTTGCTTTACAGCCTTGTCTAAGGCTTCCAAAGCTAACTGCCGTTCCTGTTGGTATCGAGCCCTGATCTTAGGGTCTGGATTCCGTCGGTAACATTCAGCAAAGAAGAACTGTTTGAAGTGCGTTTCGAAGTTGTCAGGAATGGGATTCAAGTAGTCCGCTAGGTTATGGAACCTAGGAGCCTTTACCTGCCCAACTGCCTGCATCAGCCAAACAATACCCGACTGCGGGGGAATAGGGTTGATCCTAATTCCTTGCCCATAAGGGTTAATGGCAGTCCAAGTACATCCACCGTCCGTGACAGTTGTTGCCAAAAGATGCGGATTCCTAAGAGTCGGATAAGTAATAGTCGTAGGCCAAACAGGCTCGGTAGCTCCGCATGTTCCATACCCGGTAAGACACCACAAATTTCCGTAAGGGTCTTTAATAGCCGTCGTCGCATTGTAGGGAGTTACTAGCGTTCCGATAGGATTAGTATATATTACACCAGGACCAGGATTCTGCTCTCCACTTTGATTGTCTCCGGCCACAATAGTCTCACCCGACGGGAAGCCTGCGGTCGGTCCAAGGGGGTGCTCACCCCACGTCCCTGTCATCAACATGCTATTAGGAAGCCAGCAAATCTTGCCAGGATAGGATGTTTGGTAATAACAAATTTCCAAATCCTTATGGACTTCCATAGTCATCTTCTGCTTTGGAATGGCCGTCTGATTGATATTAACTGCCCAGGCACTCTCAAGCCAGCCTAAGTTAAATAGGTTAGGAATGAAGTAATCTTGCTGTAAGCTGTTTGTAGCGATTGGGGGAAGATTGTACCTGTTCCATTTCCAGTTATACGGCTGTCCGTTTGGGCCACCGTTGATGATTGCCTGCATCGCGTCATTGGCAATTGATATGGCGGGTGCCATAGAGAAACCACCAGTAGCTAATGCCGGAGCAACATCTCCAAGAGTATTTGCGTCATCAACAACATCCTGCAAGGTAATTGTTGAATTCCCCTGTCCCGGTATCAGTTCATTAACCGGCGAGTTCCCAGCAAACACCACTGCATATCCGGTAAGTCCCGCATCGGACGCGACTAGGTAGAGATTATTAACGTCATACCTAACCGCCTGAAACCACACAGCGCCTCCGCTCGTCATCTCAATAATCACCGAACCCGGAACAACCCCAAGGTTGTGCGCCAAAGTAAACGGTCCCGGTGCAATTGTGGTAAAAGCTACTTGAGTCTCAACTAACATATTTCTCCATAGTTTCTATTACTTAATCTTTGCAGTCTACGTCAAAACCCGGAAAGAATCTCGCCATTTTTAACGTAGACTGCAAAGGTTAATGTATTTGTTACACTATTACACTGTTACCGCAGCGTAGCGTCTCTGGTAACTTCCCTGTAATATGCACCATTATCCGAGAATCGGAACTGACACGAACTCGAAGGGGTGTTCTTGGTCTGGAAATTAATAGCTGCCTGATAGGAAGCAACGTCTGCCAAGTAAGCTTCAGTGGTGTCATAAATGTCTCTAAGCGGCGGCTTCCACGTCTTACCGCAGCGCAAGCAACGCACCCACATATCACCGTTAGCAAACGTATGCTGCAACACCGCGTAATCAGGGGAGTCACCCTTTCCACCAACCACACCATTCGCGCCGTTGCCGCCCTTCTTATGATTACAGCGCGTCTGTGCAGCCGCTTCATTAGCTGCCAAAGACTTCAGAGTGGCTCCGTTAGTAACGCAACGCTGCCTCTTAGTCTCCCGCTTCAACTCGCGCTCTGCAAGCCGTTCCTGCAAATCCTGCAAGTTAGCCTGCTTCTCCAGAATCTCAAGTTTCTTAGCTGTAATCTCTAATTCCTTAGCTTCAATTTCCAGCGCAGCAATCTGCGAACCGGGCTTCCTTGGTTCCTTCTCTTTCTCAGCCAGCGAGATGCTGACAATATCACTCAAATTTCCCATATTTTCGTCTCCTCTCTTTTTATTCTTATGCTCTTTAAGCCTTCTCGTTTCGAATTCCTTGTACCGTAGTGTTATACCTGTCAAAGGCCGCATCCTGCCTGGGCCGACCAAAGACTTTGTTAGCCTTCTCTTCTGTAATTAGACCTTTGAGCAGAATCTGAAGAAGGCATGTCCTCCATCCACGACGCCGTTCTGCCAAAGGAGCACCGTGATCGTCAAAGTTCATTATTGATAGTTCCGGCATAAGTCCTATCTGTACCCAACAGGCCATTTCCGGCTCGGATAGCCCTGTCTTAGATACAAAAAGAACAGCCTTGTCAGGGTGTGGATGCTGCCGATAGTGGCACGATAGCCCTGCTTTGTTTAATTTGGAAATAAACTCAGCGTGTGACATTACTTTGCCAATTCTAGCGCCAAAGTCCTCATATTCTTCAGGCTTTAGCCATTGATATTGGCGAGCAAGTCCGTCATTAATTTCTTTCTGCTCTGCGAGTATTTCCTGTGACTGGTTACTTGGTTTGGCGTCTGGATGATGTTTGGTCGCGTAATCTGCAACTTGCGCCGCCAACTCAGGAGACATTTTAGGACCCATCTCACTGTCATAACTGTCCCAAGGTGATTCCGCCTGGAGCCGCGTTCCTTGGGTCTTCTGTATTTCCTGTGCTGTTGCCATGCAAGCCCTCCAGCTCGTTTCCTGTTATTAAATCTGCTACTCAGAGACATTTAGCTAATGAGTACTATGCTCTGGTAGCAGTCTTGCAAGGAGGATGGCCGTCCAAACCTGCAAGAGAAATCCGTGCAAACTCATTGCAAGGGCGGTAATCCACCTACCTTGCTAAGTCTGTACGGATAAAGGCTGAAGCCGTCCGTGGGCGACCTCGTAACTCCTCCCGCGCATGGCGGGTGAGATGTGTGCCGCTTTATGCCCGTTAGACAAGGGAAGCGGCTACCCGAACTACCTGGTGATTAATGATTAGTGATCCAAAGTGAAATCGCAACGGTCTAAGGCGTTAGGTGCTGCCAACGCGCTAATTGCATCTATGCACCTGTCGATCATGTAGTCATAATCCCTTGGACCGCAATTAAACCCGCCAAGCGTCCAAAGTTTTTCCATTGCTACTTCAGCTTCTTTATCAGTATCGCACAACTCTAAGAACAACTCGTCTGTGTGATTTTGAAAGTGCTTGATGGCGCGGCGGAGCTGCCTATTGACGCTCCGCTGTGCCTTGTTGTTATGCCGTAGAACAAATACTTCTTCTTCTTCAATATCGTATGCTTCCATAACATTGTCTCCTCTTACATGTTACCTTGCATATAATCCAGACGTGATTACAGGTGATAAACTCCCTAAAGTGTAGGGAGCGTATCACCTGTAAGTTGCGCTAGTGACCTGTTACTTACTCACTTATTTGTTACGCCAGGACCACCACGCCCGTATCTGCGTAAACCTTGTCCTTCGGGAGGTTATACATCGGGTTACCACTAATCGCACCAGTGGTTCCCTCTGAGTTATTTCCAGACGGATACGAAGTCTCCACAATCGTCCTACCCTCTGCCACTGCGGTGATAAGACCGTCAGCCGAAACCGTAGCAACCGCCGTGTTGGAACCGGAAGGCTGATAAGTGTTGCCAGTCAGAGTCTTAAAGCCGTAAGCAACATACGTCAGAGCATTTGTGAGTTCCTGAGCAGTAGCTGTACCTGCATGGGACTCAATGACGCCGACCGGGTTGGTCAATGTGATTGCAGTGGTAGTGTTTGCTGTGGCAATGAAGGTACCGTTGTTAGCAGCATTCACAAACCCTGCAACTGTGAACGTCTCGCCAATAAAGTTATTGGTTCCGCCGCCCGTAATTGTACCCTGGTAGATCGTCACACTCTTCTCATCAACCGCAACGCCAGCATGTGTTTCTGCCACTGCATTGACATTAACAAGGGTAAGTGTGGTCGTGCCGTTTGCCGAGCACTGGAATGTGCCGTTATTGACAGCGTTCGTAAAACCAGTAACAACAAAGGTGTCACCCTTGAAGTTATTAGTGCCTCCACCAGTAATTGTGCCAGTATAAACCGCAACGCCAGCAGCCGCCAGACCGACCTGCGTCAGTGTGAAGTTGATAGGTGCCGAAGCAGCAGCAGCCGAACTAAGCACAAATGCTGTGCCTAGATTGACTTCGTTGCCCGCAGCATCCTCAACATTCGGGTCCAACTGGAAAGTCGTGGGGTAGTTTGTACCAGTCAAGGAAAGGTACACCTTATTGTGACCCACTGCGGAACTGAGGGGAATTTCATTGCCAGGAACCACAATCTTCGCGGCAACACCCAAACCTGTAGTAGCTTGATAAGCCATTTAATCTCCTATGTATATTTGTTTGTTTGTTACCGCTTAGCCAACGTATGCAAGGCGGACATAAATGTTAAAAGCCTGCGTTCCAGTTCCCGCAACATAGCCGCTCGTGGAAACCACGATGTTAGTACCAACCTTGGGCCTGAAGTTCAAGGTTCCCTGGTTAGTAGTACCTGTAGCAGCCGAACCAACCGACGCAAAGGACACTGTCGCCGAAGCCGACGTGTCAGCATCGGTATAAGTTACCACTACGCCCGCCAGTGTTGCAGCCGAGACACCCGAGTTGGCGATAACTTCATACGCGCTAAGCGCGTAAACTGCCGTGACCGGAGTTACGAACGTAAGCACATTTGCGTTATCAGCAACTTGAGCCAAAGCCTGAGCCTTGGCAATTGTGTCAGTAACTGGCAACCAACCGGCAGTACCCGATGTAGAGAAATACTCCACACCGTTTACCGTGTCAATGCCTGTAGAAACCGTAGCTGCCGGAGCTACCCCAGAAGGCGCTCCGTTAAAAATTGAACTCATATTTCTCCTTGAAGAGACACTACTTGCGCCTCTAACTCCATAACTCGAAGCCTTAACGCTTCACAGTTATCACACCTTTGGTTCCTTATCTGCTGCTGTGGGGTTGCCCATCTAACGTTTCCAGACAGATAAGAAATCAAGGGAGCGTTTTTAGGCGCTCCCTTTCGGTTAATTACGAAATCGCGCTTGCGGCGTCAATCTCGCGGATACGGCACTTTTGTTACTCGCATTTCTGCGGGATAGATCATTTCTGCCTATCTCTTACAGTTTCTGTTCCTGTAAGATCGGACTATTGCATCACCCTTCGGCGTCTACTCGCTTAGTCTCTCACGGTGCCCAGCATTGCTGCCTGCTTCCGCCTCGTTGGCATTTCAGCGTTCGAGTCAATTAGAGTAAATTTAACCACGACCTGTATCTTATTGCTAATAATGAGGTTAATCGTGGTATCCGGTCCGAGGCTAGTCGTGAAATGCACGCGATAGCTTGTCCCACTGCTCGGATTAGATAATCTGGTCAGACAAAAATTAACCAGGAATGAGCCCTTCAGGATCAGCAACGGTCGGCTCAGCATTCTGAACAATATTCACTTTGTTATCAACAGCTTACGCCATTGGGATAGGACATTTCTGCCTATCTCTTATAGTTTCTACAATGATTTTGCACTTGTTAACAAACTCATCATAAGAGTAATTACTCTTCATAGAGTTACACACTTTACAGCACGAGACACAGTTTTCTGGAATATACCCTATACTGTTATCCATTCTATCAATCCCGTTGTAAGTATATTGTGATTTGCACAAACCGGAGTTATTAAAAGATTTGCTAGGAGGCGCTCCACAATAGTAGCAGCTTCCCTTAGTAAGGGTCCTAAATAGCTCTTTGCTTAACTCAAAAGTAAAACCGCGACTCATGGCATTCCGTGCATATATGCCAAACAGAACGTTAAACGCTGCCACGCCATCGGGAAGAGATGTGTCCATCTGGGGAAGTTTCCTCTTCTCTTTGGCCATGTCAATCCGCAAACATCCGCAACTCTTGCGATTATCATGCAGTAACGCCCTGCTGGTTGATATTACAGTTTTACCGCAATCGCACAGGCATACCCACCGCGTCCGATTGTGTTTTGAATCCGTCTGTGCTGTTACAAGTAAGCGCCCAAAGCGCTGACCAACTAGGTTGGATTTCGTCATTGTTTCCTATAAGGTCGGACTATCACATCATCCTTCACAGGATGCCTCTTCATTTAGTCTCTACTGCTGCCCGGTTTCCCTGCTTGCAGTCTGTTCCCATTTCAGGGTTCATCTTGATTAGAAAAGGTTATTCGATATGGCTTTATTATACCATAAAGGTGCAATTGATTCAAGTCCTCATAAGTATATAATTATAAAAGACTCAAGTTCACACTTAATGTTCTGCCATTCTCCGTCGCCAATGCCTGTGTCGCCCTGTGCGCCAAGTTTAATCGAGAAGATACCATCTCGGCCAAAAATATACGTTCTAAGAGCCGTCAAACCAGTGATGTTCTTGTAACTAGCAGTCTGGGTGACTTGGTTAGTCTGGAAGAAGCGCACGCCGGTTCCGGGGAGTTCAATCATCTCAGTCAGATCAACCGAGATAAGGTCTTCCATGCGGGCGAGGCCCACGGGAGTGTGCTTCAAAATATCAATAGGCGAGTTAGTGCTGTTGTCAGCAAGAATGTCGCCCAGAGCAAAGGGGTGGATAACTCCTGCAAATGTCTTGGAACCCTCATCGAACGGACGAACCGAACGACCGGCCAGACTCTGCACGGAGTTACGAACTTGGTTAAGACTCAGTGTGGTAAACGCCGAAGTGGTAGTAGCACCCAACTGGGTCAGCACACTAGCATCAACAGCACTTGCACCGTCAGCAGTTGCACGGACAAGACCACTCAAAGACTCACCAAGACGGTACGCAAGTTCACGCGCAACGTTTTCCACAGTATTGTCGTCTAGTTGTTATTAGTAGTATAAACATCTAATAAAGAGGTTCATGTCACTAAGATAGGTCATTTCTGCCTATCTCTCATGGTTGTTATTCCCATGAGAGCGGACTATTGCTTCACTGACAAGTCAGCGTCTAATCGCTTAGTCTCTCACGGTCCCTTACGGGTTCCGCCTCGTTGGCATTTCAGCGTTCGAGTCAATCAGATTAGATTTAACGGCAACCGATTAATTAATCGCCGTAGCCAGCGAAAGCGAGCTAAAATTAGCGTAGTCGGCATATTCTCCGATTGTGGCAGTGGTAGTAAGAACGTTCACCGAAATGCCACTACCAACTGTACCCTCAGTAGTCTGGGTAGTGTTAGCAGCAAGCGGTACATACATGAACAACTCATACTGGTTACCAGACTTCATCGGAAGATCAAGACGCTCCGAACAGGCCACAAAAGGTGTCTGGGCCTTCAAGTTCTCGCGGAACTTCTTGTCGTAGTATCTCACTGTACTCTGGGGCAGATTGCTCTGACCATTGCTAGAAGGACTATATCCTGCCATAGTATTATTTCCCTATCATTTGTGACTTTGGTCCCTAGACGTTTGGGAGTCACTGTCCTTGGGCGTCAACTTAGCTAGTAATCCGACTAACCTCATTGACTCCGGCTAAGACTTCAACCAGAGTTTTGCTTACCTCACGCATTGGTAGCTTCGCAGTAATCCGACTACTAAGCCAACGTATTAAATACACTAGGTCTATACTTCCTATAAACCAATTATAGAGAAGCGCAGTCCTAAGCCTTTGTATAGCATGTCTGAAACCCATCTCTTAGCATAATCAGGGCGTCTTCATCCTGACCGTAGAAGTTCTTTTTAATAGCTACGACTCTGTATCCTAAGTCGAAGTAGAGCTTCTGAGCGGGGTTATCGTGTGCTACATATAAATAACAATCTGCGGAACCCTTGTAGAACTTGTGGAAAGCTTTAAATAAGCCTGTAGCAACTCCCATCCTCCGATAACCTGGGAGTACAGAAACGTTATAAACATAGGGGGCGTCTTCTAACTCATACCTTCGAGTTGATAGTAAAAAACCTACAACGGCCCCGTCTTGTACCGCCACCCACGTCCTCCCGTGGGCGAGCATGTCTAAAAGCCCTGCATCAGGCTCTGGCTCGTCATGGCACGTTCGGTTTATCAGGAGTATGCTCTTTGTGTCGGCTCTCGTGAACTCTCGTATAATCATTGTCGTTACTTCCGCCTTTTAGCTGCCTCTAACTTGTCAATCTTAGACGCAAACTCCTTGTCACGATACAACCGGCGTTTATACTCGTCGGACGGCATTGCATTCACTGCTGCTAGTCCCGTAAATACTTTCTTCTGTCCGCCGATGAGCACTTCATATACAATGTCGCTTCCCGGAGGGACAGGCGTTCCTGCATCGGATGTGTTCTCGCGGGTAAAGCCGGACGGCATCCTCGCAACTACAGATTCTGCCACAGGGGCTTGTGCCACTGCAACTGGAGCGACTTCAGCAATTTCTTGAATAGGAACAATATCCTCCGCTGTGCCTTGCGGGGCTCTTGTAAGTACATTAAGCGCAGTCAGCGTGTCATAAGCTTTCTGAAAGTTCGCCTTAACTGGGGCGAGATTACGCTTAAGCATCCAGGCGGTAATGGCCTCAAGGTTGTCGTTACACCCATAATACTCAGGATTGTCGGAAACGAACGAATCGGCTTCCGTCTTGGCGCGAAGTGCGATGTTATCCCGCTGAATCGTCTGCAACGTCGAACCAAGAACACTCAGAGGGGCTCCCATAGCTGCTTCAAACAACGCTTCCGTGGCCGAGACCGCTGTCGTCGGGTCAAGCAGTCTGCGAGAAATATCAAAACGCTCATCATCCGTTAAATCGCGGGGCTTGAACTCAATGGGATCAGAGAAGCGTTCGGCGTCGGCAGGCATCTCTTCCTCAACAATGCCTAGCTGATTTTTGCGCGTCTCCTTGCGGAGTTTGCGGATAAGCAAAGTATTCTGCTCAACAAGCTTTTCCGTAAGTTCATCCGGTGTCCTATACTTGATAACCTGTGCGCCGCCAATAGGGTGCGAATTTTCATCGACCGGCTGGTAGCGGTAAATCTTTTCCTCTACAATTTCAGGAATCACTTGAATAGCTTCTACAGGCTCTACGGGCTCTACGGCCACTTCTAAAATCTCTTCGTTCATAGTGACTCCTCCTCACTGTCGCTCATTTCGTTACCGACATACTCCCCTATGTCTAAGTCTCGGGCAGCATCGAACGGTTTTTCCACCGCTTTGATCAAATGCAAATAATCGTTTACTTCCTGATTCATGTAATCTGTTATTGCTGTATAGAACTGGGCCGCTACTTTGGCGGACCTGTGCCGAGACAAGACCTTCTTCTCTTCGGCTTCGTCCGCGTTCATCAAAGCTACCGCAAAGCGGTCAACGGCTGTTCTGCAAACCTTATGAATCACTTTGTATCCCGGATGAGACATGACGGCTGCTAGGCTGGCCACTTCTTCGGGCTCTAGTCGTATCTCTGGTTCAAATCCTTCCATATCTCTCCTTTATGGAACATTCCCGTTCGGTAATAAATACACTTACCCGTTCGGTTACATGTTAAGATGTAACCGAACGGGAACTTGTTGTAAACTATTCTACAGTAGGCTCGCTTCCTTCCACACCCTCTGGTGCGGGCTCTCCCTCAGTAGCCTCACTCATTGCACTGTTTCGGAACGCTCCTACAATCAAGTCCTTCTGAATTCGATCTTGAGCAGCTTGATTTTGCAACTGCTGCTTCTGTACGAAGTTCTGTTGGCTCATTGCCTGCTGCGTTGCTAACTTGGACTGCTGTTGAGCAGCCTGTGACTTAGCGGCCTGCTTCTGTTTCATTTCAGCGGTCAAGGGCTTCACAATATCGTTGAAGTTCTTCCATTCGCTAGCTTCCATCCACATCTTCAAGATTTCCTTGAAGTCAACATACTCCTCGTTAATATCTGCGAGGTTCTGTTGGATTGTTGGATTCTCGAATATCTGAGTAATCAGAGTCATCGACTGTGCCATAGTCTTCTTAGCTGCCAGACTAGACCCTGCGAGAACTTCATATTCGATTTTAGCATCGTGGAACTTCTGCAAATCTACTGTGTAATCCTTGCCCTTCTCTTCTCCAAGGATTGCGAAAATCTCCGCATCCGAGAAGTAAGTAAACACTAGCTCGTCTAGTACATAAAGGAACGGCTTGAATACCTGCTCAATGAAGTTATCCAGAGGGCCGTCCAAGCGAGTAGCACTTGCCTGTCCTAACTGTGCAGCTCCACCAGCAGTGCGGCCCATTGAAGACCGGGGTCCTGCTGAAGAACCTTGGACAAGCTGTGCGTCGGCACCCGAAGTGCTTTCCGTCGCCTTCTCTGACTCTGACAAAGCCGCCCACACATCCGGCGGAACTTTAGGAGTCTCAAGCAACCGATAACTCTTATCAACCTCTGTGTCAACCGATAGAATCTTTCCAAGACCCGTCCGAATCATCTGTGTAGGGTTGTTTGAATCCCTCTTACGCAGATAAATCGGATTGACTCCAAACGAGAGAATCTTCAGGATAGCGTTAATAGCACCCTGGTCCACTCTCTGATTCTGTCCAACAATAAGTCCCAGACCCATTCCGTAAAACGCCTTGGGGCGGTTCCACCAATTAGCCGACAGGAAGGGGATAACACCAAAATCATTCTTACCAGAATAGAGTTTCTTCTTTCTGTCGATAACAATGATCTTACGCTTCTTATCCCAGTACTCCAGGACTTCTAGCTTCTTGAAAAGCAAGTCAGGAGAAGTCTGGATGTTGATTTCTTCGGAATGGTGAACCACGCCTTTGATGTAGGCAGCTTGGTCGCTAACCAACAATGCAGGGCTTCCGGCATCCGTAGGAGGCATGAATAGGTCTTTCAGCTCGCTCTCACTTGGTAGCACCCATCCCGCCTTATCGGGGTGATCCTTCGGAAGCGCCGCAATCCCCTTGATAAGGTCTTGAAGCATGTAGAAGTCCATATACCGACAATCAATAGCCCAGTCAGCACGCCGAATATCTCCCACACTGCAATGTGAGTCAACAAAGACTTTGCTTATCTCGCGGGATTCAAAGAACGGCCTTGGGACCCATTTGCTCTTAATCTCAATCTTGGGGGGTTCGTCAGTCGGGATAGTTACCGAACTCTGCGCCTGAACAGGGCCAGATGTAATCGTAGAGACCGCTGCTGTGCGTGTCTTGGTAATTACTTCCTTATAAGTGATACCCCACTTCCAGATTCCTGTTCCAAGGTGCGCCATCTGCTCAAGGCCGTATTTAGTCTCAGCTTTGAACCGGCATTCATCTAGTAACTCGGAAAATAGAATTGTCTTGGCGTCCACCGTGTCTTGAGATGTACCAGCATGAGGGCGTAGTACCATAGGGGGGTCTTGGTAGAACAGACCTTTGTAAAGTTGTGGCACTATAGCATTGATGCATTTAGCAACGGTAAATCGTTGCACATTAGGTTCGAGGACATATGTATTTTCAAATACACTTATTGGGCGAGGGCTTTGAAACAAGAGGTCGCTATCTCGCCAGAGTAAGCTATATTGTTTGTTGGCTATGTACGATTCAGAGCTTGCAGCAGAACCTACCACTAAGGATACTTCTGCATCTGCACTTTTAAGTTCTCCCGATGGCTTATAATCCAATTCCGTTAGTGTCCTGCTAGGATTAGAGGCATCAGCTTCGATTAGGCTCATTCAGCTCCTCCATTACCTTTATCTCGGTCTTTTGCCACTCTTTCTCCTTTACCGTTGATCTTGTTCTGTATTAAATACACATGCATCACATCGCCTTTCTACCAGTCCTTGCGACCCGCTTCTCTTCCTGCGCCAGCCAATAGTCTACTGCGTGACGTTCTACAATCTCGCAATATAGGCACAAAACCCACTCGCTGAAGACCGTCTGTGTCACCGTCTCTCCGGGGAAGGACCGAATAAATCCGTCAATAACACTCTGTTTAATTTCCTCGTAGCTTCTTGCCGCAGGGCCAGTACGCATATAGCCTCCGAATGGTCAGTTCAATGCTTCAAATGCTTCCTTTACCCCATTAAATCACTAAGGGGATCAATATAATGCTCAGCTACTTGCGGAATAGGTGTATTGTTTACTTGGTATTGCGTAGTCGGATTATCGTCGGAAGACCCCGCTTCGTTCAACTTCGCATATTTTCCCAAGCAATAGATTCGATTGTGCAAATCCTGAGACTGCATTGCAGCAACGTAGTCCATGTTTACGGAGTTCACCTTAGCGTCCATGTCAGCATATCCTCCAAACTGTTCTACAAGAAGGGATACCGCTGATACAATGTCGTCATGTCTATCGTCGCCCGCTCCGGTGAACTTCCCCATCTCTTCATAAATGTCATTGAGTCCTTCACAGGAATTCAGGAAGTACATCCTCTCGTCCCCGAGAAGTCTAAGAACCGGCTTAGCTTTCATCTTCTTAGACGTAGCTTTGCTCCCAAGTCCCAAGCTGCAAAATTCAACAGGAATGGAAATCTTGAGTTTGTCCATCTCGCGGCGGAGTTCTCGCCCCATCCACTTGACTCCGACCGAATCCTCAATAGCGATGCGCCTTGGCTTCCACTTATAGCCAACATTAGCAATTACCTTGGGAAGGTCGTATTCATTGAACCGGCCCCTAACCATATTGATGATATAGAATCTACCACCAAAGATGAGAGCGGTCATAATCACAGTGTAGTCTGCCCACGACTTTGTACTGTATGCAGTATCTACTGTAGTAACTACGATACCTTGCGGAGGGAATTGGCTGTGCGGGATCGTTCTCCGTATTAACAACTCTCGGGGGAACTTCACATTATTAATCTTTCTAGGATTGTTGAGATACTTAATAGCGAAGTTACCAGCCCCGTCGTCCTTCTTAAATTCTTTTGAAAGGAATTCATAGTTTAGACGTTCAGGAAACCACAGAACCCAGTCGTTCTTCGTCAGTTCTTCCTCAATCTTTCCTAACTTCTTGGCTTCCTCAGTAGGCCACCAACAAGCACGAAGATGAACCCTTACAAAGACACTACTATCTAAGATACCACTATCAACAGAGCCATGAATACTCTCAAGAAGTCCCTCTTCTTTGGCAAACTTCTCCTCCTGAGCGATAATACGTCCATACTCGTCTTGTTCATTATACCAAGTGCCTATAACGTCATAAAATCCAAAAGGATTAAGCATCGCCTTGTTAATGGAAATCTGCTTATTGACTGTTTCAATTCGAGTAACTGTAGTACTATTCTCGTTAGTAACGACATCGTCCAGCTTCAAAACACAATTATGAGTTATAGCGCCAACAACACAAATAGTCTCGTCTTCGTCTACCTGCATAGAAACAACAGGACCCTCTGCAACATCCTCTACCTTATCGACCGTAGAACACGCACAGCCACTTCTAGGAATAGTAGTGTTGCCTTCATACTCTCCAATATTTCCCCATATCCGTAGTGTTCTGTTCGTATTTGCAATAAGCGTACAGGATTGCTCCATTCCAAGCTGCTGCTTCAAGAGGAGCGCTCCCGCTGCAATTTCTCTGGAAACTGTTGTCAAACTTCCTCGTTTGTCCCCGTCGCCCTGCCACAATCCCCGAGCAAAGGCCAAAGCGAGTTCTAGAGGAGCATTTACGACCCATGATGGTATATTCTTCCTAAACGGGCCAGCGTACATCTCTCTAAAAACGTCAGTAAACAACGAAGGAGCTCGTCTAATATACAAGACAACCCCTTTGTCTGAAACTTGCTTTATACGATAACTATCTGCTCCGTATTTTACAAACAAATCTCCGAGTTTAGAAAATATCTCAGTCTCATCAATGTGCCCAGCGAATTGTACCTGATTTTTGTTTATTGAGCCTTCTGCAACAAACCACCCAAGCATGTTATAAACATCTTCGCACATTGGAACGGGCGACATGGGCGACTCTTTAACATACGGGCGTACAACTGCATCTCCTTTGCGCAGTTCCCCAGCATCCTTCCATTCCCCAGAATCCGTCAAAAAAGGATGGTCTATAGAGCACGTTACTGGGAACCCATACAACTTCTTAAAGGTGATTTTAACCTTTTTGGCAGTCCTTTCTTTGAGCGCAGTAATCCTGCGGTACCTTCCCTTGTGTGTAAGGACTTTGTCGCCTATTTTGAAATTCTTAACTTGTTTTACACCACCTTCAGTATAGACCCAGGTCTCAGGGTCTAAGCAAAAATGCATACCTGACAACGCCTGCTCGATGGACGCGGCCCTGATTGTAGGCTCTTTATCGTCTCCGCCAGCCGGTGTTTGAAACTCTAACTGACTCCCTTCCGTCGGCGTAACGCAATGCTCAGGAAATAGAACTTGAAACATACTATCGGACCACTCACCCGTCTCCCGATCCATCAACTGCCGGGGGCCAAAAGCAGCCTTCCCTTTCCCATCGTCTTTGGTCGTCTGGTCCTTTGTAAAATGCTGCTTAGCTTCCCCCACAAAGTCACCAGCAAGCCGGTAAACCCCAGTAAGAATCAAAATTGTAACGGTCGGAAAGCAAATCGTCCACTGCACACAATCAGCAACATCAATACTTGACTTAAAGCCTCCACGAGGCACTAGCAAGAGACGCTCTTTCAAGTCAGTATACTGCGTTGCGAACGCTTCAAAGGACGGATAGGTAGGGTCTTTCTGCACAAAAAACTTGTTGCAAATTTCTTCGTGAGTAAATACGGTGGTTTGGTTGTACCTTTCTAGCAAGTGGCACAAGAAGTAAAGATTGGTCTGAGCCATGAAACGGTATTTAAGGAGAATCTCTACATCTTCTTGCGAAGATAATAGCTCACTCGTTGTCTTCCCCACCTTTGCCGACCAAGATTCATAGACCATTTCTTGCTGCTTAAGGGGCAGTCTTTTGAAACTTATCCCAGCCTTTTTTACCAAATCTGTGTCGCTCAAATCCCGATACTGATAATTGGGGAGATACCTGCACTCGTCATATAAGTTTTTTAATTTATCGAGTTGCATGTGTCTCCCATTCATCACCTCGTACTCTGGCATCCTCTCGGACTTGCCCCATTACTGGGCCGTCAGTCTTCTCCTTCAGGCTACGGAATGGCAAATTTCCACTCAGCGTATCGAGCACCTGAATAAACCCCTTGCGCATGGACTCCAATACCCACGGTCGGCAACACCCACCACCACCGCGATCCGTGCGCCTTCAGGTAGTAACTTAAGCTGGTGTTCAAGGTCGTCAGCCCGAGCACCAGTCCAATCTGCCCCATCTGCGACTTCGGAGCCAATGGATTACCCTCGATGCAAGTTCCCGCCCGGATGCAGTCTTGCGTCATCTCCGTGTCCAGCAAGCCAGCAACAAGATAGCCGCCGTTCACAGCGATGAACTTCTTGTCGATCACCCGCTGGCCCATAGCGGGGAGCGTCAGGAGCAGGAGCGCCAATGTGAGTAGCTTGTTCATGCCGCCCTGCTTGTAGATGGCTATTGGAGAGCCGCCATTTACCGCCAAGGTCGAAGCACCGGTGTTGGCATTTGCCGCCTTGAAGATAACAGGCTCACCCGCTACGAGAGAAGGTACAGGAGAAAGCGTAACAGCGTAAGCGTTCGCACTGCCAGAATCAGCGGCGTAGGAAAAAGTTTCCTGCTGAACTTGCTGAGGGGAAGCCGCGCCGAAGGAATGATAATCGAACGTCACTGCCGCGCTGCCATTGAAGGTCGAGCCTGGGGCCGCACCGCCTGTCGCCGCTGCCGTCAGAGCGTTTGTGGTCGTGCCGCCGCCACCAGAGCAACCCACATTGGTCAGCGCCCCGCTCGTGCCGTTGGCACAGACTGGCGATGCTCCTGGCGTCAAGCCGCTAGGTATCAAAGTGCTAGCCGCTAGGAAACCTGTCACGATCGCATTCCCATTTACCGTCCAGTTTCCATTAATCGTAGTTGGAACCCCAATGACAGGAGTCTGGGCAAACCCGGTAAGGACTGAGAGACCAAAAAGGGCTGTGAATAGGGTTGTAAACAGAATTATCTTTTTCATTAGAATATCTTAGTCCCCGTGAAGTGGAACGCAGTAACGGTAGTAGCATCCCCGTTCGTCCATGTAACGATATTAATTCTCAAAAACGCCACTGGTTTGTAAACAATACTCTCCATATTTGAAGTCGTGCAGCTTGTGGTGGCAGGTGAAGTTGTATCCAATCCGTACCATGTAACTCCGTCAAAACTACCTTCTACGCGAAATGTGCATGCACTCGGGGCGGTCCCATAGACCGTCCAATCAATCGTAAAGTCGTTCGGCGACGCCGCTGCACTGGTGGCGAGTATTAAATACGCCCCGAGCTGTCCTGTCGTTGTCGGCGTTAGCCATGTATAGGTGAGTGCGCTCGTTGGCACATCGGTCGCTGCCCAAGAAGGCGAAGAAAAGGAGAAAAGGAGAAAATCCCCAAAACCGCCAGAAGCATCGCAATTAAAGTAAACTTCTTCATTTCATCTCCAGGTGTTTCAAATACTCCTATAAACAGCTTCCAGGAACCGCCCAGCAACTAACTGTCTTAACCGCTAGCGGCAGATAAGGCTTAATAGCTCCCCCTGCCCGAATCCACGGGTTCTTAGAGGGGTGTAAAACAGGGTCCGAGTAATGTGTTTCGAGCGCGTCGAAAGTAGTCAGCATATGACTGCCAGTTCCTGACATAGTCGCGGCGTTGGTGGTAATTACGGCAAAACTATCAATAGTTTCCCCGACCGCCTTGCGTTTCAAAAGAGCATCTAAATCGTCTCCCGTCTGAGTATAAGCCACTAGGAGAGGCTGCGTAGCAGCAATGGACCCATTAAGTGTCCCCAAATCTGTCTGCGCTTGTGCAAGGGTCCCTGTGGCGGCGTTGGCCGTTCCAGCAAGGGAATCTGTTAATACTTCGGCGTGTGTGGCGACTTGCGTAACAGCCGTAATCGTTTGCTGCGCGGCCATAGCCGTGTCCTGCTCCTGCTTCTGGCTCGTTACGAGAATGTCACCAACTTTGACAACAGCTTTGCCGATTTCTGCCAGCGTTCCACAAGGGTGACCTCCCCCGCAGGGCCGGTTCACGTTGGTCATAGTAGCCGTCATAGCGTCTGCCGCTAGACCAAGTTTATCAAGTGCGCGATAAGCTGCAAAACCTACCGCCCCAACGGCAATAGTGACCGTCAGGGCGAAGAGAATGCAAATTGTTTGGAATATATGAGTCATAAACATCCCCTAAAAGGCTTTAATGTTAGGTTTATATTACTTAAACTACCTAGGTGGCTAATGGCTTAGGCTGCGGGAGCAGCCGGGGTGCTAACTGCCGTCAGAGCACCAGCCAGTGCGTCGAGGTTAGTCACAATGGCATTAGCCGCCTTAACACTCGTCGGATTGGTGATCTTGGCAGCGGCCAGAAGGGCCGATGCATTCGCTGCCAGAGCGCTAGTAACCGTAGCCGCCGTAGGGGTTGCACCAAAGTCGGCAACAAGTCCGCTCACTGCGGTAACACCAGTCTGAATAGCAGTAACAGCCGAAGTGACTTCCTTCGATGCCGCCGGGCCACATTCGATACCAGCAATCACGCTAGCCGCGCCGCCGACATACTGGAGAATTGTGTCCGTGATCTTCTCAATAGCCGGAGCCTCAGTGCTCAACTTGCCCAGTTCCTTCTCAGCCCATGCTGCAAATGTGTGAATGTCACCTTCAATCTTCGTGAAAAAGTTCATATAATTCGCGCCTCCTAGCGCTTTTTAATTGTCGTGCAGCCTTTCTGTGTTACTATCCTTCTTTCCTTTGATCGTACAATGTCCAATATACTAGACATATCTCGTTATTACGTCCACAATGTACAACATAATGTTCTTTATCAGAGCTAACAGGTCAGCCAAGCATAAACGCTTCCACTATAGCTACAAATTACAGTAGCTGTTACCCGGCCACCGCCTGTATAAGCGCCTAGATAGGATGGAGCTGTTGCATCAGTTACAACCGCCTTCATGCCGACATTTGCCACCGAAGCCGTCGGCAAAGGAGCAGTCGCAGCATTATATAACACCCCAATAAAGGTATTAATAGCAGTTCCTGTAGATACCGGAATTACACTACCTTGGTCTACTAGCGTGGGAGCAGCGCCACAAAACATACCCGTATTCATTGTTGTACCACGGATATAGTTTGGATTCGCAACCGTTGCGGAACCTGCGGCATTAATATTCATAGCCGTACCACCATTTGAAAGTGTCACCCCCTGAAGGTTCAAAAAACCTCCAGCCGACACGTTGATATTATATGCTGCCGACGCCGTTGTAACAGTGGTTCCACCCTGCAAAGTCAACTGCGATGTGGCACCTTGTGTTACAAGCTCCCCAACTACTTGACAGTTATCTAGTACCACATTGGCACCGTTTGCAACAAAGATAACACTAGCATTGGTAAATACACCACCCCAGATGGTTGTGTTACCACTAAATGTCACGCTGCCGTTGATCGACCCACCGTAGCGGTAATTACGGCTCGTGCCGGTGTACGTATAATTAACTGTACCTGTGGTGTTTAAGTCATAAACAGTACAGGGGCATGGGAGCGTAACCGCCCCACTTACAATCTGCCACGCAGCGTGATTACCAAAAATGGTAACCGCCGTAGCATTCGCATTCACAGAGGGGTTTGCGTCTACGTAAGCCGATGTACCGGGGTTAATCCAAAGCACATAGGGCGCTGCCTTTGACATAGCCGTAAGCGCTGCCCCGATGGTCTTATATGGCCTCAGAATCGACCCGTCTGCAATGTACGTATCTACGCGGTTTCCGTCCACATAGAATGTCGTACTCCCAACGGTTGCCGGAAGCGCCGCATAAGTAACCGGAACCCAACCACCCCCTGCACTCAGATATAGGGCAGTGTTGACAACATCTACTCCGAAAGCACAGGTCTCAGGACCGTTGCTTGCAACCTCCGCAATAGGAGGCCCTTGAAAAATCCTATCAAATGCCATCTAAGTCTCCAATGTTCTCTAATGTTTTGAACTACGCCGCCTGAACCGGAGACGGGGGAGGAGGACCACCAGCAGCAGGACCGCCAGCCGGGGGAGCCATATTGGCCAAAGCACCTACCGCCGGAGAAGCACCGCCCGCACCAGCAGGACCACCAGCACCAGCACCAGCATCCGCGCCGCCAGCCGCCATATCAGGCGAGCCTGCCGAGGCCGGAGCTGCCATCGGAGAGCCATCGGGAGCGGCTGTGCCGTCACCCTGTCCCATATGCTGCATAACATGCTTCATAAGTTCCGTGTCGCTCTTCGTAGTATGCGTCTCGTCCTTGTCGGGATTGTGATGAACATGGTGGATCACATGACCGCCGCTTGCCGAATGCTGAATATGCATCTCTTTAACGCCGTCCTTGCTGCCGGACTTAGGTTTGCCACCGAGAGCGCCAGTTACTGCTCCTTTAAAACCTTCCACCTTTTTAGGCTTGGGGGTTGCTTTAACTTTATCTGCCATTTTCCGTATCTCCTATTTCTTTTAGTAGCAGGCAGTCTAGTTCAGCCCACGACTCTCTAATTCGTTGTCTCACACCTTGACCTGGATCATACTTACGGTACAATGTTCTATAAATCCGTTCGCTCGTATGAAAGTTGTGTGGCATATCGCCGATTGCTCTTAGAAACGCAAGCCCGGTAGAGGGGCCTCTACTATGCCCTTGGTTGCACGCCGCTAGTACCTTCCTGCCCTCGTCTAGTTTCTGCTTTATAAAACGGATGGCGATTAGAAAGCATTCAAGCGGGACAAAGTTTGGATCATTTATATCCAAGATATTAACAGCTAACAGGTTCTTTCCTTTATGTGCGAATAAGTAATTAGGTCCAGCCGGGGCAGCAAGAGTGTGATACCCCAACACTTCTTGGTGTCCATCGGTCCCGTACTTGCACATTCTGACAAAGCTAAAATCCTTACTAGCGTCTTTCTTCTTTAACGCTTCATAGTCTTCACCAGAACCGACGTAAAGATTGGGATAGATTTCTTCCATAACTAGTCTTCTCCATCCTCTATACTCCCATCCTCGGCGTCAGTTCCGTCCTCGTCCTCGTCCTCATCTCCGACGTTACTTACATCGTCCCCAATAATCCTGGAAAGCATCTCTGCCATTCTGGCATTACTCTCTTCCTGTGTCGCAAGAATCACATCGTCTGGAACTTTAGGCTTTCTCGACTTCTTCTTAAGATAGGCGTTAAGGCCACTAAGCTCTTTCCTCATCACTGCCAACTCGGCGGAAAGGATGTAACGCTCGCCGTTGTTGTGCTGCTCTATTTTAGACTTGAGAAGGCTCCTGCGGCGCTTCTTAGATTCCCTCGTCTTGTCTTTGAAAAACGCATTCTGAAGTTCGGCCTTGATATAATTTAGCTTGTTCTTGTGACGCATGGGACTGTCAACTTTGTGGAAGATTCCCTCAGGAATGGCGACTCCATAGATTGCTGCCGCGATTCGAGCAGCTTCTAACGTGCGCATCTCTTCGTAAGGGTTCCGCATAGGGAGTTTAATAAGTTTCAGCATGGCGTCAGTAATGACGTTCATACCTACTATATAACTATGCTCATCTTCAATAAACTGTGGGTCAGTCTCATCATCGGCATCTATAATCGGAACGACAATCTCATACTTCTCGGCAAGGGCTTCCAGCGGAGCCGTAGGCACAAATTCTCCCGTGTTGTCAGTTTCCATATCAACGTTCCTAAGAGCATTCCTATAAATAGTTCTATATGTACTCAATAATGCAAGGCTTAGAAGAAGTTGTAGTCCAAAATACTACATGAGTCCTATTCCCGTACACGCTGCATATTCCAGAAATCATGGATGACTCCGTGACAGCCGTCTGGTAGTCTTGCCCGGACATGATCGGAGGATAATTGGGGTGAGTGTGTATGTCACCAACAGAGTACTTACCCTCTCTTTCAACTCTATTTTTAAACTTCTTATAATCTTCGTCATACCATGCTACTTCTTCACATGTCTGCGTATGGTAACGCTTGGGGTATATGAAGTCTGTAATCTCAATCTCTTCTGTTGATAAGACATTTCCCATAAGATATGCTTGAATCTCTAATGGACAAGCCGCCTTAGCCTTCCTCTTAAAATAGTCCAGTTTGGACCTTCTCACCCGGACCTTACTGAACATAATCTCCCTAAGCGCACGATAACAGGCCACAGCGTTAACTGTGGCCCTTAAGATCGGCCCTTTTCGGACCGTGCCCACTCTGTTAGCATAAACATAAATGTAAGTATGAGGTGGGAAAATGAAATTCGTGTTGTAGTGTTAGTGTATTAAATACATCTTAAATGCGTTCGTCGTCTTCATGCTCAGTTGGTGTAGAACTATTATCAGGAAGGTGTAGGGGCTTTGTGCGAATAATCTCACTCTCTCGCTTAGCCATCTCCATACGAGCGTGACGCACGGCTTCATCCCGGTCCATTCCACCCAAGTTGCTAGTTCCATTTGAAGCTCGCATAGATTGTTCTCCAGATGCCGGGTGTATTAAATACATAAAGCGGGGGTGCCGAGGCTCAATTCCAGGTAAGGAAGAGCGCATCGACAGGAGGAGCCCCCGCCTTTCTCGTTTAATTGTCTATAATCTATTATAACATCCCCGTCAAGCGATTAGGAAGCTGTCAAGAGGCAAATGTACATGAAATGTATAAACTGGTCCATAACTCCTTTGTTTTCAATGTTAAAATAAATGAAAATAGTGTAAAGATATTTAATATTTATCTGACCTACCGCTTAGTGTTTATTTTCAGACACACTACGGCCATTCCTCCGTCCATATAAGGGAAGCAGCAACACTAGTCTTAACACTAGTCTTAACACTAGTCTTTCTAGCTTACTGTTAGCCTTGACGGTTTACCTATTGGTTAGCAACACAACTAAGCCCCTCCATCCCGCACCCCTTACTCCCGAAGCAATTGAACAACAGCAACGAAAAGTGATGCATTTTATCTAGCTTAGCCACTGTACGAGTCGTTTTTATACATGGACTTCTTGACCGGGACGTTTAGCCGTAGGTTTTAAATCGCAGGATCGTTACCTGCCCGTAGCCCGGAACAAACTGGTATTACCCAGAACAACTCTTGATGTTTGTGTTACTTGCGGTGTAACGCCCACTCGCAGGCAGGCAATTCCTATTGGGTAAGGGTAGTCTTGCGAAGCGCCCTTTTTACATACAAAACTAGAATACCATACCTTTTTCAATCTGTCAAGCCTTTTTATGGATTTATTTCACTTATTTTCATTATTTCTTACTTTTCTTTCATTCATGCTTGATTTTACGCTTGACTCCAGTTCTAAACCGTGGTAATATAAGGAAATGGATTACAGCGCTAGAACTTCTCTGACTCTCAACCCGCCGCCTAACGTCGTCCGTGTCCTCGATGAGGCAGGAGTGGACAAACTTGTGGAGTTTCTAGAACGAACCCCTGAATTCGGATTCGATCTTGAAACAAACTGCACGGACGACTACTTTTGGCGCAGGATGAGGACCATGCAGTTTGGAACCAACCAAGAACAGTATGTTATTGATTTGCTTGCCTTCTGCGATGGGAGCTCAGAGTTATTATACAACTGTCAGGGAGATTATGGCAAGAATTTACACTTGGCTCCCAGGATTATGGCGCTTATTGAGCGGCTACGCCCTTTCCTGTCCACCCGGAAATTTATTAAGGTGGGTGTAAATCTATCATTTGAATATACTTGCATGTATTGGCTAATGGGGGAGCGAATCACCGGCCTGTACGATTGCCTTATGGCAGAAAAGTGTATCTATGCTGGGCTCGGTGGGCATGCATCTCTTAAAAATTACGCGTTCTACTCGATGGACGAGATGATGGGCCGATATTTTGGGGTGTCTATTGACAAGACCCTTCAGACTTCGTTCAATCTTGAGGATAGTATTTCCGATGCGCAGTATGAGTATGCGGCTCTCGATACCCGAACTCCGCTTGCCATCAAAGCTATGCAGCAGATAGTTGCCAACGGGGAGACAGTTGCCAGTCTCCTTGCCAAGAATAAGTTAGCACTTGCTAATAGATTGAAGAGACTCAACTCAATTCTACTAGGGGATAATCTTAATGCAATTATTCAGATTGAGAATGACGCTATTGGTGCATTTGCAGACATGCAGGTTCACGGAGAGAGGCTAGATACTGACAAATGGTTAGCAAGAACTGCCAAGAAGAAGCTGGAACTTGCGGAAGTGATTGTGGAACTCGACACATACTTCCTACCAATCGTAGGAAGTAAACTCGAATATAGCACCGATGAAGAGATTGCACAGTTAGAGGTGGCATGGAAGGCGCTCGTTACCGCGTCTGACGCCGAGTTGAAATTGAAGGCAGATATTCGTAAGTGCAAGAAGGTTAACCCCGAGAGTGAACTTATTACTCTTATTACTCTTTTGGAAGCCGACCTAGCAGGGTTGGAATCTAGTCGGAAAGAAGCCAAAGACCTCATCAAAGCACAATGTGGAGATGCGAAGAAAAAGAGAACGGCTATTAAGGCCCTTGCAAGCAAGTGTGAAGGCGAGGCGCTTATTAACTACAGCTCCGGTGCTCAGCTTATTAAGGTTTTGAAGGAGTCTGAGAAAAAACTTTCTAAGATTACATCCATTGATGATGAGACGTTAGAGAAGTTTGAAAGCATTCCCGTAATGAAGAACCTGCGTCTGTACGCAGGACTGTCCAAGGAAGTAGGAACCTATGGAGATGCTTGGACTCAGCAGTGGAAAACAGGACCTTGCAAGGCTGAAGGATGGCTAAGTCCTGGTGATGGAAGGTTGCATTGTGAATTCAACCAATATGATGCCGCTACAGGTCGAAGCAGTTCCTCTAAGCCAAATGCTCAGAACCTACCAAAGGACCCTGAGTTGAGAAGTTGCTTCATTGCTGACGACGACGATGAGTACGGTGAAAGAGTGCTAGTAACCTGTGATATGTCTGGTGCTGAGCTACGTATCATTGCTGAAGAGGCTAACGATGATTTATGGATAGGTGCCTTCGAGCGTAAGGAAGATGTGCATAGTGTAGGAGCGGAGCTTCTCCACGCTGAGGAATGGGCTAAGCTAGCGCTACCTGATTGTGCGTATCTTAAGTTGAACGAGAAGGGGGTTCCCCAGCATTTTAAATGCCACTGTCCTGAGCATCAGAAACTTAGGGACGAAAACAAGAGTACGAATTTCTTGCTGGCATATGGTGGAGGTTCCGGAAAGCTCGCTAAGGAGATTAAGAAGATACTAAAGGAGGCCCGAGCGCTGATGGACCTACACAGGATGAAGAATCCTAGAATTTGGGACTATCTGGAAGATTCTGGAAACAGGGCTAAGGTAGAAAAGAAAGCTATCGACATGTATGGCAGGCGGCGTCTGTTTCCTGAGCCCACCTGGGATTTGGCGCGTGAGTTCGCAATGGTTGATAAAGAAAAGGAACTTCGTCTTCCTGCTGCGGAGTCTGATAAAAATCTGTCTGTGTTTGAGCAGACGAAGGGACGAAAGCCCTCTTCAGGTGAGAAGTGGATGCTTACTCATCGGCTTCCTAATAGTAAGGAAATATCCAAAGCTTATCAGGGAATGTATGGGGCTATCGAGCGGCAGGGCAAGAACCATAAGATTCAATCGTGCAATGCTACCATTGCGAAAGTCGCTATGGGGTCAGCTAGTGATGAAAATGGGAAGCTGTTCCTGTGGGGCATTCTGCCACAGTACCATGCTAGGCTTCAGAAGTTCGTACATGACGAGTTGGTGATCTCAGTTCCTGCTCTTTATGCAGAGCAGGTGGCTTTTGAAGTACAAGATGCATTTAAACGGGCAGCAGCAATTAAGATGAAACGTGTTGTAATGGAGTCTGAGTACCACATTGGAAAGCATTGGAAGAAATAGGAGCTTAGTTGACAAAGCCGTTTAAGGAACACCACAAGGTAGTAGAACTTCCGATATATAACTATGACGTTTATGTAACGTTTACATCGGATATGCAGGAGTCGGTAACAAGGTGGGAAGAAATTTATCGTCCCGATGGTGAACCGCTTGAAGTCTCTAACATGGACTCTCTACATATGTATCTTTCTAATAAAGGGTCGTCATTCCTGTTCTTCCCTCTGGACTGCGGGGTAGGACGTATCGCTCACGAGTCTTTCCATGTCGTTTGGCGGCTGTGGAAGTGGATTGGGGCACAGCACGAGAATGAGACGATGGCTTACACGGTTGGTCACCTTGTGCGAGAAATCGTTCTGTTTTATAATGCGAGCATTTATAATGCGAGCACAGGCAAGATAAGAACTGTAGCAGCGAAAGCAACTAAAAGAAAAACGAAAAATAGTAAAAATAACGCTTGAAAGTACTTGACAGTAAGGAACGGTCGCGGTATAATAGATTCATGGTTGAGGGGAAACAACCGGGTTCTTAGACCAGAATAACTAAGTGGTGGAGGTCTTCCGAGGCAAAGGCAAACTGCCCGTGAGTCCCCGGACTTCTTGTAAAAACTAGTATGAGAAGTCCTTAAGTTTTGAAAGTAGCAATGTATTAAGTACGCTCGTATGAAGCGCAAACTGTTGTATAAGACACGGGTTCAACTCCCGTCATGTCCACCAAGAAAGGGTTTGAAGGTAGAAGGTAGCAGAACGTATGCTGTTATAAGACACACGGACAACGCTGACACTTTATAATCGGAGTAATTGCCCGATTCCGGTGCCCTCCGGGAGTTCCGTGTGGACCCTTTCTTTGTGGGCATGTCACGGTTTCGATTGTACACTACGGAATGTTGTGGACGAGCACGTAGGCGACTATGTTAAAAGCGCAAAACACAAACTGACGATAAAACCGTACAGTTAGCTGACTACTTCATGGCGAATCTTACCGTTGAGACTGTTGGCGAATTGATCGCAGCCTAGGTTAAAAACTAGTAACTGCTTTCCGAGGACGGCCCACTTGGGAACAGAACGGGCCAAAGTTTAAGATTGTTGGAAAAGTCGGAGCGAGTGCGTTAGGGCCGACTCAGGGCGGGTTTGAGGGATGGCCGTCCACCAAGTTTTTTGAGATGCCGGAGAAGGTTAACACAGATTAACCAAATGGGGTGCGCAGCGATATACTGCGGCGCACGACCGGCTTAAGATTGATGTACCTATTTAGGGTACAACTGTACCCGAAAAGGAGACAGGAAGCGATGCCAATTATTACATTTAAATGTGGAAACTGTGACACTGTGTTTGACAAGCTCGTGAGAGGGTTTGCCAAGCTCGGACATGATTTCCACAAGCCTTGCCCGAAATGCGGCAAGGACAGTATTCAAATTCTGGCAGTGCCTTCTCCTGCTCAGTGGAAATGTGAAAGGAGTACTCTCTAATGGCTACTGTTAACGAGTTGGTGAGAGATGCCGAAGAGTTGCTAGAAATTAAGTCCCTTCTGGAGATTTACCGGATGTATCATGAAACGGAAATGCCAAAGATGTTCTTTGTACAGTACGATAGGATTCAAGAAAGGTACGGAAAGACAAGTGGCTGAGCGAATTTGGTTTACTAGTGATAATCATTTTGGACATGCGAACGCAATCAAATTTTGCGCTCGCCCTTTTGCGTCTGTAGAAGAAATGAATGAACAGATGATCGAGCGACATAATTCTGTTGTGCGTCCTGGGGATTTGTGCTACTTTCTTGGAGATGTTTTTTGGAGAAGTCTGACTCTCGATCAGGCCAAGACTATTACCATGCGCTTGAACGGACAGAAGTACTACGTCAATGGAAATCACGAAGAACTCTTCAAGAATAAAGGCGGATTAAATGATCTATTTATCTGGAAGAAGGACATCGCCAAGATTCATCCGGCGAATTATCCTCACATAGTTCTTTGCCACTATGCAATGCGTGTTTGGGAGGGAAGCCATCGGGGAGACTGGCATTTGTTCGGTCATTCACATAACGGGCTGCCGGCTTCCGCTCAGGGCTTGACAAAAGAGGAATCTTCGCTTAGTATGGATGTAGGGGTTGATACCCACAACTGGTATCCTTGGTCGTTAGAAGAGGTTGCGGACCAGATGAAGTTTAAGTTGAAAGGAGCAGGACAATGCAGTTGACAGAGAGGCAGATTGAAACCGGAGCTAAGGTGGCGTATGAACTCTATTACGACGGCCCGAGTACCTGGGAAGCCGAGACGAGCGAGAAGATAAAGGAATTGTGGCGCAGGATTATTTCCCAGGCCGCGCCCCACGTCCAGTACGCCACCACGGGGCAGGGAGTGCCGCTGAGCGACAGAGAAATACTAATGGTACGAAAGAATTATGGCGTGTTCCTATCGAGTAACGCTTACACAGCCATCAACGCTGTCCTGGTCAAGCGTAACGTGGCTCAGCCGGTCGATCCAGAGAAGGAGCGTTTTCGCGCCGCTCTTGAAAGGCTGACCTGTCTTGGTAATGGAAGTATTTTTGGCAACAGTGAGGGAAACACCATAGCGCAAGAAGCCCTTCGAGTAGGAAAGTTTGCGCAGAATTGCGATGAACCTATGCCGCAGCCGGTCGAAGACTCGCAGCCGGTGGACGAGGATGTTATCGAGCGGATGCTGGTCTGCATCTATGGCCCCAAGTGTGGCGTATGGGAGCCTGAATTGCGCCGTAGGATGACCGAAGCCGCACACATCTTGCTGGATGCTCTGCGCGGGCCGGTGACGTATGAAGAGAGTAAGGAGTATCTGAAGTGCAGCAAGAAGCCTCTTGAGTGGGTACCTGTTCTCATCGACCGCCGCATCGACCGCATCCTGAAGCCTAAGGAACCGAGTGCTATTGAGAAGGTAGTAACGGTCATGGCGAGATACGATGTTATTGGCAACACGGAAATGATGGCTGCTGAGATCATCGCCGCGCTGAAGGAGGAGAACCATGCCGAATGAACCGTACCTGCAGCCCGAAGCGCAACTGAAAGACGAGGTGGAAAAATGAGCAAACCTAATTTCACGCCGGGACCGTGGTTGAACCAGGAGAATATGGACGGCTACGCCGATATTGTGATCCCCGGAGAGCATATCGCGATGGTGGCAAAGGAAACAAACGCCCATCTAATAGCCGCCGCACCTGACCTCTACGCCGCGCTGGACCCGGTTGAATTGAGGATGGTTGCTGCCCTTATCGGCGAAACGTATCCTAAAGCCGCACGGACTCTGCGTGAGATAGGCGATAAGCAAAGCGCCGCGCTGACCGCCGCTGCACCAGACTTGTACTCTCGCGCCATCCTCGCGGCGAGGAAGGAGGAGAACCGTGACTTGAAGCCTAAGAAGAAGACAGCCAGAGATGAAGTTGTAGATGTCTTGTCCAGTTTTGGGCCTTCTGCATATTTGCCTAATGGGAAGCTAAACACCGCGCTTGTCGAAGCGATTATAGCCATGATAGGAAAGGAGCCGCGTGATGATTAATCTTGATTTGCTAAAAAGATATGGGAATTATGTATTTGATTCCCTAACAACGTCAACGCTGGGAGACACATGATTGCAGCACTGTACGTGATGAAAAACGGATGCTATTACGGCCTTCCCGATGTCGATCCGTGGGATGAGGAACGCGATGCGCGACTTTACGCAGGGCCGTGGCGGGTTGTGGCGCACCCACCCTGCCAGCGGTGGGGACGGATGTGGTTTGGACAACCACTTGCTATCAGCAAGGGGGCAGCGTACAAGAAACTGGGCGATGACGGCGGGTGTTTTGAGTCTGCTCTGCAATCTGTCCGGCAATGGGGTGGCGTGATCGAACATCCCGCCGGTTCCCACGCCTATAAGTATTTCGGTATCAATGAACCACCGCGCAAAGGCGGGTGGATTCGGGCGGGAGCAGGCCATTATGTCGATTGGTGGACTTGCTGTGTAGAACAGGTTCGTTATGGGCACTACGCCCGCAAACCGACTTGGCTTTTGGCTTACCGCTGCAATCTTCCCGAGCTTGAATGGGGAGAGAGTGAGGCCAAATACGACCCCGCCGTGATTGAACGCATGGGACTGAAACGGGCGAAACGCTTAGGAGAAGTGGGGGCAAGGGGCGGTGGAATCAATAGCGCACCGCGAATTGGAACGCCTCCACAGTTCCGCGATTTGCTGATTTCCATCGCAAATAGTCAGGCACCGTCGTGATAGGGACTCAAGTACGTAAATCCCAAAGATATGATCCTTTCGCGAAATTTGAAATCACTGGCAACAGTGACCACCCAGTCGCAAACTTCACTGTCAATGCGCGGATGGTGGATACCGGCATTAGGGGGAGCGGCGGATGGGTTAGATATGATGATGTTCTGAGCTTACTGGTTAAGGAGCAGCTGAAAGGAGACGCAAAGTGAAATGTCCAACCAATGCACTGTTGAAACCACATAAAGCGAAGTTGACTAACGGGCGCGGAGTGCCAAAGCCATCAAAACGAAGCGCTTCCCCTATATACCTCGATGAAGAGGCCACGGCGGAAGAATCCAATGTTGTGTATATCAGGGCCCCGCGAAACCGCCGAATTGTCTTTGGCTGGTATGGTGGTAAATTCTCGCACTTGGATTGGCTGCTGCCGCTGCTGCCTGAATGTCACCACTACTGCGAACCCTTCGCCGGTTCGGGTGCGGTTTTGCTCAACAGACCTCCCTCGCCGATTGAAACGTATAACGATATTGACGGTGATGTGGTGCTTTTTTTCCGAGTCTTACGGGACCGATACAACGAGCTAGTCCGGGCGATAGGATTGACTCCATTTTCCCGTGAGGAATACCACAAAGCCATTTACGGGACACTCGATGGAGTAGATGAGGTCGAACGCGCACGACGGTTTTATATCAAGGCCCGCCAGACGCGTACCGGCCTGGCCCAAACTGCCTCTCTCGGTCGTTGGGCAAACTGCAAAGACACTAGCAGAGCCGGAATGTCGGGCGTTGTATCCCGCTGGCTAGGTGGTGTGGCGGCCCTAGACGATATTGCCCAACGGCTTATCCGAGTTCAAATTGAAAATCGTCCCGCCACGGAGACAATGCAGCTTTACGATAGCCCCACAACGCTTTTTTACTGCGACCCACCGTATCTCCACGAGACGCGGGGAGACTCTAAAGCGTATGGATTTGAAATGGACGTAAGCCAACATCGTGAGTTCGCTGCAACCGCAAACGCCTGTCGCGGGAAAGTTGCTGTATCAGGCTATGACCATGCTTTGATGGACGAATTGTTTAAGCCAGACCGTTGGATCAAAACTATGGGCGCAGACAAAACCATCCACTCGACCAAAGGATCACGGCAAGAGGTTCTTTGGACAAACTTCAAGCCGAAAGGAACCGCGAAGGAGGCTACTGATGCCAAATGAGAAGCTGAAGATACCGGATGACCTGAAGGCGATGTACACGATGCAAAAACAGGTTGCGCACAGTTTTAGAGACGATGATGATGTCGTAAAAGTTGCGCACCGGACACAAATGCTCATCGAGCGCATTGCCCGTCTGGAGGCTGAGAATGACACTCTGGCCTTGAAGAACGCCGCGCTGGAGGCGCAACTTCTTGAGCCAGCCGAACAGTGTGAGAACTGCGATGACTATTACGCGGCCAGCGTCATGCAGATGACGGATGATGATGTGAGACTTTGCCCTGGCTGCTGGGAAGCCTGCTGCGAGGAAACCGAGGGCTAGCTAATGAGGGGAGTTACGTACCTGATTCCCTGAACGGAGAGAAGACGATGAAAGTGCAATACTGGCTGGCCGAACTCGACCAATATGGAAACCCGAAGCTGATTGACGGCGCTCATTCAAACGAAGAGGGCGTAAATAATGCGGCATGGTTGATAAAAGCCATGAATCTTGGCGGTGATCGTCCTCGAAGATTTGCCGTGGCGCGAGTCGAGCTTTCCGAGTGCGTACCGTCATCGGCTGGAGTCAACCTGGAAGCCGTGCGAACCATCAACATGATGCAAGAAGCGAACAGGGACTCAAGTACATAAGTCCACTAATGAGTAATGACGTTCACATTTGCACCTTTGCTCAGCCGCCAACTGTAGGCGCAACTGAACTCGCAACTGAACTCGCAACTGAAGGCGCGGCAATGGCGCGTGATAGGAAAGGTAGGAAATAATGAATATTAAGATTGTAGCGTTTTCTGACACCCATATGCACCACCGGAACCTAATTCTCCCAGAGGGGGATGTATTAGTGTTTGCCGGAGATATGCTGACCTGTGGCTATAAGTTTCAAGAAGTTAAGGATTTTGCAGACTGGTTTAGTGAGCAGCCACATCAGTATAAGATTGTCGTTGCGGGGAATCACGACAGAGTCTTTGAGAGTAGTCGTGCTATTTGCACAAGATACTTTGCTCCGAGTGTGATGTATTTAGAAGATACGGGTGTAACTATTGAGGGGTTTAGTTTTTATGGGAGTCCTTGGACGCCGGAGTTCAATGGCTGGGCATTTGGACTTACTGACGAACAGTTAGAGAGGAAGTGGAGGGGAATCCCCGATGTTGATGTATTGATTACGCATGGGCCTCCGTATGGAATCCTCGATAAGTTGACGCCGCCATCTGACAAGTATTATAAGTGTTACGGGCACCTGGGAGATAGAGAACTAGCCAAGAAAGTAGTTTCTACCAAACCGATGCTTCATATTTTCGGGCATATTCACGGAAGCACGGGAATTGCTATTGGTGTATATAGTGACTTGAAATCTTTCCGGGAGGGGACTGTCTATCACAATGTAAGTATATGTGATGAGAGTTACGAGCCAGTTAACGAGCCGCGTGTAATAGAGATTGAGAAATAAGTAAGTAAGAATTCAGAAGGAGGCAGTTATTAGCACATTCATAACCATCAAGAAAGAGGGAGCGAGAAAGAGAAAGACACTAAAGAGGACCGTTAGACAGTCTTTCAGGCGGTTTCTCAGGCGGTTTCTCAGGCGGCTGCTAGTTACTGCCCTAATTTGTGCATCGGTTGTTAGTAGCACCTTACTGCGGGCTAAAGGGTTACTGCACGCACCTCAAAAGCATGTGAGGTCCCATATAGGAGGTTGGCTGGAATCTAAGGAAGTCTCTAGGGACCTATCTAGGGACATATCTAGGGACATATCTAGGGACCTACACGGCGTACACGGCGTACTCGTGAAAGCTACCTACTATGCCAAGGGATTCGAAGGCCGTAAGATGGCTAACGGGCAGGTATTTAGGCATAGTAAGTTTTCCGCAGCATCTAACAGGTTTCCTTTAGGGACGTTTGTCCGGGTAGCGTGCTGCAAGACCAACCGGGCTATTGTCGTAGAAGTTACCGACCGTCCGGCAGCAGGTGCTAGAAACTTAGACCTGAGCCGAGCAGCATTCACAGCACTTGGGCTGACTGAGAAATCGGGGTGGGGAATGGTTACTGTATCCCCTATATATCCTGTAAGTGTTGACAGCAAGTTATGAGGACTGAAAGGACTGAAAGGACTGAAAGGACTGAAAGGACTAATAAACGATGCATAATGAACCCAGGTTGCTCTCCGACCGAGAGCTTCGAGTAATCCGTGGTAAGGTACTATCCGGGGTGGCGTCTGTTGATGAGATGCTGTCAGTATTTGGACATATTCAGATTATTGAGGCAAACCTTGACGTGCTCGATGGTTGGGAAGTCTTCCAGGAAGATGAGCACTGGCGCAAGGGCTGGCGAGTTGCCTTCGGCATTCCTGCTGATTCTGAGTATATTTATAAAGCAGACACTCCACTGCACTTGCTGTCTGAAGAAGGTCGGGCGCAGTTGCTGGCAAACACTCTAGACGCCGAGGTGCAGGCTGGTAACGTTGACTGGAAGGCTTTTGAGAAGTCATTAGGACTAGAGCTTTAGGACTAGGATTCGGGACGGAATAAGAAGGGGATAGTATGAATTTGGATATGAGGGCTCTAACGCTTTGTAATGACGACCGTAACGGTTGGATAGAGGAGTGCAGGGCAAACCCTAGCTCTCTCTTTACCACTACTGAAACGTGGACTAAGGAAGTAAAGTTAATGGGATATGACGGGGCGTATGGCGATTTCGTGGATACTTATGATACGTACAAAAAGTACAATACATATCCTAAGAATCTTATTAAGAATCTTATTAATAACCTTGTTGAGTTCCCTGCTCCCTCTCCTTCTAAACAAGTTGCTAAGAAGTCTACCAAGTCTACCAAAGAGACTGGAGTTACTGTCACTTCTACTTCTACTTCTACTTCTTTCGCAATGAGCGTCACCGGGAGAAAGTTCCGGTTCGAAGAATAAGACTAAAAGCCTAGCGATATTAGCCTTATTAGTCTTATTATCTTCTTGGGATAATATCCCTAATAACTGCATACATACGTACACGCCCTACACGCCCTACTGTCCTCGGATGGTAGGGCTTTTCTGTGTGCATAGGACTCCTAGGGACTCCTAGGGACTCCTAGGGACTCCTAGGGACTCCTACTATATACGTATTTAATACACTGGAATGCTATTTCTCCCTAGGGATTATATAGAGAATATTATAGAAGCTCTAGAGAAGCTCTATAGAGTACCATATGGGACCCTGATGGGACCCTAAAGATACGCGATAAGCTGTTATACGCTGTTAGCCGGGTCCGCGTCCGTGTCGAGTGACGGATGGCGGCGGACTCCTGCGGCTGGGGCAAAGGGCAGGGTTGGTTAGGGACGTTACGCTGATTCTAATAGACTTAGCTACTGCGGGGCCGGGTATTCCCCGGAGTGCTAGGGTAGCTCTGTGCCCGAAACCTTAGCAGTGTTTTTGCAGCGTGTGGATTTTAGACGCGACTTTCGCATGGATGGTCGCATACAGTGTATTGATTCCATTGGAGTTAGACGCGTGCGGACGAATTCCGTATACAATATGTAGAAAAGTATACGTTTTCCGAAGATGTGATTTGGATCACATATAAAATATAATATATTTTTTAACCTATCGTGTAAATTTTACATACCATGTAGTTTTTACATAGTGTTATGTATTTAATACTAATAATGCCTATAGTGTTTATAGTGCCTATAATGCTTCATGTTCCAGTCTATCCCTTTACTCTCAAGCGGGCGGGCAATTTCAGTGTATTAAATACACTAGCAATTGAATGGCCATATTACTCCATTTTAGCTCTATTACACTCAAATACTACGATTATATTTATTTTAAGGTGCATTTAGAATCCTTATGCCATTGACTATTTAGTACATAGCATTAGGCGCGTTTTAAGGCGTGCTGGTGAGCTCGGAGTTATTTTAGCTTATCAGACTACCTTGAAAATGAAATAGACTGTGGAAAAGTATGGCACGGCAATTGCAAGTATTAAATACACATGAGCTGTACTTTCCATCTTGTATCCTGTATCCTTATATATGTGTCATTCCAGCGAACTGGCAAGTTTGGTGTATTTAATACACTGAAAATAGTTTAAAAATAAATGTTTTAAACGAGTCCAGGCGTGCTATCTTTATATTGTAGTCAATTGAAGCGGAGGGCAGGACAATGAGACACTATGTGACGTATCCCGGACAATCCAAAGAAATTCCATCGGGATTGGACACTAAACTGCAGTTGCCTAGTATCGCTGCTATGGCATATGCGCACGGGCAGTTGAATAGAACATTTATCAGCAAGCGAACGAATTCCTATCCAGGGGAAGATCGGCGGGCGGCACGGAAAGCTAAGGCAAGCTTGCATGAATCGTGTCCGGTATGTGGCAGTTTGACCATTGACGGTGTAATCTGTACTCTGTGTCAGGCCGCGTCCCGGAAAGTAGGCGTAGCATGATTATACCGTGTTTACTCTTCGTTGCAATCGTTCTATACCGTTTGGTTTACAGCTAACTAACTAACAAGTGTATCTAATACACTGAAAGGGGTGCAAGATGGATAACCTTTGCGCAATGCCCGCCGTTCACGATGTAGCAGTTATTGGCCTAGCAGTATGCGCTGCTACAGTTATTTATGTTATCGCTGTAGCAGTATACTGTGCAATTGAGCGCTGGAATGGTAAACGAATCCTTGCTAGGGCTGTAGCAGTATACTGTGCACTGGAACGCGAAGAGTTAGCAGCGCTTGCGGAAAAGTACTCATGCTATATGAGTGAAGACGAGAGGGAATTTTTGAACTCTACTCACTGGGACTAACTAACAGCCAGTTCCTAGTAAACTGTTAATAACGGACTAACAGCGAAAATAAACCATCTTAGCATAATAATAGTGCGCACATCACCACGGATTATGCTAAGATGGTTTAAGTAAGATTGTTTTCAATCCAATACGGGGGTAGTAAAATGGAATTCTCCGCACAGTTTAAATCAGCCCGCCGCGTATCGACTCCACTTGTAGCCGTTCGGACGTTTGACCCAAAGTCCGCCATTGACAGTATCCGAGCGTTATGGAGTGACGTGTCAACAGCCCCCCCCATGATTTTATGGGATTGCGTTAATGGTCTTCAGCCTATAAATTCGGCCGGTGATGCTGCTATCGCTGAGCTGTTAACCTCTACGGGCGCAATGCAGGAGATTACAGTCTCGTTGTCCGAGTCACTTACCATGTTTTACAAGGTCAGTGACAATGCGCACAGTATTGTTAATGACACGATTGTTTTTATCAGCAACTCACAGCTATTCTGGGCCGATACGACTACACTGCAAGCTATCTGGAACCTACGTGATAAGTTCAAAAAATTCGGCAATATGTTGGTCTTACTCTGTGATACGGGCGCGATTCTGCCCGCAATTTTAGTACACGACGTGCTAGTGCTAGATGAACCATTACCATCTGCTGTGCAACTCGCAGAGCTCGTTAGAGACGTGTGTAGTTGCACGACTAAACCTCTCACAGATAGCGATGAAGATAAGGCAATTCTGCAAGATGCGGTGACAGCTCTCATTGGATTGCCCGCTTTCCCGGCCGATCAGTCTACGGCCATGAGCTTAAACGCGTCTGGAGAGCTTGACCTGATAGCGTTATGGGACCGCAAACGGCAAGCGATTAATCAGACTAACGGTTTATCCGTGGGCACGGGCAAAGAATCGCTCTCCGATATTGGAGGATTGGAACCTATTAAGAGCTACATGGAAAAACTGATAAATGGTAATGATGCACCGAGCTGCATTATTTTCATTGACGAAATTGAAAAGGCTTTCGCTGGTACCGGCACAGACACAAGTGGAGTAAAGACAGAACTCACGGGCGCAATGCTTTCATGGATGCAGGACACTGAAATGCAAGGCGTGTTATTTATCGGAGTACCGGGCGGAGGCAAGTCACAGCTCGGCAAGGCAATTGCCGCAACTCATAACAAACCATTTATAAAATTTGATATTGCAGGTATGCAGAGCGGACTTGTAGGGAGCTCCGGCGCAAATCTGCGGGCAGCGATCGCTACAGTCAATGCAGTATCAGGCGGCAAAGTTCTCTGCATTGCGACCTGTAACTCCATCGGCGCATTGCCGCCTGAGCTCAGACGGCGATTCAAAGATGGGACGTTTTTCTTCGATGCGCCTACGGCGGAGGAACGTGCTAGTATCTGGAAAGTCTACCGGGAGAGGTATCACATTGCTGAGACTGATGCACTCCCAACAAACACGGGATGGACCGGAGCAGAGATAAAAGAATGTTGCAGTAAGGCATATCGTTTGCGCGTAACGCTGCAAGATGCCGCACAGTTTATTGTCCCGGTTACTGTATCCTCGGCTGATACGATTAACACGCTACGGGAAGCTAGCAGCGGTAAGTTCTTATCCGCATCATATACCGGGATTTATCGCTATGATCGGAAAGTAGAGCTCCCTGTACTCGCACAGACTACGGGGCGGAAGATGAGGGTAGAGTAGGGCAGAGTGATCGTGATAGAATGACCCGCTACGGGCCAGATGTGAATTTATTTTCTATCTGGCCCGCACGGTTCACACATTCATGGTAATCTAATCAAAGAATCGAAGAATTGAGGAATCGAGGAAACGATGAGCGCATACTCTCAAAACGAAACGCAATTCAAGGACATAACCACGTTGTGTGAAGCTCTGACGGTGCTAGGCTATACAGCGGAGCAAGTTGAAATTCACAAGATAGCCGATAACCTTTATGGTTATCATGGTGACAAGCGGGAAGATACAGCGAATATCATTATCCGCCGTAAGTTTGTAGGCTCTGTATCGAATGACATAGGTTTTAAGCTAGGGACTAATGGCACATATTCTGCCATTATTTCAGAGTTCGATTCTCGGAGGCATGGAGCAGAGTGGTTACGTAAGCTCAAGGCCGCATATGCGGAGCGTGCAATTCTGAAACAAGCGAAACTGCAAGGCATGAAGTTTGCGGGCCGAACCACTAACAATGGCAAAGTCCAGCTCTGTTTTGTCCAGGCATAGGGCATAGGAAAGGATAGGAAACAGCATGGCAAAGGTTATTAGAATTGAACTCGACCCTAGTGACGCGACTTTTACCGTTGACCTCACAGGATACAAGGGCAAAGGTTGCGGAGCGATTATAGAAGCTTTCGCTGGTATTGGAAAGTGTACGAAACAGATTCATAAACCGGAGTGGGAAGTTAAAACGTCTAATCTGCAAGGGCAGGGATTGGGAGCGTAACATGAAAAGAATCATTTTCAGCATTGACTCGAATGGTGACTCTATGTTCCTTGTGACGCCTGAGACTCTAAATTTTATTAACTCAGAGTCGATAGTCCGACGGGCAAGTCACCTGGTCCCTGCTACCCTGCCATTGC
>Ga0208034_1000362_pt1 | contig 38914 bp, 25 predicted proteins | sample June2015DPH_8_10_FD_184699 | JGI IMG/M metagenome (GOLD analysis project Ga0208034, IMG submission 184699) | Peatland microbial communities from SPRUCE experiment site at the Marcell Experimental Forest, Minnesota, USA - June2015DPH_8_100... | ecosystem: Environmental > Terrestrial > Soil >...
CCAGGCCCGCCTGTCAACCGACGCCCGAAATCCTCCTCGTGCATGTCGGGCAGCCTCCCAACTCCCAAAATCAATCGCCATTCTGTTCCGCTCCCCCTTAGTTAGAACAAATTTACCGTGGTCAGCCGATAGTCTGATTTGACAAAATCGCATTCGATGGACCAGTATTAGCCCATCTCCGGTAGTCTGACCAAAGGAGGAGGGGCTGCCGATGGAAGCGAACACCCGTGCAAATCTCCGTCGGTGGGAGCGCCAACCTGCAACAATCCCAATCAGTCTCGTATTGAGGGGCGAAGACCTCAAGGTGGACAACTCTGCGACCATCCTCGATTTCTCGTTCCGTGGTGTGGGCGTTTTGACCACGCTTGCGCTGTTCCCAGGAGAGCGGGTCAGCATCATCGCCAAGGGGGAATCCTCGGACGACATCCGTACTCGCGTGGTTTGGGTACGGCAGGATGTATCCAACCGTTTGAGCGTTGCGGGGCTTGAATTCTTGCATGCCTTGGAAGCTTAGGAGATGCACTTCACGGTGCATCCTTCCGGCATCTGGGAAGTCAAAACACCAGCGAACCACTCTTAAGACACTACCCGTCAGCCCGTCCGTGGCCGGGTCTCGAGACCGGCGGACTTACGTGCTAAGGCCGCTTGCCGATTTGTTGAAAATGTGGGATAAACCCCGGCGAGGTGAATCCATGAAACGACGTGCATTTCTCCAACAAACCGTTGCCGCTCCTGCCTACGCCGGCCTCGCCGCTTGCGCCCTGAATGCGAAGGCAACCCCCGCCCCCGCCATGCCCGCAGGCCGCTACACCCCTGGCCGAATTGCCAACGAATACAACCTGCTGCTACCCGGTGAGGCGGAGGACATCAAGAATTCTCCGCGTATGGCTTCTTTCAGCAACGGAAAGGTCGTAGTGAATTGGGGTAACGACAAGAAGGCCATGGCCGCGGGTGAATCCATCGGCGGGTGGGAACTGGTGGCCATCCTCCCCTGGCTGAACGGCGCACCCACTGCGGTTTTCGAGAAGCAGGTGACCCACCAGGGGGCCATCGTCTACGTGACCGCGATGGGCGAGATCGCGCGGATTCCCAAGCGCATCGGCAAGCTGGATCAAATCCGCCCTCGCCCGACTTCTACTCCGCACAACGTCAAGCTCGAGCGGCCCGAGCAGTATGTTCCCGGTCCCGACGTCTGCGGGGATTACATCCTGAACTCCACTGAAGATCCGTGTTACGAAAATATCGCCGCGCTGGGGCCGGAGTTTGTCGGCTGGACTCTCGTCGCCAATGAGGAGGCTGGACCGGAGCGCTCATTGTTCCTGGAAGCTGACGGAACATCGCGCCAACTGGTCGCCGACCCGCAGGCGACATGGGCGCCCGACACAACCGGCCCCGTGTTCGATCCCAGCCAGTTCTTGCCAACCGAATACCTCCACAAATACGTCCCGGGTTACAGCAAGCGCACGTTGCTGGGAGGCTTTCTGCCGGCCGCGGACATTGGGGTGTGGAGTCCGCGCTTTCGGGTTGGGTACGAGGCGATGGTGATTCTTCCCGATGGCGCTAACGCCCGGCCCCTGGGTCGCGTGCGTTCCCTGCTTCCGAAGGACTCGAGTGGCAAACTCATTCCCCCCGGGGACCCGAACGCCGACCAAGCTGTCCCCGAGTCGGGATTTGTGGACCGATACTGGAATGGCACGGCGGAGAGCTTCTTCTCGGCGCTCGTGGGCATCTGGAACCGGTGGCGCACGTTTTTTGACGCCGGCATGCAGGTGGAGATTCCGGATGAGTGGCTGAACGATGCGGCGCGCGCCGGTATTGTGCTTTCGCGGTGCAGTTACCACGGCCTTGAACCCACCTACCAGATTGGTGAAGGGGCCTATACCAAGATTCCCGTGCGCAGCCATGCGCTCTTTCCCGTGGCGCACTATGAATTCGTCTGGGCGCAGCAGGTGTGGGGGCTCGGGGAGCAGGTTGAACCCTACTTCCAGCATTATCTCGAGCACTACATCCTTCCCGATGGAAACTTCCTGTACAACACGCAAGACCAGGTGGAGGCGCCGCTGAATGCCGGCATTTTCCTGGAGAATTCCGCGCGCGCTTACGATTACACCCGGAACCTCGAAGCCTTGCGCAAGCGGCTGCCGGTTTTGCGAAGGTTGATCGACTATGTGGTCCGCCGCTATCGTTTTTCTCAGGAAACCTTCCCGGCCGGCGACCCTCGCCACGGCCTGATCTGGGGCTCTCCCGAGGCGGACAACGGCGATCGCCAGAACGACTTCCCGGAGTCCCACCCCTACTATTACCAGAACGCCGCGTGGACTTGGCGCGGGCTTAAGGAGCACGCGCGCTGTCTCGACCGCGCCGGTCGAGAGAATCAGGATGCCGAGTTGCAGCGTGAATCAGCGGAAATCGCCAAGCTGGCAGCGGAGATGCGCGCCGACATCGAGCGCTCCCTGGCCAGAACCCTTGCCGACCGGAACCCGGCGATGAAGCAGGCCGAAATCACTCCGTTCACCGCGTTCGATACGGAGCGCAAGCCGACCGAGCTTTCGAGCTACGAAAACCACCGCTACATGATGGATTGGTGGACCAGCGACTGGGGCGATCCCGCTTTGGATGCTGGGCACTTCGCGCACCGCAACCTCGCGGGCGAGCAGATTCTCGGAATGAATATCGATGGCGATTTCTCGCGGACTTCCAACTTCATGGAGCACGGCACGCTGGCCGGCCGCATCCGGCAGGATGACTATCGTCCATTCCTTCTCGCCCTCTACGGGAACCTGTGCTTTGCCATGGACTCGGGGAACCGGTACGCTCCCGAAGACGCAATATTGCCGGGAAATTACCCGGGGGAGGGAAGGTCTTGGGCGTGGTCGGCAGTGGTCAACAGCGAGCTGCAACCGACAATGGGGCTCCGCTGGCTTTTGTGCTACGAAGAACATGACCGCGACGTGGTTCATCTCCAAAAGGCCGCTCCCCAACACTGGTTCAGTCCCGGTGAGGTGATTCGAGTCCGCAACTGTCCCACGCGCTTCGGGCCGATCAGTTGGAGCACCCAGGCCCTCCAACCCCCGGCGGGATCGGCTCGATGGAAAATCGAAGTTACGCTTCCGAAACCCTACGAGGCTGACCTTGTGATCCACATTCACCCGCCCGACCGGACACCTTTGCGCGCGGCTTCGTTGGGGGAGGTTCATCCGGCCTACGTCGTTGTTGCCGCGAAACTGCTGGAAGGGAAGTCGCACCTCGAAATCGAAGTCACGTAGAGACGCCGAGGAAACTGAGATTACTCGCGCAGAGACGCAGAGGCGCAGAGGAAAATCATAGAAAGGGAACCCGAAAATCCATAGTATCTTCTTCGTATTCTTCTTGCTTTGCGTCTTTCTCCGCGCCTCAGCGTCTCTGCGCGAGATTATTCCTGGGAATCTACCATGATCAAATTTAATCGGCGTGAATTCATGCAAGCATCCACTGCGTCGTTGTTGTTGAATAGTGTCAAGGCTTCCACGTCCCCTGGGGCGCGTGCTGAAACCGATGACACTGCTAAGGCGTTTGTTCGCACGAATGCTGAAGGGTCGAGTTGGACTGTGGGCAACGCGCTGGTGGAGCGCGACATTCGCTTCGACGCGAAGATGGGCCTCCACACCCCGAGCTGGCGCCATAAGGTGACTGGAACCGATTTTATGGAGACCCCTCGCAAGCGGGGAAACCGGGGCCCCGAGTTTTCTGTTTCGGTGGACGGGGAATCTCTTGCCGGATCGAACGGAGCTGCCTGGGAATTTGTCGCAGCCAGAACCGAGAAGCTCACACCATCCGGAGAGTCCCTCGTCATCAACCTGCGGGGGAAAACGAAGCCCATCGAGGTGACCATCTTTTATGCCGTTTATGATGCGCATCCAGTTGTCCAAAAATGGATCGCCCTCACCAACCGCGGCGCAGCCCCCTTGACCCTTTCGCATTTGAGTTTTGAAAGTTCGAGCATTACACCGGGTCCCCCCGAGGTGTTGCAGGCGTCGGGGTTCTACGCCGGCCAGCCGCGGGAACTCTTCTTCACCGGGAGGGTCGACGACACTGCTGTGCTGGAACGGAACTCGCTGACTGGGGAAGGGTACATTGCAATGAACGGGGCTCCGGGTTATACGAAGCGGACGGAACTGGTGGGATGGGGCGAGGGCGTCGAGCTCATGTACGACACCGACCTGTTTCCCTTCGAGCGCAGCTTGCAGCCGGGCGAGACATTTACCAGCGCGAAGAGTTCCGTGGCCTTCTTCTCCGACGGTAAGGGGTTCGCCGATCCCCGATGGGTCATGCCCTCCTACACCTCTCAGGTCTTGATGAAGAAGGGGGCGCGTTACCAGCCGCCCTGGATTTACAACACCTGGGAACCCTTCGAGCGCGGAATCACCCGAGGCATCACCATGGACCTTATAGCCGCCGCGGGGCGCATGGGCCTCGATGTGTTCACCATCGACGATGGATGGCAAGCCGACTACGGCGACAATGCCATCAACCGCCAACTCTTTCCCCAGGGTCTCGAGGAAATTCAGGCTGCGATGGAACAAAAGGGTATGCGCCTGGGCCTGTGGGTGCCGCTCGCCGCCATCAGCACGAAGACCGCGGTCGCGCGGGAACATCCTGAGTGGGTCTGCATCGACCGCAATGGAAAGCCCAAGTTCACGGGAACCATGGAGGGCTCGGATGCCGTGATGTGCCTTGCTACCCCCTACCGGGAGGTGGCCGCCAAGCGGATCAGTGACTTGATTGGTCGGTATCGCTTGGCGTACGTCAAAGTAGACCTCACCACGGTGTTTAATGCCTACGGCGAATCTCCAGGCTGCTACGCCCAGGGCCATGACCACCACTCCTGGGCGGAATCACTCGAACGCATCTACGAAGGAATAAAATATGTTGCGGATAAGGTTTACAGCGAACATCCTGAAGTATTACTTGATCTTACCTTTGAACTCTGGGGACAGAAGCACATCATCGACTACGGCTTGCTTGCGGCGGGAGATTTGGATTGGCTGAGCAACGTGGACGATGGCAGGCCGGGGTCCGCCGGTCCGCGCCAAGCTCGGGCCTTGCTCTATCTGCGGTCATTGGCAATTCCGTGCGAAACCATGTTGATTGGCAATCTCCAGGCGGAAATGGCCTCCATCGAAGAACGCTTGGCAACCGCCATGGGCGCGGGTCCACTTTTCCTGGGTGATTTGCGAAAGCTGACGCCGGAGCAGCAGGATTGGTATGGCGAGAAGATTCGTTGGTTCAAGGCGCTGCGCAAGGATGTCGCGCTTCTGGACGGGTTCTTTCAGCTTGGCAACTGGCAGCAGCCGGGCGCGGCAACCTGGGACGGATTTGCGCGACTCAGCCGCCAAGGGGAAGGCATGGTTGCCCTGTTTAAGAACGAATCGCACCTCGACAACGTCGAGGTCAAGCTGCCAGTCTATCCCGACGGGACCTTTCATGTCCGCTCCGCCATGACTGGGCAAGCACTGGGGGCGCGCACCGGTGAACAATTCCGGCAGGGAATTCAGATTCACCTTCCGGCTGAGCACCAAGTCGAGGTGCTTGAAATCCGAAGGTAGGGCTTTATGGTTACTTTCTCCGTGTGTTCTCCATGGAACTCTGTGCCCTCAGTGGTTAATCCCCTCTCATGCATGCTCTGTGTCACATGAATGCTTATAAAGTATCACCTTACATTTTCTAATATAACTAGCACTAAATGAGCCTTATTATTTCATACAGAATTTGAGGATTAAGATACGCTGCTGGAGTCTCCGCCATCGCGGCATGGCCATCTTGGCCATGACCGTTTACGGGCAGAATGCCCGTGCAACATGCGGGCAAGATGCCCGCGCTCCCAGGTGAAGAATTCCTCTTGACAAACCTAAAACATCTGTTTCATACTGCTGTTTCGAACAGGTGTTTATCATTTCCTATGGCAAAGAATGCGACTGCTCGTGACAATGAAACCCGCGACCGCGTGCTGAAGGTAGCGGCGCGTCTTTTTGCTGAGCGCGGCTTCAACCACGTCAGCGTCCGCGCGATTTGTAAGGAGGCGGGCTCAAATGTGGCGGCGGTCAACTACCATTTCGGCGACAAGCTGGGCCTCTATCGGGAACTCATTGGGACTGTCGCCGAGGGAATGAACGACGGCAAAATCAGCTCATTCGAATCAGGTGCGGGATGGCCGCCCGAGGAGCAATTGCATGCTTACATTCGCGGCTTTCTACATCAGCTCCTCGACCAGAATGCGGAAGAATCGTGCTGGCTGGGCAAGCTCATTGCCCGGGAGACCACGGAGCCGACGGCGGCGCTGGATTTGATTATTGAAAAGGGCATTAAGCCCGCCGGGGCGCGTCTCAACAAGCTGGTCAGCGAGGTCATGGAGTTGCCTGCCAACGATCCGCGTGTAATTCTCACCGCGGGCGCCACTCAGGGACTCTGTCTCTGGTATAGGACCTCGCGAACGGTCGCGGAGCGCATGTTCCCGGAACTGAAATTTACGCCGGATCGTATCGATAGAATGGCGGACTTTGTCACCGATTTTTCATTGGCAGGGATGCGTGACTTGGTGCAAAATGGGAAGGAATACGGCGGGGTCCTGGGCGCTCGCGCACCCCGGTAAATCCACCGTCGCAGGGCTGGGGAGTCTTTTTAAAACCTTTGGAGTTCGAGGGCATCAGTACCTTATATGCCGGTTGCCGACCTATCTTCGCTGAAGATCGATGACTCCCACCGCTCGGGCGGCTCGGGAGGGAAGTTCTGGCGCATCTTCTCCGCCTCATTGGGGGTACTGGTTCTGCTGGCCGGTGGCGTTTTCGCCTTGCGGACCCGCCAGCCGATGGTGGAGGTTGCCGCCGCTCGCCCGGCAAACACCCAGGAAGCCGAGACTCTGCTGAACGCCAGCGGCTACGTCACCCCGCGCCGGCGCGCTACAGTAGCCGCAAAAATCACCGGCCGGGTTACGAGCGTTCAATTTGACGAAGGCATGAACGTCAAGGAAGGCCAACTTCTGGCCACTCTTGACGACTCGGACATGAAGCGGGCTCTCGACGCTGCCATTGCCGACCGCAAAGCGTCTCAGGGAGCCATCGCTGATTATCAAGTGCAGCTAAGGTACGCGGAAATCGCCCTGCACCGCACCCAGGAGCTTCGCGATGCCCAGGTGGCGAGCCAGGACGCCCTCGATGTCGCGGGGACCAACGTGGATAGTCTCAAAGCCAAAATTGCCTTGGCCAAAGACCAGGTGGAAGCCTCGGCAACCCGCATCGAGCAGGCCCAGCAGAACATCGACAACTGTGTCATCCGCGCGCCGTTCAGCGGCATCATCGTTTCGAAGGACGCTCAGGTGGGAGAGATGGTGTCGCCCCTCTCCGCCGGCGGCGGCTTCACGCGCACCGGCATTGCCACCATCGTCGACATGAACTCAAATGAGATTGAGGTCGACGTAAACGAGGCTTATATCGCCCGCGTTAAGCCCGCGCAGAAAGTGACGGCCACGCTCGATGCCTATCCTGACTGGCAGATTCCATCGCATGTGCGCACAATTATCCCTACCGCCGACCGCCAGAAAGCCACCGTTAAAGTGCGCATCTCTTTCGACAGGCTTGACCCGAGAATTCTTCCGGACATGGGCGTTAAGGTGGCTTTCCTGAGCGAAGAACCTTCGCGGAAGAAGGCCAAGAGCCAGGAACAGGCTCCTGCGGCTAAGGCCATCATCCCCAAGAGTGCGGTGCATGGCGAGGGAAGTGACGCCTACGTGTTTGCAGTGCGCGATGGGAAACTCGAGCGCCGCGCCGTCAGCCTCGGGCGGGGAATCGCGGGCGACGTCGAAGTGATGGCCGGACTAAGCGCCGGTGATGAGGTCGTCGTGAGCGCTGCGGGAAACTTGCACGACAGCGAAAAAGTGGAAACGCGACCGAAGAATGAGTAGGCAGTGGGCAGTGGGCAAAGACCAAGAAAAAGTCAAAAGGCAAAATGCAAGAGTCAAAAGTCAGAAGGAAAAGCCAGATGACTGCCCGCGATGACCGATGGAAGCCTTCATGGGTTCTTACTTTTGCCTTTTGCCTTTTGCCTTTTGCCTTTTGACTTGTTCTTCGTTCAAACCGTTTCCGATGGGCAAGGAAGAACCGCGGACCTACAGAACAGGTCCGCGCTACCGTTCTTCTCACGGACAGGAGTGAAAATGGTTACCGTCAACACCAACGGAAATTCGAACGCCCTGATCCAGGTCCGAGGCCTCAACAAGGCCTACCGGCGGGGTGGCGAGCAGATTTCGGTCCTCCAGTGCCTTAACCTTGACGTCGATAAGGGTGACTTCGTGGGTTTCATGGGGCCGAGCGGCTCGGGAAAAACCACTTTGCTCAATCTCCTCGGCGGCCTCGACGTCCCCACCTCCGGCACTGTTTCCGTGGCGGGAGACGAGATCACCCACATGTCCAGCGGCAAGCTGACCGAATGGCGCGCCCGGCACGTCGGCTTCGTCTTTCAGATGTACAACCTCGTCCCGGTACTTACGGCGAACCAAAATGTTGAGCTGCCACTCTTGCTCACGCGGCTCTCTCGGTCTCAGCGCCGGGAGCACGTGGAGGCCGCGCTCGCGATTGTCGGGTTGCGCGAACGCGGGAACCATTTCCCCCGCCAGCTTTCCGGCGGGCAGGAGCAAAGGGTCGCCATCGCCCGCGCCATCGTTTCCGACCCCACCTTTCTCCTCTGCGACGAGCCCACCGGCGACCTCGACCGCAAGAGCGCCGATGAAATCATGGAGCTCATTGAGGAGCTGGTGAGCAAGCACAACAAGACCGTCCTGATGGTCACGCACGACCCCTTGGTTGCCGCTCGCGCGCACATGGTGCTGCATCTCGAGAAGGGCGTCCTGGTGGAGGGGGTGAAGTCGCGACAGAACGTTCCGGCGGGAGGTGTGGCATGAAATTCAGTGCCCTCATCCTGTCGAACCTCTTCCGCAAGAAGGTCCGCCTGACACTTACCCTCGGTTCGTTCGCCGTGGCGCTGTTCCTCTTTGCGTTTCTCGCTGTCGTTCGGGATGCCTTCAACCGCGGCGGGGCCGTCGCCAGCGCCAACCGGCTCGTCACCATCAATCGCGTCTCGATCATTCAGCCTCTACCCCTCTCCTATCGCGATAAGATCGCGCGGATTCCAGGGGTTCAGAAGGTAACCCACGACAACTGGTTCGGCGGCGTCTACCAGGACGAGAAGAACTTCTTCCCGCAGTTCGCGATCGACCCCGAAACGCAGCGCCAGGTATTCACCGAGTTGCAGGTTTCCGACGACCAGTGGAATGCCTTTCTCAAGGACCGCCAAGGCGCGATTGCCGGTGCTGGTCTCGCCAAACGCTTTGGGTGGAAAATCGGTGACCGCATCCCGATCAAGACGACCATTTATGGCAGCGCGAGTTCCTGGGAGTTCAATCTCGTCGGCATCTATCACGGCCAGACTCCGCAGGACGACGAGACGCAGTTCTGGTTCCAGTGGGACTATTTCGAGGAGCGCGTCCCCCAGTCGATCAAGGGGCAGGTGGGTTGGTACACCGTCAAGCTCGACTCGCCGGATGACGCCGTCCGCGTATCCAAGGTGATTGACGACGAGTTCGCCAACTCCCCTTATGAAACGAAAACCCAAACCGAATCCGCCTTTGCGGCAAGCTGGGTGAAGCAATTCGGCAACATCGAATTCCTCATCCTCGCGATCGGAAGTGTGGTTTTCTTCACGCTGCTGCTGGTAACGGGAAACACCATGGCGATTTCCGTGCGCGAGCGTACCGGCGAGCTCGCCATTCTGAAGGCCATCGGGTTCAAGGACGGGTCGATACTTTTCTTCGTCCTCGCCGAATCTCTGGCCATCGCGTTGTTCGGGGGGATTCTGGGGCTGGGTCTGGCCGTGCTCGCCATTCCCGCGCTCGGAGGAGCACTGAACGGTTCGTTCTTACCCACGCTCATCCTGACGAAATCGGTGCTAGCGGTGGGCCTCGTCTTTGCCCTCTTTGTGGGAGCGGCAAGCGGACTGCTGCCGGGCATTGGCGCCTCGCGGTTGAGAGTTGTTGAGGCGTTTCGAAGAATCTGAGAAGCATTGGATAGTGGTGAGTGGCTGGCTCATTGTGGATAACCCGATAATGCCCGCCATTCCCCACTCCTCCCTAGACGCTTCTCACGATCCACTCACCACGGGTATTCAACTATGGCCATACCTATTGTCTACAATTTGCGCAGTGTGAAGGCGCGCTGGACGTCCGCCATCGTCGCCGTGCTGGGCATTGCCGGAACAGTCGGCGTTTTTGTCGCTATGCTCTCGCTGGCTCGCGGATTCCGCGCCACCCTGGTTTCATCGGGCTCGTATGACAACGCCATCGTCATGCGCGCCGGGGCCACCTCCGAAATGATGAGCGGCGTTACGCTGGACTCGATGAAAATCCTTCAGGATGAGCCGGGCGTGGCGCGCGTGAACGGCTTGCCGGTGGTAACTTCGGAAGTAGTAGTGGTGGCGCCATTCCCGCTGCGTTCGACCGGCACAGACGCAAATGTGCAGGTCCGCGGGGTCTCGCCCAACGTCCTCACGGTGCGCAGGATCGTCAAGATTGTCCAAGGCCGCATGTTCAACCCGGGCCTTTCCGAGTTGATCGCCGGCCGCAATGCCACGAACACCTATTCCGGTCTGACGGTCGGAAACCAAGTGAGCTTCGGGGGAGGGCATTGGACGGTCGTGGGAATTTTCGACGCCGGCGGGTCGGCCTTCGATTCCGAGGTCTGGTGCGACGGCCGCGTCCTGGCCGACGTCTACAAGCGCCCCAATAACATTTTCCAGTCGGTCACCGTCCACCTCTCGTCGCCCGACGCTTTCCAGGGTTTCAAGGATGCGGCGGTCAAGGATCCCCGCCTCGACGTGGACGTCAGCCGCGAGATTGACTACTACGCCAAGCAGTCGCAGATGATGACGCGCCTGATCACGGTGCTCGGCGGATTGGTGGCGGCCGTCATGGGCATCGGCGCGGTCTTTGGCGCCCTCAATACCATGTACTCGGCGGTCTCAGAGCGCGGCCGGGAAATCGCCGTCATGCGCGCCCTGGGTTTTGGCGCCGTGGCGGTGGTCTTTTCCTTTCTGGTCGAGGCCCTGCTGATTTCCTTTGTGGGAGGAGCTATCGGCTGCGTGGCGGTTCTGCCGCTCAACGGCTTCACCACCGGCGCCATGAACTGGCAGACGTTCTCTCACCTGGCTTTTGCCTTCAAGATTACGCCTGACCTGCTCGTCGGAGGAATTATCTTCGCTCTTGCCATGGGAGTGGCGGGCGGGTTGCTCCCGGCAATCCACGCTGCGCTTCGGCCCATCTCCGTGGCGCTTCGCTCGCTGTAGCGGAGCAGGTTTAAGCCCGGCGCTGGTCACCTAAACTGTCCTTCGACCCTATTTCACCATCTCTATTCCCCCTCCGGCCAACTGAGGGGAGGGAAGCGAGGAGATTGTAGCGCGGGCGTCCCCGCCCGCTGTCGCGGGAGCGTCCCGCTCCCGCTGCTCGTACTCGGCCGTCCCCGGCCGAGTGGGCACGGGCGGGACGCCCCTGCCCCAGCGGGCAAGATGCCCGCGCTACGTCGTCCTCCCACTCCGCCCGCCAACGCTCGTCTGCCCGCCTTGCCCCCTCGGAGGGGAGGTTGCCTGCCGACAGTCTCCCGATCCGAGTTTGGCAGGGCAGGGCATCGCCCAACCTCATTTCCCTCAACGGGTACCGGGACGTGTCGACGCGTCGACATTCGATCTGGCAGCTTCGCACTGGAAACCGCCATCCGGGTCGCGCAGGTCCAAAAGTTTTGCACAGGCACGTCTGATAATGTTTTCGTTCTGAGGTTCTAGTTAACATAATCTCTTATCCACAATATCCACAAAGATTTCCACAGGCATAAAGTGTTGGTTAATTTAATACTTCTATATTATTGTAAATACTGTATTTGATTATGACGCTCCAAGACAGTTAGCTCTCGCTGTGCGACGCGGAGAGGATGAACCGGTGCCGACTCCCGGGGACGCGGTGAATTCTCCCGTTCCGGGGGTGATGAAGATTACCGCTCGGTTATTCGGTCTGACTCCGAGGCGCATTCGGCCGTTGTTGGATCCCTCAGGTAGCAATAGATGCCCCCGGATTTCAGCCCGAGCTAAGCCAAAGGATCCCGATGGCGGCTGACGTGAAAGTGAATCCGATGGCGAGCCGCCCTTGAGACGGAGCACGCTCTAACGTATACGTATTGCAGGGGATGTCGACGTCACGCAGGAGGAGGCGACAAGCGGCAAAAGCCGTTTTTGCGTTCCCAGAGGGGATCTCACTGGCCAACACTATTTAAAGTTAAGCTTTAATATAATCCAGTAATTTACAAAAAGAATAGAACTTATTAAATTGACATTTGTCGAAATCATGGTCGCTATGGCGGGGTAAACCCGCCGCTACGCTGCCCTCACCACCATGGCGGGTGAGCCCGCATCTCCCAATGGGGGACCTATTCATCACCTTGCTGGTAAGACCATCAACATGATTGCCAGCCGCTTTTTCTCTTCCCGCCCGCCGGTGCGTATGCTAACCTTTGGCTTTGTCGCCGCGTCGACGTTGGCCATCGAATGCCTCTGCGCGAAACGGAAGCCATCGTTCTCCGAACCTACCGCCTGGGTGAAGCTGACAAGATTGCTTCGCTTTTTACGCGGCAATTGGGCCGCTTGCGGGCCGTGGCCCAAGGCGCCTTGCGCTCCAAAGGCCGTTACGGCGGCACGCTTGAACCCCTGAGCTATATTCGCATTTGGATCTTCGAGCGTGAAAACCGCGACTTGCTGCGCCTGAATTCCGCCGAGATCATCGAATCGTTCTTCGACATGCAGAAGGACTACCGAGTGCAGCTTGCGGCGCAATACCTCGCCGAGGTGGGGGAGCGGCTGCTACCGGAGCGCGAGGTAAATGAGCGCGTTTTCCGCCTCCTGCTCGCCGTCCTGCGGGCGCTCAAGAACTCCCCGGAAGTCAACCGGCCGCTGCTCTATTTCGATTATTGGATGGTGCGCCTCGGGGGTTTCTTGCCGAGTTTTGAAGCCTGTGCGTCTTGCGGGCGAGCCTTGGGGGAGGAGGGCGGCTATTACTCTCGGGGTTCGGAATCGCTCATGTGCCGCGATTGCAAGCAGCCGGGCGGCCTCCGAGTCTCCGCCGCCACCCTGTCCATGGTTCGAGCCGCCTGCCAGGCGCCGCTCGACAAATGGTTGGCGCAGGAAAAAGCCCCGGCCGGCTGCCGCGAAGCGCGCCACTTCTTCGAGGAGATCATCGAAAGCCACACGGAGAAGAAGCTGATTACACGGCAGATGATGGAGGAGGAAGTCTGACGGAAGTTATCGGTTGCCGGTTATCGGTCTTCGGTGAAGACGGGACCGGATTAGGGCTTTTGCTGGCAACCGACAACTGTCAACCCAAAAAGGATTTTCACAGTGCCATTGACGAAACCTAACAAAAAGCCAGTTACCGATGCCGCTCCCCTCAGCTTTCAGGATATGCTCTTTCGCCTCAGCACTTTCTGGGCGGAGCAGGGGTGCGTGATTGCCTTGCCCTACGACGTGGAAGTGGGGGCTGGCACGATGTGTCCCGAGACTTTCCTGCGCGTCCTGGGGCCGCAACCCTGGCGCGTGGCGTATTTTCAGCCTTCCCGCCGCCCGGCCGACGGCCGCTATGGCGAGAACCCCAATAGGCTGCTCAAGCACACGCAACTCCAGGTTATCCTGAAGCCGCCGCCCGAGACGATCCAGGACATCTACCTCGAAAGCCTGGGCGCGATCGGCATCGACATCCGCCACCACGACATCCGGTTCGAGGAAGACAACTGGGAAGCGCCGACGCTGGGGGCTTGGGGAATCGGCTGGCAGGTGATGCTCGACGGTCTGGAAATCACCCAGTTCACTTACTTCCAGCAGTCGGGTGGAGTGGACCTGGAACCCATCAGCGTCGAGCTGACCTACGGTCTCGAGCGCATCGCCGCGTTCCTCCAAAATGTCGAGGACGTTTACCAAATAAAGTGGAACAAGAACGTGACCTTCGGCGACATGCGCCGGGCGGAGGAATTGGAGTTTTCCGTGTACGATTTCGAGAAGGCGGACCCCGAGGTTTGCCGCAAAGTCCTCGACCTCTACGAGGGCGAAGCCACGCGACTGCTCAGCGAGTATCCTAGAGCTAAAGCACAAGTAGAATCTAAATTGAAAGAGGAAGATATGGACAATATAGAAAGTATAGCTTTAACGAAGAATCGCTTCCCCTTGCGCAAGGTTTATGACCTAACTTTGAAGTGCTCCCACCTGTTCAACATCCTCGACGCGCGCGGCGCCATCAGCGTGACCGAGCGGGTGGCCCTGATCGCCCGCGTGCGCAAGTTGGCATGCGAGGTCGCCGCCATTTACCTCGACCGGCAACCCGCCGCGGAGGTGACCGCGTGAAACACCCGGAAACTGGAAACTGGAAACTAGAAACTGGAAGTTTGAAACTGGAAACTGGAAATTCGAAACTAGAAACTAGAAACTGGAAACTCGAAACTGGCAGTTCAGTGGTTGTCGAAGAGCAATCGTCAATCATCGTCGAGGAGCAATCGGCAATCGAAAATCGACAATCGGCAATTCCAGAAGAGAGCCAATCACCAATCATCAATCACCAATCGCCAATGATTCTGCCCCTGCTGCTTGAGGTCGGCTGCGAAGAAATCCCCGCGCGCTTTCTGCGCGATGCGGAAAAAGGGTTGGGGGAGCGCGTTCTTGCCGCCGTGCGCGAAGCCCGGTTGTTGCCTCAATCTCCAATCACCAATCACCAATCGCCAATAGGGACTTATTCGACTCCCCGCCGCCTTGTGGTCCATGTTCCGGCGTTGTTGACGCAGCAGCCGGATAAGGTTGAAGAGATCCTCGGGCCGCCCGTCAAAGTCTCGGTCGATGCGGAAGGGAATTACACGCGCGCGGCAGTAAGCTTCGCGCAAAAGAACTCCGTCGGCGTGGAAGAGCTGGCCCGGACAATGACGCCAAAAGGGGAATATCTGTCCCTGCGGAAAACCACTCAGGGACGGCCGGCGATCGAGATCCTGCCCGAGATTTTGCCCGGCGCCATACTCGGCTTGACTTTCCCCAAGAGCATGTATTGGACGGCAAAGTCGGCGCCCCGCTTCGTAAGGCCTATCCGTTGGGTAGTTTGCCTTCTAGGAGAAGGGAAGAACGCCGCCACGGTCGAATTCCAATTCCTGGGGGTCAAATCCGGTGATTTCACCCTTGGGCATCGGGCCAAATCCCGCAAATCGATACTCGTGACTGGCTTCAAGGATTACATTCGAGAACTTAAGCAAGACCTTGTAGAAGTTGACTATGATCGACGCAAGGAACGCGTCATCGAAGAAGCAAAGGCGGTAGTTAACGAGAGTGCCGGCAAGATCATCCCGGATGAGTGGCTGGCGGACTGGATTGCCAATTCCACCGAGTGGCCCCGCCCCATGCTTGGGAGATTTGATGAGCGTTTCCTACATTTGCCCCGCGAGATCCTGATCACCGTGATGCGCGACTACCAAAGATACTTTGCCGTGGAGGACGAACACGGAAACCTGCGCCCGCATTTCGTCGCGGTCCTCAACATGGACTCGGACGAGAAGGGACTGATTCGCCAGGGACACGAGCGCGTGCTCACGGCGCGCTTCCGCGACGCCGAGTTCTTCTGGAGCGCTGACCAGAAGCTGCCCCTGCGCGACCGGATTCCGCTGCTGGATAAGGTGACCTACCAGGCCAAGCTTGGCAGCTATGGTGCTAAGATTCGACGGACGAAGTCAATAGCTGAAAACCTCTGCGCAACACTTGACGCAGCAGGCACCTTGAAACGCGGCCAAGCCGAGCACGTGTTGCGGGCAGTGGATCTCTGCAAATGCGACCTGACCACGCAGATGGTGCAAGAATTCACGGAGCTACAAGGCATCGTGGGCGGGCTCTACGCCAGAGCACAGGGGGAACCCGACGAAGTCGCCGTCGCCATCTACGATCATTACCTTCCCATGGGGGCGGAGGGAGCGTCACCGCGCACCTTGATCGGCGCGTTGGTGTCGCTAGCGGACAAAGTCGATACTGTGGTAGGAGGCTTTGTGGCGGGTCTGGAACCGACAGGCTCACGTGACCCGTTCGCTCTACGGCGGGCAGGAAATGGGATAATTAAAGTTATAATTGAATTTAATCTACCTATCTATATAATAAGTTTAGCTATGGCTGCACTGATTGCGTATGGGAGAGATTTGCACGGCGCTCTTGATCCCATTGCGAATTTTCTCCGTGAACGCATGAAATTTTACCTTGAGACTGTTGCGGCGTGCCGCCACGATACTATCAGGGCGATAATTGCCATTAATTCGGATGACCCGGTGGAGATACTCAAGCGCGCTCGCGCGGTAGAGAAGATCAGGGATACTGATGACTATCTGGCCCTCGCTGCAGCAGCTAAACGAACGAGGAATATCCTTCGGAAATCGGCTTCCGGGGAAGAATACTTCAGGGGAACTCTCAACCCAGACTTGTTCCAAGAGGAAGCTGAAGTTGACCTATACAAGGCATACGCCTCAATCTTTGATTCTGCAACTGGGGAGGGCATCATTGCTCAAGATTACGAGACAATTCTGACTTTGACTGCACGGTTGCGGTCGGTGATCGATAGGTTTTTCGATCAAGTTTTGGTAATGGACGAAGATCCGGCGATACGAAAGAATCGCCTGCTATTGTTGGCGCTTTTGGACAAGCAAGTCTTTTCTCGTGTCGCTGATCTTTCTGAGATTGGAAGCAATGTCGACGCGTCGACATTGACACGCGGGTCGTAGCGCGGGCGTCCCGCCCGCTGGGGCGTGGGCATCCTGCCCGCGCCATTCGCGAGAGCGAGACGCTCTCGCCCCAGCGGGCGGGACGCCCGCGCTACGACACTATGCCTATGATAAAGCAACGCTTCCAACCCCGATTTGGCGAGGTCACGATTCGCGACCGAGGGCGTTTGCCCCACTGGGAATCCGAAGGTGCCACTTACTTTGTGACCTTTCGCTTGGGCGATTCGCTCCCAGAATCCGTCCTGGTGTCGTACCAATTCGAGCGTCAAGATATCTTGCAGACGGCCAAACAACAAGGCCGGGAGATCAGTGCCACCGAACGTAAACGCCTGGATGAACTCTTTTCCGAGCGAGTTGACACCTACCTGGATGCCGGACAGTGGGCCTGCCACCTCGCCCAGCCTCCTGTTGCCGACATGGTGGCGGGCGCTCTCCAGTTCTTCGAGGGCCAGCGTTATCGCCAATTTGCCTGGTGCGTGATGCCGAACCACGTCCATGCCGTCTTCCGGCCTTTCCCCAGTTGGCCGCTCGAAAAGATCCTGCATTCGTGGAAGTCTTTCACCTCGAAAGAAGCCAACAAGCTCCTTGCCCAAGAAGGACAATTCTGGGAGCCGGAGTACTTCGATCGCCTGATCCGCAGCGAAGAGGAGTTCCAGCACTATATTGAGTACGTCGCGTCCAATCCTGAGAAGGCAGGGTTGAAGGGTTGGAAGTGGGTGTGGATGGCGCCGCACTTGAAGCGGGGCTGAAGCACGTAGCGCGGCGTCCCGCCCGCTGGGGCGTGGGCATCCTGCCCGCGCCATTCGCGAGAGCGGGACGCTCTCGCCCCAGCGGGCGGGACGCCCGCGCTACGACCCTACGCCCGCGCTACGTTCCGAGCGCTTTTGACCCTTGCAAAACCTGCGGAAATAGGCCAAAATGATAGGTCCTTCGCAAGTGATTAGGAATGGACTTTGAACTATCGACTATTAACTATCAACTGTGAACTTCCGTCTTTGAACTTTCGACTTTCAACTTTGAACTTTCAACCTCTGACATTGAACTCAAACCTACCAACTAAGCACGACCTATTCGAAAGGAGCAATCATGGAGAAGTACGTTTATTTTTTTGGAGGCGGTAAGGCCGACGGCCATGGCGCCATGAAAGACGTTCTGGGAGGCAAAGGCTCGGGCTTGGCGGAAATGACCAATGCCGGCCTGCCCGTCCCCCCCGGCTTTACCATTGTAACTTCCGCCTGTCGTCTCTACTTCCACGGCGGCAACAAGACCCCCGCTGAAATCCTGACGCAGAAGGACGAGGCGCTGGCAAAACTCGAGGCCTTGCTGGGCCAAAAGCTCGGCGACAAGCAGAACCCCTTGCTGGTATCGGTCCGCTCCGGCGCCAAGTTTTCCATGCCGGGAATGATGGACACCATCCTGAACCTGGGCATGAATGACACGGTGGTGGAGGTGATCGCCGCCAAGAGCGGCAACCCGCGCTTTGCCTACGATAGCTACCGGCGCTTCATCCAGATGTTCGGCAACGTGGTGATGGATGTACCCAAGGAGAAGTTCGAGCACGTTTTCGACGCCCAAAAGAAGCTCAGAAAGAGCAAACTTGACACCGATCTGACGGCCGACGACCTGAAGGCCGTTATCGCCGACTACAAGAAAGTCGTGCGCAAAGAGGCGGGTAAGGACTTCCCGCAGGACCCGCAGGTGCAATTGAATATGTCGATCGAGGCCGTGTTCCGCTCCTGGTACAACCCCCGCGCGGCAACCTATCGCCGCATGAACAAGATTTCCGACGACCTGGGCACGGCCGTGAACGTCCAGACCATGGTCTTTGGAAATATGGGCGATACCTCCGGCACCGGCGTGGGCTTTACGCGCAATCCGGCCACCGGCGCCAAGGAGTTTTACGGCGAGTACCTGATGAACGCCCAGGGCGAAGACGTAGTTTCGGGCGTACGGACGCCGATTCCGATCAACGAACTGGAAAAGATGATGCCCGAGGTTTACCACCAGCTTCGCGAAATCACCACGCGCCTCGAGCAGCATTACAAGGACGTGCAGGACTTCGAGTTCACGATTCAAGATGGCAAGCTCTACATGCTCCAGACCCGCAATGGCAAACGCACCGGGCCCGCGGCTGTGCGGATTGCCGTGGAGATGGTGAAAGAGGGCATTTTCAGCGAGAAGGATGCCTTGATGCGAGTGGAGCCCGAACAATTGAACCAGTTGCTCCATCCCGTCCTCGATGAGAGTAAGCCACTGAAAGTCATCGCCAAGGGCTTGCCGGCGTCGCCCGGAGCGGCCGTTGGACGCGTGGTCTTTACCGCCGATGACGCGGTGATCAAAGGGAAGTCCTCGCCGGTGGTTCTGGTGCGCGGCGAAACCGTCCCTGACGACATCCACGGCATGGAAGTGGCAGTAGGGATTCTCACCTCGCGCGGCGGCATGACCTCGCACGCCGCGGTTGTAACGCGCGGAATGGGCAAACCCTGCGTCGCGGGATGCGGTGAAGTGGAAGTGGACGAAAAGTCCAAAACCATCAAGGTCGGTTCGCTGGTGATCAAAGACGGCGACTGGATCTCGCTCGATGGTTCCACAGGCCGAGTGATCCTGGGCAAGACGGACTTGGTGGAGCCCGACCCGCATAGCGGCGTTTTTGCCGAGTTCATGAAGTGGGCGGACAAGGCGAGGGAACTGGGTGTGCGCGCGAACGCCGACATCCCGCGGGATGCCCTGAAAGCGGTGGAATTTGGAGCCGAAGGGATTGGCCTTTGCCGCACCGAGCACATGTTCTTTGCCAAGGAACGGCTGCCGTTCGTTCAGCAAATGATCATGGCCTGCAAGGAAACGACGGATCCCAAGGAAGCGGCCCTGTACCAGAAGCAACGGCGCGCCGCGCTATCGAAGCTCCTGCCGATGCAGCGCAAGGATTTTTACGGTCTCTTCAAGGCCATGAACGGATTGCCCGTAACCATCCGCACGCTCGACCCTCCACTGCACGAGTTCCTGCCCAAGAGGGAAGAGTTGATGGTGGAAATCGCGACCCTGGAAGTGACCAAGAAGAAGAGTCCTAAGATAAAAGAGCTCAAGAAGTTGCTGGAAGTGGTTGAAGGACTACATGAATTTAACCCCATGCTCGGCTTGCGCGGCTGCCGCTTGGGAATTATGTATCCTGAAATCACGGAGATGCAGGCGCGCGCCATTTTCGAAGCGGCCTGCGATTGCAAGAAGAAAAACATTGAAGCAAAACCTGAGGTAATGATTCCTCTTGTCGGAGATGTAAAGGAGTTAATCGCGCAGAAGGAAATCGTGAATCGCGTCGCGGCGGAGGTCTTCAAGAAGAAGGGCGTGAAAGTCGAGTATTTGGTGGGGACAATGATCGAGTTGCCGGCGGCAGCTTTGTCGGCAGGCGAGATCGCCCAGGAAGCGGAGTTCTTCAGCTTCGGCACCAACGACCTGACCCAAACGACTTTCGGGATTTCCCGTGACGACTGCGCCAAGATCATCAACGCTTACGTAAAGGCGAAGATCTGGTCGGCGGACCCCTTCGCGTGTCTTGATCCGAAGCGCGTGGGCCGCCTCCTGAAACTGGCCACCAAAGAAGGCCGCGAGACCCGCGAGAAGTTGAAGGTGGGAATCTGCGGCGAGCACGGTGGCGATCCCTCCTCGATCGAAATTTGCGCTGAGGCGGGGTTGAATTACGTGAGTTGTTCGCCCTACCGCGTGCCCATCGCGCGGCTGGCGGCGGCGCAGGCAGCCGTGAAGAAGCAGATGGAGAAGGCGTACACGACGGCGTAGGCGGGGGCTGTGGCATGGCCATCCTGGCCATGATGGTTGTACCTGGGCAGGATGCCCGTGCCACGTTTTGTGGCATGGGCCATTCGGCCCCTAGCTAAAGTATAGCTTTAACTATTGTCTTGAGGCCACGGATCTATATGGGGTTCGTGGCCTCGTCATTTTCCGGAGACGTCGCAGATCGGGTGAGGTGGTCGAAGAAGGGCAGTCGGCAATGGAGAAGAAGCGGGGAGCGGGGCTCTGCTGTCGCGCCCGCCGCGTTTTTCCCGTGTCGACGCGTCGACATTCCGAAGGGGAGTGGGATTCACAGTCTGGTTGGGCGCGCAGAGCTTTAGAGTGCGGCAGCTTGCTGCCGCTTTTTCTGGAGCCAGCTTGCTGGCGGCGAATCATGCACGCAGTCGAACGCCCGCGAGCAAGCTCGCTGGGAGGAAAGCGGCAGCAAGCTGCCGCACTCTAAAGTTTCGCCGGGACCAATTCTTGCCAACACGTGTTTCTCACCACGAGCTTCTGGGCAATGAATCCCGTTGTATCAATGGCGGGAGAAGCGTTAGGATACGCATGCATGAGAGATAGAAGCTGGAACCACGGAGCAAGTGCCAGCCATGAAGTCCGGATCACCCGAGGCTAAAGCAGCCACTGCCGGTCCCAGGCGCGCCAGCGGCGCGAGTCTGCCCAGCCGGGGCGGAATCCGATGAAGCCCGCTTATTACCAGGCGGGTCTCGCCACCTGTTTCCTGATCCTCTTGGCCGGCGCGACCTTGCAAACGCTGGCAGGCTCCGCCTTTCTCACCACCAAATCGTACAACGACTGGGGCAATGACGACGCCTACATTGGCTACCGCTACGCGGAAAACCTGGCGCACGGCCAGGGATTGGTCTTCAACCGCGGCGAGCGCGTGGAAGGCTATTCCGATTTCCTTTACGTGGTCCTGATGGCGCCGGCGTTTTGGCTGACCAGCCGGGACGGGGTGTATTTCTTCTCCGTAATGCTGAACTTCATTTTCGCTGCCGGCACGCTTTGGTTATTCACGGATTATCTCTGCCGTAAGCTGGGCAAGCCAAGCGCGCTAGCCGGCGGCCTGCTGTTTGCCCTGTGCCTGCCGCTCTGGGTGATCGTCGCCTCAGGCTTGGAAACATGCTTGGTGCTTCTGGTCACCTTGGCGATTTGGGTGAGCACGGAACGCGTGGCGGACGATCCCACGCCGCGTGACTTGGCGGCGCTCTGTGGACTGATCGTGCTCTCCCTCCTGGCCCGCGTGGATGGCTTCCTTGTTCCCGGAATTGTGGTCTTGTATTTATTGCTGAAACGGCGGGTGCGGCCAGCAATGGTCTGTGCCCTCGCGATGGTTGTGGCGCAGGGGATCTTCGAATTGTGGCGTTGGGCGTACTACCGAGCGCTGCTCCCCACCACCTATTACGTCAAGGTGGCGGGGCCCATGGCGGCCCGGCTGAGCCATGCTTGGGGCCAATTCAGCAAAATCAACTTCTTCGATGGCTTGCTGCCCTATACTCTGATCTTCATTTTCGCCGGGGTCGTGGTGGTCGCCCACGCCCTGAAGGGCTGGCGCGAGTTCACGGACCGGCTGAGCTTTGAGATTCTCTTCGCCCCCCTCTGGCTGGGTTACTGGTTTTACATCGGAGGCGATCACTTTTGGGACAGGTTCCTGGTGGTCCTGTTTCCCCTGGGGATTTACGCGGTCCTCACCTTTTGGGGCGAGAGCCTGAACCCCCGGATGGCGGTTTATGGGATCGTGCTGCTCGCTGCTCTCCAGGCGGGGCCGCCCTGGTTCATCGATCCCCGCTTTGACTATCGATTCGACAAGTATGACTGCTGGGTGGGGCTGGGGAAATTCCTGGGAGCCAATTACCAGGGGCGGAAACTTGCCATCGGGCCATTGGGCAAGATCCCCTTCTTCTCGGGTCTCTATTCGGAGGACATGATGGGCTTGGCAGACCCCGTCATCGCTCATATGCCGGTGGCCACCAACCACTATGAGCCGGGCCACATCAAATTCAACCCCGACTATTCCCTCTCGCTCCGGCCCGACCTGATTGTTTTGGAAATCTTCCCGAATCGTGACATGGGCCTGGGCATGAGCCGGACCAAGTACGAGGGGGCGGGCTATCATCTTGAGTATTTGGTGGACACCCGCCGGCCGCCCAGCCCGCAGCGCATCCTGGCGGTCCGAGGCCTGAGTGAAGCGGAGATTACGGGCTTTATCGCGAATGGCTACGAGTATGCCGTAGCGGCTCGAAACGATCTTCCCTAAAGGATAATGAGCATCAACCATGCACGCCAGGGATGCGCAACCCGCGTGGCAACGCTATCTGGCGGGCGACTCCCGTGGGGCGCGCGCCCTTGCGCCCGCTGCCATCCTTGCCGCGACCTTCCTTGCCTATGCTGGCGCGCTCGGCTTTGGGTTTGTGTTCGACGACACGGCAGGAATTGTCCGCAATGACTCCCTGCGCGCCTGGCATTACCTTCCGAGCTATTTCACCTCGCACGTGTGGAGCTTCCTGTATCCGCATTTGCTGTCAAATTACTATCGGCCATTGTTTCTCCTCTGGCTGCGCCTGAACGACGCGCTGTTTGGCCTGCACCCCTGGGGGTGGCACCTCACTTCGGTCGCGGCGCACATGGTGGTGACCTACCTCGTCTATTGTCTGGGATTCCGCTTGACGAGGGACGCCTGGATTGCTGGTTTCGCCGGGCTGATTTTCGGGCTCGATCCCGTCCACGTTGAGGCCGTCGCCTATGTTTCCGCCGTTCCGGAGCTGCTATCTGCTCTTTTCCTGCTGGCCGCAATGCTGGCTTGGCTGCGCACCCGCGAAGGCGGATCAAACTGGACCTGGCTGGCGGCTTTGATCCTTTATTCTGCCGCTTTGCTCTCGAAAGAAAGCGGCATGATGCTGCCCATCTTCATTGCGGTTTACGCCTGGATCTACGCGGCGGAAGCGGGCGAGGAAGTTGGCCTGGGCAAAAGGTTGGGTGCAGCACTCGGGGCCGCCGCTCCCTTTCTGGTCGTGACCCTCTTCTATGTGCCCCTGCGCATCTGGGCGCTCAAGGGTTTCGCCCACACTGTCACACCGGTTGATTTCCGAATGGAGATTTTAACTATCCCTTCAGTGATGATCTTCTACCTGCGTCTGCTGCTTTGGCCTGCCGGCTTGAGCTGCTACTACGACACTCCCTACATTTCCGCCGCCACGTTCCGCGGGTTCTTCTTGCCGCTCGCCGGGGTCCTCGTCGCGTTGGCCGTGTTGGCCGGGTGGTATTATTGGACGCGCCGCGCACGGCCCGCCGAAGCGCGCACCTTGGCTTTTGCGGCCATCTGGACGGCATGCGCGATCCTCCCGGTCCTCAACTTCCGGCTCTTGCCCGAGGGCGAAATCGCCCACGACCGTTACCTTTACCTCCCGACCGTGGGCTTTTCCATCTTAGTGGCGCTTGCGCTCGGCCAGGCACGCCGTGCTGGTGGATTTCGTTCACGGCCTGCCAGGGTGGCGGCGGGCGCGGTGGTGGCTTGCCTGCTCATGGGTATCGCCACAGTGCGTCAGAGCTTATTCTGGTCAGACGATCTTACGTTGAATTATCGGGCCCATGAGGTCGCTCCTCAAAACGTCTATGCGATGACCAGCCTGGCCGCGGCAGTGGCGGCACGAGGAATGGATGGCCCGGCCATGGTGCTCTACCAGCAGGCACTGGCCATGCAACCCCAATTCTGGCGGGCGAATGTCAACGTGGGATACCTCTATTACGCCCATGGAAATTATCCGGAAGCTGCCCGATTCTTTGGCAGGGCCTGCGCCGCCGACCCCACGGATGGCGATCAATTCCTCTACTTGGGGATGGCATTGATGCGAATGGGCCAACTTACCGACGCGGAAAAGGCTGCTCGCACGGCCTTGCTGGTCCGCCCAAAGGGGAAGAATTACCACCTTGGTTTGGGGATGGTCCTGAGGGGGGAAGGGAAACTTTCTGAGGCAAGGACGGAGGTTGCCGCCGAACTTGCTGAAGACCCGCAGAACGCGCAGGCCAAGACTCTGCTGAATGAAATCACCGGGCAGGTGGAAGGACCAGCCGGGAAGCCTGCTGGGGAGCAGCCATCCAAAGGACAGTCAACCGTTATAAAGTAAAACTTTAGAAATATAACTTAACATACACAATTACAATACAATATCGAATATTTCTTTACGCTTTTCACTCGTCACTGGTCACTGCCCTTACGTCTTGATGCGGAGCAGCAAATAGGCGCCGGCCAAGCCGAAGAGGATGTCGGGTGACCAGGCGGCCATCGCGGGGGGAAGTTGGCTCAGGTTGCCCATCGCTTCAAAGAGGCTGGAGGTGGACCAGTAAACGATCGCGATGCCGATGCTCAAAGCGATTCCCGTCAGGGCGCCCTTAGCGCCCATGGTGAACGAGAAGGGGATTCCGATGAGAGCGACGACGAAAGCGATGAGGGGATAGGAGAACTTGCGGTAGAACTGAACGGAAAGCCGGACCACGTCGAAGCCGCTTTGTCGGAGGTCGGCGATGTAGCGGCGCAACTCGAACACGCTCATTTGCTCCGAGGGTTTGACTTCCTTCTTGAAGTAGCTGGGTTCTTCCGTCAACTCCTTGAAGGTTGCCACAGAGAATCGCGTGTAGTTGGAATCTCGATCGCCGTTAATGTCGCGCGACCACCCATTCTCCAGGATCCAACTGTGGACCGATGCTTCCCAAACCGCGCGCGCCGCCTGCAATCGGCGGGTCATGCGGAAAGTGACGGGGTCGAATTCGAACACCGAGAGGTTGGCGAAAACATTCTGGTCAGAGTCAAAGAAAGTGTAGTTGTAAATACGGCTGGAGGTCCCAAAAATCCACTGGTGATCGGGTCGAAAGAAAGTCTGGGCGGGTTTGCCCTTAATTTGATTGCGGAAGCTATTTTGGCGCTGGTTGGTTTCCGGCAGCACCCGATCGGCAAAGAGGAACATGCCGCCGCTGAGCAGTGCGGCGACGGCCAGCACGGGAATCGACAGCCGGTAGAGGCTAATCCCTGCGGATTTGATGGCGACGACCTGGTTGGTTTTGGTGAGCAGCCCGAAGTTGACCAGGGTCGCCACCAGGATGCTGAGCGGCAGCATCAGGTAAATAACCTGGGGAAGGAGGTAGCTGTAATAATTCACCACCACACGGACGGGAACCTGATTGCGCACGATGTCGCCCAGCACCTGGAAGAAATCGAAGATAAGGTAGACTCCGCTGAAGGCGACGAGGAGAAGGCCAAAATAGAAGATCCAGCCGTTAAGTACGTAAATATCCAGGATCTGCAGGAATCGCCCGCCGACTTTTGCCGGCGCGGGAAGGGCGAGGGGCAGTTTTGAGATGCCGCGGCGAGCGCGCCATTCCTGCCACCGTTTGGTGATGTCCTCGAAGCCATCCTGGAGAAACATCATGCGAGTCCACACCCGGCCCAGGTTCGAGAGCATGATGATGCCGGCAAGGGCAAAGAGCGTGTTGGCCAGCCAGAGCCCGACGATCGGCGATACGCGCCCCTGCTTGGCAAAGCTCAGGCCAAAGGCCATCAGGATGTAGTACACGAAAAACAGCAGCAGGCTGAGCATCACGCCCAGGGACTTGCCTCCCTTGCGCGTGGAAATTCCCAGCGGGATGCCTACCAAAGCCAGAACGATGGCTGCCACAGGCAAGGCAAAACGGTAATGGAGCTCCACCAGGGCAGCCTGGCGCTCAGAGGGTTCGTGAACGTGCTGCCAAAGCTGGGTGAGGTTCAGGTACTGCGGCGCGCTGGGGGGCGCTCCTGTGCCGCGTTGATTGATGTCAAGGGAAATGTCCGTTCCCGTAAAGGAAGCAATGGAGTATTCATCCGCGCGCGCGGGGTCGTATTCGTGCGTGGTTCCGTCCTCAAGGTGCAGCACAAAGCGGTTGCGGGCTGCTTCGTTGACAAGCACTCCTCTTTCCGCTAACGTAACCCTGACCGCGTTGCGCTGGGTCATGTCGGCCAGGAAAACGCCGCGCAAGCATGCCCGCGAGCCGGTCACATCCTCGAGGTATAGCAACCGGTCGGGGAACCGCTCAATGAACACGCGCGGCTGAATCTCGTAGGGGACTTGGCTGGCTTCCAGCCCAGCTTCCATGCGGCTCATCTTGCGGGCGGCTTGGGGGGCAAGAGACAACTCCATCCAGAGGGTCACGGCCCAGCCGGACACGGCCAGGAGCATGACGGGCCGAACAAAAGCGCCAATTCCAATCCCGGAGGCGCGCGCCGCAATGACCTCACCGTCGGCAGCCATGCGGCTCAGCCCAATGAGCGTCCCCACCATTACGGCCAGGGGGATGGTCATCATTAGGATTTTGGGTACAGGCAAAAGGAACAGCGTCGCCATGTCACGCAAGGGAACGTTGTGCCGTACGACCAGCTCCAGAAGGTCGCCCAACTGGCGGATGAAGATCACGAAGGTGAAGACCAGCAGCCCAATCAGCGAGTGGGAGAAAACTTCCTTCAGGATGTAGCGGGTAAGAATCCGCATAAGTTCAAACCGGGGATGCGGCTCGCGGGTTCTTCCCACCGGTAAACAAACGCGCCGCCCTACTGCATGCTAGCACACCGATTTCAACGGCGTAAAGGAATTGACCTCTAGATTCATGCCTCCAACCTACCTCATGCTCCTTTGGCACATGCACCAGCCCTTCTACAAGGACCTGGCGGAAGACGTTTACACCATGCCCTGGGTGCGTTTGCATTGCCTGAAGGATTACTACGGCATGGTCGCGATGATGCGGGAATTCCCCACCTTCCATGCGACTTTCAATATGGTACCCTCGCTCGCTTTGCAGATTGAGGATTATGCCCGCGACAAGGCACGTGAGCCCGCTTACGACCTCGCCTTCAAGCCGGTTAATAACCTGACTCCCGCCGAGCGCCAGACCCTGCTGGTATCCGCCTTTCAAATTAACTACGACAATCTGGTCAACCGTTATCCGCGATTTCGCGAGTTGTGGGAGAAAGCACAGAAATCCGGCGTAGCAACGGCGGCAAAGGCGTTTACACCTCAAGAAATAGTCGACCTTCAGGTGCTCTCGCAGGTGGCTTGGTTCGACGAGATTTTCCTCGCGGGCGATCCCGATGTCGTACGCCTTGTGAAGAAAGAAAGGGGTTACAGCGAAAGCGATAAAGCCCTTGTTCGTAAGAAAGAACTGGAATTATTCAAGGTAACACTGGAAGAATACCGTAAGGCCGCCGAGCGCGGCCAAATCGAGATTTCCACTTCCCCTTTTTACCACCCCATCCTGCCTCTTCTCTGCGACACAGCCGTCGCGCAGGAATCGCACCCGGGAGTGAAGTTACCACTTCGTCGCTTCCGCCATCCGGAGGATGCGCGCGACCAGTTGCGCGGAGCGCTCGAGCTGCACGAGCGGGTCTTTGGCCGCCGGCCCCACGGGTTGTGGCCGAGCGAAGGCAGCGTTTCCGACGAGGTCCTGCGCTTGGCTGCGGAGGAGGGCTTCATCTGGGCGGCGACGGACGAAGGGGTGCTGGCGCGCAGCAAGCAAATGAATCTCTACCGGCGCGGCGACGGCACCCTCCAGGGCGGGGAAGAACTCTATCGCCCGCAAGCTCTCGCGACCGGGGGCAAACCCATCTCCCTCTTCTTCCGTGACCACCAGCTTTCCGATTTGATTGGCTTTGTCTACTCCCGCATTGACCCCCAGGCGGCCGCGGCGGACCTGCACCAGCGCATCAAAGCGACCGGGCGAAGCACCGGCCAGCGGCCGGCGGTGGTTTCCGTAATCTTGGACGGCGAAAATGCCTGGGAGTATTTCCCAGGCAACGGGCGCGAATTCCTCAAGGCCTTTTACCGCCGCATCGCGGCAGACCCGGACCTTCGCGCGGTGACCGCTAGTGAGGCGCTGAAGGTCACCGAACAAGGCACCCTCACGCACATCGTTCCCGGCTCGTGGATCAACGCCAACTATGACGTCTGGATTGGCGCCGATGAGGACAATCGCGCCTGGGACCTCCTCAGCGAGGCTCGTGATTTCTATGCGCAGCGCGCCTCGAGCCCCAAGGTCAAGCCGGAAGACCGCCGCTTGGCGCAGCAAGAACTATGGGTGGCGGAGGGCAGCGACTGGTGCTGGTGGTACGGGCCCGAGCACTCGACTGCCAATGACGAAGACTTCGACCTGCTTTACCGCAAGCACCTGAGCAACATCTACCATCTGCTCGGGGGATCGCCCACTGATGAGCTGGCCGCGCCCATCAAGCAACCTCGCGTGCACGCCCTAACCGTGGCCCCCTCGGCACAGATTCATCCCAAGATTGATGGCCGGGTCACAACCTATTTCGAGTGGATGGGGGCGGGCATTTGCCAGCCGGACTACCGCTCCGGCTCGATGCATGGTGTTGCCCAGATTGTTGAGGCTCTGTACTACGGCTACAGCGACAAGGCGGTCTATCTGCGGTTGGACCTGGGCGAAACCTTTCTTCACGATCATCCCGATTTCGAAATCCGCGTGAATATTAATGGCGCGAGCCGTGCCCGTCTGCACGCAGCGATCAGCGGGGAGAGCGTGAAAGCCGTGGAGTTTTGGAAGGGAGGGGAATCGCTGCCCGTCCCGCAAGGTACCGGCGACCAGGTGAAAGTGGCATTTTCCAAGGTCTTCGAACTCCGGCTTGCCTACACTATTCTGGGCGTTTCGCCACATGAGCGGATCAGTGTTCAAGGTTCTATCTGGCTGGATGGCCTGCCCCTCCAGGTCCTCCCGCAGGAAGGCTGGCTGGCTCTTGAGTTGACGGAAGATTTGACGAGCTGGTGAGGCAATACTAAAGTTTGAATTGCTTGTTTTGGAAATAAGGCCTCAGTGGCCAGTTGTCAGTACCCGCCTCAACTCTGCTCCTTTATTTACTCCCCACTGTCGACGCGTCGACAAAGCGACCGGATTTGAGTTCGATACCGCAAACGGGCCTTCATCCCGGCAAAGCCCTTCACGCAAGACCATATCAGCAATAAGGTGCGGAATGGATTAGGAGACAAGTCGGACGCGAAGTTCATTGAGCAGCGCGGAATTGATTTCGTCCCGTTTGGGGATTTTGCCAAAGCCTCAATGCCGTCGGCGCGACCGTGCCACGCAGACTCATTGCCCCGCTCGTCCGATTCCGCCGTACTTCTCCAGCCATTTCAACTCTTCGCGCACCTTGATCTTGCCGTGCCACGGGTTCTTGGCGAGCCCGTGTCCTTCGCCGGGAAAAACGAGCAGGCGGGTGGGGATGTGCCGGGTGTAGAGGGCGCGTTCGAGCAGGTAGTCCTCACCAACGTAGACGCGGATATCCTCCGCGCCGGCGACGATGTGGGTGGGCGTCGTGACCTTGCCGATTTGCCAGAGGGCAGCCTCCGCATTGTAATTGGGTTCTGCTTCCCAGGGAAGGCCGCCGAGGAAGTAGGCGTCGTCATAGGGACTGTCGTCGTTGCCCCAGTTGGCGACGTGCTCGATTGCCCCGGCACCGGTGACGGCCGCCTTGAAGCGCGTGGTCTGGGTAATAAGCCAGTCGGTCATGTAGCCGCCAAAGCTGTAGCCGCCCACGGTGAGGTGTTCAGGATCGGCCAGGCCGTCCTTCACGAGCGCGTCGACGCCCTCCAGGATGTCCTTGCCGGGGCGCGAAACGATATGGGGAATGACGCCCAACGCGAAGGCATCGCCATAGCCCACCGAGCCGCGATAGTTGGGCTCGAAAACCAGCCATCCCTGGGTGGCGGCGAGCGCCGCCCACTGGTACCAGTCGGCCTCGAAGTGATTGCCGTCGGCGTCCTCGGGCCCGCCGTGAATGAAGGTGAACATGGGAAGATGCGGTACCTCGAACTTGCCGGGCGGGTAGATCAGCATGCCTTCCACGGTAGAGCCGTCGTCTGCCGTCCAGCGATAGGGCTTGCCCTGCGGCAGTTCGCGCTCCGTGAAAAGCTGGTTGAAGGCCGTGATGGGACGCGGCTGCGCGAGGCGGTCGAGCCCGTCAGCGAGGTAGACCTCAGGCGGGCGCTGGAGCGACGAATAGACGAACGCCACATGGCTGGAATGCCGGGCGGTGGAGAGATTCCCGTACGCGCCCGCCCAACCGGGCCGCCGGGCCAGATCGGCACCGGCACTTGGCCCGACGTAGGGCTCGACCTCGGTGCCGAGCATTCCGGCCACGAACACGCCCCCGTCCGGGGTGACCGTGAAGTCGTTCACCGAGCCGTTAAAATTTAACCCCCAGCGTGCGGCCCGCGCGGCGCTGCTCCCCCCGCTGGTTTTGCCAGCGGCAGCATCCACGGCGTAGATCCGCCTTTGCGGGTCCTGGTAGGGACCTTCGGGCGCACCGTTGCTATAAATGAAAAAAATGCGCCGGCTGTCGGGGGACCATTGGACTTCCGAGGTGATATCCTGGGTTTGCAGGGCGAGGCGCAGCGCGGCGTTGCTCGGGGCGGGCAGATCAAGGGTGTAAATGCCATAGGGTTCACGAGACTCCCCGCGCTCCGAGCGCGATTTGGTGGCGAGCGAGAGTTGGCTTCCGTCTGGCGAAGCGGCCATCTGGCTGACGCGGTAAGGGGCGGAGGTGAGTTTGACCGGCTCCTTGGCCTTTGCCGGCGAGGCCGCTACGGCCCCATTCTCAGTCATGATGGAGGCTACATCGACGCTAAAGAGCGTGTCGCCGCGTTCCGCCTCGCGGTAACGGTTCACGTCGTTCCACTCCTTCTTGTTCGCCTCCTTCTGCTCCTTGGTCCACGGATCGCGGGTGGCGAAGAAAATCAGCCGTGAGTCTGCCGACCAGGTAAAGGCGTGAACTTCCTCGTCGCCGAAAGTCACAGGGAAGGCCTCGCCGCCGCCGAGGGAGATCGCGTACACCTGGGTGATGCCCTTGGGGGATTCTTCGTCGTCGGCGTCCTCCGGTCCCTTGCCTTCCGCCCCCGGCGCCGGGCGGTCAGAGAGAAACGCGATCCACTCGCCGTCGGGCGACCACTGCGGATCGCTATCATGGCCGGACCGCGTAAATTGCACGAGGCGGCCCGATTGCCCCCCGCCCGAGTCGCGGTATAGCCACAGGTCACTACGAAAGCGGTTGGCGGCCCAATCGGGACGCGTGGTTGCAACCGCCACGGACTGGCCGTCGGGCGAGATGTGCACGGAGCTCAGGTCCACTGCATTGAAGAAGTCGTCGAGGGTGAGCGGCGGTTTGGCGCCGCGCACCACCGGTACGAAAGCGCAAAACGCCGCGACGATATATATCACTGAGGACGAAAAGAGTTTTCGCATGATGCTCCTTATCCCCTCATTCTAACGGTTAATTAAGTCTTTTATATCAGTAGAATGAATTACATTTTATCGAGTTAAACCTTAGATTTATCTGCCTAACCCCAAGGGTCAGCTACCTGGACCAATGAAATCTGGAACTACCACATCGACCGGGGAGGCGCCGACGGGCACGGTAGTGATGAGGACGGAGCGATCGTTGCTCAAGCTGGTGGGGTCCGCGCGTAAGACGGCGAGGCTGGAGGCGGCGCGGTCCGCGACCACCAGAAGCCGCTCATCCGGCGTCATGGCCAGCGCGCGCGGCTCGAGTCCCACGTGGGGTGAGGCCAGCACCGCCCGATTCTGAACATCCAGGGCCAGCACCGATCCAACCCCCGCATTGGCGATAAAAAGCACACTCATATCCTGCCGAAAAACCCCCGCCGCCGGACTGACGCCGAGGGGAAAAGTCTGCTCCAGGTTGTCGTGGAAGGCGTCGACAATGACCAGGGTGGACGACTGGGCGGCGAGGACAAAAATTTCGCCACCGTCGGGCTTCAGCAACAGGGCAGTGGGGCGGACGCCAATTTCAATGTGCGAAAGCAGCTTCCGCGTGGCCACGTCGGCGACGGAGATCTTCTCCTCACCCGTGTCCGCAACGAATACTTTCGAATTGTCCGGCAGGATCACCATGGGGCCGGGGGACTTGCCAACCTCGACAGTCCCCAGAGGCGCGCGCGTCGCAGTGCTGATGAAGGTGAGCAGGCTGGGGTTCTCGGAAGCGGCCACCAGTGTTTTCCCGTCGGGAGAGAGGATGAGGTCTCGCAACGTCCCTCCCAGGTGAAGGCGGAAGGCAACCTTGGGGATGGCGTTTTCCGGGGAATTGCGCGTGCCGCCCTCGCAATCCAGAAAAACCAATTCGTGATCCGCCGGGTCGAGGACGTAGGCGGTGCGGCCATCATGCGAGAATTCCAGGTCTTTGGCGCTCCGACCCACATCGAGCGTGGTGACAACGTGAAGTTGAGGGAAGGCCGCAACGCTGATCTTGCCGGGGGCGGACACCACATAAAGCTGATGGGCACCCGGACGTACGCGCACCCGCTCCGGCTGCGGCGAAACCTGAAGGGAAGCCGTGACGTGGAAGTCCGCTAGGTTAACCGCTGCCAGGGTTGAGCTCTGACTGTTCACGACATACGCAATGTAGGGTTTCAATGGGACTTGCGAGCGGCATGCGACCAACGCGGGGAGATAGGCAGTTAGGCAGATAGGCAGTAGGAAAAGCCCCCACCTGCCTATCTGCCTACTTGCCCACCTGCCTGTTCGCCTCTTGTTAGCGAACATGGCCCACGGTCCTTCCCAGCACTCCGCCAATGGCGGTGACCTGCTCCACCAGTGTCTCAAACTGCTCGGGGAAGAGTGACTGGTAGCCATCGGAAACGGCACGGTCAGGATCGGGGTGGACTTCCACGATCAGGCCATCTGCCCCCACCGCCACCGCCGCCCGGGCCAGGGGAATCACGTTGTCGCGCCTGCCCGTTCCGTGGCTGGGATCGGCGATGATGGGCAGGTGCGAAAGGCGTTTCACCGCCGGAATTACGCTGAGGTCCAGGGTATTGCGCGAGTGGTCGGCAAAGGTGCGCACGCCGCGCTCGCACAGAATGACGTTGTAGTTCCCCTCCGCCAGGACGTATTCCGCCGCCATCAGGAATTCGTCCAGCGTGGCCGACATGCCGCGCTTGAGCAGAACCGGTAGCTTCGAGCGGCCCACCCGCTTCAGCAGGGAAAAGTTCTGCATGTTGCGGGCGCCCACTTGCAGCACATCGGCGTATTTTTCCACCAGATCGCAGTTTTCCGGATCGATGGTTTCCGTAACGATCAGCAGGCCGTACTCGCTTCGGATTTCCGTCAGGATTTTCAGGCCTTCTTCTCCCATGCCTTGAAAACTGTACGGGGAAGTGCGCGGCTTGAACGCGCCACCGCGAAAGAGGCGCGCTCCGGCTTTGCGAACATGGGCGGCCGCGGCCCGAGCCTGCTCGCGGCTCTCTATGGCGCACGGTCCGGCGATGATGGCCAGTTCTTTCCCCCCAATGGACACGCCCCCACTCGCCGGGCCAATGTGAATCAGCGAGTCCTCACTTTTGACCTCACGGCTCACGAGCTTGAACGGTTTGGAGACACGAATGGCCTCGGCGACGCCGGGCAGGCTTTCGAATTCCTCCGGCTCGAGCGGGCCGGGATTGCCGGTAATGCCGATTGCCGTCCGCTGCGCACCGGGCATCGGATGGGCGCGGTAGCCCATGGACGCGACCTTCTCGCACACGCGGCGGACCTCGTCCTGGCTCGCCTGCGGCTTCATGACAATCAGCATGGAAACTTCCCCCGTGCGCGCGCTAACCCGCGCAGCTCGATAGTAGTCTAATTCAGTGGGGCGTTCTCTGACAATGATTTGAGGGCGATTTGATTTGAGGGCGATTCCAGCGTCTGAATCTACCGGCCGAAAGGGCAATCCCTGCTGGAATTCGCCGGCGCTCCTTGATAGCATGACACGGTTTGCCTGCGGCTTTGCTTGGTTCTGGCGGCCATCTTGATTCTTGCGAGGTGCTCTCTCTATGCGTTCCTGGAAGGTGTGGCTTGCTTTGGTTTCACTATCACTGGCGTCTCTGGTTATGGTGGCGTCACCCGTGGTGTCCGAGCACGGTATTGACGCCGCTAATTTGGATCGAACTTGCGCCCCCTGCAAGGACTTCAACCAATTCGCCAATGGCGGCTGGATGGCGAAAAACCCGATTCCTCCCGCCTATCCGAGCTGGGGAGTCGATAATGAGGTCACCGAGCGTAACCGAAATATTCTCCATGAGATTCTGGAAGACGCGGCCAAGGACATTGCGGCCCCGCACGGAAGCATCGAACAGAAAATCGGTGATTACTACGCCACATGCATGGACACCCCGAAGATCGACAGCGAAGGTTTGAAGCCCTTGCAGCCCGAGCTTGACCGCATCCAGCAGATTGGGGATATCGCCGGCTTGCAGGCTGAGATCGTACACCTCCAGAACATCGGAGTTGACGCATTCTTTCAGGTGGTTTCAACGCAGGATTTCAAGGACAGCACCCAGGTGACGGGGGGCGTGGACCAGGGCGGACTGGGTTTGCCGGACCGCGACTACTATACGCGCGATGACCCCAAATCCAAGGAGCAGCGCGACGAGTACCAGAAGCACGTCGCAAAAATGTTTGAATTGATGGGTGACCCGGCCGCAACCGCCGGGACCGAAGCCCAAAGCGTGATGGACCTGGAGACGCAACTCGCCAAGTCGTCCCAGACGGAGGTGGAGCGGCGCGACCCTAAGAACCTTTATCACCGTATGCCGCAAGCGGGCCTCAAGACCCTGGCCCCGAGTTTCCCCTGGGAGGACTATTTCTCCGCGGTGGGGCTTGGCGGCAAGGGCGATGTCAATGTGACTGCCCCGGACTTCTTCAAGGAAATGGGGAAGATGATTTCCGCGCAGCCGATTCCCAATTGGAAGATTTACCTTCGCTGGCACCTGATTAACGCCGCGGCGCCCAGTTTGTCCACGCCGTTTGTGGATGAGGACTTTCACTTCAAGGGGATGGTCCTGACCGGCACGAAAGAAATTCTGCCGCGTTGGAAGCGCTGCGTGAGATCCACCGACCGTGCCCTGGGTGAGGCGTTGGGGCAGGTGTATGTGAAGAAAGCCTTCCCACCGGAGGCCAAAACTCGCGCCCTGGCCATGGTGAAAAACCTGGAGGCTGCACTGAGTGATGACCTTCGCCAGCTTCCCTGGATGAGCGAGGCCACCCGCCAGCAAGCGCTGATTAAGCTTGCGGCCATTAACAACAAGATCGGTTACCCCGACAAGTGGCGCGATTATTCCGCGTTGGACATTCAACGCGGGTCCTATGTGGAAAACGTGTTTCGCGCCGACGGGTTTGAATTCCATCGCGATTTGAATAAAGTTGGCAAGCCCGTGGACCGTAACGAATGGGGGATGAGCCCGCCTACTGTGAATGCCTACTATGATCCCCAGTTGAACGAGATCGTTTTTCCCGCCGGGATTTTGCAACCCCCCTTCTTTGATTTTCAGGCGGATGACGCCCACAACTATGGCGCCATGGGAGCCATTATCGGCCATGAGATGACCCACGGATTCGACGATGAAGGAAGCCAGTTCGATGCGCATGGCAATATGAAGAACTGGTGGACGCCTGACGACCAGAAGAATTTCGACGCGCGGGGCGCATGCGTCGCCAGTCAATTTGATGGATTTTTTGTGGAAGATAAACTCCACGAAAACGGCAAGCTCGTTGAGGGCGAAAGCATCGCGGACCTCGGCGGCCTCGCCATCTCCTATGCCGCTTACCACAAGTCTTTGGAGGGCAAGCCCCAGCCGCAGGATGTTGACGGCTTCAGCGCGGACCAGCGCTTCTTCATTGCGTATGCGCAGAGTTGGGAAGAGAATATGCGTCCGGAATACGCTCGGATGCTGACCAACGTGGACCCGCACCCGCTGCCGAAATTCCGCGTTATCGGGCCGGTTTCAAATCTGCCTGCCTTCGCCAAAGCGTTCGAGTGCAAGGCGGGGGACCCCATGGTGCGTCCGCCTGGTGAGCGTTGTACGATTTGGTGAGGGGGGAAGTCGAAGAGTTGAAAAGTCGAAGAGTCGAAGAGTTGAAGCGTCATCGGGGTGGCTCTCGGACCACCCCTAGCGTCTACTCCTTTCTGCCTTCCGCCTTCCGTCCCCCGTTTACCGTCTACCGTCTACCGTCTACCGTTTCCTGTCTACTTCTTTGCTCCCACCATCAAGCTCGATGGTCCCGGCAGGCGAATGTGCCGCACCTCTTGGAATCCCGCCTCTTGTAACCACGCACTGTACTCTTCGTAGCTGTATGTGCTGCCGGCGGGAGTTCCGACCAGCATATTGAGAGCGAAGAGCGCGGCCTGCTTGGGTGCGGCCTTGTCCGGTTCCAGGATGAAGTCCTGGATCACGACGCGGCCGTTGGGATCGAGGGCTGCAAAACACCGTCGGAGCAGATACTGATTCTCTTCCGGACTCAGCATGTGGCAAATGGCAGAGGCCAAGACCAGGGTAAAGCCTTTGCCCAGAGCGTCGTGCCGCAGATCCCCCGCAATCGTCTCGACACGGCCCGCCAAGCCCGCCGCATTGATATGGCGCTGGGCGATGGGGAGCACGGTCGGCAAATCGAGCACCGTCGCATGCAGCTTTTCATGGGCCTGGGCGAAGGCGATGGAGTACGCCGCCGAGCCTCCACCCACGTCCAGCAAACGTTCGTCGGCAGCCGCGCCGACGGCCTGCACCACCAGCGGCGCGCGCTCTGCCGCGTTGCGATGCATGGCGGTGATGAAGGGTTCTGTCCAGTCGTCGCCGCGCGCTGCCATTTCCTGGTGGCCCACCGCCGTGCCCGCGCGCACGCACTCCGTCAGATTGGACCAACGATGCCAAATGTTCGCGGTGTGGATCAGCCCGGCGCGGGCGTTGTCCTCGGAGCCGGCCGCGAAATAGCGGGCCGTCGTGGGAGTATTGCGGAAAACTCCTCGCTGCTTCGCCAGCATACCCATGGCTGCTAGCGCGTTCAGCAGCATTTCCGTAGCGCGCGTGTGGGTCGAGATTTTCTGCGCAACCTCCTCTGCCGTTGCGCCACCGCCCACGGCGGTGAAAATGTCGAGTTCCAGGGCCGTCAGCAGCGCGCGGCTCTCCATGTAGCCACGCAGGGTTTGGTTCAAGTCATCCGGCAGGACGCCGGAGGTTTCCTTGGCCCGCTGCGCCGCCATGAATTTGGCCCGATTCGATAGGATTTCCGCGCGCAGCGCGGCCTGGTCGCGATTCGCGAGGCGTTCCACCGGCTGGCCCTTTATAAAATGCGACTCGACCAGTTCGCGAACGTCTTCCGGCCGAACTCCCGAGTACCAGACGCCCTCGGGGTAGACCACCAGGTTGGGGCCGCGCTCGCAAAGGCCCAGCGAGCCGCAGGTCGTGATCTGAACTTCGTCCAAGAGCCCGCGCGCCGCCACTTCCTTGCGCAAGGCGTTGATAGTTTGCGCCGACCCTCGCGCCGGGCAGCAGGGAACTCCCTCAGGTTTCTTTTGATCGCAAATGAAAACGTGATAATGAAAAGGTTGCATGATGACCTCTCAGGTTGATCACTCAAATTGGGCGCGCCGCCCCGCCGTGCCGGGTTCGCGTGGCAACATTCCCACTGCCAATCGGTCGAGAAGTATACCGCCGTTTGGGTACGAAGAGAGGGGTGATATAATGACGTTATGCCGGTCGATACTCGCCTGACCTACGAAGACTTCTGCCTTCTGCCGAACAACGGCAAAAGGTATGAGATTGTTGAAGGAGATCTGTTTGTGACCCCTGCCCCGCGCAGATTGCATCAACGAATTGTGACCCGACTGACGCGCTTCCTTTCCGGATTCGTAGAAGACCGCAGGTTGGGGGAAGTCTATGTGTCGCCGTTTGACGTGGTGTTTTCCCCCTTTGATGTCGTTGAGCCCGACTTGGTTTACGTTTCAAAAGCACGCGAGTCAGTTTTGACAGAAATGAACGCTCAGGGTGCTCCCGACTTGGTTGTCGAAGTCCTCTCCGAAACCACTGAGAAAATCGATCGGACTATCAAGCTGAAACTGTACGGGAAATTCGGTGTCCAGGAGTATTGGATTATCGATCCTCACGGCCCTTCGGCGGAAATCTACCGGCGCGGGGAAGAGGGATTGACGCTTGTTGCCAAACTCTCCGCAGAGGAAGCCCTAACCTCGCCCATATTGACGGGATTCAGTGTGCCCCTCCGCAAACTCACGGAGTAATTGTTAGTACAACTTTTCCCTTGACAACGACTCCGGCGTTATGCTTGTGCTTAGTTGCACTGATAAGCGATATATGATATAAAGGGCGCATGCCAAGAACTGCGCCCGCAGTTAGTTGTGGTCCGGAGGATCGGCAAGAGCTGGAACGGTTGGCCGCGAGCCGGACCGAATC
>Ga0208034_1000365_pt1 | contig 38584 bp, 41 predicted proteins | sample June2015DPH_8_10_FD_184699 | JGI IMG/M metagenome (GOLD analysis project Ga0208034, IMG submission 184699) | Peatland microbial communities from SPRUCE experiment site at the Marcell Experimental Forest, Minnesota, USA - June2015DPH_8_100... | ecosystem: Environmental > Terrestrial > Soil >...
ACCCCTGTTTACGCTTCGCTAGGCACCTCGCGGTATCCAGCGCAAAACTCGGGGCCGAGCGGGTCGCTAGCCCTTTCTCGTGAGACTCTTGCATTCTCTGCTTCATGCCGGTTTATCCCGGCGCACGGATTTCCATTTTTCCGATGCGTCTCATTTTTCTTGCACTGTTCTCCCTCCGCGGCAGATTATCCCAATGCTTTTCAAGGGGTTAGAACTATCCCTGGGCATATGCGGGATAGAGCATATGCGTATCATTATGCCACACTTGGCGGCTCGTGCCCTTCTTAAATAGGCGACACCTGTAGCCTATTAGTCGCCGGCCTGCATCTGTGAAATCTGGACCCTGCAATCTCAAATTGCCGCTCGCAGGCAGAGCGTAGGGTCTCCGAAAAACGAGACTCTGCCCTACCTGCTTTGGAATTGACCGGGGGTTCGTCATCGAAGAAAAAGCCCACGGTCACGAGAGCGATCACCGTGGCTACCGGCTTGGCGGCCGAATCAAAATCCGGATCAAACCCAAATCCGTAGCTCGCAATGAGTGCCGAATTTACGACTGGCTTTCGGAATTTCTCTGCGGCTGGTGATGCTCCATTTCACGGATCTGTTCTTCAAAGCGCCGTGTGAGCGCACGAGATGTACGAAACCCAAGAGAGCGCAGTTCGGCGGCAACAGCAATGGGGTTGTCGATAAATCCTCGGCGATAGGATTCACGTAACATTCCAAGCACTCCGATCACGGTTATGCCTCGCCCGGCGGCCACCTGACGGCCCCGGCGTTCGTCCATAATGAGTGCGTCAGCTCGAAGCTCCTGCGCCAGTTGTATGGCTTCCGCCTCACCGGGGTCGAGTTGGCCGATTAATTCGGCATCGGGTGTGGTTTGAACCTCACGAACTTTAAGCCAAGTCGGTCGTTGTGCCATCCAGTGCTGCACGGAAGGTGGCGCATGAGGGTCGAGAATTTCTCGCTCGACGGCAGTCGGGATGAGAATTGTGCCGAAAAGCTTGGCAAGGAGATCGGCTTGACCGGCTGCAACGAGATAGCGCAGGGGGGAGGTGTTGGAGACAACCGTCATCGTCAGTTGTTAGAGCTATCGAGTTCGGTCAGAGAGTTTTTCAAATGCTCGCGCTTCGCGGTCAAGCTCGGCTGGGTCGTAGTCATATAGAGCAACGTGTCGCGCTAAGAGGTTTTCGGTCTCGATCCGCGAGAGGCCGAGAAGTTGCCCGACCTGTAGTTGGGTTAGGGAACCTCGCCGGTAGCCATCAATAGCGAGCGCTTCCAGGGTCCGGCGTGACAAATCGCCGCCACACTGCCCGAGTGAGCGCGCCAAGTCATCCGGGATGTGAATGGTAATTTCCATGCGTGTAGTTTAGCGAATTGGCAAGACTCTTGTACAGTGCAATATGGCAACAATCCGTAGTTTTAAGGTGAGGAACGGAATAGGGACGGTGCTTGCTTTGTAGCGCCGACCTTCAGGTCGGCATTTGTGCGATCTCATCCGGTGCTGACCTAAAGGTCAGCGCTGCCGCGGCGCGGCAAAACCCCGCACCGCTGGAAAAGCCGTCCGCCATTAAGATTGGCGGACCTACGACCGCGGGCCCTGCGCTACCACGCGCGTACAAATCTCGTTCTCTTGGAGCCCGATGTCCGCAAGGCCTTTCGCAGTAGGGGGACGGCTTGCCGTCCCCTCCGTGTACATTGCCGCCGAACCAGGAAGGGTAGGGCAAGCCCTACCCCTACTTGGTGATCGAGTTGCGCAAGGTGGGAAGCTACAAGCGCAGAGATTACAGTTCGAGCGGCGACTGAGGTTCTGTGACCCGGAGGTAGCCACGGTCAATTCGTGTTTGGAATTGACCGTGGGTTCGTCATCGAAGAAAACACCCACGGTCACAAGAGCAGTGACCGTGGCCGCTATCCAATAAATAAGCTTGCTCATCTGTACACTATAAGGTACAGTGTCCTATATAAGGTGCATGATGCCAGACGACCCGGAGCCGCAGAAAATCCCGCTGATCTTTTACCGCACCGAGGCGGGAAGCGAGCCCGTGCGGGAATGGCTGAAGGGATTGCCGGAAGCCGAGCGTCAGGCCGTCGGGAAAGACCTTCTGCGGGCGCAATGGCGGTGGCCGGTGGGAATGCCGCTGTGCCGCGCGCTGGGGAGCGGGTTGTGGGAGGTCCGGACGGACTTACCGACGAAGCGCACAGCGCGCGTGCTGCTCTGTCTCTACCGCGGGCGCCTCGTGGCACTGCACGGTTTTATCAAGAAGACGCGGGCAACGCCGGATGAGGATTGGGCATTGGCACGTAGGCGTCAGAGGGAGTTGGAGCAATGAGCAGGAAACACATGGGTTCGAGCGTCGATGATTTCCTCAAGGAGGAAGGCATCTTTGAAGAGGCGCAAGCACAGGCGATTAAGGAGGTCGTCGCGTGGCAGCTCGCCCAGGCCATGAAGAAAAAGAAAATATCCAAGTCGCGGATGGCGGCGCTGCTCAAGACGAGCCGGACACAGGTTAACCGTCTGCTTGATCCGAAAAACGACATCACGCTCTCAACCCTTCAGCGGGCGGCGGCGATGGTTGGGCGCCGGGTAACGATCGAGCTGGTGTAGAGAATGGCGGATGTCCGCAAGGCCTTTCGCAGTAGGGGGACGGCTTGCCGTCCCCTCCGTGTACATTGCCGCCAAACCAGGAAGGGTAGGGCAAGCCCTACCCCTACTTGGTGATCGAGTTGCGCAAGGTGGGAAGCTACGAGCGCGGAGATTACAGTTTGAACGACGCGTGAGGATGTGTCACCCGGGGGTAGCCACGGTCAATTCGTGTTTGGAATTGACCGTGGGTTCGTCATCGAAGGAAAAGCAACGGTCACGAGAGGTCGTCCGCCATCAAGATTGGCGGACCGTAGGCCGCGGCGACACCGTGGCTGCCCGCTGCGTACCTGCCCGGGCAGGTTTCTACTATGTTTTCAAGAATTCAGAAACGTCGATACCGGCTTCGCGCAGGACAGCGCGAAGCGTGCCCTCTGCCATATCGCGCACATGGTGGGGAAGGGTGACTTTGCGGCCCGTGACAGCGTGCCGCCAGATTTCATGACTACCCGGACCGGGGCGGTCAAAGGTGAACCCGAAGGCGCGCAGCTTGCGGGCCACTTCGCGTTACTTTAACGCAGCGAGGCGACCCATTAGCTGATGCCGACGGGCACAACGAAGTCGGGCAGGACTGGGTGTGATTTTTTGAATGCGGGAGGAAGTGGGTCGCCGTGATCGCGGCAGGACTCGACGATCCTTCGCGCCAGTCCCTGGGCAATCTAGACCGCTTCCGTGACGCTACGCCCTTCGGCGGCCAAGCCGGGCACATCGGGGCTCGTTGCCACGTAGCCGCCTTCCTCGAGCGATTCAATGCGCAACCGAATCGGAACTTCGTCCACAGGCGCGACCCTTTCCTGACGCTTTCCCTTTGGCATGGTTTGGCTCCCAGGCGACGGTTCCAATTCTAACACGCGTGGGCGCTACCACGCGCCGCCTGGCCATTGCTCGGGTGATTACTGAGTGAGTAGTGCGGACCTGTTCCGTAGGTCCGCGGCACTTGGGCACGGTCGATGAGAAAAGCCGCAGACCTTGAAAAACAGGTCTGCGCTACTTGCTTTGCACGTCCTCGATTTCGGCGAAGCCCGCGCCGCCTACTTTGAGGGCGAGGTTCAGGCTTGCGTGTAACTACAAAAAGAGCTATATTAGGGAAGGAAGCGGAAATGCAATACGAATGGGACGAAGCGAAGAACCGGAAGAACGTCGCCAAGCATGGCCTCAGCTTCGAGGATGCCGAATCGGTGTTTTCCGGGCCTTGCGTCACATTCGAAGATGACCGCTTCGACTACGGGGAAGAACGGCTCATCACTTTGGGCTTACTGGCCGGGCGACTGGTGGTCATAGCCCATTCGCCGCGCGATGAGGGAACGCGCATCATCTCGATGAGAAAGGGGAACCGGCGTGAACAAAAAATCTATCAAAAGCGACTTGGCACGAATTGACCGCATGCGGGATGCCGATATTGACTATTCGGACATTCCCCCGCTCGATAGGACGTTTCTCAAAAAGGCCACGACGGCTTGGCCCCCGGCGAAAAGGCAATTGACGATTCGTCTCGATGCGGACGTGCTCGATTGGCTCAAGGGTCAGGGCAAGGGCTACCAGACGCGCATTAATCGCATTCTGCGCATCGTGATGGAGAGTCAACCCCCCGGCTAGGCCATCGGCCTGGGTAACAAGCCCTTTCCAATTCAACGCGCGAGCGCTGAAGGGGCGATCCAGTGGCTCGCCCTTTCAGGGCTTGGGGCTGCGACCGCTCTTTGATTCCCAGGGCGTTGCCCTGGGCTAGGTTGGCTCGCCCCTTCGGGGCTAGGGGTGGAAACTACGGCGTTCTTGTCTGGCAATCACCAGGCGGGTACAAATCTCGTTCTCTTGGACCCCGATGTTCGCAAGGCCTTTCGCGCTTTGTAGCGCCGACCTTCAGGTCGGCATTTTCTTGGTGATCGAGTTGCGCAAGGTGGGAAGCTACAAGCGCAGAGATTACAGTTCGAGCGGCGACTGAGGTTCTGTGACCCGGAGGTAGCCACGGTCAATTCGTGTTTGGAATTGACCGTGGGTTCGTCATCGAAGGAAAAGCCCACGGTCACAAGGGCCCTGACGGTAGCTACCCGCTGGCGAGCCTATTGGCATCGTTCAATTTGCGTGCAGTTCTTCGAAGTGCTGTCGTTGAACCTTAATCTTGCTTTCGTCCTTTCGGGCGGCTGCCAAATCATAGGCGAGCTGCATACGCAACCACGTTTCCGCCGTGCTGCCGAACGCCTTGGCCAGGCGAATCGCCATCTCCGGGCTGATGGCGGCCTTGCCGTTCACCACGTTGTTGAGGGCCTGCCGGGTGACGCCAAGAACCTTCGCGCCTTCCGTCACGGACAGGCCCAAAGGCTCAAGGCAGGCGGTTCTTATGCTTCGCCCGGGATGGGGTGGGTTCTTCATGGGCATGGTGTCTCTCCTTTCGTCACCTAGTGGTAATCAATCAGTTCAACATCGAACGCATCAGCGCCTTGAAAACGAAAAATGACGTGCCAATTGGCCCGCACCGTCACTGACCAGAAGCCGCTCAAATCACCTTTGAGCGGATGCAGGCGATAACCCGGAAGGTTAAGTGCCTGCGGCGCGTCGGCCTCATCGAGGCGGGCAAGAATGTCCTCAACCGTGTGCAGTAGATCGGGCCGTATCCCACTTCGGTCGCCGCGTTCGTATAGCCGTTTGAGGCCCCGGTGTTTGAAGCTCCTAATCACAAGGATACACCGTAAAGTGAAGCTTGTCACTTGTCAAGTGTGGATTCCTGCGGCGACATCCAGGGGGCCGCGCGGGGGGGACAGCAAACTTGGCGCGGACCTGTGTTGTTGATTCCGCGGCCCTCGAAGACGGCCGGTGCGAAAAGCCGCCCCGATAAATCAGGGCGCTACCAGGCTGGACCCCGATGTCCAAAAGGCCTTTCGCAGTAGGGGGACGGCTTGCCGTCCCCTCCGCGTGCATTGCCGCCGAACCAGGAAGGGTAGGGCAAGCCCTACCCCTACCTGGTGATCGAGTTGCGCAAGGTGGGAAGCTACAAGCGCAGAGATTACGGGTCGAACCGCGCCTGAGGTCATTTGACCCGGAGGTAGCCACGGTCAATTCCTCTTTGGAATTGACCGTGGGTTCGTCATCGAAGGAAAAGCCCACGGTCACGAGAGCAGTGACCGCTACCCGCTCCAGCCATCGGTCGAATGGAGTTCTTCGTACGCGCCGATGGCAGCGCCCTCCAAAGCTGGTAACAACTCGTCGAGGACATCGCAGAACTCGAAAATATTAAAGCGCAAGTGCGATCCGAGCAGGGCAGAACCTTTGGTGTCGATTGGGTATCGAAATGCGCAGGAGCGAGCATCGACCTCCTGAAACTCTGCGATGACCGCGCGGAACTCGTCAAGGGTGCGAAAGTGCTCAGTGCCGAGATCCCATTCCCAGCCGTAAGCGTCGAAGATGCGCTCCAATTCTCGCATTAGTTCGTCGAGCTTGTGCGTCTTGAGCAATTTTTGTCGGTCAACCTCTTGCTGCCCTTTGATTGAAAGCATGGGCGAGCCGACGAGAAGCACCGCTTTCATATACAACTCAAGAGCGTGTCGGTAGAGAAACACGACGGGATACGCTCGGAAATCCTCGGCCGGGTTTCCGTATAGCCCGAATTGTGGTTTCTTCCGGAGCGCTGCCACGGATTCTTTGGCGACGACGTGGAAAGCCTCTGCAAACTCGGTGAAGTCACGCTCTGAAGTGCCGTGCCAGTTCAGCACTACCGTCCCGTGCGGCCGACCATTGTCAACGAAAAGGTGCTTCTTTCTCACGACGATTCTCCCTTCAAAACCAGGCAATCGTACCGCGGACCTCATGATGATGTTCGCGGTTCTTGGGCGCGGTCATTGAGAAAAGCTGCGGAGGTTGAAAAACAGGCCTGCGCCATCCCCTAGATGAATTAGCGCTTGGGGCGATATTTTACGCTCCCAGCTTGAACGGTTTGCGCATCGTCGCAACACGGAAACGTTATTGTATCCGGGCCGGGGAACTTTCGGGGCTGTTTCCCTGGTTCATAGCAGGGGGTGTCGAGAAGCTGAAATTCTCCACCGCACTTCGGGCATGTCACGGTCGCAATAAGCAATTCCATTTCGTCTGCCACGCGCTCCTCCTGTCTGGGATTTTATCCTAGCGCAAAGTCATGCGCCGCAACGCCTCTCTTGCGACGGGTGGGGTCCGAAGAGCGGAACGTCCGTCCTTGCCACGCGCTGTTCGTCACTGATTCCCTTGCTGCAACAGCCGCTCGTAATTCTGCTTATGGTCCGCGTTCCTGGGGTCAAGCATGTATGCCGCGCGGTATTCCTTGAGAGCACCCTGCAGGTCGCCATTCTGCTCCAGTGCGAGGCCGAGGCCCAAGTGCACCTCGCCATCATTGGGGTTCAAGCGTAATGCTTCGCGAAACTCCGCGATCGCACCTTCCCGGTCGCCCTTGTGTCCGAGCGCCTCGCCGACTGCGGCGTGCGCCGCTGCGAGATTAGGATCCGAGCGCAGCGCCTCTCGTTCTTCAGCAATCATTCCATCCCAGTCGCCCTTGCTTCCAAGCGCAAAGCCGAGGTTGATATGCGCCGCATCATTATCGGGATTTAGTCGCAGCGCTTGGCGTTCTTCAGCGATTTCTCCATCCCGGTCGCCCTTGCCCGCGAGGACGTAGCCGAGGCTGACATGCGCCCAATCATTATTAGGGTTAAGTCGCAGTGCTTCGCGGGCTGCGAACGAGGCATCATCCCACTTCTTCTGGCAACCGAGGACATAGGTTAGGCTTACATAGAGGTCGACATTTTGAGAATCAAATAGCAACCCCGCGCGATATTCCTGCTCAGCCTCCGCGCAGTGCCCATTCTTTGCGAGTTCCGCTCCTCGCGCCACGTGCCGTCGAATTTCAGCTTGCCGAGCCTGCGCGGCGGGGTCAACGGTCGCGGGCTTCGTCACTTTGGCTGCCTTGAGTGCGCTAATTAGTTCGTCCTCACCACCGGCCAAGCGGACTTCCTGAAGGTAGTCATCCGTGGGCTCAAAGTCGATGCCCCGCTCTCTCACCAGCAACGCCACGCGGGTGCTCGTTACCTGCCCGGCGAGCAGCGCGAAAACCTGCACCTGGTTGAGCGGCTTCTTCGCGCTGGCTGGCTCGGGCCGCTTGGCCGCGCGCAGCGCTTTAAGAAATGCCTCGCTCGCGCCCGCGGCCTTTAGGCTTTGGAGAAAATCCTCCGCTGGCGCGAAATCAATTCCGCGCTGCTCGATCAGCTTCGCGCCCGACTCGTCTGCGAGTCCGTCCCGCACCAGGCCTTGCACCTGGTCTTGCGTGAAAGGCTTCTGTTGCGCCCAGGCAGACAGGGCAGAGACCAGCCCCATCGCCAGCATGAGAAGAGTCAGCGTTTTTCGGGATCTCATTCCACCCTCCCGAGCCTGTCGCGGACTGATACCCACCGTTCGTCATCCGCAGAGGAAAACGCCGCGGAGCATCTCGCCCTGCCGTTTGTGGGCGGAAAAATTCAGAGCGAGATTCTTCGCTCCGCTCCGCTGCGCTCAGAATGACAGCGGGTCGCGGGCGGCGGACCCATGCCGCCTTTTGGCGTATATGCGGTCATGGCAAACCCTTGCGCTACATCCTCAAGCCTTGGGCGGCGTCCTCGTCGGCATAAGCCGCCGCGATCTCGTGTGTCATCCCCGCCGCTTACTTCGCGTCTTCCGAGAGTCCAGCCATTTCTTTAGAGATTGAGGGCTTTCTCCCGATCGTTGCCCCGCCAACAAACCCGCAACGGTCAGATCTTCGTCCAGATCGGGCCAGTGGATGTAGGCGCCGTCTCCGAAGATTTCGAAATGATTGCGTTCCTGCGGCGTCCCATGCCAAAGACGGGGGAACCAGGCCAGAGGCACCATAATGGTCCGCCCATCCACCAGATCAATCGTTAGCTCTTCGTCGCTCACCTTTACCGATTTACCCCGGGGCTCCTGGACTTCAACGGCCAAAGAACTCATACCAGCTCCTCATTAGTCGTTCGCGATGCTCATCAACGAGCTTCAGAATTACATTCAGTTCCGCCCGGCTGAAGCCCCCGGCACGTTCAAGCGCCACGGGTTCAAGCCAGAATTTCGCCACCTTGTTCTCGCGTCGCACGTGGCTGTGCGGCGGTTCGCTCCTATCCAAAGAGACAAAGAAAAACCGATAGGAACGCATTCTGAGAACCGTCGGCATTGCTCTCTAATTCTATCCCTATGACTGTGATTTGCGCGAGCGAAAGCTAGCGTCCTGAGTTAGAAGTTCGCTAACGAAGTGTTGCAGTTTCGGGTAGCCGTTCCACAGCCCCGGCAGGGGTCCTGCAAGGCGGGATCGGCCCTTCGGGCCTTTGCCCCGTGTTACCTCAATGCTTCCTCGGCGGCCTTGGCTTTTTCCGCGCGGGCGAGACCTTCGCGCGCCGCGCTGTTATTCGCCGGCTGGCGCAGAGCGAGATTCTTCGCTTCGCTCAGAATGACAGCAAGGAGGCGTTTTCGCGCAGCCTGTGAAGCCCCCGGCACGTTCAAGCGCCACGGGTTCAAGCCAGAATTTCGCCACCTTGTTCTCGCGTCGCACGTGGCTGTGCAGTGGTTCCTGCCGGATTCCTACGTCAACCTTGGGATTGTTCGTCCAGCTTGGGCAGGAGCCTCTCGTCCTCAGGCTTCTCTCGCAGATGCAAGATGGCCTCCGCGGCGATGCGCGCGGCATCCGGAAAAGCATGCCGGAGCGCGTTGCTGCGTAGTTGCTCAAGTTCTTCCGTCCGTCGAAGCAGGTGGTCGATCCGAGTTGCGAGCTCACCGGGCCGCTTTACCCAGTAACCTGTATGCCAACATTCTTCAATCAATTGGCAGAATCGGCGTTCGTTGCCGGGGAGGGCGTCGAACACCACGATCGGTAATCCGCAGTTCAGAGACTCAGCCACGATGGCGCCCCCGGCACGGCTGACAAGCAAGTGAGCCGCCGCCATCCATTGGTGCATGTTGTCCACCCAGCTTAGAACCCGCGCGTGGGCCATCCCCGCGGTAAGTCGCAGAAGTTCTTTTCGAAGGCTTTCGTCACGCCGGGAGATGAAAACTACCTGGAAGGGTTGCTGAACCTTCTGGAGTTCGGATACAACCTCCCGCGGTTTTCCTTTTCCCGACCCACCGAAATTGACCAGGAGCAGAGGAAGATTCTGTTGAAGTCCGAGGCGCGCGCGCAGCGCTGGCCGATTGGAACACGAGCCGAATGCCGGGTCCACGGGGACTCCGCATTCGAGGATCCTTTCCGGCGGCACGCCCAGGCTTCTGATCTGGGCAGCAACTTCCCCGGGATAGGATACGAACAGATCAACCTCCGGCTGTGCCCATGGCCGCTCATAGGCGAAGGTCTGCATGGCGACCAGAGAATACTGGGCCCCGGTTTCGCGCTTGTGTATGACGGCGATCTCCCCGAGGCCGACTTCGGTGGCAGCGACCACGTCGGGCGCAAAAGCTTCGATGTATCGGAACAACGGGCGGGCGCCCAACCGATAAAGCCACCATGGCCCGCTGGTTTCACCCCCAAACTGGTGGCTCTCGATGTAATCCCAAAGTCCTGGCCAGTATTTCAGTGGGATCTCGTACAAGTTGTAATAGGCCCGAAACCACGGTGCGCAATGCGCCAGCGCATCCACAACCTCCACTTTGAGGTTCGGCCGCAAATGGAGAAGGCCCTTTTCGAGTGCGCGCGAGATCTGCACGTGAGTTAACCCATGGTGCAGAGTGAGAATGAGAACCCGAGGGCGCTGACCGTCGGTAGGTTTAAGCATTTGAGTTCTTAAGGAGTCCCGGCAACCTGCAATGCTGTTCACTCAGGCTTTGTCAACCATGGTCAGGTTCGCTCCCGCGCATCTTGCATCGGCTGCTTCTCGGCGTCGGCAGATTCAGCCGAAGGCAACCCGGCGGTGTGGTAAGAGGATGGATTGCGAGTGCTCCGCCAATTGACTCGTGGCAGCAAAGTGTCTCCTCTCACCCTGTCCCGGTATCGAATTACAACATCCATGATTGAATCGAGCAGAACATCGGAGAGATTATGGGGGACCAAGCCCAGATCAAGCAGCTTGCTATGCTTGGCATTGTAATAGTGAATCTCTGCCTCGACCCGCGGGTCAGGCAGATGGTCGATAGTGACTTGAAGCCCTTTGCGACTGCCGGTCCGTTGCACCAAGTTGGCCAGATCAAGGACGCTGAACTGCTCGGTGAATTGGTTGAAGACCCGATACTCACCGGGTTGAGGCGGTTTCAGGATGGCGAGCTCGATACACCGAAGCGTGTCGCGAATATCCAGGAAGCCGCGGGTTTGCCCGCCTCGGCCATATACGGTGAGCGGCCTTCCTGTCGCGGCCTCCACACAGTACCGGTTCAGGACGGTGCCCCAGATACCGTCGTAATCAAAGCGCGTGGCCAAGCCGTCATCGAGGACCGTTTCGTCCGTTTTCACACCGTACACGACACCTTGGTTAAGGTCCGTCGAGCTAATCCCCCAGATCTTGCAGGCGAAAATGATGTTGTGAGAATCATGAGCCTTTGACAAGTGATAGAAGGAACCCGGTTGCTTCGGGTAGGGAAGGACATCCTTCCGGCCGTTGTGCGTAATCTCGATGAATCCCTCTTCGATGTCGATGTTGGGGGTTCCGTATTCCCCCATGGTGCCGAGCTTGACGAGGTGCGCCTTGGGGCTGAACTCCTTCAGGGCATAAAGCAGGTTCAGGGTGCCGACGACGTTGTTGGTTTGGGTGAATACGGCATGCTCGCGATCGATCATGGAATACGGGGCGCTGCGCTGCTCGCCAAAATGCACCACTGCGTCGGGGGAGAACCGGGGCATGATTTCAGCGAGGAAATCGTAATCCTGGACGTCCCCGATGTAAGTCTCGATTTGGCGACCGGTTAACTTCTTCCACAGAGCAACACGCTCGGGCAAAATCTGGATCGGCGTCAAACTATGGGTTCCACAGTCCAGGTCCCAGGCGCGCCGGGCAAGATTGTCGACAATACCAACACGATGGCCCTGCCTCGACAGGTACATTGACTGCGGCCAACCCAGATACCCGTCCCCACCCACTACGAGAATATTCATTGATCGCGGCTCCTCAATGCAGACGTTTGGCACCAACTCTTAGTGCAACCAGCGCTTTTCCCAACAAAAACACCCTCCCCGTTCGAGGCCAGGATTGGGGGGAGACTAGAATTTTCTTGGCTTCGCGCCCCCTGGGATTTTGCTGAACTCTGCCTCATGAGGGGTTCCCCCAGCGCATTCTCTCCCCGAAACGGTCCGGACTACCGTCAACTTTAATCATTGACGTTTCAAAGGGCGGCCTTGGTTACATGATCTCCCGGCCCGTGGGACTCTACCGCGTTCTCGGGAGCTTCGCAATGGAATTGCTTAATTGGAATTGCTTAATTGGTAGTGGGTCAGTCTGATTTCCACAGCGGTTCTAATCAGCGGGGGTTTGGATTCTTCGGGGTCTTAGACTTGTCCGTTGGCCAGGTCAGTTGCACCGCGACTGTGGCAATGAGGGTAAGGAAAACGCCTGCAAGCTGAGGATGTGAGGGCCAGACCATTCTTGTCAAGCCAAGTTTCCAGGCCCAAAAGCCTACCGCCGTTCCGATCAAACTCGCCATTAGTGTAATCTTCCAAGTTGTCATGAACTCCCCTTCAGATCTCCATACTTTTTATCTGGCTGCTTGCGCTTTTCCATTCGCCCTGAATCATATCAGAACCGGAGAGGAGCGGCGAAGGTCCTCCAAGTTAAAAAACCTACTGCCCAAACTTACCCTTGTCAGTTCAGGCAATTCCATGTTCCAGATTCTGTGCCGCCGAACTGGCACTCGCGGCGCTTTACATTCTCTGTCCGACCGCATAACATCGCCGGTCGCTCTTATGGACCTACTTATCCTCGGCGCTGGCATGGGAATGGTGGGAGGGATGCTTCCCAACCCTCTGCAGATGATTGCCCTGACGCAGGTGGGATTGGGCCGCTGGGCGCGCGCCATCTTCGTCCTGATCGTGCCGCCCCTCGTGGTCGATGCCGCCTTTCTCTTCGTGACTTTGTTGTTCTTCCGGTTCATCCCCTTTGGCATCGTCCACTATGTTGCGTATGTGGGGGGCTTGGTGTTGATAGGCTTTGCCAGCCACGCACTCTGGGGATTGCGCCGCAAAACGCAGGAAGAAATGGCGAGTTCTGCAGGGTATACGATCGCGGGTGTTTCCGCTGCCACGCTGGCGGAGGTGGCCGCACCAGGCACCTGGATCTATTGGGGCACCATTGCCGGGCCCATCCTGGCGGAAGGTCGGGTTCGTGGCTACGGGCACGTGGTCCCTTTTTTTGTCGGGGGCTTGGTGGGATTTTATGGGGCCGCGGTGTTTTCCACGTTCCTCCTGGCCTGGGGCGCTGGTCTGCACAAGGCTTTCAAACAACACATCTTCCTGACTGCGAATGTCCTGCTATTGTTGATAGGAATCTCCTATCTCGTGCGCGCCTACCTGGGGTAGCCCTCGTGGTCCGATTTGTAACTGGTGGCCATGTTGTTTCGAGCGCCTTGATAAGCCAAATTGTAACAGATTCCCACCCGCAGCGAAGGACCGGGATTTGCGATGCTCTCCGCCCAAGCGGGCAGGCGCCTATCAATACACGACGTCGAGAGATAGGTCGTAGAAGCGATGCTGGAAGCCGGCGTAGCTGCCGAAGTAGGGTGACGTTACGGTGTTGTATACATCGCGGTAGTTACCGTGGTTTGTGACATTGAAGATGCGGACCGAGCCCCGCAGGGCGTGTGTACGCACCCAGGGAATGAAAGGAATCTGGAAATCTTTGGAGACCTGCACATCAAGAGAAACGAAGGCGGGGAAGCGGAGGCTGTTGGGGGGGCCCACGTAATTCTGCAAAGCGCTGTAAAGGGAATAAGGGAAGCCCGAGTGCCAATCGAGCAGCGGGCTGACGATGAACTTCTGCGGAAGCTTGAAGCGCCCCCAGGCCACCAGGCGGTCGGTGACGTTGGTGGGGAGCGTGCCGAACAGATTCGGTTGGATAACCGGCTGCTCGTAGGGAACGTAGACGGAGGCCATGGTGTTCAGGTCGCCGCGCGCCTGGCTATTGACGTAGGAAATATTGAAGTCCGCCTTATCGGAAGGCCGCAGGCGCAGCGTGGCTTCAAACTCGTGGTAGCGCGACGCGCCCAGGTTCGAAAGCAGTAACAAGCCACTGGTCGGCGAAAGGGCTACGGGATTGACAGTGAACTCATTATAGGTGCGGCTGGTCAGGAAGCTGACGCGCGCGATGATGTCACGGCGTATTTCCTGATCGAATTCCGCATTCCATGTGAAGTTGTAGGGTGTGCTTCCAAGGTGCGCTTCGGAGGGAACAACCTCACTGCCACCTTCCTTAAACTCCTCGTAAAAGGGGCGGTAGACGATGGGAGGACCAAGCGCCACTCCGTTCGTGTCGAAAAGGGTAACTTGCCGGGTGGGGTTCTGGGTGTAATCTCCGGCGAGAAGTGGCAAGCGGTCATAGAAGATGCCGGCGCCGCCCCGGAAAATCGTCTTGCCCTTCTTGCGTGGCGAGAACACGAAGCCCCCGCGCGGCGAAATGGCCGCGGGTTCACCGAGTGTCTGGCCGGAAAACCGCAGTCCGTAATCGATGGAAAGGTAGTCGTTAAAAGTCCAGTGGTCCTGGGCAAAGGCGGCGAGTTCCGTGTCGGAGGTGGTGAGTTGGCCGGCGGGCCCAAAATCAATTTCCTCGGCCAAGGAGTTGTCGGCCCGCAGCAGTTGCACGGGGTGGTAAATACTGGTTCCCTGATAGGCGCGGTGGACGACGCCGCCCCCCACTGTGAAATCGTGCTGGCCGAGCCAGTGTTTGCGAGGGAGTAGGTAGCTTTCCTGTGCCTCCTGCTGAGCGCTACTGCGTGTCCAAGCGTTGAAGAAGTTGCCCTCCCAGCCCGTGGGAGTTATCAGCAAGTCCTGCGCGCCTTGGCCGTGCGAGTAGCTGTCAAAATCCGTGAATTGCGCCAGGGTGGTCAATATCCCGCCGCCTTTGAACAGATAGTGATCGTGCGCCCCGATCGAGTAACCGCTCTGGCCGTAGTCGGCGGAAGCCGTCTGCGGAATGAGGGAATCGATATTGTCAAACTGCCGCCGCACGGGGAAAAATTTGACGTCGACACTGGTCAAGTGCTGGGGCGAAAAGGTGTAATAGAAATCCGAGAAGGAAGTCCATCCCTGCTTACGGGTTTCGTTGTTCGGCCAAGCCAAGCCCCGGACGGGCTGATCGGAGTAGTCGTAGGTGAAGGCTTCGGAAAAGGTGAACTTATCCCCCATCAATGGCCCCGAGAAGTAAAGGCGCGGGGTGTCGCTCTCAATTCCCACCCAGTGTCCGGAACGGAAACGCGGTGTGGGCACAAAATCATTCAGCTCATACTCCCATTTGCTCGCGGGTGCTTTGGTTTGGACGGTCGTAAGCCCGCCGGAAAAACGCCCGTACTCGACCTGGTAGGCGCTCTTGAAAACGTCCACCGATTCCACCGCGTCGAGGGGAACGTCAATGGAAAAGCTGCCTGTCACCGGATCAACCGTTTCGGCGGAATCCACCAGCAGCGTTCCCTGGTTCTCAATGGCGCCCTTGATTGCGAGCCTGCCATCTGGGGTGCGAATTACACCCGGAATCATCGGCAACGCGGCTGTGAACTTCTGCACAACGAGGGGCAGGGATTTGATCTGCTGGTTGCTAAGGGTCGCGGGCGGAGCCGCCGCTTGCGCTGTGGCCTTGGGGGCTTGGGCAGTAACTTCCACCTTCTGGTGGACCACAACCTCGTAAGGAAGCTCGATCTGGAGGGTTATGAGTTCTTCGTTTTCGGTAACTTGGATGTCCGTCTTGGCGACCGGTTCGTAACCCACCGAGGCACAGGTCACCCCGTAGGTTCCTGGAATTAGCCCGCTAAACTCGAAAATCCCTTTATCACCAGTAGTTACACGACGCCCCTGCTCGGGCAGAGTTCGCCCCCGCAAGGTGCAGACCGCGCCCGCAATGGGTGCGCTGTTCTGGTCTACAACTTCTCCTCGAAGTTTCTGGGTGCCAGGAAGGGCCCCTTGAGCAGTGAATGGGACGCCCAAGATAAGCAGCAGGGCCAAGCCGACACGCTGTAAGCGTAGCCAATTGTGAAACATCAATTACTTCGGATGCGCAGAATTCGCCCGCGTCTACTATGAATTATACTTTGAATTGTCGCAGCAACGCCACCCCGAATCTCAAGCGAGTCGCGGGGCATTGCGGTTTTTCTGCCTACATAACGTCTCCAAATTATCAGATGCGCATTTTTCGGCCGAGGTAACAGAATTTCGCCGCCTTAGGATATAGGGGCTGGTTGGCGGGCTGTCTTCCACTGGTCGGGAAGCAACTCGGCCGGGCGGCTTTGAGGATGGCGGCTGATACGTCGAAGAGGTCGGGTAGGTAGGCGAAGGGGTCGGGCGTGAGGCGCTTGCAGGTGGCGGTGAGACTGGTGAGTATGGCGGAAGGAGTCAGAATAAAGGGCATCAGGTCCGTACTTCGGGGTTCAGGCGAACCCATGGCCTTTCATGCTATATTGAGAGCTTGTCTGGCGCGAGAAACCGGAAACAGGCGTGCATGGCCGCGCGAGGGCTCCTGTCACCGGACTCCCAAAGGATGCCGCGCAGGCTGGCGTCCCATGGAAGCTTTGTGCCGCACTTGTCCGCCTATTCAATAACCATTAGCCTCGAGCGGGAGCGGAAGTCTTAATGGAACAGAAGTGTCAGGAAGCGAGCGGCGAGGATCGCCGTCAGTACGTCAACTTCGCCTTCTACAAGGTCGACCCGGTGTGGCGGCGGCTGCCGGCAGAAGAGCGCAAGAAGGGGAAGAGTGAGTTTGTTGAGGTTGTGAAGAGCTACGAACAAGATATGCTCGTGGTCGCGTATTCGCTGGTGGGCATCCGCGGCGATTGTGACTTCATGCTCTGGCGCATTGGCAACGACCCGCTGAAGCTTCAGGAAATGAGCGCACAACTTCTGGCCACGGAGCTCGGCAAGTACCTGACCACCCCCTATTCCTACTTGTCGATGACCAAGCGCTCCGTTTACGTGGATAAGCACACGCACCAGGGCCAGGAGGGAACTCGCCTACGACTGGTCCCCGGCCAGTTCAAGTACCTGTTCGTTTACCCGTTCGTCAAAAGCAAGGCTTGGTACCGGCTAACTAAACATGCCCGCCAAGGTATGATGGACGAACATATCGAAATCGGCCACAAGTATCCGACGGTGAGGCTGAACACCACTTATTCGTTCGGGCTCGACGACCAGGAGTTTGTCGTGGCGTTTGAAAGTGACAAGCCCGAGCACTTTGTGGATCTGGTGATGGAACTTCGCCACAGCGAGGCTACCAGTTATACCCTGCGTGACACGCCCACGTTCACCTGCATCCATCGTGAACTGGCGGAAGTCTTGGACCTCCTTGGAGGGTAGGCGGAGCGACCATGCCCAGCAAAGCCAAGTCGATCAAAAACCAAGCGAGAGCCAAGCCGAAGACGGACTATGCTTCGCCCGAACGCCTCGAGAAGATCTTTTCGGCGCTGGACCAACTCTTTCCTCAAGCCCAGTGCGCCCTGCGGCATGAGAATGCCTTCCAACTCCTCGTGGCCACCATACTCTCCGCCCAGTGCACCGACGAGAGGGTGAACAAGGTCACGCCCGGACTGTTCCAGAAATACCCCACCCCGCAAGACTTTGCCGCATTGCCGCAGCCGGTTCTGGAAGAGGAAATCCGCTCCACGGGGTTCTTCCGCAACAAGGCCAAGAACATTATTGGAACGGCCAAGAAGCTGGTGACCGATTTTGGCGCCAAGGTCCCCAGGACAATGGAGGAAATGCTGACCCTGCCGGGCGTGGCGCGAAAGACAGCCAACGTGGTGCTGGGCACTGCCTATGGCATACCCACGGGCGTGGTCGTGGACACCCACGTTTTCCGCATCGCAAATCGGCTGAAGCTCTCAACCCAGAACACTCCGGAGAAAGTCGAGCAGGATCTGATCAAGCTTGTGCCGCGTGAACGATGGATATCCTTTGGCCACCAGGTGATTTGGTTTGGAAGAAAGGTCTGCCAGGCGCGCAAGCCTCGGTGCGCGGAGTGCCCGCTCGAGTCCATCTGCGACTCACGTGAGAAAACAGTCTGATTAACTTGCCGTCCCGCGCTTCGCCATGGCGCGGGCAAGTTCGGGTGGAGGATTGAACGTCACTTTTTCTTCCACCGGCTCAATTTCCTCGACCTGTTCCACTCCCAAACCCTTGAAGTAGGCAACCACGTCCTGAACGAGGTGCTCAGGAGCCGAGGCGCCGGCGGTGATGCCGACGCATTGAACCTTTTCGAGCCAGGCAGGGTCAATCTTCGACGCGTCTTCGATAAGGTAAGCGCGTGCTCCCGACATCTCGGCGACTTCTCGAAGACGCCTGGAATTAGAACTATTGTCGGAGCCGAGAACCAGGATCACCTCCGCTTCCTTGGCCAGAAGCTTGACCGCCCATTGCCGGTTCTGAGTGGCGTAACAGATGTCGTCACTGGGAGGGCTGACCAGTTTGGGGAAGCGCCGCCGGAGAACCTCAATGATCTCGCGGGTGTCGTCAACCCCGAGCGTCGTTTGCGTGGTGACGGCGACACGATCGGGATCCGAAACCTGAACTTTTTCTGCCTCTTCCACGCTGCCGACTAACTGGGTGTGCTCCGGAGCTTCACCCATGGTCCCAACAATCTCCTCATGCCCCGCGTGCCCCACGAGAACAATGGAGCGGCCCTCTCTTGCAAATCGGAGAGCCTCCGTATGAACTTTGGTAACCAGAGGGCAGGTGGCATCAATTACTCGCAGATGTCTTGCCTCAGCCCGGGCTCGGACCGCCGGCGAAACACCGTGGGCGCTGAAAATGACCACTGCCCCTGCCGGGACCTGGTCAATCTCATCCACAAAGACGGCTCCCTTGGCGGCGAGAGACTGGATCACGTGCTTGTTATGGACAATCTCCCTGCGCACATAAACGGGGGCTTGGAAAAGCTCGAGGGCCATGTGAACCACGTCAATAGCCCGATCCACACCAGCGCAGAATCCGCGCGGCTTGGCGAGCAAGACCTTCTTGAGTTTCATACCAACTCGCTTTTGTGCCCTCTTACGGGGGAGCAATCCTTCACCACTTGTAATGCTAGCAGATTCCCTATAGCGCGTCAAAAGCGCCACGCATGGTAGTTGTAGCGGCGAGTTCACCTCGCCAAATGGCGGCGTAAAGCCGCCTCTACATCGAACTGACCTGCTATCCGATGCACGGCTGTCATTATCAGGTCACAATATCCTCGCCGCCATCTACACGGATGACATTACCCGTAATCCAATGGGTGCGGTCGTCCATCAAGGCGACGATGGCGGAGGCCACATCTTCGGGTGTAGTCAGGCGCCCTCCAGGGTTCCGCATTCGGGCAAACTCTGCCAGCTTATCGATTCCAGGGATCTTGCTCGAACCAGGGGTAAGAGTCACGCCCGCCTGGATGGCGTTGGCGGTGATACCGTGAGGCATCAGTTCGTAGGCCAGTTGGCGGATGTGGGACTCGAGGACCGCCTTGGCCGCTGAGACAGGGCCATAACTCGGAATCACGCTGTGCCCGCCCGCGCTCGTCATGGCGTAAATGCGGCTGCCGCGCCCCAGCATCTTCCGGCGAAACATATCCTGGACCCAGTAGACAAGATTGTTCCCCATGACATCCACCGTCATGTCCATTTGCATCTGGGTCATTTCATCTTCGGGAGAATCCGCGAGGTAGGCTTTCAGCGACCCGAAGGCGACGGAATGAAGAAAGACTTTGATGAAGTTGCCGCCGCCTTTCTTGCTCCAGTATTCTTGCATCCGGTTCAAAGCTTCCGTGCGCTTGGCAGGGTCCGCAGCATTTATATTGAAGAACAGGACGTCCCGGCCAGCGTCCCGAATGCTCTCCATAACCTGCTCAACCTGAGGCATATTGGAGCGCCGATCAAAATGCACACCGAAAATGTTCAGCCCGGCGCGCGCGAGCTCGAGGCTTGTAGCAGCGCCGAAACCGCTCGATGAACCGACAATCAGCCCCCAGGGCGTGGGTCCTGTTTCCGTCATATTTGTTTTTCTCCGTTACTGAGATTGCCCTTAACTGGAATTTCTCATCACGAACGGGGAAGGGCGGGGTTTTAACCCCGCCGTTACCAACGCCTGTGATTATTTCCCTATCTCGCGCCCCGCGCAGTGCCGCAGGCGCGGGACTGCGCGGGGCGCGAGACGTACAGAAGATTCGGAGCTGGCTTGCGGCGGGGTTAAAACCCCGCCCTTCCGGTCGCCCGACTCAAAACGGCAGAGCGTGGTGCGAGACGCGGGCTACCCTTCCAGGCGCTCGACCGTGATTCGACGTTCATCGCGCCCCAGGTGTTCCAAGCGGATTCGGATGCAGGGTCGCGGAATATCCTCACCGAACTTCTCCCCCCACTCAATGAGGACTGTCGTGTCCGGGCCCTGCAAATCGTCCAGCCCCAGCGTAGCCAGGTCACGCCCCCCCTCAATGCGGTAAAGGTCCACGTGGTAAATCTTGCCTTCAGGACCGTACTCATGCACCAGCGTGAATGAGGGGCTTGTCACTTCTTCCTCAGGGATGGAAGCCAGGCTGGCCAAGATCCCCTTCGCCAGCGTCGTCTTGCCGCTTCCCAATTCTCCTTCCAACAATACCATGCAAGGTGGCTGGACTTCCTTAGCCAACTCGCGTCCGAAATTCACTGTCTCCTCGGGCGAATGGGTGACCCGTTGGGCAAGAGCTCTCGCAGGGAGTAGCATTGACCGAACCTTAGTGACGAGTGATGAGTGACAAGTGACGAGCAAGAACAATTCGCGAGCGTTGGTTGTTGGCTCGTTACTCGTTACTTCCTACAAGTGAAAAGCAAAAGCAGTTGAGGTGGGTTGGTGGCTTGTCACTTGTCACTCATCACTCGTCACTGCCCTGTACGCCCGCGGCAACGCACCGAGCAAATCACCTGCGATAAGTGAAGCCTGCCCCAGTTCTTTCGCCACCAAGTCTCCCGCCAAGCCGTGCAGGTATACGGCCGCCGCTGCAACCTCGCTCATCGGCCGATCATGATATTGTGCCACAAGCCCCGCAATCAGGCCCGTTAGAACGTCACCTGTCCCACCGGTGGCCATCCCGGGATTGCCCGTCGGGTTCACCCAAACCGTCCCGTCAGGCGCGGCCGTAAGGGTGCGAAAGCCCTTCAACACGAGGTTCACCTGGTGCTTCTGGGCGAACTCACGCGCGCTCTCGACACGGTGCGCTTGGATTTCCGTAGTTCTTAAGCCCGCAAGGCGGCTCATTTCGCCGGGGTGGGGCGTCAATACAGCGTCCGGTAAATCACCCCCGGTGTGGAAGGTATGCATGCAGCCCGCGAAGGCGTTCAAACCATCGGCGTCCAAGACTACGGGGATGCGACGACGGTTTACCAGGGTGCGGACCAATTCCGCCGTTTCGGGGACACTGCCCATCCCCGGACCGAGGGCCAGAACGGACTTACCTTCCAGCAACTTGTCCAACCGCCCCTGCTCGAGCGCGCGCAGCGCAATCGTGCCCGCCTCTGTTTCCGGAAGCGGCTCCGTCATGTATTCCATTCCCAGCGACGCGACAATGGGCAAAGCGCTTGCGGCGGTGGCCACGGTCACAAGCCCCGCCCCAGCCCGCAAAGCGGCCATGGCAGCCAGCGCGGCTGCCCCGGTCTTCCCTACCGACCCGGCCAGAATCAGGACGTGGCCAAAATTGCCTTTGTGAGCGCCGGGCTTTCGAGGCCGCGCGATCCAGGCAAAGTCTTCGCGGCAGGCCAAGCTCAAGAAGAGTTCCGAATCGCTTTCGAGTGCCTCGGGCGGTGTTCCAATTTGCCCGAGGACCCATTCCCCTACACGTTCACACGCCGGTGGAAAGACATGTGCAATTTTCGGCGCGGTGAAGGTGACGGAAAAGCCGGCACGCATGTGCTCGCCGATCAACTCCCCCGTGTCGGCTGAGATGCCGGAAGGCAAATCCACCGCCACCACCTGCGCGGCGGCCAATTCCGTGTTGACCTCGCGAACTACTTCCAGGAGCAGGCCTCCCAGCGGCTTGGAGAGCCCCGTTCCCAGAAGCGCGTCAACCAACAACGTCGTGCCTTTCAGGCTCAGCTTGATGCGTTGCCAAGCTTCGGGACTTTCGACGACCTCGGGCATCGCCGAAATCGCCAGCCGCTCGAGGTTGACGGCCGCGTCGCCTTGCACCTTCTGGGGGTCCGCGAACAGGACCACCCTTGGCTTCAGCCCTTTATCGCGCAGCAATCGGGCCACCACGAGGCCGTCGCCGCCGTTATTTCCCTGCCCGCACAGAATGACGATCCGTTGCTGCTCCAGTGGGGCAAAGCGCTCCTCAAGATACTCCACCACACCTCGTCCGGCGTTTTCCATTAGCGTTAGGCTCGGAACAGCGTAGCGCTCGGTGGTCAGCCGGTCGATGCGTTGCATCTGTGCAGCAGTAAGGATTTTCATCGTAAGAAACTATTGTTGTCAGTTTTCAGTTATCAGTTCTCAGTCGTCAGTCGTCCCGCCGCAGCGGGTCCGTTGCCCCCTTTCGGCCCCCTGGAGCACTAATTCTCATTTCCCTCTCAGGCCGCGAACATTTCTCTGTGTGCTCCTTGATCAGAGGAGCCTCAACACAGAGACCACTGAGATCCTCCGTGTTCTCTGTGTTATAGCTTGAAAGGTACAGAGGACACTGAGAATCTCGTCTTGGTCGCAGCCACCGGCCGCGTCGTGCCGTCCGGCTTGCAATCAACCACGGACCACGGACAGCCCCTAAAGCATCCAGCCACCGCTCACGCTAAGAACCTGACCGGTAATGAAGGAGGCTTCCTCGGAAGCGAAGAACTTGACAGCCTCCGCGATGTCGCGGCCGGTGGCGGGACGGCCCACCGGGAACCTGGCGTCTATCAACTTCTCTGCTTCCTCCAGGGATAATGCCTTTTCGTCGATTACCGGCGGGTTTACAACGTTCACGGTAATTCCGTTGCGTGCCTCTTCCAGCGCCACGGAGCGCGAAAAGGCCACCAGCCCAGCTTTGGCTGCCGAGTAGGCTGAGATCTTGGCTTGTCCGAAGGCCCGCTCCGCTCCCACAGCCCCCAGGTTGATAATTCGTCCCCAATGCTTCTGCCGCATTACGGGCACGGAAAACTTGGTCGTGTAAAACACACTGAAGAGGTTTGAGGCGACCACGGAGTGCCATTCCTCTGGGGTCGACTCCACAACCGGTTTCCAATCGAACACACCCACACTGTTGACCAGAATATCCAGATGCCCAAATCGGTTGACGATCGCCTCAATCAATTCCGCCACGCGCGCGGAGTTTGTAACGTCAGTCGGGAAAACTACCCCTTCGGCTCCCACGCGGCGCAATTCGTCGACAACTTTTTGAGCGCCCAATTTATTAGTTCGGTAGCTGATGGCTACACGAACCCCCGCCCGGCCCAAAGCGAAGGCAATCTCCCTCCCGATGCCTCGCGAGGCGCCGGTTACCAAGGCCACACGGTTCCGCAGAGACAACCTACAACTCCTTGAATCAAAGGTAGGGCCGACCCCGCGAGGCGGGGTCGGCCTTTGGCCGGGGCGAGCCCCGGCCCTACTCCGGATGCCAGGCGCGGAGCTCTTGGCTAGCTGCCCCAGTCTATCGAACTTCCACGGGTTGGGCAATGTGCCGTGACCCGGGCTCACTCCGAAGCCTTCGCGACAACCAGCGTCATATCATCCTGGAGTTCAGGGCTTCCGGTCCAATCACTCACACTGCGATAGATTTCTTCCACAAGGATCTGGGGCGAAGCGTTCCGGGCGCGGCGCACCACCTCCAGCATGCGGTCTTCCCCGAACTCCTCGCCGTAAATGTTCTCGGGTTCAGTAATCCCATCGGTGAAGGCCAGAAGCAGGTCCCCCGGCTGAATTTGAATTTCCGCCTGCTCGTAGGCAAGCGGAGAGAAAAGGCCGACCACCGTACCGCCCTCCCTAAGCCGCTCGACCTTCCCGCGGCGGAGCAATACAGGAGGCAGGTGACCTGCATTCGTGTATGTCAAGGTGCGGGTTGAAGCGTCGTACACACCAAAAAAGAAGGTCACATATTTTTCCCGGGGAGTGTTCTCATAAAATTGGAGATTCAGCCTGCTGACCACCGCTGCGGTCGAAAGAGCCAATGTGTGAGAACCGCTCGTGGGCCCGAAGCCATCGTAGAACTGCGCGCGAAGAGCAGACTGGATGGCTGCCATGAGCAGGGCTGCCGAAATCCCTTTCCCACTGACATCCCCGAGCACCAAACAAACCCTGTTTTCGCCCAGCTTGAGGAAGTCGTAATAATCGCCGCTGACCGAGCGCGCCGCCTTGCAGACTCCATAAAGCGCCAGGCCTGGAACTTCCGGCGCAGACCGGGGAAACAACTGTGCCTGGACCTCGCGCGCAATCTCGAGCTCGCTTTCAAGACGAAGTTTCTCCTCGGATTCCCGCAGCAGGCGCTCCACCGAGGCTGTCATGCTGTCAAAGGCTTCCCCCAGCGCGCTGATCTGGTCATTTGAAGGAACCAGGATGCGATACGAGAAATCACCCTTCTTCACTCGCTCCGTAGCGTTATAAAGCTTGTCTACCGTATGAGTGATCGAACGTGTCAAGCGGACTCCAATGAAGAGCGCGACGCCTTCGATAACGAGGAAGACAACGGCGATTGCTTTGAACACGAATACATAGACTTCGGAAAACTCTCCCAGCGTCTCAAGAGGGCGTCGACTCAGGGCTATGACTCTCGAGCTGACATAAACGAATGCCGGCGCGGTCAACTTCTGTTGCGTCCCGCCCTCCCAGGAAACCGGGTCCAGTGACGAAGCCCCCCTCACAATGAAGTCAAACCGACTTACAGGTTCCGGAAGCTTCAGATTCTTCGAGTATATGCTCCCTGAGAGGGCGAAGTCTCCCTCAGAGGTGCTCAAAACCAAGGGTGGTTTCGAGCTTGGCAGACCCGATTCCGTTTGCACAGGCCGCCCCGTTACCACCCCGACCGGTCCGATGCCCTCTCCCACCATATCCAGCAGTTCCGGCGTGATGGGTTGGGACAGGATAGCAACCAGACTGCCCGCTGCCGTAGGGCCGCGCTCGATGGAACGCAACGCGAGATGACCCCTGTCCATTACAATCCCTGCGAACTCCTCCTGCTTGAACCAAGCGGGAATCGTCAGAGGGGATTGGATTTTGGTTCCGTCCAAGCGAAACGCTCGAACTTGCGATCCAACCCGAAGGGTTATCTCCAGACCCGGATAACTTGCGGCGTGCTGATGCAACTCCTTGACGTAGAAGTTCCGCAGCCCGTCCAGCGTCTCCGCCGCCCTGGAAGTACTATTCAGTTGGTCTTCGTGAGCCACAGCACGATTAACTTGCAGTAGCTCATCGAAGTGCTCGCCCAAGTTCGAAGCGACAAGAAACGCAGCGAATTGACCGCTAACAATGTAAATGCCCAGCCACACCAGAAACACAATCAAGACGATGGGGACAATAGCGATAAATACATAAGTAACAACCAGCCGCCGGCGGAGCCGCCAGAGCAAGCGGCGCCGGATGAATATCACGAGCCGCCCCAGATAGTAAACGCCGCAGGGTATAGCCGCGAGCCAGAACAAAGCCCAAAGCGCTGCCGGAGCACCGCTGGAGAGCCGATCCACACTCCACAAGGCAGCCCCGTAAGCCAACACCCACACGGTGAAACGCGCCATGCGGTGCGTGCGGTATTCCCGAAGAAGAGCTTTGGCTAACGCAGTGAACATAAGCAGAAACCCTGCGCTGTTCGTAGCGCCCGTCCCGCCGAGGCGGGACGGGCAAACCTTTGAAACCTAAACTGCCGGGCTAAAGCCCGCCTCTACGAACTACTTGGACGCGGCAGCTTGCTCGAGCTCGCGCCGCCTTTCCCGGTTTTGCAGGACACTGCGCCGGCGACCGTAACCAAAGTAAACACAAAGACCAATCGCCATCCAAATGAACAAACGCAACCAAGTGTCGCCGGGAAGTCCCGCCATTTGTGCCAAGCAAACAATCATCCCCATGGGTCCGACGAACCACACGAAGGGTGTGCGGAAAGGCCGGCGAATCTCGGGGTGCATTCTGCGCATTCCCATCACCGATCCCGACACAATGACAAAAGCCAGCAGCGTCCCAATGCTGACCAACTCGCCCACAATTCTCAGGGGCAAGAGCCCCCCTGCCAAGGCGACGCATACTCCCGTCAATGCTGTGCTGATGTAAGGGGTACGAAACCGGGGGTGGATCTTGCCGAATGGCCTTGGCAGCAAGCCATCGTGAGCCATCGAATAGAAAACGCGTGTCTGGCCCAGCATCATCACCAGGATTACGGCCGTTGTTCCCAGCAATGCACCGATCTTCACGATGGGCGAAAGCCACCAACGCGCCGCTGTGGAATCTATCGCCAGCGCCAATGGATCCGGGACGTTGAGCTGGCGAAAAGGCGTGATCCCCGTGAGCACCAGGACCACGGCAATGTAGAGCAGCGTGCAAATCGCCAGCGATCCAAGAATGCCAATCGGCATGTCCCTTTCCGGATTGCGAGCCTCCTGGGCTGCCGTGGATACAGCGTCAAAACCGATGTAAGCGAAGAAAATGATGCCCGCCCCACGCAGCACACCGGTAAGGCCAAATTCCCCGAACGTCCCCTGGTTTGCGGGGAGAAACGGATGCCAGTTGGCCCGATGGACATACAGCGCTCCGAAGAAAATGAAGAGCAAAACCACCCCAACCTTGACCATAACAATAAGGCTGTTGAAGTTGGCGGACTCACGTATCCCGATAATAAGCAAAGTGGTGATGAGGATAACGATAAAAGCGGCGGGGAGGTTAAAGATCGGATGAACGACCGTTCCGTCCGCCAGCCTCAAAGTCTCCCACGGGCTCTTGCTCAGTTCGGCGGGAAAAGGCCAATGAAGCGTCTTCTGCAAGAAGGAAACGAGGTAACCTGACCATCCGATCGAGACGGTCGTGGCCCCCACGGCATACTCGAGGATCAGGTCCCAGCCAATGATCCAGGCCAGGAATTCCCCCACTGTCGCATAAGCGTAAGTATAGGCGCTGCCAGCCACCGGAATCATGGATGAGAACTCCGCGTAGCACAGGCCCGCAAAAGCGCAACCCACGCCCGAGAGGATCACTGAACCCACTAGCGCCGGACCGGTGTGCTGGGCCGCAACCCCGCTAAGCACGAAAATCCCCGCGCCCACAATCGCCCCGATACCCAGAGACATCAGGGCGAGCGGCCCCAGCGTGCGCCGCAAGCCGTGCTCAGAGTCGCTCGCATCCTTTTTCAACTCGTCGATGCTCTTCTTTGTCCAGATACTCGGCATTGCATCTCCCCTAAGTGTCAGCAGTCAGCTTTCAAAAAACAGTGACGAGTGACAAGTGACGAGTGACGAGCACAAGCCAGACTGGTGGGGGTTTCACTTCCCCGACCCCTAGCCCCCGGTGGCCCCGGACCTGGCCCGGAAAGCGAACTCTCCGTCCACAATTCACAATCTACTATTCACCATTCACTTTTCATAATGCCGCTTGTCACCCGTCGCAGCTTCCCTGACCCCTGGAACCTGACACCTGGAACCTTGTTCCTCCGCGTCGACGCCAAAGGAAAAAAACCGGCACCCCAACGGCAACAATACTAAGCCCGGCCAGGCTGCGTCCAGTTTTGTGCGTAAGCAGCGCCCACTCCACAAACAAGGCAAAGGCGATATAGATTGCCGGCAACACTGGATAGCCCCAGGCCCGGTAAGGCCTCGGCGCTTCGGGACGTGTCCGCCTAAGCTGAAACATCCCCGCGATAGTCAGAGCATAGAACAATACCACCGCGAAGACCACGTATTCCAACAATTCGCTGTAAGTCCCGGTCAAGGTCAACAGCCCGGCCCACGCTGCTTGGACTAAGAGGGAAATTGCTGGGGTGTGATGTTTGGAATCCACTCTGCCCACGGCATGAAAGAACAGACCATCCTTGGCCATGGCGTAGTAAACGCGGGCGCCCGCCAGGATCAGCCCATTCATACAGCCGAAGGTTGAAATCATGATTGCCGCCGCCATCAGAGTCGCGCCTTTACCCCCCAGCATGACCTGTACCGCCGCGGTCGCAACCCTATCTTCTGCAGCGTATTGGATGCCGCGTCCTAACGCTCCCGAAGCCAGCGGACTTCCCAAGAATGGCAGGACGCGGAGATAGATCCAGTTGCACGCCACGTACAGAGAGCACACGGTGGCTGTACCCACAAACAGTGCCAGCGGCAGGTCGCGCTTGGGGTTGACGATCTCGCTGCCTGTAAAGGTGACGTTATTCCAGGCATCGGAGGAGAACAGCGGCCCGACCAAGGCCACGGAGAGAACGGTCAACGTAGTCAGGTCCCAATGCACACCAGCCCATAGGCTTTGCTTCTGGACAGCCGCCGCGGGGTGAACATGCGACCACCATAGCCCAAAAGCCACCAGCCCTAACAGCGTGGCCACTTTGAGGGTGGTAAAGACATTCTGCACCCAGGCCCCGAGGCGCAACCCGAAGATGTTTAGAACGCTAAGGAAGAGCAGAGAAAGAACCGCCACCAGTTGCTGCGAAGAAAGGGTCGCGGCAACCGAATGGTGAAAAACCTCAATGCGTCCAAGATCAATTAGAAGATTCTGCGTCGAAACCCAGGGTACCAGAACGCCCAGGAACTTCCCGAAAGCCACCGCCACCGCGGCCAGCGTCCCGGTCTGGATCACCAGGAAAAGGGTCCAGCCGTAAAGGAATCCAAAAAGCGGTCCGAAGGCCTCTCGCAAGTAAACGTATTGCCCGCCGGCGGTGGGCATCATTCCGGCCAATTCACCGTAAGTTACCGCTGCCGCGACGGTCATAACTCCGCTGACGACCCAACAGAGCAGCAGAAGGCCCGGGGACCGCACTTCGCGAGCAATTTCAGCGGCTACAATGAAAATCCCCGAGCCGATCATCGAGCCCATGACAATCGTCGTGCAATCGTACAGGCGGAGGCCCTTGACCAACTCAGAGGAAGGCGTCTGGGAAGTCGCGCTCAGGGAAGCGGAAGTTGCCATGTTGGGCCGGGGTTCGGGCATCGCGCTTGAAAACATCTATCTTGAGGAGTCCGTCGTCAGGCATCAGCGCTCAGCTATCAGCCATCAGCTTTCAGCCTCTATCCATCGTGAATCCAGCAGAGTGATACCTGCGCCACGCTTGCTTCTATCTCCTGAATCCTGATTCCCTGCTCATCGGTTAGTCGCTCAAGACCCCCAAGATCTCTCGCGCCCGTCCTCGGATGTCAGGTCCATTCAGAAGGTCACCAATCACAGCCACCGAATCCGCGCCCGCCGCAAGAACCTCACGGGCGTTGTGCAGAGTTATCCCACCGATCGCGACTAACGGCTTCCGAGTAACCCGCCGCGCCTCCCGCAAGCCCTCCAACCCAACCACCGGGTCGGGGTTTTCTTTGCTGGCCGTAGGGAAGATGGGACCAAAGGCAATGTAATCGGCCGTCGAGCGGTCCGCCTCAACGACCTGGCCCACCGAGTGAGTGGAACACCCAATCAATCTGTCCGGTGCAAGAACGCGGCGTGCCATCTCGACTGGCAGGTCATCCTGGCCCAAGTGAACCCCGTCGGCATCGGTCGCCCGTGCCACGTCAGCCCGATCGTTCACAATCAGGCTGCAACCAGAGTCCCGAAGGAGTTCCTTCAGTTCTGCGCAAGTCTCGTAGAGTTGCCGGGACGACGCATGCTTGTCACGAAATTGTATCAACCGGACGCCTGCCGAAAGGAGTTCCCTCGCTACCACGGCTGGCAGACGGCCGCCCGCCCTGGCGGGGTCGACTATGGCGTAGAGGCGTGGGATCGAAAAACCCATGGGCGCTATCGGAAAGAACTCTAAATGATATCATCACTGTTCTTGATGAAACGCCTGAGGAAGTGCGTGTCAAACTTCCCTGCCCGAAAATCCGGATCAGCCATGACTTTCTGGTGTACGGGGATGCTGGTGGATATACCCTCAATGATGAACATCTCCAGGGCCCGGGCCATACGGGTTATCGCCTCCGCGCGGTCGTTGCCGCACACCACCAGCTTGGCAATAAGAGAATCGTAATAGGGGGGAATCACGGATTCGGCGTAGGCGGCAGTATCCACTCGGACGCCTGTCCCGCCGGGAGGGTGAAAGGCCGTCACCTTGCCTGCTGAAGGAGCAAAGCTTGCCGGGTTTTCGGCACAAATCCGACACTCGATAGCATGTCCGGTCAATCCAATCGTCTTCCCCTCAAAGTCCAGATGGCTGCCTGCCGCGATGTGAATCTGCATCTTCACGAGATCGACCCCCGTCACCATTTCGGTCACCGCGTGTTCGACCTGGATGCGGGTGTTCATCTCCAGGAAGTAAAGGTTGCGATTCTCGTCCATCAGGAACTCGACCGTCCCCGCATTGGTGTAACCAATTTTTTGTAAGGCCTGAACGACCTGGGCACCCACGCGCTCCCTGGCCTGCTGGTCAAGTTGGGTAGAAGGAGATTCTTCCACCAGCTTCTGGTGGCGGCGCTGAATCGTACACTCCCGCTCGCCGAAATGCAGCACCTTGCCGTGCTGGTCGCCCATCACCTGGAACTCGATGTGGCGAGGCGATTCGATGTACTTCTCCAAGTAAACATCCGGAGTACCGAACGAGGCCGCGGCCTCATTCTGGGCAGCTTGAATGGCATGCGGCAGCTCACTGGGCGTCCGGACAATGCGCATCCCGCGTCCTCCCCCGCCCGCCGCAGCCTTCACCATGACCGGATACCCTGCGCGCTCGGCCTCTTCCAGCGCCATCGCTTCCGATCGAATGACTTCGGAGCCGGGAATGACAGGCAGGCCCAGCTCCGCCATCGTCCGGCGCGCCTGGTTCTTATCCCCCATCATCCGCATGGCCTCTGGACGGGGACCTATGAAGGTCAGGTTGGAGGCCTGGCAAACCTCGGCGAAGTAAGCGCTTTCCGCCAGGAACCCGTATCCAGGATGAATCGCCTCGGCGCCGGTGATTTCTGCAGCGGAAATGATGCTCGCCACGTTGAGGTAACTGTCCGCGCTGCGGGGGGGGCCGATGCACACGGCCTCGTCCGCAAAGCGCACGTGAAGCGAGTACCGGTCGGCTTCGGAATAGACCGCTACCGTCTCAATCCCCAGCTCCTTGCAGGCGCAGATTACCCGCAGGGCGATTTCACCGCGATTGGCAATCAGGATCTTCCTAAACATTGTGCACAGCAGAAACTGGAAAATCGAAAATGGAAATTGGAAACTGGAAAACGGAAACTGGAAACTGGAAAATCGAAACTAGTGCGTCTTTTGGTTAGCTCTTAGTAGGCCCTTGAATATGGGACTGTGAAGACCGAAACCAGCCACCAAGAAGCTTCGCAGGTTTCCATCTTTCAGTTTCCAGTTTCTATTTTCCAGTTTCCGTTTTCCAGTTTCCCATTGCTCGTTTCGATTCACTTCTTCCGTGAGGGCTTGATAGCAAACAGGGATTGCCCGTACTCCACCGGCTGGCCACTTTCCACATAGATGCGAACAATTTCTCCTGCCACTTCAGATTCCAATTCGTTCATAAGCTTCATAGCTTCAATGATACAGAGCACTTGGCCCAACTGCACGACATCACCTGGCTTAGCGAATGGCGGAGCGTTGGGCGCCGGGGCCGCGTAAAAGGTCCCGACGATGGGCGACTTCATGACGTACAAATCTTCAGTGGATTCTGCAGGTGTATCGGCTGTTAGGGATTCTGCGACTGGTAGTGGTTCTGGGGCCGGAGGGGAAGGCGAAGCGGGCACAGGCGACAGCGTAGGAGCACCAGGAATAGACAGGTAAGCTTCGGGGGGCACCGGATTCGAAACTGGGTGGTTTCCGCGCTTGACGCGAATCTTCGCGCCGTTCTGTTCCATCTCGAATTCAGTCACCTGACGATCGATCAGGACGTCGATGAGCTGTTCGATTTCCTTGAGTCCCCAGACCTTCTCGGTTCCTTCGACGCTACGGGATGGTTTCTTTCCGGCCATCTGCTTCACTCTCCGACTGCTATTCCACGGCCCACTGATCTTTGCGGGCTGGGGTCAGCACTTCCGGGCCAGCAGGCCCCACTAAGATGGTATCCTCGACGCGGATTCCTCCCAAGCCTTGCAAGTAAACCCCAGGCTCAACTGTCACCACATGGCCGGTTTGAAGCCGGGCCTTTTCGCCACGGGCCAGCCGGGGCATCTCGTGAGTATCCATTCCTACGCCGTGTCCCGTGCTGTGGGTAAAGAAGCGGGCCAAGCCACGGCCCGCCAAAGCACGCCGCGCGACTGCATCGACATCCCCGGCTCGGACTCCAGGGAGCGCAGACCTAACCGCTTTCTCCTGAGCTTCTACGACGGCGTTATAGAGACTGCGGACACGCCGGGACGGCTCCCCGAGGTACACAGTACGAGTCATGTCAGCAGCGTAACTTGCAAGTATAGCACCAAGGTCGAAGATAACAAATTCATTTTCTTTCAGTAACTTGCAAGAGGCGCGCGCGTGGGGCAGCGCGGCGCGCGGCCCGGAGGCAACAATGGTCTCGAACGCCACACCCTCCGCACCCTTCTTCCGCATCAGATACTCGATTTCAGCGCCTAGCTCGGACTCACTCACTCCTGGCCTGACGTCCCCTAACACTTTCTCAAAGACCTCCACCGTAATTCTCCCCGCACCACGAATCTTCGCGATCTCTTCCTCGTCTTTCACGGCCCGGAGCTGCTCCACCAAGCCTGCCACCGGGACGAACCTGACTCGCCAGCCTGCGCCCTGCTCGAGCCGTGAAAAATCGGCGCAAGTAAGGTGCGCATCCTCATAGCCAACACGCCGATTCTTGTTCCTCTTAAGCCGCTCCGCAACCACCTTGAGAAGTCCTTTCCTTTCCTCAATCACCTCTACACCTCGAGCTTGTTCCTGAGCCTGGAGTGCGTAACGCGGGTCCACCCAGAGGACCCCTTCACGAGAGGTGAAAAGTGCGACACCCGCGCTCCCTCGAAAGCCGGTCAAATAGGCGATGTTCGTCAGGTTCGTGACCAGTAAGCAAGGAAGCCTCTGCTCCTCCATCTCTGCCCGGAGAGAGTTTTGCCTCTTAGCCTGTGGGTTGAGCGACGAATCTGATTTCATGGCTTAGATCCGAACTCGGGAGTCGGGATTCTGCGGACGCGGCGCCTAGCCCAGGTAGTGTCATCCTGAGGAGTCCCGATCTGATCGGGACGGCGAAGGATCTCCGCAGTTCGCAGGGAACATTCACTATCTGGCCGTTCAAAGAAACCACAGGGATTCTTCGGCCCCCAAAGAACGGGGGCCTCAGAATGACAGTGTTCACAAACGTTTTTCAGCATCCTGCTAAACGAAGCGCGGACCCACAAAACAGGTCCGCGCTAGGTCCTCTTATATTTCCAAACGGTTGCGGAATCCCCTTCCACCTTCTAGGTGGTCAGCACCCTGGGGGAAACAAAGAAGAGCAACTCCTGGTCGGAGTCCTGGACGTTAGTCGACTTAAAGAGATGCCCGAGAAGCGGGATGTTTCCAAGCAAGGGAATCGCGGTGACGGAGTTCGTGCGTTGCGTTACAGTCACCCCGCCGAACACTACGGTCCCCCCATCCGGAACAAGCACCTGAGTTGTCGCTTGTTGAATATTGATGCTCACGGCGGCACCGGTTACGATGGTGCCTGGACTAGCGTTTTGGACGGCAATCTTCAGGAAGATGTGGCCGTCGTCCGTGACCTGCGGGGTGACGGTGAGCTGCAGGGTAGCGTTCTCATATTGCACCGAAATTGTGTTGTTGATGCTGGTCTGAACGGGAATCTGCGTGCCTTGTTGGACCATCCCCTCAACGTTATTCTGCGTGATGATGCTCGGGCGTGAGATGGTCTTCGCTTCGCTGCGAATCTCTGCCGCCGAGATCGCCGCATCAATCATGTAACGCTGCGAGAAGTTGGTAATCGCAACTGTCCCAAAGCCGGTAACGGGGTTCGCAGGAATAGTGAAGGTTGGGGGTGAGGTCCCAGGCGTGCTCGGGGTCACGCTGGCTCCGGACCCCGTCTGCCCGGCGCCACTCGTAGAACCCGAACGATTCGAGAGCGCTCCTACCAAGGCGGCCGACAGGGTTCTCTGAAAAGATGAGTTGGCTAGAACAATCCGAGTCTCGATGGCCACCTGCTTGGTCTTGGTATCCAGTCTGGCAAGAATCCCCTCGATAATCGGGATCTGCGATGCGATATCCCTAACGATGAGCGTGTTGGTGCGGTCATCCACCAGGACGGACCCACGCCCGCTCAGTGCCCCGATGCCTCCTTCGCTTCCTGTTCCCCGCCCTCTCAAGAGAGTAGCAATGGCGGAAGCCTTGGCATAATTCACCGGCCGAAAAACCGTCACCAGCGGGGCCGCCTCAAGGCGTGCTTTAGACATCTTGTTCGCAGTCTCATCCTCCGCCATGAGAGTCTCAAGCCTGGCGATGCGCAGAACGTTGCCCTCCAGGACCTTGCCCAGGCCATTGTCCTTGAGAACGACCTCCAGCGCCTGATCCCAGGGCACGCTGTCCAGAACCGTGGTGACGGAGCCCGTCACATTCGGGTCCACGAGAATGTTTAAACCGCTGATCTCGTGGATGAGGCGGAAGAAATCTTTCAGATCGACGTCTTTCAGGTTCAGTGAAATCGGTTCACCCGTGTAGGCCGGCTTTTGCTCATTGGGGGACGCTGAAGCTGCCGGGACTGTGCCCTGGGCTGCCGACAGGTTTGATGCGGTCTCAACGTTCAGGACTTGGGCAGCCCTTTCAGCCCGAAGAGCCTCCGGTGTGGCAGCGTGGGGTGTTTGCCGAGGAGCCGCGGCCACTTCCCTGTTGCCTTCCGAGGCAAGCAGGGTGCCGTTGTAGTCGGGTTTCGGAGTTTTTTCGATTATTGCCGAGGATGAAACGACCGCACTCGGTCGCTTTGGAATCACCTCGGTCTGCGGCTCGGGGGCGGCGCTCGCGGCCACGTACGCGGGCGGGGCAGGAACCTGGTGCGCAGGGACTACGGCCGCTTGTTGAATAGGCTTCCTTTCATCGCGCTTTGCAGCAGTTTCGAGTTTTGGCGCTGGCGCCGGTGCAACTGCCCGGGGGGCGGCCATGGAACGCGGCTTCACCTCAATGCGCACCCCGCCCGCGTAGGCATGAGCGTCAAACACTGGGTTGCCCGACAGATCGGCCACAACCCGAACCACTTCAGGATTCTTCTCTCGGAACTGGCCCACTCTCACGCCCTGCACCACTGGGGAGGAAACGGGAATCGATTTCCGGCGAGACCGATTTCTCGCCCCCTCCAAGTCCACCACAAGACGATTGGGGTGGTCAAGTTGGAGGACATGGAATGTTGTGGGCTTTGTCGTGGCCACATCAATCGTGACTCCCCCTGCAGACCCGGGTCCTATCAAGATGTCCGAAACTAACGCTGGCCCCTCTGTTGTCTCGCCGGGAGACGACTCCGCTCCCTTGGCAGGCGGGGTGGGAGTGCCGGGGGCTGGCTTGCCGGGAGACGACTCCGCCCCCTTGGCAGGCGGCGTGGGAGTGCCGGAGGCTGGCTTGCCGGGAGACGACTCCGCCCCCTTGGCAGGCGGCGTGGGAGTGCCGGAGGCTGGCGCGCTCTGGGCCAACAGAAGCCGCAGGCCGGAGCTTTCCTGCACGGCGATGAGCGACTCCGGGCCTCGGGTCTGAAACTCCACCCGCACCACAGGCTCGCCGCTTGCGTCCGTGTATTCTATTAACTGATAACCTGCAAGAAGTCCGCTCGCCCAATGCGCCGACGGGGAGATACCGCCAATCCTGGCGCCTTGCAATTCAACGTAAAGTGCGCCCTCAGGGGTATGAATAGTCTTGAAAGAGTAATCACCGTCAATTTGCAGCAGGACTTCTCTGCCGACGGACGGGTCGACGACCGTAATAGAGTTTAGCGTAGCGCGCCCCGGAATCGCCGATGGGTGGCCCGCAAGTGCATGCGGCATCCCTGCCACCAGCCATGTCATCGCCAGCCAAATGGTGGATAATCGTCTCATCTTCCTTCTCCAGGAGCCGGACCCAATTTTATTGCCACTTCGTGGGTAGCTACCCTACCGCTCGGGTCGAGTGTGTTCGCCTTGAAATAGACGGCCTCGGGCGTGATCTTGCTGACGACGCCGTTGTACACCGTGTCGTTTACTCTCAGGAAGTAAGCTCGTTTGGTGTAGTTGGTTACCACCGCGATCATGTTGTTCGCTGATTCCAGGCCTACGATCCCCTCGACTCGCAGTTCGGAGATTACTAATCCTCTTATGCCTGCCGGTAGAGACCCGGATACCGCACTTGCCGCCGCGTGGCCACTCGTGACAGTCGCCATCCACGGCTTGAAAGGATCTCGCCGCCCAGCGGCAGTAGACAGGATGCTTGTCATACTCGTCCGCGGCGACTCGGCGCCCTCGGCTTTGGCCGGCGCTTCTATTGAGGACTTGCCTGACGTACGGACCAGGGCCTGATTGAGCATGACCTTGGGGGACAGGGAAGGAGTTTGGGTCTTCACTGTGTTGGTCGAGGGCGGCGTGGTAGCTGGGGTTTGTCCAGCCCGCCCTGCTCCCGCCGCCCAGCCGAGAGCGACGACCCACATGAAAAGCCCACTGACCGCAAGGACCGTGCGTTCGGGCTGAAGCCTGCCGTTAAACATGGTCTTCGTCCTGCCCTATCTCTTAGGTGTAGACGGGGCCGCTGTCGAAACCCGACTGAAGTAGGTTGTCAACAGGCAATTCGCCCCCACCGTTTCGCCGGGATGAAGCTTGAACGCTCCCATGCCTCCCCCTTCAGGGGGACCCAACGAAAGACCGGAAACACTGACAATACGCTGTTCGTTAGCCAAGCGGGCGAAGAAGCCAAGCAACCCAAAGTAAGTGCCGTCGAGTCGCAGGCTGAATGGCATCTCCGTGTAAATATCCTTCGGCTCCAAGGCCTGCGGAACAAAAGTGCGGATATTCACCTCGCTGGCTCTCCCGTCTTCAAACACCATCCTCATGAAATCATCCGTTGCCTGCTCTTCCGGGACAATCGAACGCAGCGTGTCAAGCTGCTTCTCCAGTTGCGCAATTCGATTCAGGTATTGTTTTCGCTGCTGCTCGAAAATCTGGTTGAGCTTGTTTTCTGCCGTAAGCCTGTCTACTTCATTTCGCACGCTGTCCCGCTGTTCCTTGAGCGGAAGGACGTAGAAGTAGAAAACTGCGCCTCCCACAAGCACTGCGCTCAGCACAAAAATCGCAATCTGTACAGCCGCCGGAAGATCATTGAAGCTCTTGGGCATCGTGATTACACTCTCCGCCTACATTCCTGGCTGCCGCGGGGGAGTTGCTGCCCTCGCTCCCGCGCCAGCCTGCGTCAGGGAAGCTGCCGCCAAAGGCGACTTATATGCGCAGTCCATATTGAACTTGTAGCTTACTAGATCTTGCACATCATCTTCGTATAATTGCCTGAGTTGCACGTCATCGAAATACCCGGAAGTCTTCAAGGAAAAGAGCAAGGCGGCAACAGAATTCGCAGAAGCCGCTTGCCCATGAATCACCACACGCTCACCCTGGGGAGCCACGGAAAAGAGATAGAGGTCATTGGTGGTCTTGTTCACCACACTACCCAGGGCATTCATGAACTCTGTCGGTCCCACACGGCTGGCCTGGAGCACCTGGATGGTATTGATGCGCTGCTCGAGAAGCCGGCGCTCCTGTTCGTACTTCGCGTTTTCCTGCTTGATGGCAGCCAGGCGCGCCTGGTCGGCCTGCTGCTTTCTGAGTTCGACATTCAAGGTGTCAATCGACGCGCTCCAAATCATGTAGAACAGGCCCACGATCCCGAAGCACACGACGAGGGCGCCGATGAGAGCCCCCAACTGCACCGCCTTGCTCGCCGGCGCCGCAGCGGCTGCCCTAGGCTTCGGCGCGGCCACTCCCAGCAGGTTAATCTTGATCATGACTAATCAAAGCTCCGAAGCGCCAGCCCCACTGCCACGCACAGGCAGGGAGCAATATCTTGCAGGTAAGCCCGGTCAAACCTCTCGGGATCGATTTTCACCTTCCGCAAAGGATCGATGATTTCCACCGGAACACGAAATTCCTCTTTCAACTGCTCCACCAACCCTTCAATCTTCGCCGTTCCCCCAGCCAGGTAAATCTGCTGGGTGTTCTCCGCCGAAGTCGTCTGGCGGAAGAAGTCGAAGGTCTTCTGAACCTCCAGCATCAGGATTTCCGAGCCGGAGCGAAGGTGGGGAGCTCTCTGCTCCCGTGTTATGCTGCCCACTGCCTGCCCCTGCTTCAGTTTCTCCGCATCCTCGTAACTCAGGTCGAGTTCTTTCTGGAGGGTGTCCGTGTACTGATTGCCACCTACGGGAACGTCCCGTGCAAACAACGGGGTTCCTCCCCGTCCCACTACAATATTGGTGATGCTGGCACCGATGTTGAGGAGCGCCACAATGGTATCCGGCGAGACCTCGCAGTTGGCCTCGAAGGCATTAAACATCGCGAAGCCGTCGTAATCCACCACCCAGGGCGTTTTGTTTGCCTGGCTCAGGACATTCGTATGGTTGATAATCTTTTCGCGCTTTACCGCCACCAGCATAACGTCCATGCCTTGTCCGGAGGAAGATTCCCCCAGCGGCTGGTAGCTCAGGTTTACGTCTGCGATGTCAAACGGGATGTGCTGCTGGGCCTCGTAGGGTATGGCCGAGTCCAGTTCCTCGTTGTTCGCCACGCTGACCGTAATTCTCTTCACGATCACGGAGTGGCCGGAAACGGAAGTGGCGACATTCCGAGTCTTGATCTTGTTCTCGG
>Ga0208034_1000367_pt1 | contig 38412 bp, 20 predicted proteins | sample June2015DPH_8_10_FD_184699 | JGI IMG/M metagenome (GOLD analysis project Ga0208034, IMG submission 184699) | Peatland microbial communities from SPRUCE experiment site at the Marcell Experimental Forest, Minnesota, USA - June2015DPH_8_100... | ecosystem: Environmental > Terrestrial > Soil >...
CGCTGGTATGAAGTGCTCGAACCTTCGACCGCCGCGGTTCTCTCGCGATTCACCAACACGGCAGACCATTCTCCGGCGGTCACAATCAACAAGTACGGTAAAGGGTATGCGATCTACCTTGCCACGGTATCCAAGGCGTCCGCAATTGGACCCGTCCTGAATCATGTTTACAAACTTGCGGGTATTCAACCGGGGCCGCAAACTCCCGACGGAGTGTATGCCAGAGTTGTCGATGGCCGAACGCTCTATGTGAACACGACTCAAGAAGAGAAGAGGATTCCCATCGCGGGTACCAGGAAGGAGATGATCACCAATCGCGAGTATGAAGGAGCTGTTATTCTCGGTCCGCAGCAAGCAGATCTAATTCAGTAATCCATGCCGATGAAATTCAGAAGATTCGAGAGAGGATAGTAGGACGTTTCCTTTACGCCGACGCCGCTCACGTGCGTGTCGCGCAGATCCGTGAAAAACTCTCGATATGTGCATTGTTGGGCAACGTCTAATGCTGAAAGAACATCCATATGACGAATGGGGCAAGCTCGGCGCATGATGCAATCCCTCCTCACGTGAAGCTGTCGGTCGTGATGCCCGTTTACAACGAGGGGGCGACGCTGCGGGCAGCAGTCGAACGCGTTCTTGCATCGCCGTTCGAAATCGAGCTGATCTGTATCGATGACGGATCGAACGATGGCTCGGCCGGCATCTTGAGAGAGCTCGAAGGCGAGTATCCGCAGATGCGCATTCTTCCGCAGCCGCGCAACATGGGCAAGGGCGCGGCGCTGCGCCGGGGCATCGCCACGGCGACCGGCGATTTCGTCATCATCCAAGACGCGGACTTGGAATACGATCCGGCAAACTACCAAAGGCTCCTTGAGCCTCTTCTTGCCGGCAAAGCCGATGTCGTCTACGGCTCTCGCTTCATCGGCGGCGCTCCCCACCGCGTACTCTACTTCTGGCACTCGGTTGGCAACTGGCTGCTGACTTTCGTCTCCAATTGCCTCACGAATATCAACCTCACGGATATGGAAACGTGCTACAAGGCGTTTCGCCGCGAGGTCATTCAGTCGATTCCGATAGAAGAGAACCGGTTCGGCTTCGAGCCGGAGATCACGGTCAAGGTCGCACGCCGCAAGCTGAGGATCTACGAGGTGGGAATCAGCTACTGGGGCCGCACCTACGAAGAAGGCAAAAAAATCGGCTGGAGAGATGGCTTTCGTGCGCTGTATTGCCTGATCAAATACTCACTGAAGGCGTCGTAAGCAAAGCCGGTTCGGTGGCAGCCGGCATCGACTACTGTGCCGGTCCAGTCCCTCATTTGCCCGCGTGGGCCTGGGCCGAATGCAGCGCCTTCAACCGTTCGTTCACAACGCTTGCCAGATCGGGCCGGCTCCTAAGCACCGCCTGGTACTCCGCGGCCGCTTCCTGAGCGTGCCCGGGGATCTGCGACAAAAGATTCCCCAGATTGAAGTGCGCCTCGGCATAATTCGGCCTGATTTTGAGCGCCGCCCTGTATTCCGCGATCGCCTCTGCCATCTGGCCCGGCATCTGCGATAGAGCGCTTCCCAGGTAATTGTGCGCCTCCACGAAATCCGGCCTCGCTTGGAGCGCCGCCCTGTACTCCGCGATCGCGTCCCGCATCCGCCCCGGGGTATGCGACAGCGCATTCCCCAGGTTCACGTGCGCCTCGGCATAATCCGGGCGGATGTTGAGCGCCGCCTGGTACTCCGCGATCGCGTCCCGCATCCGCCCAGGCGTTACGGCCAGCAGAATTCCAAGGTTATTGTGCGCTTCGGCATAATCCGGATTGGCCTTGATCGCGGCCTCGAACTCGCCGATGGCGTCCTGCGTCCGCCCAGGCGCTGCGGCCAGCAGAACTCCAAGATTGCTGTGCGCCTCGGCATAATCCGGTTTGGCCTTGATCGCGGCCTGGTACTCGGCAATCGCGTCCTGCGTCCGCCCAGGCGTGGCGGCGAGCAGAATTCCAAGGTTGTTGTGCGCCTCGGCATAATCCGGATTGGCCTTGATCGCCGCCTGGTACTCGGCAATGGCGTCCGGCGTCCGTCCGGGAATCCGCGACAAAACGGATCCCAGGTTGAAATGCGCCTCCGAGTAGTCCGGCCGGATCTCGATCGCTGCCCGGTAGTCCGCAATCGCATCCTGCTCCCGACCCGGAGCCTTCGACAACAGATTCCCAAGATTGTTGTACGCTTCGGCGTAACTCGGCTGGATCTCGAGCGCCAGTTGAAACTCCGCGAACGCATCATCGAGTCGCCCGGGAGTGCGCGAAAACGCAAACCCCAGGCCGTTGTGTGCCTCCGCAAGATCGGGGTGGATCTCGAGCGCCGCCTCGAACTCGCCGATCGCCTCGGGAAACCGTCCAGGTTTTTCGGTCAGCACGGTTCCCAGGTTGTAGTGCGCGATGTAGCTCGCCGGATTCAGCTCGATGGATGTGCGGTAAAGCGTCTCGATGTCGCGATACATCCGGCTCTCTTGCCAGGTCAGTCCGCCAAGAACCAAGATCAGCAGCGCGGAGCCAGCGGCGGCACCAGCGTTGCCCAAGCGAAGCCGCTCGCTTGCCTTTGCCAGCAAGACAACGCCGGGAACCAGAATTCCCAGGCACGCCAGATATTGAAAATGGTTTGCCACATAGGAATAGCGGAACGGAAAGACATTGAGAAAACCGAGCACGGGGAATAGCGCTCCCGTAAAGATGAGCAGGCTTGCCAACGGCCCGCGATTGCGGCGCGCAACCCACCACAACCCCGCAGCCAGCGCCAGAACTCCCACCGGAAACAGCCACTGCCACCAGACCGCCGCATCGACGTTCCAGTGCGGATAGAAAAACGCCAGTTTCGCCGGCCACAACAATTTGCCGGCGTAAAAAAGGATGACCCGGCCGGCAATCAGAACACGCTGCAACGGAGTCAGCACAAAGTCCGCGCCGCTGGCACCGATAAATTTCCTCTCCACCCACGAGGTGAAAAGCCCGGCGCACATCCCGATTGCAAACCACGGGACCAGCGGCCGCACATCGCGCTTCCAATCGAGCTTTCCGCGGCGCCACCAAAGGATCACGAGAATCACCGCGGGCAGGACTGCGGTTACGGTTTTGCTCATCAGCGCCAGCACGAACAGTCCCGTTGCCAACCAGTATTTTTGCTTCAGCCGGCTCCGGTTGAAGTGGAGATACACAAGCAGTGCTGCCAGGCAGAACACCCCAGAGAGCGTGCTCTTCTGCTCCGAGATCCATGCGACCGATTCCACCTGCACCGGGTGCAGCGCAAACACAAATCCCGCAAGCCACGCGCCCTTGAGCGACAGCTGCCTGGCGATGAGCACAACCAGGCACGCCGACAGAGCGTGGAGAACGACGTTGACCAGGTGATAACCCAGAACCGCATCGCCCCAGATGCGGTGTTCGAGCCAGAACGCGCTGTGCAGCAGCGGGTAGTACTGCTGGCTCGCTCCCACTTCGAACCAGATTCGCCATAAACCATGGAACGTCTGCAGATCGGGCCGGGTAAGGTGATTGTTATCGTCCCACACCGGGCTTCCATGCAGAGCAGGAAGATAGGCGAGCAAGGTGGAGCACAAGATCGCCGCCCACAAGGCAATGTCATCGCGCCGGGTCGCTGGGAATTTAGACTCCGGCTGCTTCGTGGGCCCTTTGAGAACGTCTTGGGATGCCGCCATCCAGCTCTTTCTTCTTGTCTTGTGAGCCCTCGTGGCCCGCCTCTCGGTCATGAAATATTCCTAATTCTGTGATTAAGAGTCTACTCCGGAGCGAACGGTCAATTTGTTCGTTATGATGACGAAAACGACAATTACGACTAGGAAAAGCGATTGTATGCCACGATACCATTTACGTGGAACGATTCTTCCCAGACATTGACATTTGGGCCGCGCAGTAGCGAGCTTCGGGGTATGCGCAAAGCCCGGACGTCTATGGTTGTTGATGTAAGGTCTGGCCATGGTGTTGAATGGATATGACGCTTCAACCGGACCAAATCGTGTCCAACAGCTATCTAGATTTCTGCTGCTTCGATCTTCAGCGTCCACGCATATTCACACGGCCTGTTTGAAGCCTGCTGCAGATCTTCCGGCAGCGTAATGGTCGTCCCGGTTGCAGAGTCGAACTTCCACGGCAATTCCCCAGTCGCGCCGAGAAGCGTCACGCGCGATCCACTCTTTGGCCGAACTGTCTTGAGCATCACATGTGCCCCTGGCCACTCGGTCAAAATGGCGTATACAAATCGTCGCTCTTTCGAGCGAGTGAAGCGCAGGCTGTCCCCTTCCGACCACAGTGTTCCTTCGCGAGCCCGAGTGGAGTAGATTGCTTCTCCATTCACTTTGAGCCATGCACCCGCGCCTTTCATCTGACGGATCGCCTCGGGATGAAACTCGCCATGGGCGCTGGGACCGACGCCGACCATCAATCCGCCTCCCTTGGCGACTGAATCGGCGAGGTTGCGCACAATCCACGCGGTGCCTTTGTACTTAGAACCGTCCGGATCGTAGGAGAAATCCGTGCCCAGCGGATAGATACTGAACCAGGGCCTTTCGGAACTTTCTTTCGAGCCGGGAACGACGCGTTCGGGTGTGAAGTAGTCCCCGTAATTGCCGATGCCGCGATTGCGCAGCATCACATCCGGCTGCAGCTCGCGCATCATCAGCAGGGTCTTACGCAGCTCGGGCCAGACGCGAGGACCGAGCCACATGTCCAGGCAAATCATGTCGATCTTGCCGTAGTTGGTCAGCAATTCGAGCAGCTGCGCGCGATGCCGTTCCATCATGCGCTTCACTTCGGCATCCGTGGGATCCGGCACGACCACGGCATGATCGCCAAGCCTTTGCCGCGTGAATTCGACGTCCATTCGGCTCATCCATTGTGCAGATGACGGAATCTGCAGCGGGTGCGCGACATAGGGCCGAAAGTCCGCGTCATACCAGTCAGGATGCGAGAAATAGAGATCGATCTTGATGTCGCGCTTATGCGCTGCGTCCGAAAGCTCTTTGATAATGTCACGGCGAAACGGTGTTTCCATGATGGAGTATGCTAGGTCGCAAGCCTCGATACGCGGACCACCGGGGGCTGTCCAGTTGGCACGGCTTTTCACTCTCGTCCTAGTGTCGAACATGGAGAAGCCTTCGTGGTGCTTCGAAGTGAAGGCGAACATCTTCATCCCGCTCTCGCGAAAATCCTCCATCCAGACGTCAGCCTCGAAGCCTGCTGGATTCCAGGTCTTGTAGAGGTTGTTGTAGGTTTGTCGGTCTTCAAACGACATAGGGAGGAAGGGCCAGGATTCCGCGCCACGGTGCCAGATCGAATAGATTCCCCAGTGAATGCGAATGCCGAACTTCATGTCCCGAAATGCTTCATAGGCGCTGGCTGAAGCGTTATGATACTCCGCGATCGGAGTGGTTTCGATGTAGTCGACGTCGCGCAGCGTGGAGGTCGGAAACCCGTGAACCTGCTCCGGCGCTTGCGCTAGGAGGGGAAGCGCTGAAGTTGCAGCGACGGCGCTGGCCGACGCAATAAAATCTCTGCGATTCATAAGGTTTTTCTCCACGATACGGAGATCCTTGAATTGAAGGTGACAATTAAGAATAGGTCCGCCCGTTGCTTGCGAATCAGTTCGGCCTGCGCCTTCTGCACTTCAGCCAATTTCCCGTCCTTGGTTTTCACGACAACCTCAAGATTTGCAAGTTTCCGACCTCGTTTCGGAGTTCGTTAGAGACGAGTCGGCGCGCTGAACTTGTGGCTCGGTGTTGGTAAGTCGCCCGAGACTTTATGATCGGACTTCCGGAGTAAACGTCTCCCTCATCATCGCCCTCGATCTGCATCTTTGCCGCCACTGACGTGCCCCGTTTTTCTCAGCCAGCTGTAGCTGGAGTTTTCTCGATTCACGGCCTCGACCTGCTGTTGCAAGGAGGGGATAACCGGTGTCAAACTGCGCCGTAGTTCTCTCGACGATAGATCTCGATCTCTGCATGCTTGGGCCGAGCAAGGCTTGGCACAGACGCCGCCGGAGACTTCAATGTCCGAATCCCCCGCAGCTGCCATTGGACTTATTAGCCCGAGTGGGTCGCATCATGGAGCAACTCGGGCAGATCCAGTGGAAACATTCCGATCCGACCCGCCGCATCCGCAGGAACGTTGTCTCTGCGACATGCCACTAGGACTCAACAAATAGCCCTATCAAATGCTTCTCCAAGTAGGGATGGAGGAACGGCCCAGTATATTGCGATAACCTGTTTGCCAATCTGCCGGGATGGTCTCCACAACTCAATCCTACCCACGCTCTTTGGATTTTAGTTTGGGCATCATTTTCTGGATGATGCCCGCGCCTTCTTTGATGGTCAAGATTTGATTGGGATCAAGATTTGTGAATGTTTCGACCTTTTGTGTCGTGGGCCATTTCACTTCGAGCAAGTCGACCGTTTTGGTCTGCCCAACACCAAAGTGCAGCCTAAGATCGCTTTGCGACATGACGCTAGTCCCAGAATGAACCTCATCCATTTGCGAGTGTTTCCCTGTGACAACGCGCACGCGAGCGCCAATCGCAGTCCTGTTGCACTTGGTTCCGATCAGTTTCACTTTGATCCAATTGTTGTAATTCCCACCGTCATTGCGCAGCAGCGAGGGAACCTCATTCATATTGTTCACGACAACGTCGATGTCGCCATCATTGTCGTAGTCTCCGAAGGCGCAGCCACGGCTCGAATGCCGCGCCGTAATCCCCGGTCCCATTTCCTTCGAAACTTCCTGGAATTTTTCATTTCCGAGATTGCGATAGACGATGCGCGGTTCCATGAACGTCTGGCCGACAACGTGCTGATCAATGTTCGGATAAACATGGCCATCCACCTGGAGGATATCGGGCCAGCCGTCGTTGTCATAATCGATAAACCCGCAGCCCCACTTCACATCCTGAGTATCCTGTCCCACGCCTGCCTCGAACGTCACTTCCGTAAAGCTCCCGTCGCCATTGTTGTGATAGAGGTTCGATGTGTCGTCGGCGAAATTCGTCTTGAAGATGTCGAGCCAGCCGTCGCAATCGTAATCCGCCACGGCTACGCCCATCCCGGCTTGCTCGTTACCACCTTCGCTATAAGCGCAACCTGTCATCACGGCGATATCCGTAAACGTCCCATCGTGATTGTTGTGAAACAGGATGCTTGGCTCGGAATCAACCGCGACGTAAATGTCTGGCCATCCGTCGTTGTCGAAGTCGTACGAAACCGCGGTAATCGAATAGCGAGGGCCGGGCTTGAGAATCCCCGCCTTTTCGGAAACGTCGGTAAACGTGCCGTCACCGTTGTTGTGGTAAAGGATGTTCATTCCCCCGGGAAGCCCGCGCGGACCGCACATGACCGGCTCGCCCTTGTATTGGCAATTCATCGTTTCACCCGGCACAGGCACCTTGGAAGGATCAAACATAATGTAGTTCGCAACAAAAAGATCGAGGAAACCGTCGCGGTCGTAGTCGAGCCAGGTGCAGCCAGATCCCCAGCGGACCTGATCTTTCCAAAGTCCCGCCTGCTTTGTCACGTCGGTGAAGGTGCCATCGCCGTTATTGCGGAATAAGATGTTGTGCCCCCAAAAAGTGCAAAACAAATCATCCCAGCCATCGTTATCGAAATCGCCGACGCAGAGGCCAGTCTGCCAACCGGTGCGAGCGAGGCCGGACTTGGCCGTCACGTCGGTGAATGTTCCGTCGCGGTTGTTGTGATAGAGCTGGGTGGTCGGCGCTTGGCCTGGGGGCCAGGTGGTGTTCAGGCGGGTTCCATTGGTGAGGTAGATGTCAAGCCAGCCGTCCTGATCGTAATCGAAGAACGCGATGCCGCTTCCCTTGGCCTCAATGATGTAACTCTTGCTGTCAACGCCACCCCAAACATTAGGTGTCGTGAGTCCGGCCTCACGCGCCACATCCACAAACTGAACTTTTGGAGCCAGCCCTTCCGCGGGTGGGGCGGGAATCGTCGAGGATTGCAAAATCGGCAAGCTCGACCACCGCCACGTAGGCGTGCCAAGGAAATCGAGAATGCCGGGGCCCAGAAGCGTCGCGGAGAATTGAAGAATTTGGCGGCGGGAAACTTTCACTTCTGCTTGCGAAGCTCCTTCAGCTTGCGGGGCATGAAGCCTAACGCGTTTCGCCCAGCGTCCATTTATACCAGAGAATCACGATCCATGCACTACCGGAACCGAAGGCGGAGGCGCGGGGGAGTACAATTGGCGCGGCACTTCCGCGCCCGCTTCGGCTGCTTAATACTAGTGCTTTTGGTCGAAAACAGAACCGCCGCCTCGTGGAAGGGCGGCTCCAGGGGGGATTACGCGAAAGCTTTTTGGATTAATACTGTTCGCGTGCGTGGCCACCTGCGGGCTCTATGCGCAGCCAGTCAACGCCACGGTGTGCGCCGTGCTCAAGAACCCTGCCAGTTTCAATGGCAAGACGGTGCGTATCAAGGGCACGGTGGTCGCGGGTTTCGATCAGTTCGTAGTCAACGACGGCGACTGCGGCGAAGAAGTCAACGGAATCTGGCTGGCCTATCCGCCGGGCGCCAAGGCCAAGTCCGGCCCCATTGCGATGATTGAACTGGAGCCCGCTCATAATTTTGCCGGCAAAGTGGCGCCCGAGGCGCGCCCCGCCATCTCACTCACCCGCGACAAGGCATTCAAGCAGTTCGATTCGCTACTCGCACAGCGCCACGACCAGAGCGGCGGCGTGTGCCTGGGCTGCCCGCGTTACCAGGTGCAGGCTACGTTTGTGGGTCGTCTGGATGCGGTCGACACTGCCGGAGTGCAGCGCGATGCCAGCGGCAAAATCGTAGGCCTGGATGGTTTCGGCAATCTCAATGCCTATCCGGCGCGCCTGGTTCTGGAATCGGTCGCGGACGTGACGCCCAAGGAGATCGACTACTCGGCCTCCGACGCAGTCATTAAGAAGGCGCAGCCTAATAGCACGGGCGAAAGCGATATGTGGCGGGGCGTGGCCGCCGATAAGGGGATCTCTGAGGGATCGGACCAGGCACCGCTTTTCGTTGACCCGATCGTGACCTCGCAGGAACTGGTCGCCGCCCTGGTGCCGGGCCCCACCGCCGACCAGATCAAGGTTGACGTGGCGCTGCTGCCCAAAGGCAAGGAGCAGAACGGCGTCACCATCGGCTACGGAACCATAGATGAGGCCGCAGCCGTTGCGCAGGGAACAGCAGATTCACCCGATGGCGTGTTCTTTGTCTGCACCTTCAACCGCGACCGGCTCCCCGGCTTGGCGCTCACCCTCGCGCTTCTGCACGCCATGCAGCACGTTTCCGACATTCGCAGCCCGCACCCGGGGAGCGAGAACGCGCCTCCTTATTTTTTCGAGAAGAACGCCTGGACGGTGACGGCCGTCAGCGCCACGGCCGCGGGCACAAAATACTTGACGCTGCCTGGCGGGTACTTGATCTGGAATGCGGACTGGCCCGACGCCCTCAAAACCGTCAACATTGAGTCGGCGCTTAACGATTTTCTGGCCAAAGAAGACCTGTTGGCGAAGTAAGAATCTGTCGAAATGCTAAGTAGCCCGGCGCAGCAACAATTGAGCGAAGGCGATAAAGACTAATGATTTCCGCTGAGGCGTGCCGCAGTTCGTAATTTTTGCTGAGGCGGCGGGACCAGTTCAGCCAAGCACTATGGCTGTGTTTTCGCGCCATCGCTTTGGTAGCGCTCGAGGGCGTTCCGTAAGTTTTGCTCGCGTTGTTGGTCATGTTCCTGGACAGCCAGATCGACCGCCTGACTGGCGGATTGTATGGCCTCGGGGAATCGGCCAGCCTTGTCATAAGCGTCTGCCAGCGCCGCGAGGCACCGCACGTCCTTGCCGTCGCTAAGCTCCACAGACTTCTGAAAAGTTGCCACTGCGCCAGCCAAGTCTCCGCGTAATTCCAAGACAAATCCGAGATTGTAGCGATATTCCGCGGAGGAGGGGGAGATGGCAATTGCCTTTTGCACCTCGGCGACTGCCTCGTCCACTCGTCCCATCTTTGCCAGCGCTGTTGCAAGCTCGTTATGGCGATCGGCGAATCCGGGATCCATCTCGACCGCTTGCTGCAGGTGCTGGTATCCCTCCTCAGTTTCTCCGTCCCTGAACAGCGCCACCCCCAAGGCCGCCTCCGCCTTTGCATTGGACGGATCGAGCGAGAGCGATTTCCGATAGCAGGCAATATCCATTTTGACCACGGCCCCGTCTAGATCGCCGGTTTTCGAAAGCGACGCCGCGAGGTGGCCAAACCATTTCGACTCTTCGGGTTCAAGATCGCATGTCTTGCCAAACTCCTCCACGGCTTCTGGCTCCTGGTTGCTGGCCCATAGCGATACGGCAAGGTTGAAATGCCAGTCAGCATCATCGGGATCCATTTGCACGGCCTTCCGCCACTCCGGAACTGCGTCGGCCATCTGTCCCTTTCCCATTAAATCGAAGCCGCTGTCGGCCACGCGGTAGACCTCAGCCGCCTGCGGGTCGATCCGTTGCAGGTCGTCGGTTGGGATATTTACGAACTCCGGGATATTCACCGCGCGATTGGCGGCCGTGGTGTTCTCCACCAGAACCGCCGGCGTGTCATTGCCGTCAACATCGATGTGAGTCAGCATCAATTGCGTGTAGATAGAACGGCCCTTCGAAGAGAAAGCAAGCCAGTGACCGTTGGGCGAAAAGGAGTGCCAGGAATTCATCAGTGGCAGGTTGCAATTCATCAGCCGGGCTTTGCCACCCCAGAAAGGCACGATGTACAGCTTGCTGTCCGGGCGCATTAGTAACCCGTTGTGATTTTCCACGAACACGATCCAGCGGCCATCTGGAGACACCTTGGGGAAGTCATTGCTAATACCGTTCCCGGAAGCTCCGACGACCGGCTCTGCCTTGCCGCCTCTCCCCTCATTAAAGGGAATGCGGTAAAGGTCGTATTGAATCTGCGTTTCATTTGGGTCATTGGCGTATTGGGGCTTCTGAGAACCCGGCGGATAAGGATCGCGGGCCTCAGCCCGGCTAAAGACCAGATACTTTCCATCCGGCGACCAGAATGCGCTAGTCTGCACAAACCGCGGGTCGTCCGCGCCTGGAAGAGGCCTCAACTTCTTTTCCTTCCGGTCGTACCAGGCGAGAATGCCCCGGGTCGGGTAAAAAACCTGGTTGAAGCCTAGGTGGTTATAGTTCGCGTTGAAAAGGCGGTCGGAGAGCCCTGGCGCAAAGCCCGGGTGTTCGTTCTGGTGAGCGTTTCCCAGGTCGGGAGGTCCGATCGAGGTCACAACGTACCGTCCATCCGGCGAAATCTGCGACATGAATCCGAAGCGCTTCAGGGCGGGATCGGAGCTCTTCTGCCCAAGGTCCTCTTGAAAGGAGCTCCAACGGATGACGTTCTGATTGCTGATTGTCATTTCTTTGGCCACGGGAACGAGAGCGTACAAGCCCTTGTCGTTGCGGGGTCCGTCGACATCCAACCCCATCGTCTTGCCGTCAAACGAAAACGAGTGACAGTTGGCGCAAGTGTGAAGGTTCTCCATGACCACTCGGCTCTGGGGCTGGGCAATGTCGCGCACCCGCCATTTAATGAGAGGAAGGGCGGATGTCGGCAATGGCTGGATCGAGCCTTTCTCGGTATGAGGCACCGTCATCAATGGGACATCGCGGTAGAAAATTGGGGCGCCAACGGGATCCCGCGACGTGGAAATTGTCACCGTGCCGCGTGAGACCGGAACTGTTAAACTGTCATCCGAATAACCGCTGATCGTGATCGTTGCCGGAGAATTTACAGATCCCTGTTTGATCTTTGTCCATGTGGCTGCGTCCGGCTTCCACGTTCTCGTGGCCGTCTGTTCTGGCGTGAGTGGCACGGGCCCACTCACTTGTGGATCGATTTCGCCCGTTTGCAGGTGCTCGCCCGCCGCCTCTACACGAATTCCGCTGGAGCGGTCCGCAAAGGAAACCTCGACGATCCAGCGTTGAGCGGCCTCGCTAGAATCGCGCCACAGAAAAGTAGGTGAAGTGATTTCCGGCGGAAAGACAGAGCTGTTGAGTGGGTAGTCGATGGCGATCTCGGCCGGCGGGACGGGTATCGGGGCTTGTTGCTGGCCGGTTGATTGCAACAGGGTAGCTCCACCAATCAAGATGGCTGAACCAATGCCGAAAACTGCTGCCAGCATGGCTTTGATGGGGAAAGGAAGCAACCTCAGGCGCCTCATAGGGAATTACCTCGGGTGCCTCCACAGCTGGCACCAATTAGAACACCGATCGTAGCCGAGAAGATCTACGGCCGGTGTTTGCAAACAGCAAGCGAATTCGACGATTCAAAAGTGCGAGATTTCAATCTACCAAACGCGAAGTCGAACCATCGCGAAGTCGAACGGGCGACTTCGCCTCCGCGATCAAACGTACAATAGATCACGTTTACTTTATCCGTCAAGAATGCTTCAAAGTAATGCTGTCTTGGATCGAGATGGCAAACCTGACCTTCAAGTCCCAGCTGGCGACGAGATCCTTGGGCTCACATGACCTTCGCGCAAGCGCGAACCGGCGGCAGATTCCGTGATCGTTGGCTGCCTGGCGAGAGTTGCCTGGAGCCGTGGTTACCCCGAGTCAATCTCGCCAGGAATAGCTGGAAATGGGCAGAAGTAGCGGGGAAATGAGGATTCTCCCTGTGGAAAACTCTCGCCCACTGGCACTTCTGGAGGTTCGAAATCGGCAACTCACAGGTGGCACAAATCGATTTTCTATTTAGCTTGCATGTTGTCGACCATGCGCCATATTCGTCTCTTATTCGTCTCTCAGGTAAATCTCGGATTTTTGATTGACAAACATGAAGCGAATAGTTTAACTTCCCCGCATGTTTGCGTTAGCGCTTAAGTAAACGATGGGAATTGCGTGAGGCTTATGTAAACGTTTCACAGGAGACTTCAAATGAAAGGGAGGCAGACCGTGTCCAAAGCGAATCGGAGTTATCTGAGGCCGACGTTCCCGTTGCTCACCACGTTGGTCTTGCTGGCGATCGCCGCAGTTTTTGTCGTTTGGGTGCAGCCGAGCTACGCCCAGCAGGCCGGCTATGCGGCCATCAACGGAACCGTCACAGACCCAACTGGCGCCGTGGTCAGCGGCGCAACCGTCACGATCACTGACACCGATACTGGAACCAAGAGAGAACTCGTCACCAACGGCAGCGGCGTCTACTCAGCCCCCTATCTCACTGTAGGGAATTACTCGGTTTCGGTTTCCCATCCGGGTTTCAAGACGACAACCCAGTCTGGCATTATCCTGACCGCCGATCAGGTCGCCGGAGTGAACATTACGCTTGTCGTCGGTCAGGCGACAGAGTCCGTCACGGTAACCGCCGGCCAGCAAATGGTTGAAACCGAATCGACGGCCCTCAACGAAGTCGTGAACAGCACCTCCGTCGTGGAGCTTCCCCTGAATGGACGCGACCCCGGCTCTCTTACCTACGTTGTTCCTGGCGCTGTAAATGCGAATACGAGGACGAGCTTGTTCCTCACGGCCGGCAGCAACGGCATGCCCGGTGAGATCGGGGCCTCGATCGACGCCAGCAAGAACGGGGGCGTTTACTTCCAGTTGGACGGCATCTACAACATGGACAGTTACCTGGCTGTGTCGAACCCCTTTCCCAATTCCGATTCCACCCAGGAATTTAACGTCATGACCAGCAACTTCTCACCCCAGTACGGTGGCGGGTCTACCGGGGTAGTGAGCGTGGTCACGAAGTCGGGAACGAACACTTGGCATGGCGATACATTCCTGTTCGCCCGAAACCAGTACTTCAATGCAAAGGATTACTTTTCGGGAGCGAAGGACGGATACAGTCGCGAGCAATACGGCATGTCTGTTGGGGGGCCGATCCACAAAGACAGGCACTTCATCTTTGGCAACTTTCAAATCACCAAGGCAAGCCTGGCAGAAGCCGGCGCTCCAAATTACTCGCCGACCTCAGCCATGGTGAGCAGCGGCGATTTCACTGGTGTGATCAATTCCAGCCTGCCGCAACTGTACTACCCCGCGGCTTGGGCCACTCAGTATGCCACAACCAACCCATATTTGGCAGCGCTGGGCTGCAGCGCGACGAACCCCGACCCTGGTAACAATGGCTCCGGTCCCTGTGCTATGGGTGGCACAACGGGTAACAACCCAGTTGGAAGGCCCATCGCGGGCAACAATGTTTCAGCCGATCCAAATTTCCTGAAGGCAGGGGTGCCATGGAGCTATGTTGTCGATCCGGTCGCAAAGAACCTCATGACTCACCTTCCGACGGCAACGGCCACTGGCAACGGACTGATTTACGTCGCCGGAGCGCCACAGCTTCAGAACTCCAAGGAGGGTACCGTCAGGTACGATTGGACCCCAGGCACGAAGAATCACATCATGGGGCGGCTCTTTGTCGACAGTTATAACCAGCCCCCCGCAAACGACACCGCAAACTGGCTGGCTACCGGCGAGGGCTCGATTGCGAAAAACCAAAACTACGGTGGAACCTGGACTTTCACTCCCACCGCCTCGCTCGTGAATATCTTTAAGCTTGGCTACGACCAAACCAACGCCAGTTCCGTCACCGGCATTGACAAGGGGTGGAAGGACCTAGGCTCTCAGATGGTAACTCCCGACGACCAAGTCACTGTGCTTGAGGCCTGGGGGAGCAGCGGCCCTTATTGGGTCGAGCAAAATGTTCACGTCTTTCGTCACAACTTTGACCTCGGTGACGATTTAACCTTGACCAAGGGAAAGAACCTGGTGGTGGCAGGTGTCAGCTTGTTGACGCAGTACTACAACGAGTATGCATCCTGGGGAGCGGATCCGCCGATTGGCTTCAGCGGAGCAATCACGGGTGACGCGTTCTCTGACATCCTGTTTGGCGATTTGGCGTCTTTCAGTCAATATGCGCCGCAGAGTTACAATTTCACCGGGAACGCTTGGGCGGCGTACGGCCAGGACGAGATTAAGTTGAAGCCGAACCTGACCTTGACTCTCGGCGTTCGCTGGGAGCCCTTTACCTCTCCAACGAGCAACCCGTCACAGGATGTTGCCGAATTCATCCCGGGCGAACAGAGCACAGTCTTTCCGAATGCCCCTGCGGGCATGGTGTATCCGGGAGATCCTGGGGTTGCGCCCGGCGGGGTCCCGCAGCAATACGATCGTGTGAGCCCGCGCATCGGAATTGCCTGGCAGCCCAAATTCCTGCCCAACACTTCCATCCGCTTGGCTGGCGGTAGATTTACCCAACCGTTCTATTGGTTCGGCTATGGCAAACCGGCGCCTTTCCTGCCCCAATACAACTTTGGCAACACCAGTGCGGGAGTTACGAGCTTGGCAATACCTATTGATAATCCATGGTCCGTCTACGGTCCGACAGGAGGCCAGACTCCGTTTCCCACTCCTCAATCATTCTTCAGCATTTCGCCCAGCAAAAGTACAGCGTTCAGTTTGCCTCAAAGCCTCGACAACATCTTTACTCCTCAATATAAGAATGGCTGGTCACAAAACTGGAACCTCTCGATCGAGCACCAGTTTGGCAGAGATCTGCTTGTCCAGGCGGCATACGTAGGATACGAAGGGTACGACATCACCACCTCAGTCGATCTGAACCCCGGCATCTACACGACCGACGTGGCGACGTGCCAGAAGTATAACGGGAGCGGGGCCATCGCTCCCTGCGGAGTGCGCAGCAAGTATCCGAATTTCAGCAACATTACGGCCTATATGCCGATCGGTACCATGAGCTATAACGGTTTGCACCTGGAAGTGAAAAAGCGATTCTCTCATGGTTTGCAATTCAACTCTAACTTCGCCTGGTCGAAGGCGTTTGACCTGGTGGATGAAAGCGACGCGAACACCGGAGGCGTACTCGATCCGCTCAATCCCAGGCACACCCGTGGTATTTCGAGTTTCAACGTGCCTTTCGTTTGGAACAGCTTTGGCACCTGGCAGCTGCCCGCTTACAGGGGGCACGGCAACCTGGCGTATGGGGGGCTCGGAAACTGGGAAGTGTCCGGAATTCTCACGATGTCCTCAGGTTTGCCTTTCACCATCGGTTCACCCGACAATTCCTTTAGCAATAACGGTTGCTGGGCAGACCGGGTTCCGGGCGTGGCTCTGAACGTCCACCAGGGGGCGGAATCACATTGGCTCCATCAATACTTCAACCCGGCGGCATTCAAAACATGTGCTCCAGGAACCTTCGGGAACTCGGGCAGGAATCTCATCAGGGGGCCCGCAGAGGATAACCTGGATATGGCGGTTGTCAAGAACTTCCCATTCGATAACGAGCAGTATCGCTTCCAGTTCCGATGGGAGATGTTCAACGCGACGAATACTCCGTTCTTCAATATCCCGGATACTGGTGTCGCGGACTCGGCCTTCGGCCAGATTAACAGCACGAATGGCCTCGGTAATAACGGCACCTCCGGCAACAGCAGTGGTCAAGGAGTTGGAGACGGCGGAAGGGTCATGCAATTTGCCTTGAAGTTCTATTGGTAAGTTTGCTGGGCTCCGCCTGCGGGGTTACCATGGAGCAACAATGGGGCCCGGGACACCCGTCCCGGGCCTTCAATTTGCCAGCGCGGAGGGGATGCGATTGCTAAAGAGGACACGTGTGAGCACAGGAGTGGTGCTGTGGTTGTTCGCATTGTCTGTGCTGACCCAGTCGCCCGCTGCGCTCCTAAGCCAGGCGGAGCGGGAAATGACGACAGGCCAGTATTCCCGTGCCGAATCTGAGCTATTGCGCCAATTAAGGACCGATCCAAAAAATGGATCTCTTTGGTTCCTGCTGGGAGTTGCTCGCGCCCAACTCAAGGAAACGGACCCTGCAATCGAAGCCTTCCAAAAGGCGCTCCCTCTCTCCGCAGAACAGGCGCCCATCTACTTCAATCTGGGCCTTCTCTATATGGAAAAGAACGATCCGGCCAAGGCGGTGGAGGCGTACAACCGCGGACTTGCCCTCGATCCCTCCAACGTTCCGGCCAATCAGAACTTCGCGATCCTGCTGATGCAGCAGGGGAAATTCCGCGAGGCTATCCCGCCTCTGGAGCGGCTCAAGGAATCAAGCCCGGCCGATGTCTCTGCCCGAGCCAGTCTGATCGAGGTCTATCTGAAGGCGGGTTTGAACGGCAAGGGTGAGAACGAGATTGACGAGCTCCTGAGCTCTCATCTTGTTACACTGCCACAAGGGTTAGCGCTAGCCAAACTTCTCGCTGCTCACCAGGAGACGGATCCCGCCCAGCGAGTTTACGAATTCCTGATAAACACCTGGCCCGACTCGGCAGAGGCACACGGCGAGCTTGGATTGCTGCTTATCGAAAAGGAGCAATTCAAAGAGGCCGCCAGGGAACTCAAGAAAGCTGTGCAGCTCGACTCTGATTCCGAGAAGTACGGTCTAGGTTATGGGGAAGCCTTGTTGAGCTCCGAGCAGTACCCCATCGCTCTCCCGTTTCTTCTGGATGCCGAGAAAAAATTCCCGAACCAACTTAACTTCCAATATCAGTTGGCTGTGACAGACATCGGTCTGCAGCGGTTTCCTGAAGCGATCTCCGTGCTTGAAACTCTTACCAGCAAAAGGCCGGACTCAGGCAAGGTGCAGTTCTTGTTGGGCGGGGCTTACGAGCTTGAGGGCGACTTGCAAAAGGGAGAGGATCATTATCGAAGCGCCATCCGGCTAGCTCCGCAGGAGCCAAATTCCTACCGGGCGCTCGGGGCGTTATTGCAGAAACAAGGTCCCGAGCACCTCGCCGAATCTATACAGCTCCTGAGGAAAGCACTCGCCCTCGATCCGACCGACGTGGAAAGCAAAATAGTCCTGGCGCGTTGCTTAGAAAAACAGGGAGAACTTGACGAGGCCGCCGCCCTGCTTGAGCAAGCCGTCACAAGTGAGCCGACTTTGCGTCGCGCTCACACCGCGCTCGCAGAGCTCTATCGTCGTCAACAGAAGCTGCCCCAGGCCGAACAAGAGCAGGCTATTGCAGCCAAGTTAGAAGATGAGAAAATCACGAAGGACTGGTACATCTGGGGCCCTAAGTCGTCTGGCGGCCCTTGAGAATTTCCCGGTCGATTTATGAACCCACTTGCGATCGCGGACCTCTGAACAGAGAATGATCCTATAAGCAAAGAATCGAGAAGAGATGTGGCGTGCAGTGATTCTCGGAGGGTGTCCATTGTTGTTGGCCCTGGCACTTCTCGGCCAATCTTCTGGAGTGTTTGTCAGTCGAGCACAGGAAGATATCAAAGCCGGGCGATACCCCCAAGCGGAGGAGGATCTGTCCCGCGCTGTCGCGGCAGAACCTACGAACTGGAAACTTTGGAATAACCTGGGTGTGGTGCGGATCCAGCTCGGAGAGAGCGAATCGGCCATCAAGGCCTTTGAAAGAGCGCGCCAGTCAGCTCCCCAGGAGGCCCCGCCCTACTTCGGTCTTGGATTCGCATACATGAAGACGGGTGATTTTGAGAAGGCACTGGAAGCGTACCGTGGCGGACTTGCTCACGATCCGAACGATGTGGCTGCGAATCAGAATTACGCTTTCCTGCTGACCCAGAATGGCGATTTTCGAGATGCAGTCGAGCCTCTCAAGAGATTGAAGAGTCTGCGGTCCGAGGACGTTTCGACGCGGGCGACCCTCATCGAGGCGTATCTGAAAGCGGGGATGAAGAATGAAGGGGAAGATGAAATCAATCAGCTCCTGAGCGCTCATATCGCTACCATGAAAGAAGAGTTGTCGCTGGCCAAGCTGCTGCTTGCCGATGGAGAAGGCAAGGCGGCAGCAGAAATTCTCCGGCACGCTGCGACGACCTGGCCTGAAGCTGCTGAACCGCACGGCGATCTTGGTCTGCTTCTCATGAAGGGACAGCAGTATGAAGCCGCGGTCAGTGAGTTGGGGCGCGCCGCTCAACTCGATCCTAATTCGGCGGAATACGCGCTGGGTCTTGGGGAGGCTTTGCTGCGCTGGAGGCATGATCCCGTCGCCCTGCAATATTTGTTGGCGGTCCAAACGAAGTTCGCAAAGGTTCCACTCTATGAATTCGAGCTGGGGCTGGCATATTACTATTTGACTCAATACCCGCTGGCACTCAAGGAATTCGAGAACGTTGCCCAAGAGCAACCGAAATCCAGCCAAGTTCAATACCTTCTGGGCGGCACCTATCAGGCATTGGGAGAATTGGATAAAGCGGAGGACTGCTTTCGGAAGGCGATTGCACTCAAACCAGATGAGGCGTCGTACTATCTGGTCCTCGCTTCCCTTCTTAAGAAAGTCCATCCGGCGGATCTGGCGGAGCCTGTTGGCCTGAGTGAGAAGGGGTTAGCTTTAAGCCCTGATAATGTGGATCTCAAACTCCTCCTTGCCTCCTGTTATCAAACGCAGGGGAGGCTGGCAGAGGCCCAGGCATTGCTCGAGGCCGTGGTGACTAGCGACCCTGATTTTCGCGCTGCGCATGTGGCTTTGGCGCAAGTCTACTTTCGGCAAAAGAGGGTGAAGGACGCCGAACAGCAGGAGTCGATCGCCGCAAAGTTGGAGGAACGCAAGCAGAGTGAAATATCGCCTTGGGGGCCGGGGGCTTCGAGGGCCCCTGAGATTCCAGACGCCATAATCGAGAAAGGTTCACGCGGAGCCAGCAGACGAACGCACGAAAACAAATAAGACGAGGGATAATACTATGAGCCAGCCCAAGACCGACCTTGATGCCGTGACGGTGAAGGAGACCCACAAAAGGGTTTCGAGGAAGGCCATCCGTGCGCCTCAAGTACTGAATGAAGCGTACGCTTATGAGCGTCCATCTTCCTTTTCACGCGGCTTGCGCTTGGACATCAAGGGTGTGACAATCCTGCTGATTTCCGGGACGGCTAGTGTGGATGAGCACGGCCGCAGCATTCATCAAGGTGATTTCCGAGCTCAAACCTGGCGAACCTACCAGAACATCACCGCGCTGCTCGAGTCCGAGGGTGCATCCTGGAAGGATGTTGTTCGGACCACCTGCTACCTTCGCGACATCGAACGCGATTACACTGCCTTCAATGAGATTCGAACTGAATTCTTCAAGCAGCAAGGTCTCGAGCCCCTCCCGGCTTCGACGGGCATTCAGGCTATTTTGTGCAGACCCGACCTCCTAATCGAAATGGAGGCGATGGCTATCTTCGAATCGGATCATGAGAGCACGACTGGCGGTCTTTAGATTTGTATGTTGACTCGGTCATTTAAGATGTATTGTTTCCGTGCCTCATACTCTCGTCTTTTTAATCGCCGCAAGGATGGGTGGTCCGCAAGTCATCTTCCTTATTTATCGTGGAGGCGAAAGCTGGTTTCTCATGAATAACTCGGTCGGCCGCGTGCGGATGCATTACCTCAAAGCCGGCGTTTGCCTGCTGCTCGCCTCTCTACTCATCAGCTGCAAGTCGCCAGCATCAATAAAGGAGACCAAACCATCCGGCGGTCCCTCCCCGCAATCGAAAGCAGAATTCCATCCTCCATCAGCGCCCGCGGCGGCTCCTGAAGGGGAGAACAATATCGTCTACCGGAACCTCGCCGGAGGAGTCCGGTTTGTCGGCTCCGAAGCGTGTGCCCCGTGCCACCAGAAAATTTACAAGGACTACATGCGAACTCCCCATGGTCAGGCAGCCACTCTTTCCGGCCAACGTCCTGAGCTTCGAGATCTGCCTGCCGCGGGGACCACTATTTGCGAACAGGACCCCAACCATTGTTTCCGGGTCTTTCGAGAGAATGGCGAATACTATATGAGTGAGTTCGACCCTGGCCCGAACGGTACGGAACTCTCAAAAGAAACCGAAAGGATTGCTTTTGCTCTGGGAGAGCCGATGGTCGGTGTTGGATATGGTATACGAAGGGGGAATTACCTTTTTGAAGCGCCCCTCTCGTATTACGCCGGCAGCCAGGACACCCACGCTCAAGGCTGGGCGCTTTCGCCGGGGTACCAAAAGGACCCGCTCGGTTTTTCCCGCCCGCTCCTGGGTTCCTGCATGTATTGCCATGTAGGGCGCCCACTGGTAATCGATGACTCGAATAATCTCTACAAGAATCCTCCTTTTGGCGAGCTGACCATAGGTTGTGAGAACTGTCACGGACCTGGAGGGTTACATGTCGACGAGCAATTGAAACACGTTCCGATCTCAGGTAAGATCGACACCTCAATTGTCAATCCTGTTCATCTTTCCCCTCGGCTAGCGGATGACACATGCATGTACTGCCACGAGTTTGGCGAGGCGAGAGTACCTCAACCGGGAAAGAAATATGAGGACTTTCTTCCCGGGACCCCGCTTCTCAATACGATGGCAATCTTCAAATCCCGCCCGCTCATGGGCTGGAATATGATGGAATGGTCCGACGAACTGGCGCAGAGCAAATGTTATCGCGCTTCGGGCGGACGTCTGAATTGCAGCACCTGTCATGATGGCCACTATACCCCGACCGCACAAGAAGCTCCGGGATTTTATCGGAGCAAGTGTCTGACTTGTCATAAAGAAGAGAGTTGCCGCGAGTCACTTGATAAGCGCCATCGTACAACCCCATCCGATAACTGTGTCTCTTGCCACATGCCGAAACATGTAGCTCCCCGATTTGTCATGGTGGGTACGCAAGGTACATCGCACAGAATTGTGGCCTATGAAGGAGAGACTTTCCCCGCGGCACAACAGGCCGCACCCGACCCAGCGACAGGCTTGATCCTCGTGGACAAAATTCCAGGCACGCCCAAAACGATACTCTCTCCCTTGGTGCTTCTCCAGGCGTATCAGTCCGTACTTGTACGAAACCCAAACCAGTCTGATATCAGCGACCGATACAACCGCCTGCTCGATCAGCTCGCTAAATCCTATTCCAACAATGCTCTGGTGCTCAGCGCACTCGCAAAACGGGAATTGGCAAAACAATCCCCTGAAGGGAACTCGGCCGCACTGAGTTACCTATCAAAGGCGGTCGAAAGAGGTTCAAAATCTCCCCAGGACTATATGCTTCTGGGAGAATTACTTTATCGCTCGGGTCAGCACCTGCGAGCGATCACGATCTTGAAGCAGTCTGTTTCCCTTTTCCCTTACCTTCCTACCCCATATGAAAATCTCGCCATCTTTTACATGTTGAGTGGAGATGCGGCGAACGCTAAGGAGGCGGCGAAAGACGGCCTTAGCATTTTCCCCAGCGATCCAAATCTCCAAGCTATACAGCGCAAGCTGGAGGATCATCCGTGAGCCTTGTCCTTCGTGGACGGAACACTACTGCAACAGGCACCCCGACCTCGGACTGTCTAAACACCCCGACAATCTGCTCCAAGGAGAACCGTCTCTTCTTCTTCACCCAGATCGCCGCCCATAAAGGGCCGGTTCTGGCCGAAGACTGACATTCAAGATGGTTCAGAAATACTTGGGCCGATTATTCTGCCGTCATGGCACTTTTTAGCGAGGCACAGGCGCCAAGAAAACGATAACTGTATCGTTGACACTTCAAATGTTTGGTCGTTATGATTGGCACTCATTGGTGATGGCGAGGCAGCCGGAAAGCTCTGGGAAGGGAAACCTTGAATGAAGGCCCATGTTGCGGCCGGTAGGCAAACCAGGTGCGATTGAGGTTCGGGCTGATTCGCCCGGGCTTCGATATGCAACCATGCGGTTGGATGTGACCGGCTGACAAATGCGAAGGGTTTCAGTTTGATTTAACCAGGAACTTCAGCGTTTGGCGCCATTGGACTGTGAGGAAACCATGAAACGTTTCGGTATCCAATTAGGTTTTGCGGCAATGTTGTGCTGCAGCTGGAGTGGCTTGGCCCAGCAGAAACCAGCGTTTCTTGATCCAAGCTTGCCGCCAGAGCAACGCGCAGCGGACCTTGTGGGCCGCATGACACTTGAGGAGAAAGCGAGCCAACTCGTCAATCAAGCGCGTGCGATTCCGAGACTCGGTGTGCCCGCCTACGATTGGTGGAGCGAGGCGTTGCACGGCGTTATGCGCGACGGCACAACGGAGTTTCCCGAGCCCACCGGCCTGGCCGCCACATTCGATCCGGACGCCATTCACGAGATGGCCATTGTCATCGGTACCGAGGGACGCATCCTTCATGCGCAGGCTCTTAAAGCGAATGGTGGATCAAGCAATATCTTTCAGGGCCTTGATTTCTGGGCTCCAAACATCAACATTTTCCGCGATCCGCGTTGGGGCCGCGGACAGGAGACTTACGGGGAAGACCCTTACCTCACTGCACAAATGGGTGTCGCGTTCGTCAACGGCATGCAGGGCGATGACCCGAAGTACTATCGCGTGATCTCGACACCCAAGCACTTCGCGGTGCATAGCGGTCCCGAGCCGCTGCGTCACACCGCAGACGTGACGGTCAGCAAGCACGATGAGCTCGACACTTACCTTCCTGCTTTCCGGGCGACTGTCACTGAGGCTAAAGCAGGCTCCGTTATGTGCGCCTTCAACAGCATCAACGGCGAGCCAGCCTGCGCGAACCAGTTCCTGCTCCAGGATCAACTTCGCGGCAAGTGGGACTTCAAAGGATATGTCGTTTCAGACTGCGGCGCCGTAGTTGATATTTATCAGGGTCATCACTACGAACCCACGCAGGCTCAGGCATCGGCGGTCAGTCTTCAGCGCGGCGTTGACAACGTGTGCGCGGATATCAGCTTCAAGGCAGAAGGGATGAACGACTACAAGTCCTATCTCGACGCCGTTAAGAGAGGCTACCTGAAAGAGAACGAAATCGATACTGCGCTTATCCGCCTCTTCACTGCGCGCATGAAACTGGGTATGTTCGATCCGCCGGATATTGTGTCGTACGACAAGATTGATGATAGCCAGTTGAACAGCGCCGAGAATCGCGATCGCGCTCGCAAGATTGCCGACGAGTCGATGGTGCTGCTGAAGAACGACGGCACACTGCCACTTAAGACAAGTGGCATTAAGATTGCAGTGATCGGGCCCCTTGCGGAGCAGACCAAGGTCCTGCTCGGCAATTACAACGGCACTCCCACACACACCGTTTCCATTCTCGAAGGCCTACGCAAAGAGTTTGCAGGCGCGGACATTCAATATGTACCTGGGTCCCAGTTTCTGCGCCACGAAGCCGATCCTGTTCCCGCCTCCGCACTGACGATGAATGGAAAGGCGGGGATTAAGGTGAGTTACTCCCAGCTCGACGTGTCGGACGTCAATCATCTCAAGGTCATGAAGCCGGTTGCGCTGCGCGTCTATCCAACGGTGGATGCAGCAGCCGAGCCGTTACCTTCCGAAGCTGCTGACTTGCACCCGCTCTCCATGAGCTGGGATGGCTCACTGACAGCGCCTGAAAGCGGCGATTACAATCTCGGTCTCAAGGCAAATGGAATCTTCCGCGTGCGGCTCGAAGGCGTTGATGTTACTTCCTCCTATGGGGGCGACCCCAACGAAGCCAAGCTTGGCAGAGTGCACCTCGAAGCTGGCAAGCCGGCTACGCTCCACGTGGAATACACGCCACCTGAGAACGGTACGCCCAACGCCAGACTGGTCTGGTCGAAGTCTGATCTCAGGTTGCAGCCCGAGGCGATCGAAGCAGCAAAGATCGCCGACGTGGTGATAGCCGTGCTCGGCATCACCAGCGAGCTCGAAGGGGAGGAGATGCAAGTGAGCGAGTCTGGTTTCAAGGGCGGCGATCGCACCAGCCTCGATCTACCCAGACCCGAAGAGGATTTGCTCGAAGCGGTTGTGGCCACCGGCAAGCCTGTTGTTCTCGTGCTCACCAACGGCAGTGCGCTCGCGGTCAACTGGGCCAAGGACCATGTCAATGCCATTCTCGATGCGTGGTATCCCGGCGAAGAAGGCGGCACGGCCGTGGCGGAAACCCTCTCCGGAAGAAACAATCCCGCGGGTCGCCTGCCCGTCACCTTCTACACCGGCGTCGAGCAGCTTCCGTCCTTCGAGGACTACTCGATGAAGAATCGTACCTATCGGTACTTTAAGGGCACGCCCCTTTACCCCTTCGGCTATGGCCTTAGCTATACGACTTTCTCGTACAGTGACCTTGCGCTACCCGCCAGCGCGGTGACTGCTGGCCAGCCCATCACCGCCAAAGTCACCGTGACCAACACGGGGAAACTTGCCGGTGATGAGGTGGCGCAGCTCTATCTAAGCTTCCCGGATGTCGCGGGCGCGCCGATTCGCGCACTTCGCGGCTTCCAGCGTGTGCACCTCGATCCTGGCCAGTCGGAGAGAGTCCACTTCGACCTGAAACCGCGCGACTTGAGCATGGTAACCGAGGCGGGCCAGCCGATCATCCCGGAGGGTAAATACTCTGTATCGATCGGGGGCGGACAGCCGAATACGGGCGCTCCAACGGTCGAAGGGACGTTCCAGGTTGATGGCTCCTTCGTGTTGCCTGAATAGTTGTCCAGTATTGAGGCCCGGAATGCAGGAGCGCAGTTGGGGCCGGATCATCCCTCATCCGGAAGACATCCATGAGTAAGCGAATCACTCGCCGAGAGCTCCTTAAGATCGTCGTTCCCGATCCGGAGTGGCCCATCTCTTGCGAACGAACTCTCGATAGCAATTTACGTCAACAGGTCGCAGTGAGCGTAACAGGATCGAAATGCGTAACCCTCAGCTTAGTATTGTGCACGACATACTCCCATTCGTTGCCGCCCACGACTCAGATAGTTTCTCTCAAAGACTAGTTGAGTCTTATCGTAAGCCTCTGTCCCGAGTAGATTACATGCTTATCAGATTGCCGATCGGTCCCTGCCATATGAATCGTAAAGCTGCGGCTTTTCGCCATCCCGGCATATGACCCAACCTGCGCGCCAACGGTCAAGACCTTCAGTCGATTGTCCCAGTGAAAGGGAATGGTCGATTGCGCTCCCTTTTCGTATGCATAGCTGACGCCGTCGTCGCCATACAGAGTGAAATCACCATTAGCTCCGGGATAAACACGCAACTCGAGATTCCCGCTTCGGTCTTCTCCTGCATACTGTTCAATGAGACCGACTGGGACAATGCTGCCAGCCTTGACCAGCAGCGGAATCGTATCGAGCGGCGCGTCCATCGCCGTTGTGTTTCCGCCCCTCACCTTCTTTTCGGTCCACCAGTCAAACCATCCGCCCGGCGTCGCTGGTGCATAGACCGGCCACTCCTTGACTCCGGGCTGCAACACGGGAGCGACCAGAAGCGAGGGACCAAACATGAACTCGTATTTCTGGTTCAGCGCTTTCTCGTCATTTTGGAAGTCCATGACCAGAGGCCGCATCAGAGTCGATCCGTGGAAAGTGATCCCGGCCGCTTGGCTGTATAGGTAAGGCAGCAGCTGGTACCGCATGTCGAGATACTGACGTTCCTCGGCCTCGACCTGTTCGCCGAAATGCCATGGTTCCGTCTGCGTCTGGAAGCCATGAACACGCATCAGTGGCGTGAAGGTAGAGAACTGCAGCCAGCGCAAAAACAGTGCGTGGTAGGCGGGGTCGGTGTACTGCTTCTCCCCGGGCCGGAAGAAGCCGCCAGTATCGGTGGTCCAGTAGGGAAGTCCTGTGATCGTATAGTCCAGGCCGGCCGTGACCTGACGGCGGAGCGTCTCCCAATTACTGCCGATATCACCTGACCAGTTGCCGACAGCGTAGCGCTGCTCACCGAGGAAGGCGCTTCGTGCCAATATGAAGACACGCTTGTTTGGGGCGTCTTTCCGTTGACCTTGATAGACGGTCTGGGTGACCAGGAGAGGATAGATAAGACGGAAACGATCTCCGGGACCGGCGAAGGTCTTCACGTCGTGAAGGGCATCGTTTTCCGGTTCGGTGGCGTCCTGCCACCAGGCGTCGATTCCAAGAGACAACATGCGGCTGGAAAAGTTCTTCCAATACAATGCCCTGGCTGCTGGATTTAGAAAATCGATCCACTCCGTTCCGGGCAGGTACATGTTGTCGGCCGCGAATTCCTTCCCGACGGTCGATTTGGGATCGATCGAAGGCCAGACAGAAACCATCAGTTCTGCGTGGAGGGCGTGGAGCTGGCGCACCAAGGCTGCCGGATCGGGATAGTGGGTTTCATCCCATTGCATGGCATTCCACCCATACTTGCCCCAGTACTGCCAGTCCTGGACCATCAGGTCCATCGGCAGCTTCAGCTCGCGGAACTGCTTGGCGTTTTCGAGAATCTCATCGCTCGATGTATAGCGTTCCCGACATTGAATAAATCCATACGCCCAGATAGGAAGCAGCGGCGCCTGACCGGTGAGCTTGCGTTCGGTCGCGATGATCTCGTCCGCGGTGGGGCCAGCCAATACCACGTAGTCGATTCCATCGGAGACCGGTGAGCGCAGCACGGTTTCGGGGGCTGAGGGCCTCCAGTAGATCGAGGGCTGATCATTGACGTCCGCTTCCACACGCACGTGATGGGGTCCGGGCGTCAATTCAACGAACCAGCTTGTGGTCGGCGGCAGCCAGCGGTTGGAAAAATCGACAACTGTGTTGCCGTCGATTTGAACGTGATATTGCTGCGCCATCGCCCGACCTATATCGAGCATCATCGCGTAGCGTCCGTCTGTTGCGACCTCGATGTCCCCTGTGAACACTTGCGTGGTTCGATTCACCATGCGGGTTCCTTCCGAGGTGGTCACCGAGAAACTTGTCGTTTGGCCAGCACCTTCGCGTGCCAATGCCAGGTGTTTATCCGCGGGGTTCAAGTCGGTGAGCCCGTAATTGTGCCAGAGCAACCCGTACCCCTTGCTCGACAATAAAAATGGGATGGAAATCTGCGAGTTTACCTGCGTAAGCCGCCGCGGAAGGTCGCGCACGTCCAGAAACCCATCCTGAAACTGTCCTGAGCCAAACAGGTGCTCATCGACCGGAGAGCGAAAGCGATCCTCGGCAATCAGAGTGGGTTCGTCCTGAACCGTCGAGGCCTGCACATGACGCCCACCGGGAACTTCTTCCAGCAGCACGTGACCCGTTGCGTCGGAAAACCGTAGAACACCTGAGGTTTTTTCATAGGTCGCCCTCAGCTTTGAGGTAGCCAGGCTCACAGTACCAGCAGCGCGACGAATCTTGAACGGAACATTTGCCGCAGGATGAATCAGGACAATGCTGGACGCCTTTACATCTGCTGTCGGAGCGCAGCGGACGCGCAGTGCTCCTTCTGCAATCGGTGTTACAGACAGGACCCCACAATCTGCTCTGAGAGACAACCCGTCGCCCGCCGCCCCGCCTTGCGCCAAGACCGGAAATTCAGCTCTCCACAGAAGCCCCACAACCAGAGCGAGAATACAATTGCATCGTTTTGCCATGCTCAATGTGGCTGCAATTCCGCATGGTGTGCTGCCGTTGTTCCGACAATGCATCTTTATTCTCATTTCAAGGACTGTTTTCTTCGCGTAAATGTAAACACCCGATGTGCGGACGCTTACGCCCTGACCCGCCCCACCTACACGATCTTGAGTGTGATCGCGTGATCGCAAGGTTTCTGCTCCGGCATCACCACTGCGAGGCCCTGTTCGTCCTGTCTCCACTCCACCTTGCCCTGATAGCCCAGCAGCTCCACGTTTTGGATCTTTGGCGGCGAGAAGGTGCTAGTCGTAGCCAGAGGTCTGATGAAGGCCTGCTTGTCCGGCCAGCCCATCACAAATGCGTAGAGCGTGTCGCCCTTGGTTGTGAAGCGCACTTCTTCGGCCGTAAGATCCGTGCGGCCAGCTTCGTTGAACCGGGTGCCACTACTAGATGGCGGCGCCGTCGCCACCGGCCCATCGCCGAAGGTCTTCCACGGCCTCGTCGCGTAGATTCCCTCGCCGTTGATGGCCATCCACTTCGTGATCTCGCCCAGGATTACCAACTCCTCGTAATCGAGTTCTCCGCTATTCGGAAGCGGGAAGTTCAACAGAAGGTTCCCATTGCGGCTGACGATATCGACAAGCAAGTCGATCACGTACTTGGGTGTTTTGTACCTGTCGTCAATGTTGTAATGCCAATCCCCGACACTGCTGTCGGTCTGCCAGGGATTCTCCGCAATACCCGCGGCCACCCCGCGCTCCCAGTCCTGTACGCATGTACCGACTTGGCAATCGCTCGGGAGCTTGCTGAAATACACGGCTTCGCAGCGTCCGCCGTGGCGCTTGGCGTCGATATTGTACAAGTTTGCAACGAGGGCCAGACCATACTCCTCAAAAAAGATATCGCCGTCGGTGTAGAGCAGATCGGGTTGATAATTGTCGACCAGGTCCTTGATCCGCCTGAAGTAGTGCATCTTCCAGGCGTCCGGCGCCTGACGATCGTTGATCCGCTGGCGATAGGGATAGTCTTTCGGCAACTGGTGATAGAGATCGGCAAACGCGGGGTCCGAGCCGTCGTAGGGCACGCTGGCCAGCGGGCCGGTTCTATCGCTCATGTGGGATGTGGAGAACCAGTGATAGCTGGGGGCAAGGTGCTCGCTTACCGCAAACCTGAGCCCCTGCTTGTAGGCAGCCTTTCTGAAGTCGCCGACGATGTCCCTGTTTGGTCCCATGGCGACCGAGTTCCAGCGCGGCTGATACTTTGAGTTCCAGAGGTCGAAATTATCGTGATGCACGGCCATGCTGCAGAAATACTTCGCTCCGGCCTTCTTGTAGAGCCCCAACAGATGATCGGGATCAAACTTGTCGGCCTTCCATATCGGAATCACATCTTTGTATCCGACCTTCGTAGGGTGGCCGTAGACTTTGACGTGATACTCGTACTGCCTGCTTCCCTGGATGTACATGTTGCGGGCATACCAGTCGCCGTATTCGACAGCAGATTGCGGTCCCCAGTGGGCCCAAATGCCGAATTTGGCATCACGGAACCAGTCGGGAACCTGCCATTCCCGGAGTGACTCGCGTGTGCCCCTGAATGGGCCCTGAGCAATCTCGAGCACGGGACTGGAAGAGCCGTCTGTGGTGGAAGCTGACTGCCATTCTTCGCCTCCCCCGAGCAACTCGGTCAGAAGAGAGCCCTCTGCCATGGACTTGCGCGATAAAAGGAGTGCGGGTGCTCCCGCCATTACGGAGAGCGCTTTGCGCCGGCTGAGCATCATAGCTGCATCCTTTCAGGAATCTTTTCTGAGTCACAGATGGAAAACTTCATTGCCCGCTGGTGGAAGCGGAAGTAATGCCGGCAATACGGAATTGAGCGAAGCGGGCATAGCTCTGAGTGGTATCGGCCAGATTTGCTCGACCATCCGATTGGCTGGGCTATAAAGTTCGTCCAAACGTCGGCACGGCTCTTGATGCTGCGACAATACTCACTAACTTGCAGAGATCCGTTGCCGCACAACAGGCTCCTCTGATTTCTGAATCGGCAATTCGCCAAACCGCTTGTCCCAGCAAAGGGCAATGATAACAATCGCCTTTTTCAACTGTCAACGTTAGAGTTACCGTTATCCTTCGCATCCGACGCCGCCTGTGCGGCCGGAATAATGAGCCTGGGCCGGAGCTGACGTTGCATCTGCCATATATGACCCCAGTGGCGCGCTCAACTCCTCAAGTTGCCGAGGAGAATTCTGGTCCTTGTGATCCATACCCTTAATCTCCCTCGCCAGAATGGGGGATGAGCCCCCCTTGACAGACTTTGCCGCCCAGGCCTAATCTGATCGATCAAGTAAGTTACCGTTAACTGTTACGATTCCAAATTTCTTTGTGGGTGCAGGCCGCATGCGCAGGGTCTCCCGCCAGCTCGGTAGAAATGCTTTGAATCCGCTCTGGCCGGGCTGACACTGCGGCGCGTGGTGGTGGTGCAGCTGAAAGGAAACCCATGGGCGATTGAGGTCCACGGCAAAACCGGCTCCAATGCTGTCGACATCCCATTTATCTTCATAGTCTCCTCCATGGAGCAGGCGATAACGGAATAAAACGCAGCGTGGCGCTGTGGAGCGGAGTTGGGAAAGAGGGGCATCTCGGGCTTGAAGCTAGATGCAGGAGAAAGCAATCATGAAGCGCAGATCATTCCTGTTAGGTGGAGCAGCCATTTTCGCATGGGCTCGAGTCGCTAAGCCCGGATATTCGGAGGTATTTCGCGGGCGCGTCCCCGATGGGCCCTTTGAACCCGACTGGGAATCGCTCAAGTCATACCGCTGCCCGGATTGGTATCGCGATGCAAAACTCGGTATCTGGGCGCACTGGAGCCCGCAATGCGTCCCGGAGCAGGGCGATTGGTACGCGCGAGGTATGTATGTTCAGGGATCGCGTCAATATGAGTACCATGTAAAGACGTATGGACATCCGTCGAAGTTCGGATACAAGGACATCTGCCATCTATGGAAAGCCGAGAGATGGGACCCGGAAGCTCTTGTGAAGCTTTATAAGCGCGCGGGAGCCGAATACTTTGTTGCGCTGGCCACGCACCATGACAACTTTGATTGCTGGAATTCGAAATACCAGCCTTGGAACTGCGTGAATGTAGGTCCGAAGCGCGACATCGTAGGGACCTGGGCCAAGGTGGCGCGTTCTCACGGGCTGCGATTTGGCGTCAGCTATCACGGGACCCCAGGCCGCGTGTGGGACGAGTTCTTGCCCGTGCGCTACGAGAGCGACATTACCGGACCGCTCGCGGGAGTTCCTTACGACGGCATGCAGACGATTGCCGATGGGAAGGGCAAATGGTGGGAGGGCATGGACCCTCAGATGATTAACGGCAAACCCCACCGGAAGAACACACCGTGCCCGGAGTTCGTCAAGCAGTTCATGCTGCGCGTGCAGGATGTCATCGATACTTATAACCCGGATCTGCTGTACTTTGACGACAACGCGCAGTTTGACTTCGACGATGGCGGCAATCTCAATCTGAAGGTGTGGCTTGGAATTCCGGACCTGGCGCCCCAAATCATGGCGTATTACTACAATAAGAACGCTCAGAGGCATGGCGGCCGCCTCGAAGGCGTGCTGAACCTCAAGACCGTTCCTGAGCCTGTCTGGGGCACACTCACCCGCGACTTCGAGGCGGCGCTGGAAGACAAGCTGCAGGAGGATCCCTGGCAAACGGACGCCTGCATCGGTGGCTGGCACTATAGCCGCCCTATCTTCGAGAACCACAGGTACCGGAAGCCTTCGTTGATCATCCCGATGTTCGTCGACATTGTGAGCAAGAATGGAAACCTTCTGCTAAACATTCCACTGCCTGGTCATGGAGAGCCGGACAGCGACGAGATGGCATTCCTGAACGAACTTATTGATTGGCAAGAGATCAACTCCGAAGCGATCAAGGGTACACGCCCCTGGAAGGTCTATGGAGAAGGTCCGTCGACAAAGGCCCCAAAGATCGGGTCCTATCAGTTGAATCGCCTTAAGTTCGACGCCACGGATGTTCGATTCGCCACCAAAGGCGACGCTTTGTACGCAATCGCACTGGGCTGGCCGTCTGACGGCAAGTTTCTCATCACATCGCTCGCTAACGGCTCGGCAAACTATCCTGGTCAGATCGCGAAGGTGGAACTGCTTGGATCGAAGTCGAATGTTTCGTGGACGCGAGGAACACAGGGCCTGGAGATTCAAGTACCGGATTCTCCACTTTGTAAATATGCGTACTCGTTCCGGATCCTTCCGGCCTGAGTTATCCGTCCACCTCGAAACCTGTAAGGCGGCCTTCAGGTCCTACGAATCTGAATCCGCCACCGCGGTGACGCGCGACCGGTCTTTCCTGACGTCGCCACTACACCTCCATGGCCCGCGTTCAGATCACCTACACCTGACCTGCCTGACCCAAAACCCAAAAACTAAGCCGTTTTGAATTTGAGAGATGGCTACTAGTCTCTCGTCTTACTTCTGAGGAACGCCAACAGATTCTTGCCGCTGATGCGCAGCTTCTTCTTGCCCCGCCGGTATCGTCGCGTCGGCGTCCCCAAATCGACCACGCCCTTCATCTTCTGCATGAGCCGCGATGCAGCGTCGTAGCTCACGTTTGGGATCTGTGGCGGATGTGTGTAAGCGCATCCAATCGACCTAGAATCTTGTACTACTTTGTACTACATTTCGCGAAAAACCACCCGAAAATTTCCCATTGATACTGGATTTTCGAAAATCGCTCATCCGTTCGCAACCTCTTGACTGAGAGCAGTTTTTCCATTAATGATGAGAAATCCGGGACGGGCGAGAAACGATTCCCGGTAGCGCTACCAGATTTTCCTGTCCTGTTGATTCCTCAAAGCTTAACTTGCCGACCACGCCCTTTGTACTACATTGGCACTACATTTCACGATCTCTGTGCAGGCAAACCTACAGCACGGACGCCGCGAAAACGCGCTCAATCTGCACTCTCTTAGTTCACCTCTCGAGGTTTGAGCAGAGGCGCACGTTCCTGTAAATGTCTCAGTCCCTCATCATCACTTGCAATGTCAGTGACCATCCTGAGGCCGATGCGACTTTTGTGGACGGGAAGTTTTCCGTCTTGAAGCGCTTCAATCAGCGCAAGGAAGAACTGTGACCAAAATGTGACCAACACCAAAATGCACTCATCTGCAATCAAGGACTTATATCTACTTTGGTCACGTCGTGCCGTGCGGGCCCGCAGTTTGTATGTCATTGTTCATCAATGACTTGAGTTGTAGTTTTCAAGTGGTCAGATTGGGACTCATAATCCCTTGGTTGGGGGTTCAAATCCCTCCGGGCCCACCAGGTTTCGCCAGTGTTTTCGCCGCGGATAGGGGTACGTCCGGAGATCAGGCGAACGCCAGGTTGACGTTGTCAATGGCCTCGTCGATTTCCGCCGTGCTCTTGTAGCCGACCGTAACGCAATCGACGCCGGCATTGCGGAACGCGAAACGCATGGCTTTTTGGCGATCGTCACGATTGGTAAAGGCGCCCTCGCCGATGAGTTTCATGCTGATGACGCCCATGCCGGCGGCGCGCGCTTCGTGCACATGAGTGACGACTTCGTCGACGTTTCCAGGCCTGTCCCAATCGTCATTTTCGCTGTCCATTTTGGTGCCCTTGTGATTCACACGAATCATAGCGATGTCGAGCCACTTGTTTCCGGGGACCCGGCGCAGAGCGGGCAGGCCGTGGACCGAGGCGCCGTGAGTCCGGATCGTTTGTCTGTGCTGCGCTTCGAGGAGCGCGTCCTGCCACTGGAGGGTTTCGTTCGGCCAATTGCCATCGTGCTGCCAGTGGAGGAGCATGATGTCGAAGTAATCGGTGTTGCAGTCCCTGCGCATTTGGTCGAGTTTCTTCACCGGATCAATTCCGTCGAAGGTTGTGACCTTGTTCATCAACTGGTAGGTGTCCCGGGGAATGCCTTTCAGCGCGATGCCGAGCATCTGCGGCGTGACGTACGAATCGGAAGTTTCGAAGAAGCGAATGCCGCGCTCGTAGGCGTAGCGCACCTGGCGCGTGAATTCGGCCTGGCCCAATTGCCGCTGGGTGATGCCGTTGCGCGATCCGGTACCAAATGCGAGGCGCGTGACTTTGACGTGTGATTTGCCAAGAGCGACCAGATCGCCCGCGGACGATCGCTCGGCGATGAGAGACGAGCTGCCCATGCTTGCGATGGCGCCCGCGGCAACGCTGGTTTTAATGAAATCTCGTCTGGAAATCCGCATCATGAAGATGACCTCCGCGGGCTTGCCAAAAGGGGGCAAGACCAGTTGGCCGCATAGTACCACAGTTCCTGAAAAATACGTTTAGCCTGCTCGTTCCTTTGCCGTAACCGTCTCATGAGGTTCGCTTACGCGGTGTCTTCGACAGCAATGCGAGGAGTTTTCGCACGCGTGGTGGTAATGGTGAAAATGCTCACCAAGACAAATAGCCCGCCCAGAATCGTGCGGGCTCCAAAGGGCTCGCCGCCGAGCCAATAACCAAGCAATACAGCCACGACAGGGTTGACGTAGGCGTACGTTCCCACTTTCGTGGGCGACTCGTGATGCAGAAGCCACACGTAGGCAGTGAATCCCGCGATGGAGCCTGCAAAGACGAGGTAGAGCAATGCGATCCACGCCGAGCCGGAGATCTGCAGGGAGCGGAGCCCATGCATTTCGCCTCGCGCGGCGGCAACGGCCGCAAGCATGATGCCGCCGGCGAACATTTGCGCGCCGGAACTCATGACCTTCGACGACGGCTGCGGCAGCTTGCGGGAAAGCGCAGACGCCACGGACCAGCTTATCGCTCCGATGATGAGAGCGATGGCTCCCGTACGGTCGATCGGCACACCGGCGAGGTTGCCGAAAAAGAGAGACCGGCTGACGAGGATGACGACACCTGCGATTCCCGCAAGAAGACCGACGGCGAGGCGAAGCGTGAGCCGCTGCGTTCGAAGGATGAGAATTTCAGACAGGGCCATGAACGCGGGGATTGTAGCGAGAATGACGGCCGCGATGCCGGAAGGCACACGTTGCTCCGCCCAGAAGAGGAGGCCATAGTCGACGACGAAAATGAGAAAGGCCAGGATGAAGACCGAGGCCCATTGGCGCGCGATCGGCGGCTTTTCGCGGTGTGCGATGGCCCAGCAGAAAACCAGGAGGCCCGCAGCAAGAAACCGCATGGCGCAGAAAAGGAACGGCGGAATCTCGCTGACGCCAACACGGATGGCGAAGAAGGTCGATCCCCAAACGAAGTAGATGATTCCGAAGGCCAGGAGCACCTTCCAGTGCGCGGGTTTTGCGAGAACGCTCATCGTTTGCATCCATGCGGCGCGTTGCTCATCGTATGCCGCCACGGGTCAGGATTCGTTTCGTTACCAACTGTGCAGCCATTCGGCGTCGCGGCCGATGCGCACCGGCGCGCGGAAGAGCTCGCTGAGGCGCGCTTCGGTCAAAAGCTCCCCGCGCAGGCCGTCAGCGACAATGCGGCCTTCGCACATGAGGATGATGCGGGCAATTTCAGGCAATATGTCGCCGAGGTGATGCGTGACCATGACGAGGCCCGTGCCTTCGCGGGCCAGCGAGCGGAGGGTTTCGCGGAGCTCACGCTGCGCGGCGAGGTCGAGGGCGTTGGAGGGTTCGTCGAGCAGAAGCTGTTGCGGGCGGTGCACGAGGGCACGCGCGATGAGGATGCGGCGCTTCTCGCCGGCGGACATGGTGCCGACGGTTTGCGCGGCAAGATGCGTGGCTTCTATCCGTTCGAGAGCCTCCCACGCGCGGGCGCGCATTTCGCCGGTGACATGCAGATTGGGCCAGAGAGTTGAGGCGGAAAAGAAGCCAGCTATGACTGCGTCGAGACCTGTGGTGACCGCGGTGCGTTCGCCGGGAAGCTCGGTTCCAGCGGGTCCAGCGCTGACGACCCCGAAGTGGCGGCGAAGTTCGGTGAGATCCCAGCGCTCGCGGCCGAAGATGCTCACATGCATTCCAGGGCGAACGATGGGATAAAGCTGGCAGGTCATGGCCATGATGAGCGTGGATTTGCCGCAGCCGTTGGGGCCGAGGATGGCGACGTGCTCGCCGGTGCGGATGCTGAGGTTGACGGAATGCAGGACGACGCGGTCGCCGCGCGCGATGTCGACGTCGCGCATCACGAGGAACTCCGTCGAGTTGTTGGCGTTGGTGATCACGCGCGCGTATGCAGCCCCTACCTGCTAGATTAAATGGGTCGAAACCATGAACGATCTCCCTAATGATTCCGTCCCTCGCGGATTCAAGTTTGCGGCCGGTAAGGCGGGCGTGAAAGCCAGCGGCCGAGCCGACTTTGCGCTGATTGTGGCGGACGAGGCGGCAAGCGCCGCCGCGGCGTTCACTTCGAATCGCGTGACTGCCGCGCCGCTGATCGTGGACAAGGAACACATGAGCGCGACGGGCGGACGAGTGCGCGTCGTGGCTGTCAATGCCGGAAATGCGAACTGCGCGGCAGGCGAAGCGGGACTGCGCGCGGCGAGAGCGACCTGCGAGGCAGCGGCGAAGGTGTTCGGCTGCCGCGCCGAGGAAGTGTTTCCGTCGTCGACGGGGATTATTGGAGTGCCGCTGCCCGCGGAGAAGCTGATCGCGGTGATGCCGGAACTGGCCGCGAGCCTGAGCGCGGAGGCGCGCGCGTTTCAAGCGGCGGCGCAAGCGATCCTGACGACGGACACCGTGGACAAGACAGCGTTTGCGCGGATCGAAGTCGGCGCGGAAGACGGAACGGTGCGCGAGGTTCGCATTGCCGGATTCGGCAAAGGCTCAGGCATGATTCATCCGCAGCTTGTGCCGCACGCGACGATGCTGATTTACGTGTTGACGGACGCGGCGATCGAGCCGAACGTGCTGGACGCATACCTGCGCCCGGCGATTGAGGTGAGCTTCAACCGCATCTCGGTGGATGGCGACACGTCGACGAACGACACAGTGTTGCTGATGGCTTCGGGCGCGAGCGGCGTGAGGATCGGCGCGAGAAACGCCGCGTTTGCAGCGGCGCTGACGGAAGTTTGCACTTCGCTGGCGCGACAGGTTGTGAGCGACGGCGAAGGGTTGACGCACGTTGTGGAGTTGCGGATCAGCGGCGCGGCGAGCGATGCCGACGCGTTGCGCGTGGCCAAGGCGATCGCGCACTCGCCGCTGGTGAAGACCGCCTGGGCTGGATGCGATCCGAATTGGGGACGACTGATTGCGGCGATCGGTTATTCGGGAGCGCAAGTCGATCCGAATCGGATCGACATTTGGTTTGGCGAGCTGCCGATCTGCCGCGACGGCGGACGCGCGGCGGAGTTCGACGAAGCTGCCGCGCACGAGTACATCAGCCAGCGCGAGTTCTCCATATCAATCCAACTCCATCAAGGTGAAGGAAAGTGCGTGTTCTGGACCACGGACCTGACGACCGAGTACATCCACATCAACGCGGACTACTCGACTTAGCGCGGATTCCGGTACCTACCGGGACAAGAAGGCAGGGACCAAGCCACCCCAGCGACGAAGACCTGTCGCCGGGGACCCCGGCAGGGAACGAGGGAACGAGAAGGCGAGCGGATGAGGCAGGGGTTTCGTGCGAGCGGCGTTCCGTGGCCTGAATGGGCCGATTGGGCTCATCAGCCCAGTGAAATTGGTCGAAATTTGTCGACGATTTTGAGGCAGTTTTGTTGATTACAAAGGCGTTAACATCGATTTTCCGGCCAAAAATTTTTATTTTTTTCTTTATTTAATTTCCGGTTCTCCTGAAGAAAATCCGCAGTTCGTAGTTCACAGTTCGTCGTTCCGACGGGGACTGGGGGAACGAGGAAGCCACGTCTGCAAGCCAGCGAGTCAGCGAGCCAGTCCGCTGCGGCGGACACGCACGGTTCTTTGCCTGGAGGCGCATCATGAGACTATTGTGCGCCAGATGGGCATAATTCCCTGCAAAGTTGCTGGAAGTGTTTAGTGCGTGTTTTCAGTAGTTTGCGGGGAAAATGGGCGGGGAAGGGCTTGCGCAGAAAGCTGGGTACGGACCGGGGACATGGCTGACATTTTGAACCGGGGACATATCTGACACTGCGACGAGGGCATGAGGACGTACAACGAGCTCATGGCCTGGAAAACGAGCAGTGTGATGGAAGAGAAGGTGC